>Ga0299913_10001892_pt1 | contig 16064 bp, 12 predicted proteins | sample RVTome_9_FD_201360 | JGI IMG/M metagenome (GOLD analysis project Ga0299913, IMG submission 201360) | Soil microbial communities from uranium-contaminated site in the Upper Colorado River Basin, Wyoming, United States - RVT155D38 (version 2) ...
CTTGGCGATGTCGGCCTTGCCGCCTTCCGCCGCGATGGTCAGGGCTTGCGCGCAGATAAGCTGCGCCTCCTTCGGAAAGTCCTCGAAATCCCGTCGAGCCGCGCTGATCCATGAAACGGGGCGGGTCGCTCGTGTCATCAACTGTTCCCTTTTTCTATTGTTGTCATATTTGACTACACCTGTCAAGCTCTGCTCCTGCGGTCAGTATCCCCTGCTATTCGGGGCCGGCAGCGAGGTAGATGGCTCCCAGAATCAAAAAAGCTGTCAGTGAATGACGGGCGTCATCTGTTGGAGTAGTGACCGTAAACGCACCAAATGCTCGTACTTGTCGGGCCGATGTCGTCGAGCGTATCCTCAAGCACCTCAAGCTGTGGAACCCGATACCGGATCCTGTCACACCGCCACGTCCCGATCCGCCCTGGCCGAAGCGCGAGACCCTCCCCCTCACCTATCACCCGCTGCCGGACATCCCTTGAGTGCAAGTTCCGAGGCCGCCGCTCGGCCAGCTAACGCCAGAATAGAAGGGTCGGTAACGTCCGGAGATATTGCATTCGGTTGTTGCCGCGTCGTTGCGGTAGTGATCGTGGCGTAGATCGGGCCCTGTGCGACATTGGAAAAGGAGCCGGCGGACGATGATTCTTTCTACGCATTTTTCAACAGCCTGCAAGTGGCGCGATACCAGTTTATCGTCTAGACTCGAACAGGATCTTGACCCGGATAGCGTTTTTTGTGTTGGTATACAGTGTCAGATAGGTCGCCAGATCTGCGGCACTCGGCGCGTCCGTATTCGACCCACCGATCGCAGAAGATCTAGCTGGTGGATGGGCGCTATAGCGTCAGATTCCGGCGAGTTAAGCCTGTCAACTGATTCATGAGGCATTCTGCGATGAGTATGAAACGAAGAAATTTCAATCGATTGTTGCTCGGCGCTGTAACCGGCATCCTTGTGGGCGCCCAGGTTCGCGATGTGGTTGCTCAGGAAGGAGCAACCGAAGGCGCCGAGAAGCATGTGTGCAAGGGCATGAACGACTGCAAGGGGCAGGGTGGTTGCGACTCCGGCGACAACGGCTGCGCCGGCAAAAACTCCTGCAAAGGCCACGGCGGTTGTGCGACTTCGGCCAAGCATGGGTGCAAAGGCCAGAACGACTGCAAGGGGCAAGGTGGCTGCAAACCTGGCGACAACGGTTGTGCCGGCAAGAATTCCTGCAAAGGCAAAGGTGGCTGCGCAGTCCCCGTTCCCGAAGACCATCAGTAACATGTGTTCGCCCCGGTCGCGGCGACATTTGCCGCGACCGGGTACTTGGTCAAAACAAAATGGCGCCTCGGCTGGCTGCCTCGGCGCAGGGCCGTGTGCGCTTTGATGCCAAATCTCTGGAATTTTCCCGATCTGGGCCTTGGGCTTGGACTCCGAACGGTCCACTACAACTACATACTTGAGAACTGCCCGTCAATCGATTGGTTCGAGATTCTGTCCGAAAACTACATGGACACCGAGGGTCGGCCGCTGTATGTCCTTGAGCAGATTGCCGAGCGTTATCCAATCGCAATGCATGGGGTCTCGATGTCCATCGGCAGCACGGATCCTGTTGACTTTGATTACTTGCGCAAGCTTAAAGATCTGGCCCAGCGGGTAGCAGCAGTGTGGCTCGGCGATCATGTGTGCTGGACGGGCGTGGCAGGACGCAACGGACACGATCTGTATCCGATTCCCTATAACGAAGAAACTCTCGCCTATCTGGTCGAACGGATTCGGATTGTGCAGGATTTTCTGGAGCGTCCGCTTATCCTGGAAAATCCATCCACCTACTTGACGTTCGCAAACTCCACAATGCGGGAGGAGGAGTTCTTGTGTCGTATGGCAGAAGAGGCCGACTGCGGTTTGCTCCTTGACGTCAACAACGTATATGTCACCTGCCGCAACCACGATCTGGATCCATGGTCTTATCTTGATGGAATTCCCTATGATCGGGTCGTGCAGATTCATCTTGCCGGGCACACGGACAAGGGTACTCACTGCATCGATACTCACGATGGGCCGGTCATCGATCCGGTTTGGGAACTCTACGCCGATGTGGAGCGCCGATGCGGAGGGCGAGCCACTTTGCTGGAGTGGGACGCCAAAATTCCAAGCTTTGCGGAAGCGCAAGCCGAGCTCCTCAAGGCGAAAAGTTTTCGTCATACGAACGAGCTGCCACATGCATCGCGACATGTCTGAACTCAACAGGATTCAGTGCTGGATGCAGGCGCTGATTATGGATCCGGATGGAGTGCAATCCGCGCTTGACAACGCGGTCGCCGCTGATATGCATCCGGGCAGCGAGAAAAGCCTCGAAAGCCTGGTGCTGCCGTCGAAGCAGTTGAACTCGCTCGAGCGGCTGTCGATTTATGGCGACATGTACTTCTGGCGCATCAACGAAATTCTAGCTGAGGAGTTTCCCACTGTACGCCATCTATTGGGAAAGGACTTATTCGAAAACGTCGCCAGAGACTATGTCACCCGGCACCCGTCCACGCACTACAGTCTGACGCGGCTAGGCAGCAAATTCCCCGCTTATCTGGCTGGTGAGGCGGCAGATCTTCCCGATCGTGAGTTTGTTGCCGATGTCGCGACGGTGGAGCGGGCGATGGAGGACGTGTTTGATGCCCAAAATGTCGAGCCGATTGAGTTCGAAGAGCTCACGGCTATCCCAACCGAGTGTTGGAGCGAAGTTCGATTACAAATTATTCCCGCCTTTCGTCTCCTGAAGCTGCAACATCCTGTCAACAGTTACATAACAGCGGTTCGCGAAGATCGACACATGGATATTCCTGCGGCGGCCCGTTCGTTTGTCGCGGTATATCGCAACAACTTCCGAGTCTGGAGAGTCGACCTTGATGAACAACGCTTCGAGCTGCTATGCGCCCTGCATCGCGGCCAATCTCTGGGCTCGGCGCTGGATTTGTGTGCCTCGCTGCCGGCGGCGGATCCGGCAAGAGTCATGAATGATGTCGGCGACTGGTTCCGCGAGTGGACTGCGGAGGGACTGTTCTGCGACGCACGTTGGGAGGCAGTACTTAGTGCTACTGATGTTAGCAGCTGTTAAAGGCAGATCCTGTCAGAATCGGAGCTTACCCTGTTCCTGGCAACCCTGATTGTTCCATTTACCAATGCCCATGCCGATACTGGAAACGGCATGGGCAATATCAAAGCTATTGTCGATCAATATTCTCCGTTGCAAACCGTGCCGCGGTACCTCTCATACCGGGACTCGTGATATTCAGCGACCCGCAGGTCGCAACCGTGGGTCTTTTCCGAAGCAGAGGCGCGGTCAAAGGGCATCAGGACCGACAGCCGCACGCTCACACTGGACAATGTGCCGCGCGCGCTCGTGAACTTCGAGACGCGCGGATTCATCAAGCTGGTGGCCGAGGCTGACAGCGGCCGGTTGCTCAGCGTGCAGGCAATTTGCGCCGAAGCCGGCGAGATGATCCAGACCGCGGCCATCGCATTGCGTGCGGGTATGACCGTTCAAGAGCTGGCCGATCAGCTGTTTCCGTACCTGACCATCGTTGAAGGCTTGAAGCTCGCGGCACAGGACGTGAGCCGATTATCGTGTTGCGCGGGCTGAGCTGGTGCCGCTCTGCGGACCCGTTGTTGCGAATGATTCGCATTCAAAAAACGCCTCCACGGAGGGATTCCGTTCACGGTTTACGGTGATACCGCTGGCGAGAAGGGCCGGGAGATACTATCGTTACGCGATGAATCACCGAAATCCGACATTCCTGCGGGCCCTGCTCCTGCTCTTGCTGGCCATCGGGCCCATGCAGGCACAGTCGGTATTCGCCTGTGCAATGATGGATACGGTCGTACACGACGACTGTTGTTGCGACGGTCACACGACCGAAGATCGCTGCATGAATTCGGATTGCGACCCGGCGTTCGAAGCCGGCGACGCCCCCTGCTGCGAGCAAGCGATCGAAGTCGGCATCGACCAGGAGGCAGGGAAGAATACGCCGCCGGTCCAGTCGGCGGAGGTGCGCTCCGGCCTGGACCCGCCGCAAGCTCTGGTTTCCTCTTTCGATGGCCTTTCCCCGTCACCTCCGTGCCTGGTCGATGGCGTTGTTCATTCCCTTCCCGCCGCCGGCCAATCCGGCTCTGAAACATATCTCGTCACGCAGCGACTGCGAATTTAAGCCCGCCCTTTTCTGACCTCGACCGCCGGTATCTCGCCGGTGGCTGTGCGTTGCATTTCCGGCTTGCAACGACTTCTCAGACAAGAAGGGAGATGGGCATTGCGTACCGTATCTTTATCGTCATCTTTATCGTCATCTTTATCGTCCGCGATCGTCGGCTTGCTGCCGGCGTTGATCGCCGGGCCCCTGTGGGGCGCTCCTGCACTCGAGGGGCAAAACGATCCCGGGACCGATCAGCCGATGACGGCCGACAACCTGGCGTCGTGGGTCCTCGAGGCCAACCCCGGCCTTGCGGCCATAGAGGCAGCGGCAGAGGCGGCCGCACATCGCATCGAGCCGGAGGGTTCGCTCGACGACCCGATGCTGAGCTACGCCGTCGCCCCTCTGACAGCCGGCGCGGATCGCAGCCTGAATCAGAAAATCGACTTCAGCCAGAAGATCCCCTGGCCCGGCACGCTTGCCGCGCGCGAATCGGCCGCCCGCTTCGAGGCAGTCGCTGCCGACCGGGACGTCGATTTACTACGGCTGCGGGTTGTCGCCCAGGCGAAGGCGGCCCACGCCGAGTGGTGGTTCATCGAGTCGGCCCTGGACATTCATCATGCCACGCTGGCGCTGCTCGATGACTTGATAGCCACGGCGCAAACGCGCTACGCGTCTGGACGGGCACAGAAGCAGGACGTACTCCATGCCGAAGTGGAACGCGCCGAACTCGACAAACACCTCTTGAGCCTCCTCCGCCAGCGGGCTGCCGCGCAGGCACGGATCAATGCGCTGCTCAGCCGCGCGCCCGATGCTCCGTTGCCCGCAGCGGCGCCGATGCCCCGGCAATCGACGCCGCCTGCGCTCGGGGAGCTGCAAACGCTGGCGCTGGCCCGGCATCCGGAACTGTCGCGTCTGGATGCGGCGATTTCCGCCAGCGAAAGCCGCATCACGTTGGCCGAAAAAGCGTTCTATCCGGATTTTCAGTTTGGCGTGGGCTACAACAGCCTGTGGGACCCGACGGACAAGCGGCCGGTTTTCGGAGTATCGATCAACGTACCGCTCGATCGCAGCAAACGCAGATCAGAGCTCGATCGCGCCCGCGCCGAAACGCGTCGCACGAAGTACTCGCTGTCGGAGCGTCGCGCCGGGCTGCTGGCGGAGCTCGCGACGGTACACGCTGGAGTCGTCGAAGCACAATCGTCGGTCGCTTTGTACCAGAGCGAGCTCGTTCCGCTTACCGCCGAATACCTCGAAGCGGCAATCGCCGACTACCAAAGCGGTGCCGGGGCCTTTCTCAACGTCATCACCGCGGAACAGCGCAAGCTCGATACCGACCTGGAACTGGCGCGTTCGCTTTCCGACTACGCCAGACGCCTGGCCGAGCTCGAGCTTTGGGCAGGCGGTCCGCTCGACCCGTCTTCGTCAATGCCGGCAGGAGCAATGCAATGAAACGATCGATATTCGTACTGTCAGCCGCTGTCGCACTCGTCATCGTAATCGCGGGCGGTTCCTGGCTGCTTCTGTCGGAGAGTGGCAGCGATGCGCCGGTCGCCCCGGCAAAGGACATGCCCCGCTACCGCGCCGGCGGAATCGAGGTCGGCATCACGACCGTTCCGGCAACGCCGCGCGTCGGCGACAACCGCCTGGTCCTCGAGCTCCGGACGCCCTCCGGCGAGCCCGTCACCGGAGTGTCGGTAGATGCCTATGCGGAGATGCCCGCCATGGGCGCAATGCCGGCAATGCGGGCACCGGCCCGGATCCAGGAAACCGCACCCGGTCGCTACACAGGGTCGGTGAACCTTCCCATGCGCGGCGAGTGGCCGCTCACGCTGAGCTTTCAGTCGCCTGAAGGACAGCCGGTACGCCTGCAATTCGACCTCGCCACCGACCGAAAAGGACTTGCGATCGCCGCGGGTGCGAGCCCTGTCGGCGGAGCCGCGACAACGGCAGCGGCGGACGATGCGAACGTGATCACTATCGACAACCGTCGCCGGCAGATGATCGGGGTCGAAACCGGCGAAGCCACACACCGTAACCTGGTAAAGCGCATCCGGGCAGTGGGCGAAGTCACGTTCGATGAGCGCCTGTTGTCGCACGTCACCCTGAAGTTCGACGGGTATATCGGTGACCTGAAGGCCGATTACGTGGGCACGCCGGTCGAGAAGGGCCAGGTCCTGTTCACCGTCTACAGCCCCGAACTGCTGGCAGCGCAACAGGAGTATCTGGAGACTCTGAAGCGCCGCAGGAATCCGGACGCCGAGGACCCGCTGCTGCGCGCGGCGCGACAGCGCCTCGCTCTATGGGACATGGCCGGCGGCGAGATTGAGGCGCTGGAACGCCGCGGCGTCCCGCAGGACTATGTGCCGATTTACGCGCCGCGCAGTGGCACGCTCATCGAGCGCCACATCGCCGACGGCGGCGCGGCGCGCATGGGGCAGACGCTGTTGAGCATCGCCGACCTGTCCCGCGTCTGGATCGAAGCGGAAGTATTCGAAGCCGATCTCGAGCAGGTGACGGTGGGCATGGCCGCCACGGCCACCCTGCCCTATCTGCCGGGCCGAAGTTATCCGGCAACGATCGAGTATGTGTACCCCTATCTCCAGGGCGACAGCCGCACCGGGCGTATCCGATTGTCGCTCGATAATCCCGATGGGAAATTGAAGCCCGACATGTACGCCGAAGTCTCGCTCGAGGCGAAACTGGGCCATCGCCTGAGCGTCCCGGAGGAGGCGATCATCGTCGCCGGCGACAGCCGCATCGTGTTCGTCGATCTCGGCGGCGGTCGCCTGAAGCCGGTAAAGATCAAAGCGGGCCGCAGCGCGCAGGGTTTCGTGGAAGTGCTCGACGGTCTCGCCCTGGGCGATACCGTGGTGACGTCCGGTAACTTTCTCATTGCGGCGGAAACGCGGCTGAAGGCGGGATTGGACCAATGGTAGGCGCCAACGGAGGCCGACCGGGCAATGGGCCGCTCGAAACGCTGATTGCCTTCTCGGCCCGCAACTGGCTGCTCACGCTGATGGTCGTCGCGGCGGCCGCGGGGTGGGGATATCGCTCGCTTATGAACGCGCCGCTGGATGCGATCCCCGATCTTTCCGACGTGCAGGTGATTGTCTTCACCAACTGGCCCGGACGCAGCCCGGACCTGGTCGAAGACCAGATCACCTATCCTCTCACCGCGACCCTGCTCGCCGCTCCCGAGGTGCGCTTCGTTCGCGGCCAGAGCTTCATGGGATTGTCGTTCGTCTACGTCATATTCGAAGACGGCACGGACATGTACTGGGCGCGCTCGCGGGTGCTCGAGTATCTGAACTCGGCGACGCCGAAGCTCCCGGACGACGTGCGTCCGACGCTGGGGCCCGATGCCACCGGCGTGGGGTGGGTCTATCAGTACGCTCTGGTCGACAAGAGCGGCAACAATTCTCTCGCAGACCTGCGCAGCCTGCAGGACTTCAACCTGCGCTATGCGCTGGAGTCGGTCCAGGGCGTCGCCGAGGTGGCCTCCGTCGGCGGCTTCGTCAAGGAATACCAGATCAACGTCGACCCGAACAAGCTGGCCTCCTATGGAATTCCGCTCGACAAAGTGACCTCTGCGGTTCGGGCGTCCAACAACGACGTCGGCGGCCGGGTGCTGGAAATCGCGGGCCACGAGCAGTTCATCCGCGGCCGCGGCTACGTCGATTCCATCGAAGATCTCGAAGAGGTCGTGATCGGGCTCGGCGTCCGGGGCGTTCCGATCCGGGTCGCCGACGTCGCAAGCGTGAGCCTTGGCCCCGCATTGCAGCGCGGTCAGGCGGACCTGGACGGCGAAGGCATCGCCGTCGGCGGCATCGTCGTGATGCGCTACGGCGAGAATGCGCTCGACGTGATCGACCGGGTCAAAGAACGGATCGACGTTCTGAAGACCAGTCTCCCGTCCGGCGTCGAGATCGTGCCCGTCTACGACCGCTCGAGCCTGATCGAACGCGCGATCGAGACGCTGCGGAACACCTTGATCGAGGAAATGCTGATCGTGTCGCTCGTGATCGCGCTGTTTCTGCTGCACGTGCGATCCGCGTTTGTCGCAGTTCTCACGCTGCCGATCGCGATCCTGCTGTCGTTCATACCGATGTACTACCAGGGGCTGACGGCGAATATCATGTCGCTCGGCGGCATTGCGGTCGCCATCGGCGCCATGGTCGATGCCGCCATCGTCATTATCGACAACGTGCACAAGCGCCTGCACGGCGAGAGCCTGACTGGAGAATCGCGAACGCGGGCGATCATCGAAGCAATGCAGGAGGTCGGGCCCAGCATTTTCTTCTCGCTCCTCATCATTACCGTCTCGTTCGTGCCCGTGTTTGCGCTCGAAGGCACGGAGGGGCGGCTGTTCAAACCGCTGGCGTTCACCAAAACCTATTCCATGTTCTTCGCCGCCGTGCTTTCGGTGACGCTGATTCCGGCGCTTGCCGTGCTGCTGATCAAGGGGCGCATCCGCGGCGACGACAGCCGCCTGAACCGGGCGCTGAGGGCCGGCTATGGCCCCGTAGTGAAGTTTGCGGTGCGCTGGCGCTGGCCAGTCGTGATTACTGCCGTGCTCGCGCTGGTTGCCACGGTGCCGGTGTACCGGAGTCTCGGCAACGAATTCATGCCCCCCCTGAACGAAGGCAGCATCCTTTACATGCCCACCGCGCTGCCCGGCATGTCCATCGGAGAGGCGACCCGGGTGCTGCAGACCATGGACCGGGAGCTGAAGAAATTTCCGGAGGTCGAACGGGTCTTCGGCAAGGTCGGACGCAGCACCAGCCCCACCGATCCTGCGCCGCTCTCGATGATCGAAACCAACGTCATGCTGAAGCCCGTTGCCGAATGGCGCGAAGGCATGACCTGGGACAAGCTGATCGGTGAAATGGACAGCGCCATGCGCTTCCCCGGCATGCCGAACATCTGGTGGATGCCGATTCAGACGAGAACGGAAATGCTCGCCACCGGCATCCGCTCGTCGCTCGGCATCAAAGTCTTCGGCCCGGAACTCGGGACCATCGAATCGACCGCCGTCGAGATCGAGCGCGCGTTGCTTGCGGACGAGCGAACCGCCCCCCATACGCGAAGCGCCTTCGCCGAACGGGCGACGGGTGGATACTTTCTCGATTTCGACATCGATCGCAAGGCCGCCGCCCGCTTTGGTTTGAACGTCGGCGACGTCCAGACCGTAATCGAGGCCGCCATGGGCGGTGTGACAGTAAGCGAAACGGTCGAAGGCCGCGAGCGCTACGGCATTCTCGTACGCTACGCGCGCGAATATCGCGACAATATCGAGGCACTGAAACGTGTCTTCGTCGCAACCTCGACCGGAGCGCAGATCCCGATCACGCAAGTCGCCGACATCCGTTTTCGCACCGGCCCACCGGCACTCAGGAACGAAGACGGGCAGCTCGTCAGCTTCGTGTTCGTGGATGTCGGCGACGATATCGGCATTGCCGACTACGTGGAGCTCGCGCAGGACGTCGTCGGCGAAAAAGTCGAGATATCGCCGGGCTATCGTATCGACTGGGCGGGACAATTCACCTACTTCGAACGTGCCAAAGCGCGGCTCTCGGTGTTGGTGCCGCTTACGATCTTCGTCATCTTTTTCATGTTGTACCTGCATCGAAAATCCCTCACGGAGACGCTGATCGTCATGACGGCCTTACCGTTCTCGCTGATCGGCAGTATCTGGCTGTTGTCGGCCCTCGGATACAATCTGAGCGTCGCGGTCGCGGTCGGCATGATCGCGGTCGCAGGGCTCGCGGTCGAGCTCGGGTTGCTGATGATGCTGTACCTCGACATCGCCTATCGTCGACGGCTGGACGAGGGAGGGCTGAACACACGCGCCGATCTCACGTCGGCAATCACGGACGGTGCGAGCCAGCGCATCCGGCCGATGCTGATGACAGGTCTCGCACTCTTCATGGGCCTGGTACCCATCATGTACAGCAGCGGTTCCGGCGCCGATGTCATGAAGCGCATCGCGGCGCCGATGCTGGGCGGTATCGGCTCGGCGCTCGTACTCGTGCTGATCGCGTTTCCGGCGATCTTTTCCTTCTGGCGCGGCCGTGGACTGAATACCGCTTGATTGTATGATCAGGAACCAGAGAGGATACTTGCGGGCGTCCGCGATAAGGGCGGCCACAGAAAAAGGGACGGTGGCGTAGCCACCGTCCCCCCGAGGCAAACTGCATAAGGGAACAGTCTGCGCCGTTGCGTCTCCTGTACCCACACGGTTCATGGTCGGTGCAACGCGCCCATGAACCGGGTCCAGGAGAACTCGGTGCCGGCTTACCGGCGTTCGGTTCTTCCCTGCGCTCCCCCGATTGCGACTTCGTTGTGTCTCGCGCCTTCGACCGACCGCTACCTGGCGGGTTGCGGACCGCGCGGCGGGCGGGTAACGAAATGCGACGAACGTGTCTGACGCGCTTCGCCACAGTCCCACCGAGTTTCCCGAAGGTGCGCCAGATCTCGTGAGCGTCCCGCCATAATTGAGATGCCTCCGGAATTGTGGCAATGTTCGAGCCTGTGATATCCCGGACAATGAAATTGACCTGCAGACGCGCGGTAATTCTCTCCGTGCTGCTCGGTGTCATCGCATCCGGCTTCCAGCAGGTCGAAGTCCATGCCCACGCCGACGCCTACGCTGGTCATGTACATGACCATGACCATGACTATCGGGCTGCTGTCGTTCCTGCAGAGGCTGATGAGGTCAGCGAAGACGGTGTCATGCACGCCCACGACATTGGCGCACTGACGTTGACGCCGGTGCCTGTCGTCGATCTTCACCTGATAGCGCACCGACAGGCTGAGAAAAGCATTCCGGCTCCGACCGCCAGCCCACCCGATAGCCTGATAACTCCGCTCTACCGACCTCCCATCGCATAGAACAGCCGGCCGCTGCATCGCGGTCTCGTCGCGGCGTTGTCGCGCCCGTTCTATCGTCAGGAGAGTCCTTTGTCTCGTCTATCCATTCTGTGGTTGGCTTTTGCCTTGCCCGTTGCGTGGTCTCAGGAACGACCGTCTGATGCACCATCGCTGACCTTGCCGCAGGCCGCGGCGCTCACCCTGGAACGCAATCCGCGCCTTCGCTCAGCGCCATTTGGCCGCGAAGCAGCCGCCACGGAACTGGATCAGGCGGCATTGACGCCGCCGTGGTCGGTCGATCTGCAAGTCGAAGGTATCGGGGGAACCGGGGAACATTCGGCTTTCAACGCAGCCGAGACGACGCTTCGACTGTCGCGGATCTTTCAGCCCTCAGGCGTTCGCTCCGGTCGCGTCTCCATCGCATCCGTCCAACGCGATCAGTTGGAAAACGAGCTCGAAATCGAGCGTCTCGACCTGATGGCCTTGCTTGCGCGCCGCTTCGAAACCGTTGTGCACCGGCAGGACCTGCTCCAACTCGCTGAAGAATCGGTGGAGGTCTGGCAACGCGCCAGAGAACTGGTGTTGAGTCGGGAGCGTGCCGGCGCAGCGCCGGCCGTAGAGCGGTTGCGCACCGAGATACAATTGGCAAACGCTCATCTGCAGGTGGAAGACGCCGAGCATGAGTTGCGCGCCGCGCGATTGTCGTTGACCGCAACGTGGGGCGATATGACGCCGACATTCGGCTCGGCCGATGCAGATCTTTGCCATCTCCCGAAACTGGCGCCGTTCGAGGCCGTTGCCGCTAAACTCGAGCGAAACCCCGACCTTCTGCGCTTCGCTTCGGAACAGGGTTTGGAAGAGGCACGCGCCCGGCTGGCGGACGCGCGCCGGCGCCCGGACTGGACGTTGTCCGCCGGTGTCCGACGCTTCGAACAGGTTGACGACCAGGCGCTGGTCTTTTCGGTGTCGGTACCACTGGGGTCGTCGTCGCGAGCCGCACCGGCCGTCCGCCGCGCAAATGCCCTGCGCCAGCGCTCGGAGCTCGAAGAACAGGCGGTACGCCTGCGTATTCACGCCACGTTGTTCGAGCTTTACCAGGAGATGGTGCACGCGCGCACTGCACTACAAACCTTTGATGGAGAGATTCTGCCGCGTGCGAACGAAATTCTGGCGGATATTGAAGACGGATATCGTGTCGGACGGTTTTCTCATCTGGAGCTGCTGACTGCGCAGGCCGATCTATTGGCGGCACGCACCGCCCGGCTGACTGCCTGCAGCGACCATCAACTTCTTCTCATTGATATCGAGCGACTGACCGGCGGCGGTTCTGCCTGGCTCGCCGAGCGGCCGGGAGCGGCACCATGAAGCAACGTTCGCAATCGCATTTTACCTGGCGTCTGTCGCTGTGCCTGGTGGCGTTGGCCACAACCGGATGCGGAAGTCCGCAAGGACCGTCCAGCAGCGATTCCCACGAAACCGCGGCCGAGCAGGAGACCTTCGAACGCGGTCCGCACAATGGCCGCCTGTTGCGTGACGGCCCATTCGCCCTGGAGATCACGATCTTTGAAACCGGCGTTCCGCCCGAGTTTCGTATTTACCCGTATCAGAATGATCAGCCTGTCGCACCGGACACCGTCGATCTGACCGTTGTGCTGGGCCGGTTGGGCAACCGAACGGACCGGTTTGCGTTTCGATCGCAGGGCGATTTTCTGCGTGGTGACGGCGTCGTACTCGAACCACACTCTTTCGACGTCACGGTGACGGCAAGGCATTCCGGCGGTCAGTCTCAATGGCACTACGAATCCTACGAGGGTAGAACACAAATAGAATCCGATGTAGCTCACGCGATGGGCATCGAAGTCGAACAGGCGGGGCGTGGGCAGATACGCGAAATGATCGAGCTGCAGGGCACGGTCCTTCCTCACCCGGATTCCGTGACGGAAGTCCGCGGTCGTTTTCCCGGCCTCGTACTGTCCTTGAACAAGGACATCGGCGACCGCGTGGAACGCGGCGAACCGCTGGCGAGTGTGCAATCGAACGAAAGCCTGCAGACCTATGTGGTCGATGCACCTCGCGACGGGACGGTCGTCGCGCGGGAGGCTCGCGTCGGAAGTGCGTCAAGCAATGACGCACTCTACGTAATTGCAGACCTGTCGCGGCTGGTTGCGGACTTCAAGGTGTACGGTCGAGATCTGGACCGGGTTGCGGCGGGCCAAACTGTCCGCGTATCCGACCTGAACGACGAAAACACGATAGTCGGCACCGTCGAACGTATTTTGCCGACGCTCGATCTCAATAATCGCGCTGCGACGGCCAGGGTGGTTCTAAACAATGCAGGCCCCCGCTGGCGTCCCGGTCTTTTCGTGCAAGGCCTCGCGATTGTTGCGGAACACGAGGTGCCACTCGCGGTTCGTGAGAGCGGGTTGCAATCATTTCGCGATTTCACCGTTGTTTATGCGCGGGTGGGGCAGACGTACGAGGTGCGAATGCTGGAGCTGGGACGCCGCGATGGGGAGTTCGTCGAGGTACTGAGTGGATTGGAACCTGGCACCACCTACGTCAGTGAAAGCAGTTATCTGGTGAAAGCGGACATCGAAAAGTCCGGCGCCAGTCACGACCACTAACGGGATAACGCCGATGCTCGAACGAATTATCGACATTGCGTTGAGGCGGCGCGCGCTGATCCTGGGCGCGGCTGTCGCGCTCGCCGGTCTCGGCACATACAACTACCAGTTCCTGCCAATTGATGCTGTCCCGGACATTACCAACGTGCAGGTCCAGATCAATACCGAAGCGCCCGGCTTTTCGCCGCTCGAAACCGAGAACCGCATCACGTTTCCTGTCGAAACCGCACTATCCGGATTGCCCCGACTTGAATACACGCGCTCTGTGTCCCGTTACGGTCTGTCGCAGGTAACGGCGGTTTTTGAAGAAGGGACGGATATCTATTTTGCCCGTCAACTTGTCAGCGAACGCCTTGCACAGGCGAGCGGCCAGCTGCCTGACGGGCTAGAACCCGAGCCCGGACCCATCGCGACCGGCCTCGGTGAAATATTCATGTATACCGTGTCATCAGCGCCGGGCGCCACGCACGATCCGATGCTGTTGCGGGAAGTACAGGACTGGATCATCCGACCGCAGTTGCGACAAACGCCGGGCGTTGTCGAAATCAATACCGTTGGCGGCTTCACAAAACAATTTCTCGTCTCCCCGATTCCAGAGAAGCTTCTTGCCTACGGACTGGCGCTTGACGACCTGGTTGCCGCCCTCGAGGCGAACAATGCCAACGTCGGCGCCGGCTATATCGAACGTTCGGGCGCGCAATATCTGGTGCGCTCGCCGGGCCAGGCCGGCAACGTGGCGGATCTGGCTGGCATAGTTGTCGGTTGGCGTGCGGGCGTGCCCATCTATGTTCGCGACGTAGCAACCGTTTCGCTCGGTCACGAATTACGAAACGGAGCAGCCATGCAGGATGGTCGCGAGGTCGTGCTCGGTACGGCCTTTATGCTGATCGGAGAAAGTAGCCGTGCGGTCGCCCAGGCCGTCGAGCAAAAACTCGCAGATATTCAGCCCACTCTACCGGATGGGGTGATCGTCAACGCTCTATACAGTCGTTCGCATCTGGTGGAGCAAACGATCGAAACCGTCCGCGAGAATCTTGCTGCCGGCGCTTTGCTGGTAATCGTCATCTTGTTTGCAATGCTCGGCAACTGGCGCGGCGCTCTGGTCACTGCGGCAGTCATACCGCTCGCGATGGCGATGACAATAACCGGCATGGTCGAGACCGGCATGTCCGGCAATCTGATGAGCCTCGGGGCGCTCGACTTCGGACTGATTGTCGACGGCGCCGTAATTATTGTGGAGAACTGTATTCGGCAACTGGCCATTACCCAGCGCGAACGCGGCCGCTTGCTGTCATTCGCGGAGCGCCTGCAGGTAACTCGGTCCGCCACTCGCGAAGTGTTGAGGCCCAGCATCTTCGGCGTCGCCATTATTATTATCGTGTACTTGCCGATTCTTACACTGACCGGAGTCGAGGGAAAAATGTTTCGGCCTATGGCATTGACCGTCAGCGGAGCCCTGCTGTCGGCTCTGCTGCTGTCTGTGACATTTGTTCCCGCCGCAGTTGCCACGTTCGTCTCCGGCAAGGTTCAGGAGCGTGACAACTGGCTGATGCTCACCGCTCACCGTGGCTATAAGCCGTTGCTGAAGTTTGCCTTGCGCGCTCGTCTTCTGGTGGTCGCCGCCGCCGGACTGTTGCTCGTTGGTGCAGGCGTATTGGCGACGAACCTAGGGTCCGAATTCCTGCCGACGCTGGATGAAGGCGATGTCGCCATGCATGCGCTGCGTATTCCGGGAACCAGTTTGAGCCAGGCCGTGTCGATGCAAGGCATCCTGGAGGAACAGGTCAAAGCGCTGCCTGAGGTGTTGCATGTGTTCTCCAAGATCGGTACCGCGGACATCGCAACCGAAGCCGTGCCGCCCTCGGTCGCCGATACTTTTATCGTTATGAAACCCCGTATCGAATGGCCGGATCCTCGGAAACCCAAGGCCGTGCTGATAGCGGAAATAGAAGCGGCGGCGGCCCGCATACCGGGCAGCAAGTACGAGTTCACGCAGCCAATACAGATGCGTTTTAACGAGTTGATTGCGGGCGTGCGGGCCGAGGTCGCGATCAAGATCTACGGCGATGATCTCGACACCCTGGTTGATCTCGGTGGCCAGGTGGAAACGCTGTTGCAATCGGTCTCAGGTAGTGCCGACGTTCAAGCCGAGCAGGTCACCGGGTTGCCGATGCTCAGCGTGACACCCGACCGCGGCCGCCTCGCTCGCTACGGACTCAACGTTGCCGACGTTCAACGAACACTGACGATTGCAATAGGTGGCCACGCGGCCGGACAGGTATTCGAAGCGGATCGGCGCTTCGACGTGGTGGTGCGCTTACATGACGATCGCCGAGAGAGTATAGATGCGATTCGCCGTTTGCCCGTCGCACTGTCTGACGGCAGCAGTATACCGTTGCACGAAGTCGCGGATGT
>Ga0299913_10001893_pt1 | contig 16062 bp, 11 predicted proteins | sample RVTome_9_FD_201360 | JGI IMG/M metagenome (GOLD analysis project Ga0299913, IMG submission 201360) | Soil microbial communities from uranium-contaminated site in the Upper Colorado River Basin, Wyoming, United States - RVT155D38 (version 2) ...
GCGCCGGGGATCGCCCAGGGCGGGGCCGACCTGCTTCGCCCGGAGCTGCTCGCGGCGGGGCTCGCCGTGGCGATGCTGAGCTCCGCGATCCCCTACTCGTTCGAGCTCGAGGCGCTGCGACATCTGCGCACCGGAACCTTCGGCGTGCTGATGAGCCTGGAGCCGGCTGCGGCCGCGCTCGTGGGCTTCGTTGCCCTCGACCAGGGGCTTCGGGCGCCGGAGCTGCTCGCCGTGGCGATGGTGGTGGCGGCCAGCGCCGGGGCGCTTTCGCGGGCCGCGCATCCGCCCCGCGACGCCTGACCGGCTAGCGGCCCTCCGCCGGTCGCCCCCGCTCGTAGCCCGCGCAGGCGGTGACCGGCAGGCGCGGGTAGCGGGGATAGGCCGGGTCGGTCCGGGAGCGCTCGCACAGCGAGAACGACGAGCCGCGGGTGTTGCGCACGAGCCGTTGGTGAAGGCACGAGTCGCAGAGGCCTGCGGGCGGGTGGCGCACCTCTCCGAGTATGGCGCGGCGCCTTCGCCGCCAGCGGCATCGGGAGGGAGCCGGTACTTCACTTTGTATAGTCATGGCGTGCAGATCCAGGCCGGGATGAGCAGCTCGTGAGCACCTTCAGGCGGCTCCTGGGCTTCCTGCGCCCCTACCGGCGCGCGGCGGGCGCCTCGCTGGGCATCGCCTGGCTGGCGATGGGCATGACCGTGCTGATTCCCTGGCTCGTCGGGCAGAGCGTGGACGCGATCCAGGAGGGTGACCGCGACGCGATCCTGCCGCTGGCCGGCGCAATCGTCGGCGCCGGGGTCCTTCGCCTCGGGCTCACGGTCGTCAGGCGGGTGATCGCCGGCAGGGTCTCGCTGGCGGTCGAGTTCGACCTGCGCGAGCGCGTCTACCGCCACCTGCAGACCCTCGAGCTGGGGTTCTTCGACTCCCAGCAGACGGGGCAGCTGATGTCGCGGGCTACGGTGGACCTGCAGGGGATCCGGTTCTTCCTCGGCTACGGCCTGATCTTCCTCACCCAGAACGCGCTCACCCTGGCGCTCGCGGCGGTGGTGATGTTCGCGATCCAGCCGTGGCTGGCGGCGCTGGCGCTGCTGCCGGTCCCGTTCGTGGTGATCGCGGCGATGAGGTTCAACCGCCGCTCGCGTCCGGCGCTGCAGGAGGTCCAGCAGCGGATCGCCGAGCTGACCGCGGAAGCTGAGGAATCGGTCTCGGGCATCCGCGTGGTGAAGGCGTTCGCGCGCGAGGACCACATGCTCGAGCGCTTCCGCCGCGCGGTCGTGCGGGTGTTCGACCAGAACCTGTTCTCGACCCGGCTGCGGGCGTTCTACTCGCCGCTGCTGGGCTTCCTGCCCAGCCTCGGGCTCGCGGTCGTGCTGCTGATCGGCGGCAACCTCGTGATCGACGACAGGCTAAGCCTCGGCGAGTTCACCGCCTTCTACACCTACCTGTTGATGCTGATCGGCCCGATGCGGATGCTCGGGATGGCGCTGGGGATGGCGCAGCGCGCGGTTGCGTCGGGCAACCGGCTGTTCGAGATCCTCGACCGGGAGCCGCGTGTGGCCAGCCCGCCGGATGCTCCACCGCTGCCGGCGGGCGACGGCCGGGTGGAGTTCCGCGGCGCCTCGCTTCGCTACGACGGCGCGGCGCCTGCGCTCGAGGGCCTCGACCTCGAGGTCGAGGCCGGGCGCACGGTGGCGCTGGTCGGGCCCACCGGGTCCGGCAAGACAAGCCTGGTGGCCCTGATCGCCCGGCTCTACGACGCCAGCACCGGCGCGGTGCTGGTGGACGGGGCCGACGTCCGCTCGGTGGAGCTGGAGTCGCTTCGCCGCGAGGTCGCGTTCGTCGCCGACGAGAGCTTCCTGTTCTCGGCCACGATCGCCGACAACATCTCCTACGCGCGGCCAGACGCGACCCGCGAGGAGATCGAGCTGGCGGCCCGGCGGGCCCAGGCGCACGGGTTCATCGAGCGGCTGCCCGACGGCTACGACACGCTGATCGGCGAGCGCGGGTTCACCTTGTCCGGAGGACAGCGCCAGCGGGTGGCGATCGCGCGGGCGCTCGTGGCCGACCCCCGCATCCTCATCCTCGACGACGCCACCTCGTCGGTCGACGCCACCACCGAGGCCGAGATCAAGCGCGGCCTGCGCGAGGCGATGGCCGGGCGCACCACCTTCGTCGTCGCGCACCGGCGATCGACGATCTCGCTCGCCGACGAGATCGTGGTGATGGAGGAAGGGAGGATCGTCGATTGCGGCACTCACGACGAGCTGCTCGTCCGCTGCCCCCTCTACGCCGAGATCGCCGAGCATGGGCTCTCCGACCAGGTGTTCCTCCAGCGAGACCTCGAGCAGCGTGAGGAGGTGGCGCGGCTGTGAGCGTCGAGGGCAACGGCCACCGCCGCGACGATCCGCGCCCGCGCGAGCTGAGCGACCGCGACGCCGACCCGGTGACCGAGCTCGACCCCGAGACGCAGCGCTCGGACGTCGCCGAGGAGACCGAGGACCAGGCGAACCAGCCGGGCCGGCTGGCGGGCACGGTGCTGATGTTCCGCGACATCTGGCGCGTCGTCCGCGGCGAGGACCAGCGCGGGCGCAAGGTCCGCTGGATGCTGGGACTGCTCCGCCCCTACCGGCGCCAGGTAGGGCTGATGCTGGTCGCGCTGGTGGCGGCGACCGTCGCCGGCCTCGCGCCCCCGTATCTGGCGGGGCGGGCGATCGACGACGGGATCAACGCCGGCGACGCGGGCGCGCTGACGGTGATCGTCGCCATCTTCCTCGTCTCGGCGCTGCTCTACTGGGGCGCGACCTACGCCCAGACCTACCTGGTGGGGTGGGTGGGCCAGCGCGCCCTCCAGGACCTGCGCGAGCGCATCTACTCGCACCTCCAGGCGATGTCGATCGGGTTCTTCACCCGGCGCAAGCCGGGCGTGCTGATCTCGCGGCTGACCAACGACGTGCAGGCGCTCGACTCGCTGGTCACGGACGGGGTCGTGACGCTGATCTCCTCCACGCTCACGCTCGTGGGGGTGGTCGCGATCCTGTTGCTGCTCGACGTCTCGCTGGCCCTGGTCACGTTCCTCACCTTCCCGCTGCTGGCGGTCGCCAGCGTGATCTTCAGGATCGCCTCGGCTGGCGCCTACCGGGCCACCCGGGAGAAGATCGCGAACATCACCGCGTACCTGCAGGAGACGCTCTCCGGCGTCCGTGTCGTGCGCAGCTTCGGGCAGGAGCCGCGCCACATCGCCCGGATGTCGGAGCTGAACGAGGAGAACCGTTTGGCGAACATGCGCACCGTCTACCTCAACGCCTCGTACTTCCCGTCGGTCGAGCTGCTGTCCGCGATCGGGACGGCGGTGATCCTGCTCTACGGCGGCTACCAGGTGATCGAGGGCAACGTCCAGGTGGGCATCCTGGTCGCGTTCGTCGGATACCTGAACCAGTTCTTCGACCCGATCCAGCAGATCTCACAGCTCTACACGACCTACCAGCAGGGGATGGCGGCGCTCGACAAGATCTTCGACCTTCTCGACACCGCGCCGGACATGACCGACAGGCCCGGCGCGCTGGATCCCGGCGAGATCAGGGGGGAGCTGCGAGTGGAGGACGTCTCGTTCTCCTACGCCGGCGACTCCGACTGGGCGCTGAGCGACGTCGATCTCGTGGTGGGGGCGGGCGAGACGGTGGCGCTGGTGGGCGAGACGGGCGCCGGGAAGTCCACCCTCGCCAAGCTCGTCGCACGGTTCTACGATCCTCAGCGCGGCCGGATGCTGGTCGACGGGCACGACCTGCGCGACCTGGAGGCGAAGGCCCTCCGGCGCCAGCTCGGGATCGTGCCTCAGGAGAGCTTCCTGTTCTCCGGGACCGTGCGCGAGAACATCGCCTTCGGCCGGCCGGACGCCGACGACGAGGCGATCGCCGAGGCGGCGCGAACGGTGGGCGCCGAGGGGTTCATCGAGCGGATGCCCGCGGGCTATGAGACCGAGGTCGGCGAGCGAGGCGTCCAGCTCTCGGCGGGCCAGCGGCAGCTGATCGCGTTCGCGCGGGCGTTGCTGGCCCGGCCGCGGATCCTCATCCTCGACGAGGCGACGTCGAACGTGGACGTCCGTACCGAGCGGGTGATCGAGCGCGGGCTCGAGCGGTTGCTCTCCGGACGCACGGCGATCGTGATCGCGCACCGGCTGTCGACGATCAGGCGCGCCGACCGGATCGTGGTGCTGGATCGCGGGCGGATCGTCGAGTCGGGCTCGCACGACGAGCTGATCGCCGCCGGCGGGCGCTACGCCGGCCTCTACGGCGCCTGGGCCTCGCAGCAGGTGGCGTAGACCGAGCCGCCCGGCGCGGCTAGGGGCTGACGCCGCCCGAGCCGGTACCCGAGCCGCCGCCTCCTCCTCCCCCGCCGCCGTCCGCGGGGGCGGGCGTGGGGGCGGGCGCGGGAGCGGGCTCCGGGACGGGAGCGGGAGCGACCTCGCCCGCGTCGGTGCCGGTGGGGTCGGCGTCCGAGGCGGCGTCGACCGACGTGCCGCAGTCCTTGAAGCCGTACGCATCGGCCGCCTCCGCGAGGCTCGTGCGTGTGGTCGTGATCTCGTTCTCCGCCTCGGCGGCGGCGGCGGCGTCCCCCCGCTCCAGCGCGAGCAGGCGAGTGTCGAGCGCGTCCACGAGGTCCTCGAGCGCGGAGAAGAAGTCGTCGAGCGCGGCCTGGTCCTCCTCGGGAGGCGCCAGTGAGCGCAGCTGGTCCAGCTCGCTCTCGGTGAGCGACAGCTCTTCCTCCGCGATCTGCTCGGCGTCGTCGGCGGAGATGTTCTCGATCCCGACGGTCGCCTCCTCGCAGATGTCGTCGGCCTGCGCGATGAACTCGCGCTTCGACAGCGGCGTGGCCAGACCGGGGCCGGTGGCGCCGGTGACGGTCGTGATCGGGGCCTCGGGCTCATCGTCGCCCCCGCCGGCGATGGCGACGACGATCAACACGAGCACGAGGACGATCGCCAGAACGGCGACGAGACGCCGGCGGGCATAGACGTCCATACGGCGGTGAAGGTAACAAAGGCCGCATCAGGCGATGTCCCGCGAGCGCCGGTGTGCAGCGACTTCGTCAGCCGGCGCCGGCCTTGTGATTCGCCCGGTTCCGCCGGTGCCCGTTGCGGCCACCGTAGCTTTCCGTCTGGCTATGGCAGTTACCGCAGAGAAACTGAATGTTCTCCAAACGGTTGTCCTTACCGTCACCGTGCGATGGTGCAGCTGCATGCTGAGCGGCTCCCCCTGCCACTCGGTGAGGCCGCAACGCTCGCACCTGTTCTCCTTGAGACCGGCATCAAGAAGCCGATGCTTGAGATGGCTGCGATTGGTTTGAGGACGGTCGGTGACGAGCAGGTGCTCGATCGGCATCGATCGGGGTCGCGGGACGACGTCTCCGCGTTCCTTGGCCTGGTGCCAGGACGCGAGGTTGAAGCCGAAGCGAGCCGCGCATTGGCGAACCGTCAGGCCGGCGTCGTAGGCCCGCTGGATCGCGTCCCAGTCATAGCGCCGGGCGCACTTCTCATCCGCCGGGATGCCGAGGCGGCGGGCGTGGTAAGCCACGGTTCCCTTCGTGACGCCCAATCGGACCGCGATCTCGCTGTACGCCAAACCCTGGTCGCGGAGCTGCTCGACCGCCCTGCGCGTTTCCCCTCGGGGACGTCGCGGCCCGCGCTTGCCTGAGATCTCTGGCACGAACACATGTTCGCATCCGGGCCGGACAGCTCCCCGTTTCTTGTACCCAAGTCACTGGGGATCCAAGACTCGAACTTGGGCTTCCAGGGCCAGAACCTGGCGGGCTGCCACTACCCCAATCCCCACTGCCCGCCCGAGGATAGCGACGACCTCGCGCCGAGCGCCGACCTATGCGCCGACCTCCTCGAGATCCGCATCCGCGTCCGCGAGGGCGCCCTTCTGCGCCGCCACATCCTGCCTCGACTCGACCAGCCGGCGGGCGTGGACGAGGTCCTCGGAGCGGCCGACGGCGAGCGCCGCCGCCACCCGGCCGTCCTTCAGGTACCAGCACGAGAACTCCGCCGCGTCGGGGTCGCCACGCCAGACGACCTCGTCCCACTCCGACGCCGGCCCCACGTACTCGAGGCTGGCCCAGTCGGCGAGGTCGCTGAAGAAGTACGGCAGCTCGCGGTAGGGCTCGGTCCCGCCCGCCATCCCCCGCGCGGCGTGGCGCCCCTGCTGGAGCGCCACGTCCCAGTGCTCCACCCGCAGCCGCCGCCCGTGCACGACGCTCTGCCACGAGCACGCGTCGCCCGCCGCGAACACGCCCTCGGCCGACGTCTCGAGCTTCTCGTCGCAGACGATCCCGTCGCCGACGTCGAGCCCGGCCCGCTGCGCCAGCGTCACGTCCGGCTTCACTCCCGCCCCGACGACCACCATGTCGCCCTCGACCGAGCGGCCGCCCTTCGTCACCACCGAGCGCACCCGCCCATCGCCCTCGAACAGCTCCAGCTCCTCCCCGCCGATCAGCTCGACGCCCTTGGCCTCCAGGACCTCGTGGAACCATCGCCCCACCTCCTCGCCGAACGTCCGCGACAGCGCCACCTCCTCCATCATCACGATCGTGCAGCGCTTCCCCTTCGCTGCCAGCGACGCCGCCACCTCGCAGCCGATGTAGCTGCCGCCGATGAGCACGACGTGCTCGGCGCGCTCCGCCTCCTCGCGGATCGCGTCCGAGTTTCCGAACGCCCGCAGGTAGTGGATGCCCTCGAGCTCGGCGCCCTCCACGCGCAGGATGTTGACGTTCGCGCCGGTGGCGAGCAGCGCCTTTTCGAACCTCACCTCCTCCTTCGTCTGCAGCTTCGCCGTGCGCGCCTCCAGGTCGAGCGACATCACGTTCGTTCCCGTCAGCAGCTCGACGTCGTTCTCGGCGTACCAGCCGCGCTCGTGCACCAGCGCGTCCTCGCGCTGCGCCTCCCCGCGCAGATACTCCTTGGACAGCGGCGGGCGCTCATACGGCGGCTCGGATTCGCGACCCACCAGCAGGATCGAGCCGTCCGTCCCGCCCCGCCGCAGCTCCGTCGCGCAATGGGCCGACGCCATGCCGCCGCCGACGAGCAGGAAGTCAACCTCGCGATCGCTCATCCGATGGCCGGCGAGGCGCCGGTCTCCCTCACGTGCCGTCCACCGAGGTGCCGTCGGGGGCGAAGTAGGAGGTCAGGTCCTCCTCTACCGTCGGATCGAGCACGGCCAGGATCTCGTCGCCCGCCTCGAGCACCGTGTCCGGCCCGGGGACGAAGCCGCGCCCCTCCCGCAGCACCGAGATCAACAGGCTGCCCTCGGGCATCTCCAGGTCGCCCACGCGCATCCCGTTCGCCTTCGAGTCCGCCGGAAGCAGCATCTCGATGATCTCGAGGCGCTCCTCGGGCAGGTCCAGCAGGTGCACCAGCCCGTACTCGGGCACCTCGTGCTCGATCAGCCGCAGGATCAGGTCGGTCGCCGAGACCACGGGCCTCACCCCGAGCAGGTCGAACCACTGCCGGTTGCGCGGGTTGTTGACCCGTGCGATCGTCCGCTCGCAGAGGTACTTCTCGGTCGCGACCTGGCAGATCAGCACGTTGTCCTCGTCGTCACCGGTGACGGCGATCACCATGTCGGCGCGCGAGATCCCGGCCCGCTCGAGCACCCACAGCTCGGACGCGTCCCCGTACTGGATGTTGTGCTCCAGCTCCTGCTCGACGGTCGCGTAGCGGCCGCGGTTGTTCTCGATCAGGGTCACCTCGTGCCCCTTGTCGAGCAGCTCCCGAGCGAGGTTCCAGCCGACCTTCCCCGCCCCGGCGATGATCACGTACATGCCCATCAGCCGCCCGGCGCCGGTCCCGCCGCCTCGCGCACCTCGCCGATCAGCATCTCGATCGCGACCCGGGTCGGGCAGATCGTGTGCACCCCCTGCGACTCGTACCACTGCGCGCGATAGGGGTCGAGGATGCGCGCGATCACGGTCGGCACCTCGAACCTCCGCTTGGCGATCTGGGCCACGACCAGGTTCGTGTTGTCGCCGTTGGTGGACGCAACGAACGCCTCTGCCTCGGCGATGCCCGCCTCCTCCAGCGCCTCGATCTCGAGCGCGGTCCCCACCGTGTAGCGCCCGCCCAGGTCCTCCCACGACGTGTCGAGCCCGATCTCGAGGCGCGCGTGCGACTCCGGGTCCTCGTCCAGGCACGACACCGTGTGCCCCTCCTGGAGCATGGTGCGGGCGACCGACGAGCCGACGCGCCCGATGCCGACGATGAGGACGAACATTCCCGGCGGATACTACGCGCGGGCACAGCCCGGCGCGCGACGCTACGTACCGGCCGAGCTGGGGCGCTTTCGGGGGTCGAACGCGGGCCGCTCGCCCGGGGCGCTGGGCGGTGCCGTCAGCAGCACCGGGCACGGGGCCTTGCGCAGCACGTAGGCGGTCACCGGCCCCACCTCGGCCGGCCGCGAGCCGCCAACTCCGCCGAGGACCGCGCCGCCACGGATCCGCGTCGGCGGCTCGGCTCCCATCACGATCACATCGACGTCCCGCTCCCGCGCCGCCCGCACGATCCCCGACCCGGCGTCGCGAGCCCGCACGACCGAGGTCGCCACCTCCACCGTCTGATACTCCTCGCCGACCTCCTTGGCTCGCTCGAGCGCACGGTTCGCCACCTCCATCCGCTCGCCCCGGGGCGGCGCGTCCAGGGGCACCGTGAGCGGCAGGTCCAGCACGTAGACCACCTCCAGCCGCGGCGGGCTTCCGCCCGGCGTGTCGTCCGCAGCCGCGAGCCGGCCGGCGGTGCCGACGATGTCGTCGTCGAGCGGGGTGCCGAACACCGGTACCAGGATCCCGCCATACTCGGCCTCGCTCACGGCCTTCACGAGCGCCTGCGGCGGCACCGTCACCCGCTTCGTCAGCGAGGTCCGCTCGACGCCCGAGCGGTAGACGAGGTACGCGATGAGCCCGAACAGCATCCAGGCGCTGCCGATGTATCGCGCATCCTCGTGGAACAGCAGCACGCTGATCCAGGCGCCCACGGTAAGCGCGCCCGTGAGCACCGCCGGGAGCGGGATCTCGGCCCCGCGCACCCGCACGTTCAAGGGGACCTTGAACGGCCGCGGCCGCGCCGGATCGGTGATCCGCAGCCGGATCAGCGAGGCGTGCGCGATCGTGAACGCGATCGTCGCCCCGAAGGCGTACAGCCCGCCGAGGAAGAGGACGTCGCTGGGGATCACCAGCGCGAACGCGATCACCGCCGCGCTGATGATCGCCACGTGCGGCGTCGTCCAGCGGCGGCCGAGCTTTCCCAGCCAGCTCGGGATCTGCCGGTTGGTGGCGAGCGTGTAGACGTGCCGGGAGAGGCCCAGCATCGAGGTGCTGGCGGCCCACGCCAAGACCAGGGGCGCCACCGCCACCACGGCGACCCGCATCGTGTTCTCGACCCATGCGGGCTCGTAGCTCATGACCACGCCGAGGATCGGCTGCTCGAGGAAGCTCGTGGCGAGCGCTGTCTGGGGCCCATCCGGCGTCGCCACCACCGGCACCGCCATCACCGCGATCGCTGCCACCCCGGTGTAGAGGATCGGCACCACCGCGACACCCGCGGCGACCAGCCGCCTCAGGTCGATCGGCTCGAACTCGAGGTCCGGGACCAGGTCGGAGGCGGCCTCGATCCCCGCGTACGCGACGGTCGCGATCACGCCCGCGTAGACGACGTCCTCCAGCGACGGGCTGGTGAACAGGTCCAGCTCGGCCGTCAGGGCCGACGCCTCGAACGAGGTGAGCGCGCCGACCACCACCACGACGATCAGCAGCAGCACCCCGCCCAGTGCCACCAGCGTCAGCAGCAGCTGGCGGCGAGCGCCGGAGAAACCGAGGATGTTGATCGCCGCGACCGCCGCGATCACCGCCCCCGCCGTGGCCAGCTCCGCCGCCCCACCCCCGAACGAGGCCGAGATCGGGGTCAGATAATGCGGCACCGAGATCGCCGCCAGCGCGATCACGATCAGGTAGTCGATCAGGATCGCCCACCCAGCCACGAACGACACCAGCTCGTTGAAGGCGTGCCGCCCGAGCGTCGAGGACCCGCCGCGCTCGCGGAACATCGCGGCGCCCTCGACATAGGTGATCGCGTTCAGCATGAACACGATCCCGACCCCGAGGAAGATCACCGGCGTCAGCGCCAGCCCGCGATCGGCGACGAGCCCGATCGAGAAATAGATCGAGAATCCGACCGCCGAGTAGGACGCGGCGAACAGCCAGGGCACGCCCAGCCAGCGCCGCGTCAGGCCTGCGATCGGGAGCCTGCCCGCCCGCGGCACCTCCCCCCCATCGCTCACGATCGCGAGCCCAGGGACAGGTAGAGGCGCCCGGCGCCGAGCGCGGTGAAGACCAGCCCGAGCAGGACGCCGACGGAGATCGGCCCGCCACCGTTGGCGAGCGTCACGATCAGGATCGCCAGCCCGAACCCGAGGATGATCGCCGAGAACAGGCGGGAGACCGCGCGGTAGACCTGGTCGGGGGCCGCCACCCGCGGGATTCTAGGTTCGCGGGCCGCTGCTACACCGGACGCGGCTCCGCCGCTGCCGCCTCGCGTGCCTCGTCGGGCCGGGCGGCGACGATCACCCGGGTCGGGCGGCCCGCGAGCACGGTCTGGAGCGTGTGCCCGTACAGGGGCCTCCCGTTCCGGTAGCGAAGCTGCATCACGATCGCGGCGGCGTCCAGCTCCTTCGCGCGCTCGATGATCCGGGCGCCGGCCTGACCGGGCCGAACCCGATCGATCTCGCCGGTAACCCGCATCCCGCAGATCAGCTTCGCGCGCTCGATCTTGCTCTGCGCCTCCGACTCCTGCGCGGGCATCTCGGCGTCGAGCGGCAGGTGGGTGGGCACCTCGAGCAGCGACAGCACGTGGATCGCCCGGCGCCGCTTGGCGGCGAGCGCCAGGGCGGTCGCAACCGTCTCGTCCGAGAACGGCTCGTGCTCGAGCGCGATCAGGACGCTTCGATACTCCACCTCCTCCACCCCGAGCGCCTCCAGGCCCTCGACCTTCACCGTCTGGCGCAGGCCCAGACCCTGGCTGCGCCGGTAGAGCAGGTAGCCGCCGAGCCCGATCAGCATCCAGGCGCTGCCGATCACGAGCGTCCTCAGGTTCAGCGCCATCACCACGATCCAGGCGCTGAAGGTGCCGAGACCGCCGAGGACGGCGGTGATCGGCAGCTCGGTCCCGCGCCAGCCGAAGTTCCCGATCGGTCGCCACGGGCGCTCGTCGGCCGCCTTCACCCGGCGCAGGCGCAACACCGCCACGTGGGCGACGGTGAACGAGAGCATCGCCCCGAACGAGTACATCGTCGCCAGCAGCTCCGTCTCGCCCGGCAGCAAGGCCACGGCCGAGAGCCCGCCGAAGAGCAGGATCGCGACGTACGGCGTCTTGAACCGCGGGTGGATCGCCCGAACCGCCTGCGGCAACTGGCGATACTGGCCCATCGAGAACGCCAGCCGGCTGAGGCCGATCAGGCCGGCATTGGTGGCGATTGTGAGGATCACCGCGGCCAGCAGCCCGACGTAGATCCGCAACCCGTCGGTCACCGACGCGCCGAGGCCCATGTTGTCGACGATCCCCAGCATCGGGTTCTCGGCGTAGCGGGTGGCGAGCTGGGTCGTGTACTCGGCCCCCTCCTGGGTGACCGGCATCGCCGACAGCGCCACCAGCGGGATCAGCAGGAACAGGATCAGGACCGCGACCACCACCATCCCGACCGAGCGCGGGACCGTCCTCGAGGCGTCCCGGGCCTCCTCCGACATGTTCGAGAGCGTCTCGATCCCGGTGTAGGCGATCATCGCCACCGCGATCCCCAGCGCGAAGTCGCCCCAGCTCGGCGCGACTCCCAGCTCGACGTTCGCCACCAGGATCTCGGGGCTGAGCACCAGCGCGAGGCCGAGCACGACCAGCACCACCTGCGTGGCCAGGTCGGCGATCGCCAGCACCAGGTTGAGCCTCGCCGACTCGCGGCTCCCGATCACGTTGATCCCGATCAGCAGCGCCACCAGGATGATGCCGCCGATGATGTCGCCCGGGGCCCGCTCCAGCGGCTCCCACAGCACCGAGAGGTAGTGCGGGACGAAGAAGGCCGAGATCGCGACCGTGATGATGTAGTTGAGCATCTGGCCCCAGGCGGCGAAGAAGCTGACCAGCTCGTTGAACGCGTGCCGGGCGAAGCTCGACGAGCCCCCGGCCTCCGGGTACATCACGGTCGCCTCGGCATAGGTCGCGGCGGTGCAGGCGAAGATCAGACCGGCGACCAGGAAGGCCACCGGCGTCATCCCCAGGGCGAACACGGCGACTACCCCGAGCGCGTAGTAGATCGACGAGCCGACGTTCCCGTAGGCCGAGGAGAACAATGCCCCGGTGCCGTGCACGCGGCGAAGCGTCTCTTCTCGCGGGTGGCGTTCGGCCATCGGCGGCGTGACTATAGGCGCGGGACCCGCTCTGCTCTAGGCTGAAACGCCATCGGCGAGCTGCTCCACACCTGCTACCGGATCCTCGACCCCGAGCGTTCGGTGGTGTTCTACGTGAAGCTCGGCTTCGAGGAGCTGCGGCGGGTGCCGATCCGCGACGAGGCCACCAACATCTTCATGGGCCTCCCGGGCGATGGCGCCAGGCTCGAGCTGACCCACAACCACGGCGTCACCGAGCCCTACGAGATCGGCACCGGCTACGGCCACATCGCGCTCTCGGTCGACGACCTCGACGGCGCCCTGGAGCGCCTGGCCGAGCTCGGGATCGAGCCCGAGAAGCCGCCCTACCGCGCCCGCGAGGGCGGCTCGCGCCTGTGCTTCGTCCGCGACCCCGACGGGTACCGGGTCGAGCTGCTCGAGAAGCCCGGCTAGCGGCGCCTTCGCTGCACGTGGGAGCGGGTGACGTCCGCCGGGGTCGGGCAGCCGGTGAGCGCGAGCGCGAGCGCGATCTCGTCGCGCAGCAGTTCCAGGACCCGTCTCGCCCCGTCCTCTCCCCCGGCGGCGAGCCCCCACAGCGCCGGGCGGCCCGCCAGCACCGCTCGCGCGCCGTGCGCCAGCGCGGCGACGACGTCCGTGCCCCGCCTGATCCCGCCGTCCATCAGCACCTCGGCGCGGTCGCCAACCGCATCGACCACCTCGGGCAATGCGTCGATCGTCGCCGAGACCCCGTCGAGCTGGCGTCCGCCGTGGTTGGAGACCACCACTCCGGCCGCACCGTGCTCGACCGCGAGCTCCGCGTCCTCCGCGGTGAGGATGCCCTTGACCAGCACCGGCAGCTCGCACTCGTCGGCGATCCGGGCGAAGTCCTCCCAGGTGAGCGCCGGGTCCAGCAGCCCGAATGCCTCGAAGATCGTCATCGGCCGGTCCGCTCCGACGGCGGCCGCGAGCGCCGGCACGTTGATCTCCTCCGGCACCACGAACCCGGTCCGGAGGTCGCGCTCGCGGCGGCCCGGCAGGGGAGCGTCCACGGTCACGGCGATCGCCCTGTAGGAGTGCTCGACGGCGTCGTCGATCAGGGCCCGGGTCACTCCCCGGTCGCGGAAGCAGTAGAGCTGAAGCCAGCGCGGCGCGCCTGGGGCGGCCGACGCGACCTCGGCGGGCGAGGTGGTCGAGAAGCTCGACAGGCACATGCCGGCCCCGACGGCGGCCGCCGCGCGGGCCATCCCGGCCTCGCCGTCCGGGTGCGCGAGGCGCTGGATCGCGACCGGCGCCACCAGCAACGGCATCGACACGTCCATTCCCAGCACGCTCGTGGCCGCGCTCGTCTCGGCGACGTCCACGAGCGCCCGCGGGCGCAGCTGCCAGCGCCCGAACGCGGCAACGTTCTCGCGCAGCGTCCGCTCGTCGCCCGCCCCGCCCGCGAAGTAGCCCAGCGGCCCGGGCTCGAGCGTCTCCGCCGCGAGCCGCTCGTAGTCGGCGACGTTGATCGGGCTTGTACCCGCCACGACCTCAGCCTATGTCGGCGCGCTACCCCGGGAAGTGGACGATCGGGATAATCAGGATCGCGACGATGTTCGCGACCTTGATCATCGGGTTGATCGCTGGTCCGGCGGTGTCCTTGTAGGGATCGCCGACGGTGTCGCCGGTGACCGAGGCCGCGTGGGCCTCCGAGCCCTTGCCGCCGTGGGCGCCGTCCTCGATCAGCTTCTTGGCGTTGTCCCAGGCGCCGCCACCGGCGGTCATCGAGATCGCCATGAACAGGCCGACGACGATCACGCCGATCAGGAGGCCGCCGAGCGCATCGACGCTCCAGAGGCCCACCAGCACGGGGACCAGGATCGGGATCAGCGACGGCAGGATCATCTCCCGCTGCGCCGACGCCGTGACGATCGCGACCGTCTCGCCGTAGTCGGGCTTCTCGGTGCCCTCCATGATCCCGGGGTGCTCCCGGAACTGGGTGCGGACCTGCTCGACCACCTGCCCGCCGGCGCGCCCCACGGCCTCGATCGCGAGCGCCGCGAACAGGTAGACCATGACCCCGCCGATCAGGAGCCCGATCAGGACCTCGGGCGTGGACAGGTTGAACAGGGTGTTAAGGTCGAAGCCCGAGGGCGCCTCCTCGAGCAGCTCGATCTTGAACGCGGCGAAGAGCACCAGCGCGGCCAGCGCGGCGGAGCCGATCGCGTACCCCTTGGTCACCGCCTTCGTCGTGTTGCCGACCGCATCGAGTGGATCGGTGACGTTGCGGACGTCCTCGGGAAGGTCCGCCATCTCGGCGATGCCACCGGCGTTGTCGGTGATCGGGCCGAAGGCGTCGAGGGCGACGATCAGCCCCGTGAGCGAGAGCTGGGCGACGACCGCGACGCCGATGCCGTAGATGCCGGCCAGCTCATGGGCGCCGAAGATCGCCCCGGCGATCAGCAGGGCCGGCAGCGCGGCGGACTGGAAGCCCTGCGCCAGGCCCTGGATGATGTTCGTCGCGTGCCCGGTCTCCGAGGCGTGCGAGATCGTCCGCACCGGCCGGAATCGCGTCGACGTGTAGTAGTCGGTGATCACGAACAGCCCCGCGGTGACGGCGACGCCGATCAGCGAGCAGAGCCAGAGGTCGGTCACCGAAGGCGCCAGCTCGAGGCTCTCCGCGCTCGCGAGGTTGACGTTGCCCATCAGCCACTCGGTGATCGGGTAGAAGGCGGCGGCGGAGAGCACCCCGGAAACGATCAGCCCTCGGTAGAGCGCGCCCTCGACCTTGTCCGTCGACGTCCGCACGGACAGGGCGCCGATGATCGAGGCGATGATCGCGACGCCGCCGAGCACCAGCGGGTAGATGGCGACCTCGCGCGCCTCGCTGAAGGTGAGGACGCCGAGGAGCATCACCGCCACGGTCGTGACCGCGTAGGTCTCGAACAGGTCCGCCGCCATGCCGGCGCAGTCGCCGACGTTGTCGCCGACGTTGTCGGCGATCACAGCCGGGTTGCGAGGATCGTCCTCGGGGATCCCCGCCTCGACCTTGCCGACGAGATCGGCGCCGACGTCGGCGGCCTTGGTGAAGATGCCGCCGCCGAGCCGGGCGAAGACCGAGATCAGGGAGCCGCCGAAGCCGAGGCCGATCAGCGCGTCGACCGCCTCCTTGTCGCTCTGGTCGGTGAGCACGAGCACGCCGAAGTAGCCGGCTACGCCCACCAGGGCGAGGCCAACCACCAGGAGTCCGGTGACCGAACCGCCCTTGAACGCGACGTCGAGCGCGGGCGGCACCCCACCGCGAGCCGCCTCGGCCACACGGGCGTTCGCGCGCACCGAGAGGTTCATGCCGATGAAGCCGGCGGCGCCGGACAGTACCCCGCCGATGACGAAGCCGATGCCCGTTGTCACGTCTTGAAGCAGCGCGACGAGGATCGCCAGCGGCACGGCGACGACCGCGATGATCGCGTACTGGCGGTTCAGGTACGCCTTCGCGCCCTCCTGGACCGCGGCCGAGATCTCACGCATGCGATCGTTGCCCGCCGATTTCGCGAGCAGGCGCTGGGTGATGAGGCCGCCGTAGAGCACCGCGGCGCCGGCGCATACGAGCGCGATGACCACGCCGTAATCGGTCAGGAACTCCGTCAAGTCTTCAGTCCTCCGTGGGCTTC
>Ga0299913_10001895_pt1 | contig 16060 bp, 17 predicted proteins | sample RVTome_9_FD_201360 | JGI IMG/M metagenome (GOLD analysis project Ga0299913, IMG submission 201360) | Soil microbial communities from uranium-contaminated site in the Upper Colorado River Basin, Wyoming, United States - RVT155D38 (version 2) ...
CCCATTCGCCACCCTGCAGCAAGGAAGCGGGCGACCCGCCGCAGCCGGAAAACGCGCTCTCGTCGATGATGACGGACACCTCGTGCGGGTACGGCATTCCGCTCATCGTGTCGCGACAGATTCGATAGCTGACATCTACGCGCAGATCGTGGGCAGCGGTTCGCGACACATAGCGGCGGCCGTTCGCGGAGACCGACGGTGCGGGGCGTGGCAGGACGACTTCGTCGCTGCCGTAGTTCCATTTGAAGCTCAGCTCCTCGCCTTCCAGCTTCAGTATCCAGCCGGGCTCATTGCCGACGGCGGTCCAGCTTTCCCAATCGTCCGTGGGGGTCGCTGGTTGACGGTCCGCTTGCACGCCGGGCCTCGGGGACGGTGCTTGCGTACAGGCGGTGACGGCCAGCGATAGGACGGCGCAAACCCGGAAGGCATTGCTCATGCAGCACCCCTCTTGGCGTCTGACGGCCCCGGCGGTCGGGACATCCGACCGTTGCAGGTTGACGGCATCATACGCCATGGGTATGCGTCGGCAAGCCGGGGAGGATCTGGGATGGGTACTTTTGATGGGTGTCCCCATTTCTGCGCTTGATGGGTGTCCCCGATTTGTCCCTTTGGTGGGTGTCCCCAATTTGCACAATTTGCGGGGCGGTTTGATGGGTGTCCCGATCCGGCGGTATGCTCCCGGAGCAGGGGGTGGTCGGACCGGTTATGGCGAGCAATGGCGAGGTAGAGCACGTGGTGCGGATGACGCGGGCGCCGGTGCCGCATCTGCGGCCTTTTGTGCGCTGCGTATGGCTTTCCGGCAGGCGGTCGGCGGGCGGGATCTCCGAGGCCAGGGAGAACGTATTGCCGACCGGCGAGATGCACGTCGTTTTCCGCCTGTCGGATGACGCGGTGCGCCTGATCGTGCCGGGTCCCGTGAGTTCGGAGTCCGTTCCGGGTCACGCCGTCGTCGGGGGGCCGCGCGCCGCGTATTACACGAAGTACACCGCACGGCTTGCTCTTTCCGTGGGAGCGCAGCTCAGGGCCGGCGCGGCCGAGGCCCTGTTCGGTGCTCCCGCGGCGGAATTCACGGGTCGCCACGTCGCACTGGAAGCTCTGTGGGGACGGCAGGCAGAGCTCGTGCGTGACCGGCTCATCAAAGCCGGCGACCCCGCCCGGCAACTCGACGTGCTCGAGACCGTCCTCTCGGAGCGTTTCCCGGCAATAACGGCACTGCATCCTGCCGTTGCCGGCGCGCTGGCGTACTTTGCGACGGCGGCCAGCGTTCGCGAGGCAGTCAGGCGGAGCGGGTACAGCCATCGCGGTTTTGTCGCATTGTTCCGCCGGACGGTGGGTCTCACGCCGAAGACCTACACCCGCGTGCTGCGCTTTCAGCGGGTGCTGGCGGAACTTTCGGCGACGACGGACACCGGTGACGCGTCGCCGTGGGTCGACCTGGCAATGCGGGCGGGTTACAGCGACCAGTCGCATTTCAATCGCGAGTTTCGCGAATTCGCCGGGGTCACCCCGGAGTACTATCGCCGGGCGGCCCCGGCCGCCTCTCATCACGTCGCCTCGCCTGCGCTATAGGAGTGGGAGTCTGCGCAGGTCAGTTTTGTTCAATACCGGGTACTGTGACTGCCATTACCATCCAGTCTTGTCATTTGAGTCGGAGGATCGACCATGATCCAGGAGATGTTTGCCTACCTTTGCGTGCGCGATGCGGCAAAGGCTATCGAGTTCTACAGTAGCGTTTTCGGGGCGGTCGAGAAACTGAGACTCGTCGAGAGCGGTGGCCGTATCGGGCACGTCGAACTCGATTTCAATAGCACGACCCTAATGCTGTCGGAAGAATATCCCGAGTACGGCATCAACGGTCCCGAGAAAATCGGCGGTACGCCGGTGACGATTCACTTGCATGTCGACAACGCGGACGAGGTCATCGGGCGAGCGGTCGACGCGGGCGCCGTGCTCGAGAGGCCACCTCAGGACCAGTTCTACGGGGAGCGCTCCGGCTGTTTCCGCGACCCTTTCGGCCACCGTTGGAACATCGGCCATCACATCGAGGACGTCTCTGCGGAAGAAATGCAACGCCGTTACACGGCGTTAACGGAGGCTCAGTAGCCCTTCAGTCGACCCTTCAGTCGACAATTGCCTGGTACACGGAAGTCTCATCCAGACAGGATGCCGCAAGGGGCACATGAAAATAAGGACTCCAATCTGGCTGTTCAGACCACAACTCGGATCCTGAATGGCCGACTTTGTGTCCGACTAACAGGAAGAGTTATCGTACGCCCGCTCTCGTTTCAGGCTTCATGTTGCGCTCGCCTGGGTGCGCGGCGTCCGGGCGCTGCCGGTCGGCACCGTCGGGCTGGAAAATCTCCTCGATCGACCGCCCGAAGGTCTCGGCGATGCGGAATGCCAGCGGGAGGCTGGGATCGTACTTGCCGGTCTCGATCGCGTTGACGGTCTGCCGCGACACCGCCACCTCCTCGGCCAAGCGGGCCTGCGTCCAGTCGCGCTCGGCGCGCAGCACCTTGAGGCGGTTCCTCACGAATAGCGCCTCGTGCCCAGGAACAGGCCCAGCGCATAACAGACCACCATGACGAGGAATGGATCGCCGAGATCGATGCGGTTCCCGGTCCGCTCCAGCAGCGAGAAGCCAAAGTGCGCGAGGAATGCGCCGCCGAAACCGAGGGCCAGGGCCTCGAGCTGGATCTTGCGCTGCAGTTCATCGCCCTCACGGACGAAGCGGGCGTAAGCCAGCACGGTGAATACGCCGAGGGCGGTCGAGCCGGCGATCGCCAGATAGGTCCAGAGGCCGCCCGGAAACACCTCGTGCCGGATCGCCAGCGACACCGAGACGAAACTCACCATCCACACGAACAGCCACCCGACCGCCTTCCATTGGTTGCGGCGATCGCGCTCGGTCAACTGCTGACAGGTTACTCGGCGCCAGAGCGCGCCGCTGCTCGTCCCTTCCTTCATATCAACGTTCCTTTTCTTATAGACAAGTTTACCAGACATTCGATAATAGTAATGGGACCTTGACTTGATGTAAAGCATACAGGACACTCCGCCAGGAGACGCGGGTAGCCTGGCCGGGTCCGTCACCGGTTCGCGGGTAAGATCGGGCATTCGTTTCGCGCAACATCCCTGTGGCTTGGAAGTATAGGAATTTCAAACCCCCTGTCGCCGTGGTCGGATTCAATGAAATCGAGGGCCACGATGACGGCTCTATCGACCTGGATGAATTTATAGAGTGGTGGGGCGATCGCTGACCGGAAGCTCCGGATTGGGATGATCGGCGCGCGAGGCCGCGACCAATACATTGATATCAGGCGTCATCGCCTGCTGCATCCAGCATCGACCTGTTCGAGGTAGGATCTATACCCGCAGCCACGCCGCTCTTGCCTTGATAAATCGGAACGGACCTGGGCGAACCTGACGAACCAGGGGGGCGCCTGCGCAGTCGTAACCTAAGCCCTTCCTCGATCAGCGCAGTCAGGCTTTTTCGCTCGCGTGCGGATACGGCCTTCGCTCTAATAAGTAACTCATCATTGATATCGAGCGTAGTCTTCATTTGTTCACCAATACAGATTTCTGTATAGAAAAATCAGGGCCCGCAGACAATTGGACCGCGCAAGTATCGATCTGCCCCACCCTCCGGTTCAGTCGACGATTGCCTGGTAAACGAGCGCTCGAACCTTGCTCGCATCATCCAGGTCGCCTGCGGGAATGAGCTGTGTCATGTAAACGACGACAAGCTGCTCTGCCGGGTCGACCCAGTACTGACTGTGGTAGGCGCCACCCCAGCCGTACTCGCCGACCGAGCCGGGCTTCCCGCGGCCGCCCAGCTCCTCGACGACAGAGAAACCGAGCCCGAAGCCTTCGCCTTCGGCAAACTCGACGTTCCCGAGGTGGTCGACGGTCATCAGTTCGACGCTTTTCCGCCCGAGAATGCGTTGCCCGTCCAGCTCGCCGCCGTTCAGCAGCATCTGCAGGAAGCGCGCATAGTCGGTTGCGGTCGCGAGAAGGCCCGCTCCGCCCGAGAAGCTCCGGCGCGGACCGTCGACGTACGCGCCCTGTCCGTTGGCGCCTTGTTCCGGTGCCCGGTCGATACCTTCCGGGGTGGAGGCGTAGACGACAGCCAGGCGATCGCGTTTTGCCGGCGGCAGATAGAAATGGGTGTCAGACATCCCGAGAGGCTTCAGGATTCGCTCGCTGAGAAAAGTGGCCAGCGGCTGTCCCGAGACGCGTTCGACGAGCGCGCCCAGGATATCGGTGTTGTAACCATACACCCAGTCCTCACCGGGCTGGGCTTCCGCCGGCAGCTTTGCCATTCGTGCCACGGTATCGGCTATCGGCTCGTCGCGATCTGCGAAATACCAGCCCTGGATGCCGGCTTCGAGCCACTGATCGCCTGCGATGCCGTAGCCGTAGCCGAAACCGGAGGTGTGGGTAAGCAGATCGCGAATCGTAACCGGCCGCTCTGCGGCGACGACATCGTAGCCGCCTTCTTCGCGCGCGACCGCCACCGTCGTTTCCAGGAACTCGGGCAGGTACTTGCCGACCGGGTCGGAGATCAGCAGTTCGCCCTCCTCCTGCAGCATCATTACGGCCGTACTGACGATAGCCTTGGTCTGCGAGGCGATGCGGAAGATCGTATCCCGCTGCATCTGCGCATTCGTCTCCGCGTCGCGCTCGCCAAAGGCCTCGTGGTAGACCACCTTGCCGCGGCGCATCACCAGAACCACGGCGCCCGCGAGACGGTCGTCATCGACATACTCCTGCAACTCGTGTGACAGCCTCTCGAGTCGCTGCGAAGACATTCCCACTCTTTCCGGCGGCTCGGTTTCGAGAGCAGCCGCAGACGCGGAAACCGCTGTAAACAGGAGAAGCAGTGGAACCAGGAAACAGGCAAAGCGTTGCGGCATCAAACCAACCTCACTCTTCTTGTTAATTGAACGTAGCGTACCGTAATCGCGTGGTCAGGGGCGACCTCTGACCGGTGCCGCCTCCTGCGATCCAGTCTCCGGCGCCTCATTCGCTCCGGTTCGCAGTGCCCACCCCAGCAGGAGCCACTGCAGGACGGTCAGGATGACCCCGGCCTGATCGGTAAGCCCATGGGGCTCGCCGAAGCGAAGCAGAACGAACTGCATGGGTGTCCTCATTTGGGCGCAGATCCGCATGCGGTTTGTTATCGTTCGTTTTTGTCTCGGGACCTTGTCGATGCCTGAATCTGAAGCGCTCCGTTCCGGCCACCCTACGCCGGCGGCGGAAGGCTACTCCATGCCGCCGGAGTGGGCGCCTCACCAGGCCACCTGGATCTCCTGGCCGCACAAGCGGGAAAGCTGGCCCGGCAAATTCGAACCTGTCGAGCCGGTAATGGTGGATGCCGTATCCGCCCTCGCGCGGAGCGAGACGGTCCGTATCAACGTGCTCGACCGAAAGCACGAGGAGCACGTGCAGAACCTTCTCTCGGGCAAGGCAGACGCGCACCGCGTCGTGTTTCACCGGTTCCCGACGAATGATGCATGGTGCCGCGATCACGGCGCGATTTTCGTAACCCGTCCCGCGGAGCCGGACCGCCTGCTCGCGCTCGACTTCCGTTTCAATGCCTGGGGTGGCAAGTACCCCCCATTCGATCTCGACGATGCTATACCCGCCAGGATGGCAGCAGCGCTCGGCGTCCCCGGGTATTCCGTAGACATGGTGCTGGAGGGCGGGTCGATCGACGTCAACGGCCGTGGCGCGCTGCTGACCACGGAGCAATGTCTGCTGCATCCCAATCGCAATCCGGCTCTCGACCGGAACGCAATTGAACAGAACCTGCGCGACTCGCTCGGCGTACGGCAGATCATCTGGCTCGGGGAAGGCATTGTCGGGGACGACACGGACGGTCACATCGATGACCTGACACGCTTCGTTTCGGAAGACACGGTCGTCACAGTCATCGAAACGGATCGGAAAGACGAAAACTACATTCCGCTCGCCGAGAACCGCGAACGCCTGAACGGGATACGCCTGTCCGACGGTCGACGGCTGAACGTCATCGAGCTCGCAATGCCGCGTCCGCTCACGTTCAAGGGCGATCGCCTGCCGGCCAGCTACGCAAACTTCTACATCGGCAACGGCGTCGTCCTGATGCCGGTCTTCGACGATCCGGCAGACGAGCCGAATCGCCTGAAGCTGGCCAGCCTGTTCCCCGGCCGCGAGGTCGTCGCCATCGACTGCAGCGACCTCGTGCTGGGTCTCGGCACATTCCACTGTCTCACTCAACAGGTACCCGTGTTTTAATAGCGGCTGGGCCTTGACCGTTCGGCGCCTTTTCAAGGCGTGGCCCCCTTCCACTCGCCGGGAGGCTCAAAATCCTGAAGGAGATCATGCAATGACTGCGGTTCGCGACTTCGTCCATCATCACTACCGCCACTTCAACGCGGCAGCGCTCGTCGACGCCGCCGACGGCTACGTTCGCCACCTGGACCAGGGAGGCGCGATGTTCATGACCCTGGCGGGTGCGATGAGCACGGCGGAACTGGGGTTGTCGCTGGCCGAGATGATTCGTCGCGGAAAGGTGCATGCCATCTGCTGCACCGGCGCGAATCTCGAGGAAGACGTATTCAACCTGGTCGCTCACGATCACTACGTGCGGGTGCCGCACTACCGGCAGCTCACGGCCGAGGACGAAGAGGCGCTGCTCGCGCGTCACCTGAACCGGGTCACGGATACCTGCATCCCCGAGGAAGAGGCGATCCGGCGCATCGAGAAGGCGATCCTCGATGTCTGGCTCGACGCGGACCGGAAGGGCCGAAGCCTGTTTCCGCATGAGTTCCTCTATCAGGTGCTCCGCTCGGGCGTATTGAAGCAGTATCACCAGATCGATCCTGCCGACAGCTGGCTGGTCGCCGCCAGCGAACGCGACCTTCCGATCATCGTGCCCGGCTGGGAAGACTCGACGCTCGGCAACATCTACGCCTCGCACTGCATCACCGGTGAGATTTCAAATGTGCATACCGTGAAGGGCGGTATCGAATACATGATCTACCTGGCGGAGTGGTACGAGAAGACGGCGGCCAGTTCCTCGATAGGGTTTTTCCAGATCGGCGGTGGCATCGCGGGCGATTTCCCGATATGCGTGGTGCCGATGCTGCAGCAGGACCTGCGCAAGGAAGATACGCCGCGCTGGGGTTATTTCTGCCAGATCAGCGATTCGACGACGAGTTACGGTTCGTATTCCGGCGCCGTGCCGAACGAAAAGATCACCTGGGGAAAGCTTTCCGCCGGGACGCCGAAGTACATCATCGAATCGGACGCCACCATCGTTGCCCCCCTGATCTTTGCGTGCGTTCTCGGTGAATAAGGCAGCCGTCGAAAACGCCGTCGCTGCCGACGACTGGTCGGCCGAGGATGCGAGCGAGCTCTATCGCCTTGATGCCTGGAGCGACCGCTTTTTCCGGATCAACGACCGCGGCCACATCGCCGTACATCCTTTCGAGGACAGCGACCTGTGTATCGACGTCATGGACGTCGTGCAGGAGGCAGAGCGCCGCGACCTTTCGTTCCCGCTGTTGCTGCGTTTCCAGGACGTCCTGCGCGCGCGCGTGCAGCGCCTGAACGCCGCGTTCTCACAGGCCATAGAAGAGTCCTCCTATCAGAACGTGTATCGCAGCGTGTATCCAATCAAGGTGAACCAGCTGCATGAAGTCGTCGAGGAAGTTCTGGACGCCGGCAAGCCATACGAGCTGGGCCTTGAATGCGGCTCGAAGGCCGAACTGGTCGCGGCCCTGCCCCACCTGACGCAGGACGAAACGCTGCTGATCTGCAACGGCGTCAAGGATCGCACGATGCTGTCCCTGATCCTCTCGGCGCAGCGCCTGGGCAAGAACGTCATTCCCGTCATGGAAAAGTACGCGGAATTCGGGCAGCTGATGGCGATGGTGGACGACCATGACCTGCCGACGCGCTTCGGGGTGCGCATCCGGCTGCGGACGGCAGGCTCCGGCCGCTGGGCGGACTCCGGCGGCTATCGCTCGAAGTTCGGTGTATCGCTGCCCGAACTGGTGGAACTCGTCGAGGCGCTCGAACGGACCCACCGCACGGACTCGTTCATTCTGCTGCATTTCCACCTGGGCAGTCAGATTGCCGATATCCAGACACTGAAACAGGCCGTGAAGGAGATGGCGCAGATCTATGCGGAACTCTGGAAGCGCGGTGTGCCTTTACGCTACTTCGACGTCGGCGGCGGGCTCGGTGTCAACTATTCCGGCGGCTATGAGGAAGGCGGCATCAATTACAGCCTGCAGGAGTACGCGAACGCGGTCGTCTACTCGGTCATGGAGGTCTGCGACGCGAAGCAGGTGCCGCATCCCATCCTGATTTCAGAAAGCGGACGCGCCATCACCGCACACCACTCGGTGCTGATCGTGGAGGCGCTGGGTGCCTTTCGCAAAGACCGCATTGCGGACGACTTCAAGTTGCCGAAGGATGCCGTGCCGATGGTGCGCGATCTCGGCGGCATCCTCGAGCGGCTCGATTCGCGCAAAAAGATCAGTATCAGCCAATTGCTCGAGGCCTATCATGACACGGTCGAAATTCATCGCGAGGCAGCCACACTGTTCAGCGTCGGCTACTTGCCTCTGGAGCAGAACGCGCTGATCGAGCGTCTCTACTGGAGCAGCTGTTCCGCCATTCTGCGACGCCTGCGGCAAGCCGAGCCTTACCCTGAGCCGGCCGAGTTTTACGAACTCGAAGACAAGCTGGTGGATCAATACCTCTGCGATTTCTCGGTATTCCAGTCTATGCTCGATCACTGGGCGATAGACCAGCCGTTTCCCATTCTGCCACTGCAGCATCTCGACCGGCGCCCCACCCGGCGCGCTCTGCTGGTCGACCTCACTTGCGATTCCGACGGCAAGGTCAGCCAGTACGTATCATCCAACGACGACAAGAACTTTCTGAAACTGCATCCGCTGGTGCCTGACGAACGCTATTTCCTGGGCTTTTTTCTGATGGGCGCCTATCAGGATATCATGGGCGATGCGCACAACCTGTTTGGACGCGTGCCCGAGATACACATTTACGCGGACGGCGAAGAGGACGGGAACTTCTGGATCGAGAAAGTCATCCCCGGCACCGAAGTGCAGGAAATGCTTGCACAGGTCCAGTATTTTCCCAATGACTTGCAGCGACGCATGAACGACATCATCAAGGTGAAAATCGAGTCCGGCGATCTCCGGCCGAAGCTCGGCATGGCGATACTCGATCAGTATATGGGCTGCTTTCGGGACGGAACCTATTACGATCCGGCCGGGCGCCTGAGCGGGGCACCGAAGCCATGAGCAAGGAAGCGAAATCGCGCGGTCTGCGGGTCGGCCTGGTGCAGATGCAATGCTCGGACGACACGAAAGAGAACCTCGACAAGGCATTGCGCATGACGGAGGATGCGGCCCGACAGGGCGCTGAAGTCATTTGCCTGCCCGAGCTGTTTGGCTCGCGCTACTTTTGCCAGAGCGAGGACGATGCGTTTTTCGACCTCGCCGAAGCGATACCAGGGCCGACGACCGATGCATTTGGACCGCTCGCCGCCGAGCATGACGTGACGATCATCCTGAGTTTGTTCGAGAGACGGGCGCCGGGCCTGTATCACAACACCACCGCCGTACTCGACCGCAAACGCGGCTATATCGGTAAGTACCGCAAGATGCACATCCCGGACGATCCCCGCTACTACGAAAAGTACTACTTCACGCCCGGCGATCTCGGGTTTAAGAGCTTCGGCACCGAGCGGGCGGACCTCGGCGTACTGATCTGCTGGGACCAGTGGTATCCAGAAGCGGCGCGCCTCACCGCGATGAAGGGTGCCGAGATTCTTTTCTACCCCACCGCAATCGGATGGCATCCGGAAGAGAAAGCGGAAGTCGGCAGACAGCAGTACGAAGCCTGGGAAACGATGCAACGCGCACACGCCATTGCCAATGGCTGCTTCGTCGTTGCCGTCAACCGCATCGGTTTCGAACCGGACCCGGCCGGCGACGGCGGCATCGAGTTCTGGGGGCAGAGCTTCATGGTCGCGCCGGACGGGCGAATTCTTTGTCGGGCGCCTGCCGACGAAGAGTGCGTGCTCGTCGTGGACGCGAACCTGGGCGAGCTTGCACGATCGCGGCACGGCTGGCCATTCTTTCGCGATCGGCGGATCGATGCTTACGGGGACTTGAACCAGCGGTATCTCGACAAGCAGTGACAGTATCGCCCGCAGTGTGGCCGATGGCTTGCTCCTGCGTATCGGCACGCCCGCCGTCCATGGCGGGCGGGCGCCTCAAGCCCGCGAATTGTCCGGGTAGCAGGCTGTAGGAGCCCGCACTGCGGGCGATCGGCGGCCGCAGGATCGCCGTCGTCATCCGGATGCCGCGACCCCGAACTCCCGCGCAACCCGCAGCACCTCATCGTCAAACCCACGCTTCGCCCCCTCCGGCAGAAACGACGCATCGAACGAATTTCGCGCCAGCGTCACCACATCCGAAGGCGTCAAGCCGACCGCTTCCGCAACCTGCACGTAGTTGTCATTCACATACCCCCCGAAGTACGCCGGATCGTCCGAGTTCACCGTGACCTCGAGCCCGGCCGCCAGCATGCGCGCCAGCGGATGCGATCTGAGGTTCTTCACCACCGCCAGACGCAGGTTCGACAACGGACAAACGGTCAGCGGCGTCCCGCGCCGGCAAAGCTCGGCGATCAACTGCGGATCCTCGAGCGATCGATTGCCGTGGTCGATGCGATCGACCTCGAGCAGCTCGAGTGCCTCCCAGACATACTCAGGCGGCCCCTCCTCGCCCGCATGCGCGACGACTTTCAGTCCCGCAGACCGCGCTTTCGCGAATACCGACCGAAAGTTCCGCGGCGGGTGACCGACCTCGCTCGAATCGAGTCCGACGCCCGCAATCCGGTCAAGGTATGGCCGCAGTCCGTCGAACGTCGTCAGCGCAGCTTCTTCCGGCAGGTGCCTCAGGAAACAGGGAATGAGATAAACGCTCAACTCGAGATCCCGTGCGTCGTCGGCGGCCTGCAGGAACCCGCCCATCACGGTCTCGACGGCAACGCCCCTGTCGGTATGCGCCTGGGGATCGAAGAAGGCCTCGACGTGCCGCACGTTGTCGGCGCGAGCGCGACGAAAGTAGGCCATCGCCAGCTCGTGAAAGTCGTGCTCGGTCCGAAGCACGGCCGTCCCGGCGTAGTAGATGTCCAGAAAGTCCTGAAGCCGCGAAAAACTGTAGGCCGCACGCACCGCTTCGACGGACTCGAAGGGAAGGTCGACCCGGTTCCGCCGCGCGAGATCGAACAGCATCTCCGGTTCCAGCGTACCCTCGAGGTGCACGTGCAACTCCGCCTTGGGCAATACCGCGATGAGCTCGGGGAGCAGCACGGCCATCAGGGCATCGCCGACCGCAGTTCTCCATCCGGGCCCGGTATGAGCCACTGCAGATCGAATCCTTCGCCGGTACTGGCACGCCGGCGTTCCAGCTTCTGCATGATCACGACGCGCTCCCCGTCGGTGCGAACGGAAATCATGCCGTACACGGCGACGTTGCGCTCGGCGGTGTCGAGCAGACTGTCGATGAGTCGATTGAGCTTCTTCCGCTCCGCGGCATCGGCCGTCTCGAGCAGGGCTATAGCCGCGCGAATCTGTTCCTGTACTGCTTCGCGCGGCTTCGTGAACTCGCGCGTCGATCGCGCAAGTTCGGTGGAAAAAATCAGCGGCCGATCGCCGCGGCCATGCCGTCCGGCAGCGCCGAGCGTGTCCGGACGAGGATGGCAGTGCGACTCCTCATCTCCGCTGGAAATGACCGTCGCGGCGGCGTTTACCGCACGCAGAAAGGTATTCGTGAAATCTGACGATCCGTGGTGGCAGGCTTTGGCGACGTCGGCGCCGAAGACGGCGCGAGCACGAGCCAGATAGTCCTGCCATTCGACTTCGTCTGCGTCGTCCGCAGGCGCCGGACCGACGGCCTGCGCCAGCAGATGGTTCTCGGCCCGCACGTTGAGATCGCCGCCCAGCAGCAGCCGGACCTCGCCATAGTGAATCCGCAGAACGACCGAGTGTCCGTTCTTGGTCTTCCCATTGTTGCTGAACCACGGAAGGCCGCGCTTGTTCCCGTCGCTGACGGGAACCGGCCCCAGGATCTCGATCCGCATCGGTTTGCCGTTGCGTGTCCGGAAGGTCTCGTCGAAACCGTCCAGATGCCCTGTTTCGCTGGTGACGCCGACGATGCGCTCAACCCTGCCGTTCTCCGCAGCGTTGCGCAGGAGCATGATGTACTTCGTTCTCGCGTCCGGACCGACTTCGGCAAGGAGAGCAGCCAACCGGGCCGCGCTTTCGACCATCCCGGTCACGCAAAGCTTTCCGTCTATTCTGTCCCGTTCGCCGAGACTCTGCGTCTGACTCGCTGCCGGACGCTCGACCAGCGTGTTGTGGTACACGGACTTGAAACGGAACTTCGGCGAGTCGAACAATTCGTCAAAACCGGCGTAGTGATCGAGGTCGGAGTGCGTGATCACGGCAAACAGAAACCGGATGATCCGACCGACTTCGTGCGGTTCCGCAGATTCGACCAGATGATCGAGCTTCAGATTGAAGCGCCACGACAGAAAGCGCCGCATGTTGTTGCCGACGCCCGCATCGATGAGGGCGAACTTGTCGTCCGGGGTTACCACGAAGGCGCCGTCGCCCTGGCCGACATCGATGAAATTGACTTCAAGCAGGCGTTCGCTCTGCGTCTCGTCGACGTGCAGCCAGCCCTTTTCGCCGCGGCCTTTTACTTCCAGCCAGCCCTGTGCCTCATGGTCGCGCGACAGCACCCGGACCCAGTCGCCCCAGACGAGCTGCTGCCGGACTTTCCCTTTCCGGTTGCGCGTTTCCCGAATGAATACTTTCCCCTGGCCTGCAAAAACATGATCGGTTGCCATCGAGACCCCCTGCGCGGTATCGGCGCTCACACCCAGACGTCGTTTTCAGCCGTCCTGTCGCTTGCCTCATGTCCGGTATTCTTCACGCCGCGCGGTTCGATGAGCAGGACTTTCGCTTCGCCTTCGGCGCAAGGCTTGTGCTCCACACCTTTCGGCACGACGTACATTTCGCCTGCCCCGAGGTTGACGGCCCCGTCCCTGAAATCGATTCTCAACGCACCGTCCAGGACGACGAACGTCTCGTCCGTGTCCTCGTGATCATGCCAGATAAAGTCGCCTTTGATCTTTACTATCTTGAACTGATAGTCGTTCATCTCGGCGATGACTTTCGGCTGCCAGCGTTCATCGAACAGGCCGAATTTCTCCGAAAAGTTTATTGCCTTGTACTGCATCGCTCCGTACCTCCGCATGCTGAGCTATGATCCCATAAATCCATATTTATGGGGCATGGTTCATGAAGACCATAATCGAATTGCCCGACCACCTGATGCGTGAGGTTAAGGTCCGCGCGGCGCAAACTGACCGCAAGCTCAAGGATGTCATTGCCGAATTCATCCAGCGCGGGCTGGAAACGCCGCGCGATCCTTTTGTCGACCACGGGAGCGCGGATTGAAATGTACCTGCTCGACACCAACGTGCCGAGGTCGTTTCGAGGAAAAGCTTCCGCGGAGGGGTGTGGTTCCCGGGAGTAGATGCCGCAGCGATCAGTCAAAAGGAACATGCTCAGACACGGCATCATCGTGGGATGCACCGCCCTTCTTGCGGGGTTCATCCTGCTCGCGGGCTGCGCAAATACGATCCGGCCGACCGAGGACCCGAAGGATCCCCGGTCGGTGTACCTGGTGGACCTGGGACGTCATACCCGCCTGGCCGTCGAGCTGCCGAATGGAGACTTCGTGGAGTACGCCTATGGCGAGTGGCGGTGGTACGCGAAGATGCAGGATCAGTGGTGGCGGGCACCGGCGGTCATTCTGTGGCCGACCGACGGAACACTGGGCCGATGGGAATGGCCCGCGCCGGGCGCAGCGACACGGCTGTTAGGCGCTTACGAAGGCCTGATCGTCCTCGAGCTGTCTGCGGAGGCAAGCCGGGTGGACGCGCTCGTCGCTGAGCTCCACCGCGACTTCAGCGAGTATCCCGGGGAGTTGCTCCGTAACACGACCTACCGCCTGGACTTCGTTCCCCACGACCGCGCCTACTGGCTGTTCAACAACAGCAACCACGCGGTCAAGCGATGGCTGCAAGAGCTGGGCTTCGAGGTCAGAGGCTCCGGCATCTTCGCCGAGTGGAAATACGAGAAACCATGAGGGCAAGCCGCGGAACGTCAAGCCGGCCCGGTGCCCATCGTAATCGTGACGATCTCGTCGCTGAAATGCCCGTTGAACCCGGTGCGGCCCGAGAGACTGTAGGCGCCGACGTTGCCGAACTCCAGATAGTCGCCCGGGCGTATGTCGTCCGGCAACTCGACCTGTCCGGGCAGCACGTCCGTGCCGTCGCAGGTCGGGCCGAAAAGCTTGAACGGGTGCGAGCCGCCCGGCATCTCCTTGCCGTCGCGGAATGCCCGGACCGGATAGCGGTCGTGGCCGCGAAACCTCAGTTCCCAGAAGATGCCGTACATGCCGTCGTTGATGTACAGGCGGTCGTTCTTGCGGAGCAGCACTTCGACGACGGCGGACAAGCCCGGCGCCGCCAGCGCACGTCCGGGCTCTCCCATGATCTCACCGCCGTCAGCCAGCGGCAGCGTCTCCGCGGCAGTCCCGATCCTTGCGAAGTAGTCGTGTAGGGGCGGCACGGGAAATCCCGGGTAGGACTTTGGAAACCCGCCGCCGACATCCAGCAGCCGCACCGCAAACGGCAACTCGCGCAACACACCGGCCGCAAGCTCCAGTGCCTGCGAGTACGCTTGCGGATCGGTCACCGCGGACCCGACGTTGAACGCCAGCGCCGGCTCGGCGCCCTCCGCGGCGATACGTTGCAGCAACGCCGGCACCTCGGCGGGCGACGCACCGAATTTCGTCGAGAGGTCCTGCATGGCGGACTGATGGTGCGCCGCCATCCGCGCAAACACGGTGGCGCGCGTCATGTCGATCTCCTCCGCCAGCGGCGCCACGCCGCTCAGATGATCGACCATGAAGTGGCGGACGCCATGCTTGTCCTGGGCTTCGCGGGCCGCGCCACGCAGTCGGACCGGCACCATGAAGTACGCGGTGGCGTCGGGCCAGGCGGATCGAACGCGTTCGATCTCCGGCACCGACGCGCAGTCAAAGTGGCCAACGCCCCCCTCGCCGACAAGCCGAATCACGTCCGGATGGTCGTTGGCCTTCACCGCGTAAAGCACGCGTCCCGGAAATCCGGCCACGAACGCCCTCGCCGTCTCCCGGTAAACGTCGGGATAGATGCAGTAGACAGGCACGGTCGGCCGCGTGCTCTCGAGCATATCGGCGACGCTTGCCCAGGATTTCGCGATCATCTCCGTTATCTGTCGCAGGGCCTGTTATTCGTAGAACAGTTCCAGGTTTTCCTCGATGCCGTGGTCGGTCGAGAGAGACACGATCACGAGCACCGGCAACCCGATGACCCAACCCGTATACGACGCGGCGAAGCCGTACGGCTCGCCCAGCGCAGCCCAGATCACCGCGGACGATCCGCCGGCCAGCATGCTCCAGAAAGCGCCTTTCGCCGTCGTCCGTCGCCAGAACAGGAGACCCAGCATCGGGAAGAACAAGCCGGCCGCGCCGAAGGTATACGCGTACAGAATGAGGTCGAGGACGTTCGGCACGCGGTAGGCGATGCCGATGGCGAGTATTCCGAGCACGAGAGTCGCAGTGCGCGCCACAAGGACGAGGGAGCGGTTGCCGGCATCGGGTCGAAAGCGTTTCCGATAGATGTCGTTGGTGAAGATGGCGACCGGCCCGATCAGTGCCGAGTCCGCCGTCGACATCACTGCCGCGATGTAGGCCGCAATGACGAAGCCGGCGACGCCCACCGGCAAGAGCTCGAGAATGAGCATTGGCGTCGCCAGCTCCGCGTCCTGCAAATCGGGCATCAGCATGCGAGCGATCATGCCGATCAGCGTGCTGCCGACCGCGAACAGCGGCCATTCGATGGGCACCCCGGT
>Ga0299913_10001896_pt1 | contig 16056 bp, 10 predicted proteins | sample RVTome_9_FD_201360 | JGI IMG/M metagenome (GOLD analysis project Ga0299913, IMG submission 201360) | Soil microbial communities from uranium-contaminated site in the Upper Colorado River Basin, Wyoming, United States - RVT155D38 (version 2) ...
AGCCACGGCTCTGGCGGTACAGCTCCCGGAAGAGGTGGTGCTGAGTTACAGTCCGGTGAGCGGTCTGCAGGCTTCCCAGCTGTTCGCGAGCGCTTGCGGGCAAGCCATGCTGTGGGCTTATGCCTCTGCAGCTCTGCCGCGTGCCCATCGCTTGCTCTTTGATCCAGCTGTGTCGATGGGCAGCGCGCAGATGCTGGCCGACCTGGTGGCCAATCCGTTTTGGTTACGCTATTACGGCCGATTCAACGTCGATGCTGATTATCTGTCGTGGCAGCGCTTGGACCGGTTATACCGGTTGCGGCGCCAACTCGGGCGCTTTCTCTTTGCCCGTCATGTCTGCACCAGCGACTCGTCCGCTGATGCGGCGGAGGCGTTTCGGGACATTATGATGGAAGCGTGTCACGTGGATTATGCCGCCTCGTACTACGTGATGGATTGGGATTGGCAATATAGCAGCCTGGCGTTTTGGCGGGGTTGGAGCCTGGCTTACACCCTCCTCGACACGCTGGATGACCACTTTGCGTCCGATTGGTTTCGCAATCCGGAAAGCGGGGAGTGGCTCCTGCAATACTGGTCTGAAGTTCTGTCGCACCGTGTTGATACGGCCCTCTCAGGTCTCCTCGGGCGCGACTGGGAAGCCACGCTTCTGGCCGAAGCCCTGTGCGAAGAGCGCATGGGCTGAACCGCACCCCTTTCAGCCCAAATGCAAGTTCCCTTGGGTACAATAAAAAATGGCTACTGATTTGGCCTGCGTGGTGTCGGGCTTCGCAGAAGGAACATCAGAGTGACAGGGGAGACCAAGGGATGCGAAAGGGATTAGGCGGGAAGCGTGGCGCATGGTTGGCGATGGTGGCGTTGCTACTCTGGGTGCTGATGGGCTGTGGACCCTCGCCGCGCTTGGGGATACAAGCGGACGACCGGTATCAGCTAGCGCAGCAATATTTAGGCAACCAGTCTTATATAATGGCCGAGCAAGAGATTCGCAAGGCCCTGGACTTGACGCCGCAAGAGCCGAAATATTTTGAGCTCTTGGCCTTGATCTATCAGGCTCAAGGCCGTATTCGACAGGCCGAGGAGGCGTATCAAGTGGCGTTGCAGACCGATGAAGTCTCGCCTTCCACATTGGTGAATTACAGTACGCTCTTGCTCCTGCGCGAGCAGTATGATGAGGCCATCGATATGTCGCGGCGCGCTTTGCAAAAGCCCGGCTATGCCCGGCCGGCCCTGGCTCATACCAATATCGGCCTGGCCTATCTCAAGCAGGACGAATTAACGCAGGCCGAGGAACACTTTCTCACCGCCCTGGACTACCAACCGGGACTTGCCGAGACGCACCATAATCTGGGTTTGGTTTACGAGCGCTCGGGGAAGCCTCATAAAGCGATTTTGTCATTTCGCGAAGCCATCCGGTCTAACTCGGACTATACGGAAGCTCACGCCAGTTTGGGCCGGTTGCTGTTGCAAGATGGCCGTCCTGAAGAAGCGCGCCATGCGTTTGAGCGGGTGATCGATTTGGCCCCGGATAGTGAATTGGCGGTGGCGTCGCGGCGCCATCTCAAGCGCCTGCCGCGCTGAGGCGGGGAGGGCCATACGTCTCGACAGATGGGAAGCGCCCCTGGGATTGAATGGATATTGACGGTCTGGACCCATCCGGCGTACGCTATACGGGACCACCTCATTGGATACCAAGGATGGCCCAACGACGGCAAGGACAACCGGGTGATGACATACGCCAATGAGTTTTCGTATATCCTTTCGGGGGCTACCCGCCTGTACGGGATTTTTGGCCATCCGATCACGCATTCCCTGTCACCTCTGATGCAGACCTATGCGTTTCAGCACCATCATCTGGACTGTGTTTATGTCCCGTTTCCCGTGGCGCCGGACCGCTTGTCCGAAGCGTTGCCGGGTGCGATCGCACTCGGGATTCACGGACTGAACATCACCATTCCACATAAGGAGGTGATCCTCCCTTTGCTGGATGCAGTGTCCGTTGAGGCAGAGTTCGTTGGGGCGGTGAATACGGTGGTGATTCGCGATGGACAGACGACCGGATACAATACGGACGGCCTTGGCTTTTTGCAACCGTTGACCGAATTGGGTATGGCTTTTGCGGACATCTCAGTCTGTGTCTTGGGAGCTGGCGGCGCCGCTCGAGCCATCACCATGGCGTTGTTACAGGCGGGATGTCCGGAACTGACACTTACCAACCGAACCCCGGCTCGGGCCGAGCTATTGGGCGTCGCTTTGCAAGACCGTTTTCCCCAGGCTCATCTCCGATGTGTGCCATTCGCTCAAGTTGCCGAGGCGGCCCGCGAGAGTGGGCTCGTGGTCAACGCCACGTCAGTCGGGTTGTCTCCCGATGTGGCTAACCTGTTGCCGGAAACGGCCTTGCATCCGCAGCAAGTGGTGTATGACATTGTGTATCGTCCGCTGCATACGCCCCTGTTGCAGGCGGCGCAACGCCGTGGGGCAACGATCGTTCCCGGCATTGATATGTTGATTGGTCAAGGTGCCGAGGCCTTTCGGTTGTGGACCGGTTTGCCGTTTCCGATTGCGGAACTCCGGCGCCTTCTGCACCCTTTTTTGTAGATGCCGTGCGGTATTTAAGTTTTCGCCGAGCCCTTCCGATGATGTGAGCGAGTTGGCGGGATGGACCGCCGCGATGTGGCTTTCGCCACCTTCACCGCGTTGAAACAATCGCTTGATCGGAGCCAGCCGACAGTACGGCGATTCGGTTGGTTTGTTGGAAGGCTACCCCTGACTTCGCCTACTTCGCCTGATGATAGGCGGCTGAGAGTGGCGCATGTGAACGGAGATGCAAGGCTCATCAGCGCAGCAGGGGTGTGGGAAAGGCAAGAGTTATGCCCGTTTTTAAGTACGCCGGCAAAACGCGCTCTGGGGCGCTGCAAAAAGGCGAGATTGAGGCGCAAGACCGCGACAACGCTGTGATGCTGTTGCGCCAACGTCAGCTGATGATCACCTCGATCAAGGCCAGGTCCAAAGATATTGAAATCCCCATTCCGGGGATGCGCGGCGGCGTCAAAGAAAAAGAGGTTGTGGTGTTCACCCGCCAGTTTGCCACCATGATTGAGGCGGGGTTGCCGTTGGTGCAATGTCTCGATATTCTGGGCCGTCAGGCGGAAGCTAAGGAATTTAGATCCGTTATTTTCAAGGTCAAGAGCGACGTTGAATCCGGAGAATCCTTTGCGGATGCCCTGCGTAAACACCCCAAGGTATTTGACAACTTTTATGCAAACATGGTGGAGGCAGGTGAAACGGGTGGTATTTTGGATACCATCTTGGCCCGTCTCGCCGGCTATATGGAAAAAGCCCGAGCGTTGAAGGGTAAGGTCAAGAGTGCCCTGGTCTATCCCATCGCCATTGTCAGTATTGCGGTGTTGGTCATCGTGTTTTTGATGACGTTCGTCATCCCTGTATTTGCCGAGATGTTTGAGGGCTTTGGCGGCATTCTGCCCGCGCCGACGCGGTTGATCATGACCCTGAGTGGCCTGACGAAAAAGTACATTTTCTACTGCATTCCGGCCGTCATCGGGGTAATCTTTCTGTTCAAACGGTTTTACCGTACGAACCGAGGCCGCAAAATCGTGGATTCGCTGTTGCTCAAATCCCCGGTTTTTGGGCCGCTCATTCAGAAAGTGGCGGTGGCGAAGTTCACGCGCACGCTCGGCACCCTCGTCAGTAGTGGCGTGCCGATTATCGATGGCTTGGGGATTACGGCGCGCACTGCAGGGAATAAAGTGGTAGAAGAGGCAGTTGTGGCTGTCATTAATAGTGTGAAGGAGGGGCAATCCCTTGCCGAGCCCTTAGCCCGTCAAGAGATCTTTCCGCCCATGGTGGTGCAGATGATCGAAGTGGGCGAAAGTAGCGGTGCGCTTGACGACATGCTGGAAAAGATTGCCGATTTCTATGACGAGGAGGTGGATGCGGCTGTCTCCGCCTTGACCTCGTTGATGGAACCGGCGTTGATGGTGTTTCTTGGAGTGACCATTGGGTTCATCGTCGTTGCGATGTACTTACCAATCTTTAAAATGGCGGGCACGATCGAATAGCGAGCGTCTTGATCGGCGGGCGCCGAGCGCTACCTCGCGGGGGCAGTTGTGACGCGGTTTGAGGCGGCGCCGTCTCGACACGCGCTGCAACGGCCTCGGTTTGCCTACCAGGGGGCCATTGCCGGTTCCAAGGGCTACCTCCTGGCCCGGCTGTACGCCGAGCAGCGCGTGTCGTTGCTCATCGTGACGCCTGATGCGCGTCAACGCGACCAGCTGGTTGATGACTTGCGGTGTTTTCTGCCCGGCTTGCCTGCCTCGACACCTGCCGAGCCCGGATTTGCCGACCAGGTCTTACCCTATGACCATCAGGTGACGTCGCCTGCTGCCTCGGTGACGTACCAACAGCATCGGGCCCTGTACACCTATCAGCCGTTGTGGCGTCTGCTGAGTGATGATGCGGTCATCGTGGTGACGGCGGTTGAGTCGTTACGCTATGGCGTCGCGCTGCCAGAGCTGTTGCGTCAGCGTCAGCTGCCGGTGCACACGGGCGATTTATTGCGTTTGCCCGACCTCATGACGGCCGTAGTCGAGCGCGGGTATCGCCGCGTTCCCCTGGTGGAATCAGTTGGCGAGTTTAGCGTTCGCGGTGGCATTCTGGATATTTTTGTTCCCGGTCAATCTTATCCCTGGCGCATCGAATTTTTCGGGGATGAAGTCGAGACGATTCGAACCTTCGAGGTCCAGTCGCAAACCTCGTTAGTGTCGCTGCCACGTGTGGTGATTGCCCCGGTACATCCACTTGGCCGGGAGGCACAGGCATCGTCAGGTATGGAGAATCTGCGGCAGCACCTCCTGGCCCATGAGTGGAACCAGGCCCTGGTGGCGTACAGTTTGGAGCGCTGGAGGATGCAGCTGCCCGCCGATTGGCCCTGGGGGGTTGACGCGTTTTGCTATGAGACGTTGTCGAGTCCGCTGGCGTACCTGCCCGACGCCGGGTTGCTGTGTTGTGTGGACACGGAAGATATACAGGTTGTCCTGCAACAGCTCAATCCTCCCGACATGCTTTGTGTGGGTGACGCCCGCGCCCCTCTGCCAGATCCCCATCTCGTGGCGCCTGATGACCTTGCCGCGCAACTGCACGAGCGCACCGACGTGTCGCTTATGCAGTATGAGACCTCGATCGATTCCCAAGAGACAGTGGTGCTGCGGCCGCGGGGGGCGCCGCAATTTTTCGGAGTACTTGAGCGTTGCATGACGCAACTGCGGCAATGGCAGGCAGACGGCTTGTGCACGCTGATTCTGTGCCGGTTTCCGCTTGAGGCGCAACGTGTGCAGGCCATGCTGGCGACTTACGAACTGGGCAGCCGGGTCATCAAAACGTGTAGCGAGTGTCTATCCGATGACGTTCTGCAGCCGGGTGCTATGCTTCTCGGCGTCGGCGAACTGAGCCAGGGATTTGTATTGCCTGAGTTGCGGTTTGCCGTCTTGCGCGAGACCGATATTTTTGGCGATAAGCCGCGTGAAACGGCGCGGCCGTCGCATAGCCGCCGCGCTCAGCTCGATTTCGGCACGCTGCGGGTAGGGGATCGTATCGTGCACGTCGATTACGGCATTGGCCGCTACCGCCGCATGGCGTTTTTGGATCTTGATGAAGACGGCGGCGAGTTCATGGAATTGGAATATGCGGATGGGGCGACCCTCTACGTGCCGGCCTATCGGCTCAGCGTGGTGCAGAAGTACAGTGGCGGTGGCGATGAGGATTCCGAGCGCCTCGATCGCTTAGGGGGCACGGCTTGGGCCCGCACCAAAGAGCGGGTGCGGGAATCGCTCCTGGCGATGGCCGAATCGCTGGTGCAGCTGCATGCGGTACGGCAGAGCGATGAGGGCTACGCGTTTTCGGCCCACACGGCGTTGCATCAGGAGTTCGACAGCCGATTTGAATACGCCGAGACCGAGGATCAATTGCGCGCCATTCAGGAGGTCCTAGCCGATATGGAGCGGCCGCGTCCAATGGAGCGTCTGGTGTGCGGCGATGTCGGATATGGCAAAACTGAAGTCGCCATCCGCGCTGCGTTTAAAGCGGTTTACGATGGCAAACAAGTGGCGGTGTTGGTGCCGACGACGGTGTTGGCGCAGCAGCATTACGACACGTTTATGAACCGGTTTGAGCCGTTTCCGATCGAGGTCGAGGTGATGAGCCGGATGCGTAGCCGCAAGGAACAACAACAGGTGCTGGCGGGGTTGAAGCACGGCACGGTCGATATCGTCATCGGCACCCACCGACTGTTGCAAAAAGACGTTGAGTTTAAAGAACTCGGATTTCTCGTCGTGGATGAGGAACATCGGTTTGGCGTTAGTCACAAGGAAAGGATCAAGCGCTTGAGCACCCAGGTCGATGTGTTAATGCTCAGCGCCACGCCTATTCCCCGCTCGTTGCATATGACGCTGGTGGGGCTGCGCGATTTCAGTACGATCGAGACCCCTCCGGAAGGTCGAAGCGCCATTCAGACGATCGTCACGCCGTTTTCCCAAGATACCATTCAGCAGGCCATCCGGCAGGAACTGCGGCGTGGCGGCCAGGTGTTTTTTGTGCATAATCGCATCGACACCCTGCCGGCCTTACAAGTCCTGTTGGCCGAGTTGGTGCCGGAATGCCGGGTCAGCATCGCCCACGGGCAAATGCCGGAACGCGCGCTCGAAAAAGTCATGCTGCAATTTTTGCGGCGTGAGTGCGATCTCCTGTTGTGCACAACGATTATCGAATCCGGCTTGGATATTCCCTCGGCCAACACAATTATTATTAATCACGCCGAACAGTTTGGCTTAGCGCAGCTCTATCAATTGCGTGGCCGGGTGGGGCGCAGCATGCAGCAGGCGTATGCGTATTTGCTTATTCCCGGCGATTTGTTGCTCTCCGACACCGCCCGCAAGCGCATCGAGGCGGTTGAGGAATTTTCCGAGTTGAGTTCTGGATTCCAATTGGCCGCCCGGGACTTGGAAATTCGCGGCGCCGGTAACTTGCTGGGGGCGCAGCAATCGGGACATATTGCCAGTGTCGGTTTTGATCTCTATTGTCAGATGCTTGCCGAAGCCATCAGCACCTCGCGTGGCGAAGCGGTGCCGGTGCGGGTGGATCCGGAATTGCGGCTGGAGATGCAGGGCCATATCCCGACTGAGTACGTGGACAGTGAGGCGCAGCGTTTGGAGTTGTACCGCCGCTTGGCGGCAGTTGCGTCCGATGTGGCCCTAGAAACGCTGGGGCAAGAATTGCGGGATCGCTTCGGCGCCATGCCAGAGCCCATGGTGCGCTTGTTGGCGGTAGTGGAGTGTAAACTTCTGGCGCGTCAGTTGGCGATCGAGCGCATCGAACAACAACGCGGGGCGGTGCTGCTCACCTTTCATCCGCAAACGCCGGTCAATTCCACCTCCTTGCTGCAATGGCTTGAGACGGCGGCGCCCGATTTCCGTTTTCAATCTGAGCAGGTGATTCGTCTTCCCCTTAGTGGGGTTACTCCTGAGGCGCGTCTTGATCGTCTCAAAAAGCACTTGCAACAGTTACGGGCCAGTGCTAGCATGTAAGTAGCAATAACTCTTTGTAATTCAAGTAAATTTAACACTTAAGCGAGTCGTTATGGCTGAAAAATCATTATTTACGGGTAAACTGCGTGTCATCATTCCGGCCATTGTCTTGGGAATTGGCGTGATTATTGGTTTGCGCTATGGGATTGGCTATTGGATCTACAGCATGAAACACGTCGTCACCGACGATGCCCGGGTCAAGGGGCGCATGGTGTCTGTCGCGGCAGAGGTGTCGGGGGTGGTGAAGGTGTTGCGGGCGGAAGAAGGGTCTGCCGTGCAGGCGGGCGATGTGCTGTTGGAGCTGCATGATAGCAGCTATCGTCTACACTATGAGGAAGCCCAGGCGCAGGCGGAGATGATTGATCGGCAGCTTGCTGAAGCTGAGCGCGTTTATGAACTGCACGTGAAACGCACCGCGAGCCGCATCGCGCATGCCGAAGCGGAGTTGGCCGCGCAGCAAAGTGCGTTGGAAGAAGAGCGCACTGCGTTGGTGCTCGAAAAGGAGCAAATGCAAAATGAGACCGCCGAGGCCGAAGCCGCGCTGAAGCAAGCCGAGTCGGCAGCGCAAGAAACGCAGGGTCAAGTGCGGGTGGCTATGAGCAATTGGGAGCGCTCGCAGGCCCTGTTCAACGATGGCATTATTTCAGTCGAGGGCCGTGACCAGGCGCAGGAGGCGCTAGGCCAAGCTAGGGCGCGGCATGCCGTGGCCAAGGAACGGGTGGTACAACAGCGGGCGCGGCGTGACAATGTCGTCGCCTCGCAAAAACGCGTGCAGCTCCTGCAACGCAAAGTCCAGACGATGGAAGCCGAGGTGGCCAAAGCCCGCGCCAGTCTGCGCCTAGCCGAGACGGAACGGGATCAAGGGCTCGTGCTAGAGGAGAAGCAGGAAATCTTGAAAGCTCAGCTGCGGGAAGCGCTGGCCAAAGCGGAGCGGGCGAAGAACGATTTGAGCGATACGGTCTTGCGCAGTCCGATTTCCGGGGTCATCAGCCGTCAGCGGGTGGAAGAGGGGCAGTTGGTGCAGCGGGGGCAGCCGATCCTGGTAATTAGTGATCTGCAAGATGTGTGGGTCTTGGCCAATATTAAAGAATCGTATATTCGGGATGTGATCCTGGGGAATCCGGTTGATGTCCGCGTCGACGCTTATCCGGACCGCCGCTTTGAGGGCAAAGTGGACACGATTGGCGCGGCGGCGATTTCGGAATTTTCGCTATTTCCGCCAACGGGTACGTTTACCAAGGTTGAACAGCGCATCCCGGTGACGATTACCGTGCCCAACGCCGATGGCCTGCTAAAGCCGGGCATGATGGTGGTGGTGGGTATTGTGAAAGATGAGTAATCAGGTAGGGCTGAGAACCGGATGACGCGTATGCGATGGCAACTGCAGAAGTGGTATCGATTCATCCTGGTCTGCCTGGGTGTCGGCTTTGTCCTAGGGGTCGGCGTGGAGGGGCGGCAGGCCACGGCGCAGCAGATTCTCGATGGTATTGCAGCGGTGGTGAACGATGACATCATCACCATTAGCGAAGTGCGTGAGGCGATGGCATTTGAGGTCGAGCAGTTGCGCCAGCGCTATCGGGGCGAGATGTTGCAGGAGAAAACCCGGGAGTTGTATCAAAACACGCTGCAGCCGTTGATCGATTTGCAGTTACAGCTTGCACAGGCGAAGAAGCTCAATCTGCAAGCAAGCGAGGAAGACGTGAACTTCCACATGGAGCGGCTCAAGGAAGACAATCGGTTGTCCGACGCCCAGCTGCAAGACATGTTGCAGAGCCGCGGCATGACCATGGAGTCGTACCGCAAGCAGATTCGGGAGAGCTTGTTAGTCTCCAAGGTAGTCAATGCGGAGGTGCGGTCGCGTTTGGTCATTCTGGAAACTGAATTACAGGAGGCCTATGAGCAGCGCCAGAGCCAGTATCGTGTAGCGGGAGAACTCACGGTCAGCCACATCTTGTTTTTGGTGCCGGAGGGTGCTGCGGCCGAGCCAGAGAAACGCGTTAAAGCCAAAGCGGCAGAAGTCTTGCAACAACTGCGCGACGGTAGGGATTTTGCCGCCTTAGCAAGAGAGTATTCGGAAGGACCGTCGGCTGAACGGGATGGCCTTTTGGGAACGTTTCGCACCGGCGAACTATTGCCGGGGTTTGAGGAGGCAGTGGCTGGCTTGCAGCCCGGAGACATTAGCGATCTCGTGCGCACCCAGGTGGGGTGGCATATCATTCGATTGGAATCTCGGAAGGCCGGAGGGCATCAGCCTTTTGAGGAGGTGCGCGAGGAGTTGCGATCGGAACTTTCGCGTACGAAAACCGAAAAGAAATATATGGAATGGTTGGAGAGTTTACGTCAACAATCCTACATCAAGATTCTGTATGAGGGATAGTCCTCGACCTTGACTTCTTGGAAAATTCTGTTACAGTTCACATCGGTCTCTCTTTAAGTTAGTCCGGCGAGGCTATCAAGGGAAGTTCCAATGGATGCCAATACGTGTTATCTCAGACCTCCTTGCCGTGCGCGAGGGGGTTTTTTTTCGTCTGGGAGACAGAGCTGTGGGAGAGCGAGTCAAAGCACGCGTCATGGATGCGGTGGCCATCGAGCGTGCCCTGGTGCGCATTGCCCATGAAATTCTGGAGTACAATAAAGGCGCCGAGGACCTGGTGCTTCTCGGTATTCGAACGCGTGGTGCACCGCTGGCACAGCGTCTGGGCAAACAATTGTCCCGCATTGAGCAGTACCCAGTCCCCGTAGGCGCTGTAGACATTACTTTGTACCGCGATGATTTGATGGGGCAAAAAAGCCGGCCGGTTCACTCTACGGACATCCCGTGTGGGCTGGACGCCAAACACGTTGTGCTGGTTGATGATGTACTCTACACCGGCCGCAGTATCCGGGCCGCGATGGATGCGTTAGCGGATTTCGGCCGGCCACGATCAATCCAACTGGCGGTGTTGGTCGACCGCGGCCATCGGGAGTTGCCGATTCGCGCTGACTATGTGGGCAAAAATATTCCGACAGCTCGTCATCAGCAGGTTAACGTGTTGTTGGACGAGGTGGATGGGGAAAATGCAGTTATCATTTTTGAGGGGCAGGGATGCTAATACGTGCAGCCGATCCAGAGATGGTGCAGGACGTCTCACCGAGGCGGGAAATCGCCGATTTTCGTGGACGCGATCTTCTGGGTATGGAGGACCTGACCGCGGCGGACATTTGTGCCATTTTGGATTCTGCGGCGTCGTTTAAAGAGATTTCCGAACGCGAGATCAAAAAAGTCCCAACTCTGCGCGGCAAGACGATTATCAATCTCTTTTTCGAGCCCAGTACGCGTACCCGCACGTCGTTTGAAATTGCCGGTAAGCGGCTGAGCGCGGATGTGATCAATATTTCCGTTTCGACGAGTAGTCTGAGCAAGGGGGAGACGCTGCGCGACACGGCGGACACTCTAGCGGCGATGCGCGCCGATGTGCTAGTGGTGCGGCACCGTGCAGCGGGCGTCCCCCACATGCTGGCGCGGTTTTCGCCCAGCCCGGTGATCAATGCGGGCGATGGAGCGCACGAGCATCCCACACAAGCTTTGCTCGATCTTTATACCATCCGCGAGAAACTCGACACGCTGCAAGGCCGCCGAGTGGTGATCGTGGGCGATATCGCCAACAGCCGGGTGGCGCGATCCAATATCATCGGCATGCACAAGCTCGGCATGGATGTGGGCGTGTGTGCGCCGCGCACCATGATTCCCGTGGGCATGGAGTCGTGGGGCGTGGATTACCACAGTGACTTTGACGCCGTGTTGCCGGATGCCGATGTGGTGATGATGCTGCGCATCCAGCGCGAGCGCCACGGGGACGTCTTGTTTCCGTCGCTACAGGAATATTCGGATCGCTACTGCCTGACCTCAGACCGCATGCGACGGGCCAAGCCGGAAATCCTGGTGATGCATCCCGGGCCGATGAATCGGGGGGTGGAAATTGCACCGGAAGTGGCGGATGGACTGGAATCGGTAATTTTACAACAGGTTACAAATGGCGTTGCAGTGCGTATGGCGCTGTTATATCTCATCGTCGGTAGCGGATCGAACTGAGGTCAAAGGAGGCTGCCATGAGTCTGCTAATCCGTGGCGGGCGTGTGGTAGATCCCTCTCAGGGTCTCGACCGTCACGTCGATGTGTGGATTGTCGAGGGCAAGGTTGCGGCGTTGGGTGCGGATCTGGAGGTGCCGAAGTCGGCTCCGCCGCCTCGCGTGTTGGACGTGAGCGGGTGCGTGGTGACGCCGGGATTGATGGATATGCACACGCACTTGCGGGAACCGGGCTTTGAGCACAAAGAAACCATCGCGACCGGACTTGCGGCTGCGGCTGCAGGCGGGTTCACGGCGGTACTGGCGATGGCCAACACCTTGCCGGTGAACGATACGCCAGCGGTGACCGAACTCATGATGCGGCGAGCTGCCGCCGCAGGTGGCACGCGGCTCTACCCGGTGGGTGCTGTATCGGTGGGATTGGCCGGTACCGAACTGGCGGAGATTGGCGGCATGCAGCGGGCCGGCATCGTGGCGTTGTCGGACGATGGCATGCCGGTGATGAATGCACGTCTGATGCGGCGCGCCATGGAATACGGCCATATGCTCGGTTTGCCCGTGTTATCGCATTGCGAGGATTATGGCCTGTCGCACGGCGGCGTCATGCATGAGGGCACGGTGTCGGCCGCGCTGGGCTTACCAGGCATTCCGGCCGCGGCGGAAAATGTTATGGTGTACCGGGATATTCAGCTGGCGGCGATGACTGGAGCGCATGTGCATATTCAGCATGTGAGCACAGCTGAAGCCGTGGATCTGGTGCGGCGAGGTAAGGATCAGGGCGTGCGGGTGACGGCTGAGGCGTGTCCGCACCATTTTACCTTGACGGATGAAGCGGTGCGGCAATACGACACCCATACCAAGGTGAATCCGCCCCTGCGCTCTGCTGCGGATGTCGAGGCGGTGAAAGCTGGACTCAAGGACGGCACGATTGATGTGATTGCCTCGGACCATGCACCGCATCACGTGTCGGAAAAGGAGCAGGATTACACGGCGGCGCCATCGGGCATGGTGGGGTTGGAAACCAGTCTGGGATTGTCGTTACAGCTGGTGCATGAGGGCTATTTATCGCTGCCGCAATGGATTGCGAAACAGACGCTAAATCCGGCGCAGCTCCTCGGGTTGCCGCACGGCAGGCTGGAGATTGGCGGGGTGGCCGACCTAACTATTTTTGACCCGGAGCGGGAGCAGGTGATAGAGGCGGGCGCCTTGCATTCACGCAGCTCGAATAGTCCTTTCTTGGGCTGGACGTTGCGGGGTACCGCCATGGTCACGATTGTTGCAGGTAAAGTGGCATTCGAGCGTCTGTGAGCAGATGAGAAAGGGTCGTATGCGGGCAGTACTGGCATTGGCGGATGGGACCTATTTCGAGGGTGAATCTTTCGGGGTGCCGGGAGAAGCACTGGGAGAAGTCGTGTTTAATACGAGTATGATGGGCTACCAGGAGATCCTGACTGATCCCTCGTACCGCGGGCAGATTGTGACCATGACTTATCCGCTTATCGGCAATTACGGGGTCAATGAAGAAGATGTCGAATCGCATCGGCCGTGGGTAGAAGGGTTTATCGTTAAAGAGTGTAGTCCGGTGGTGAGCAACTGGCGCGCCAAGCAATCGTTGCCGGAGTTTATGCAGGACCACGGCATCGTCGGCATTGAAGGTATCGATACGCGGGCGCTCACTCGGCATTTGCGCGATTATGGGGCGCAGGAGGGTATAATTTCAACTGAGGACGTGGCTCCGGCTGCGCTCAGTGCCCGCGCCCGCGCCTGGCCTAGCTTGGACGGACGGGATCTGGTGCAGGACGTGACCTGTGCGGCGTCTTATCCCTGGCAGGAGGATGCCACGGCATTTGCCAAGCCGGAACGCCAAGCCGGAGATTCCCCGTTGATCGTCGCCTACGATTATGGGATTAAGCGCAATACTTTGCGCCGCTTTGCCGATTGGGGCTGTCGCGTCACGGTGGTGCCGGCGTCGATGCCAGCTGAAGCGGTGCTCGAGATGCAGCCGGATGGGGTGTTTCTCTCCAATGGCCCCGGCGACCCGGCTGCGCTATCGTACGCCATCGAGCAGATCAAGCACTTTCTCGGGGTGAAGCCGGTCATGGGCATTTGTCTGGGGCATCAACTGCTGGCGCTGGCCAGCGGCGCGCAGACATTTAAATTAAAATTCGGTCATCACGGCGGTAATCAGCCGATTCGAGATTTACGCACGGAGCGGGTGCTAATCACGGCCGAGAATCACGGCTTTGCCATCGATCCGGAGACCTTGCCGGATGCGATGGAAGTCACGCATGTCAATCTGAATGACCAGACGATTGAAGGGATCCGGCACCGTGAATGGCCAGTGTTTTCCGTACAGTATCATCCGGAGGCGTCGCCGGGACCGCATGATGCGTACGCGCTGTTTGAGCCGTTTATTACGAGTATGCTTGCCGCACAGTAGAGCCCAGGAAGTAGGGGAAAGACGTGCCCAAACGCCAGGATATCGACAAGATTTTATTGATTGGATCGGGACCGATTGTCATTGGTCAGGCGTGCGAGTTTGATTACTCTGGCGCGCAGGCATGTAAAGCATTGAAGGAAGAGGGCTACACCGTCATTCTGGTGAATAGCAATCCGGCGACGATTATGACCGATCCGGATCTGGCGGACCGGACGTATATCGAGCCGCTGACGCCGGAGATCGTCGAGAAGATTATTCGCCGAGAACGTCCGCAAGCATTATTGCCTACCATGGGCGGACAGACGGCGCTCAATCTCGCGGTGTCGCTGGCCGAAAGTGGGGTATTAGAAGAGCTTGGGGTTGAACTCATCGGCGCCAAACTCGAGGCGATTCAAAAGGCTGAAGATCGGGAATTATTTAAGCAGGTGATGCAGGAGATCGGTCTGGCGCTGCCGCGTAGCGGTTACGTATCGAATCTCGATGAAGGGCGTCAGGTGCTGGAGAAACTTGGTCTGCCGCTGATTATTCGCCCGTCGTTCACGCTTGGCGGTATGGGAGGGAATATCGCTTATAATGTCGAGGAATTTACGGCGTTTTTACAGTGGGGGTTGGACGCGAGTCCGCGTCATGAGGTGCTGCTTGAAGAGTCGGTGCTAGGCTGGAAGGAATACGAACTCGAAGTCATGCGGGACTTGGCCGACAACGTCGTGATTATCTGTTCGATCGAGAATGTGGATGCCATGGGGGTGCACACCGGCGATAGCATTACGGTAGCGCCGGCGCAGACGTTAACGGATAAAGAATATCAACGTCTGCGCAATGCCGCAGTGCAGATTATCCGGGCCATCGGTGTGGAGACGGGCGGCTCGAATATCCAGTTTGCAGTAAATCCGGAAACCGGCGATCTGGTGGTGATTGAGATGAATCCGCGCGTGTCGCGCAGCTCAGCCCTGGCGTCGAAAGCGACTGGATTTCCCATCGCCAAAATTGCTGCGAAGCTTGCCGTGGGCTATACCCTGGATGAAATTTCCAATGACATTACGCGCGTCACGCCGGCGTCGTTCGAGCCGACGATTGACTATTGCGTGGTGAAGATGCCCCGCTTTGCATTCGAAAAGTTTCCGCAGGCCGATGCCACGCTCACGACGCAGATGAAATCGGTGGGTGAGGCGATGTCGATTGGGCGCACGTTTAAGGAATCGTTGCAAAAAGCGATGCGCTCGTTGGAAACCGGCCATTTCGGTTTTGAACCGCCCGATCTGCCGCCGCCGGGATCGCCTGAGAGCACGGATGTGTTGCGGCAGCAGTTACAAACCCCGCGCGCCGAGCGCTTGTGGGCGGTGGCGGAGGCGTTGCGGCGCGGCATGTCGATCGAGACGATCGCCCGCTTGACGCATATTGATCCCTGGTTTCTCGTCAATATCCAACAAATTGTGGATTATGAGGATACCATTCGGCGCTATGCCACACAGACGCCGCTGGAGGCGTCAGATTTTGCCGAGCAGGTATTGCCCAAGGCGAAGCAATATGGCTTTGCCGATGCGCGCATTGCCGCCTTACTCGGCCCGACGCACGGGACGCGGCATGAGGTGGAATGTCGCCTCCGGGCGCTGCGTCAGCAGCATGGCACAATCGCCCGGTTTAAGATGGTGGACACGTGTGGCGCCGAATTTGTGGCGTATACGCCCTATCTGTATTCGACTTACGAACGGGAATGCGAAGCGAATCCGCAAGATGTAAAGAAGATTATGATTTTGGGCGGCGGGCCGAATCGCATCGGACAGGGAATCGAGTTCGATTATTGTTGTGTGCATGCGGCCTTTGCCCTAAAAGCGGATGGCTACCAAACCATCATGGTGAATTGCAATCCGGAGACGGTCAGCACGGATTATGATACGTCAGACCGCCTCTACTTCGAGCCGTTGACGTTTGAAGACGTGATGAATATTGTTGACA
>Ga0299913_10001897_pt1 | contig 16055 bp, 17 predicted proteins | sample RVTome_9_FD_201360 | JGI IMG/M metagenome (GOLD analysis project Ga0299913, IMG submission 201360) | Soil microbial communities from uranium-contaminated site in the Upper Colorado River Basin, Wyoming, United States - RVT155D38 (version 2) ...
GCTGCAGGACGGCGGCCGTGACACCGTGGACGCCAACCTGGACCTCGGCTTCGGTGAGGACGATCGTGACTACGCAGCGGGCGCGCAGATACTGCGCGACCTCGGCGTCACGTCGGTGCGACTGCTGACCAACAACCCCGACAAGGCGACCGGGCTCGAGGCGTACGGCGTCAAGGTGGCCGAGCGCCTGCCCCTCGCCGTCGAGCCCACGGCCGACAACTTGAGGTATCTGCAGACCAAGGCCCGCCGGATGGGCCACGACCTGCCCGAGCTCGCTCATCCCACCGAAGAGGAGAACGAATGAGCCTCACCCCAGAAAACCGCTCGCAGAGCTCGCGCTATCCCGGGGACCCCGAATGAGCGGCCACGGCGCACCGCAGTTGGACGTCGACGGATCGGAGGCGCGGGTCGCGGTCGTCGCGTCGAGCTGGCACCAGCCGGTGATGGACGGGCTGCTCGCCGGGGCCCAGCGCGCACTCGACGACGCTGGCGTGACGGACGTCACTGTGCTGCGGGCGCCCGGCTCGTTCGAGCTTCCACTGCTGGCGCAGGCCTGCGCCGCCACCGGGTACGACGCGGTCGTGGCGCTGGGTGTCATCATCCGCGGCGGCACGCCCCACTTCGAGTACGTCTCTTCGGCGGCCACCGACGGCCTGGCCCGGGTGGCGCTCGACACTGGAATTCCGATCGGGTTCGGGCTGCTCACCTGCGACGACGAGCAGCAGGCCGTCGACCGGGCGGGCCTGCCGGACAGCAGCGAGGACAAGGGTCGCGAGGCGGCCGAGGCCGCGCTGTCGACCTGGAGCGTCCTGCGGCAGCTCCGTCAGCCCTGACGGGCCTTCCAGCGTCGCTCGATCTGACGCATGAGCGCCGGGTAGACGATCCAGTACCGGAACGGCTTGATGAACGCCATGTACGCCGTGCCGAACTTCCCGCGCGGCTTGACGTAGACGCCCATCTGGCCCTGGAAGCGGCCGTTCCCCCGATCGACCCACGCCAGGTGCAGCACGCCGTGCACGGTCTTGTTCGAGATCTCCGCGGCGGACTCGGTGTCGGTGCGGTACAGCGGCCTGAACGGCAGGGAGCCGAAGTCGTGGTCCCAAGGAGAGTTTCGAAGGTCGTCGGGGAGCCGCTCGGCCAAGGATGTCTGCTCTGTTCCGGGGATGGGGAGCGCCTGCTCACCGTCATCCGATTCGGAGATCCGACCGAGATCGAACCACGCGCCGAGCCGGTCGCGGATGCGCCAGAGAGCGCGCGCGGGCAGGGAGTCGGCGTTCGCGGGATCGAGGGACGTTCCCAGCTCGAGCAGCTTCGGGAAGTCGTCGGGCCCGCCATGCACCGGGAGCGCCCAGACGTCCTCGAGGGTGAAGTCCGGCACGATCTCGTGGATCCGCCACGGACCCGATTCGTGCTCGTCTTTCGGAAGCCTCATGCTGGTCTCGCCTCTGTCTGGTGCCGTCAGGATGCCATGTCGCGATAGCGGCCGAGAGCGGTGCCGAAAGCTGGGACCGATAGGCTTGGACGACGATGAAGACCTTCGATCAGCTGTTCGTCGAGCTTGCCGACAAGGCCAGCACCCGCCCCGAGGGCTCGCGCACCGTCGCCGAGCTCGACTCGGGCGTGCACGCGATCGGCAAGAAGTTGATCGAGGAGGCAGCCGAGTCGTGGATGGCGGCCGAGCACGAGAGTGCCGACCGTGCCGCCGAGGAGATCAGCCAGCTGCTCTACCACGCCCAGGTCATGATGCTCGCGAAGGGAATCGGGCTCGAGGACGTCTACGCGCATCTGTGACGGGTGGAACGTTCGCGTCCATCCGTGCCTCCGCCTTCCCGCCCGTCACATTGCCTGAGAAGAGAGACCATGCTCACCGTTGCCGTGCCCAACAAGGGCGCCCTCGCCGAGTCCGCCGCCCAGATGCTCGCGGAGGCCGGCTACCGCCAACGCCGCAACACCAAGGACCTCGTCACCATCGACGTCGACAACGACGTCGAGTTCTTCTACCTGCGCCCGCGCGACATCGCGATCTACGTGGGGGAGGGGACGCTCGACGTCGGCATCACCGGACGTGACCTGCTGCTCGACTCCGGTGCGCACGCCGCCGAGTCGATGTCGCTCGGCTTCGGCGCGTCCACCTTCCGCTTCGCCGCACCATCCGGCGGGATGAGTGACGTCGCCGATCTCGCCGGCACCCGCATCGCCACGTCCTACCAAGGCATCGTCGAGGCCTACCTCGCCGAGCGCGGCATCGACGCGACGGTCGTGCGACTCGACGGCGCCGTCGAGTCGTCGGTGCGGCTCGGTGTCGCCGACGCGATCGCCGACGTTGTCGAGACCGGCGGCACGCTGCGCCAGGCCGACCTGGAGGTCTTCGGCGATCCCATCCTGTCGTCCGAGGCGGTGCTCATCACCCACAGCGGGCGAGAGCAGCCGGCCAACGGCTACGAGGTGTTCAAGCGGCGCCTCGACGGCGTCATCGTCGCCCGCACCTACGTGATGATGGAGTACGACATCCCGGTCGAGCACGTCGAGCGCGCGGTGGAGCTCACGCCCGGCATCGACTCGCCCACCATCTCGCCGCTGCGTCGCGAGGGCTGGGTCGAGGTGCGCTCGATGGTGCCGCGCGACGGCGCCCAGAAGATCATGGACGCGCTCTTCGAGGTCGGCGCCCGCGGCATCCTGGTGACGGACATCCTGGCGTGCCGGCTGTGACGACGTACCGTCCGGTGGGCGCCCGCGTGGTCGCCTACGGCGGGAGCGTCGCTCTCATCGCGGTCACGATCGTGGTCGGCATCGCCCTGCCTCCGGAGATCGTGTTCACGCCGATCGAGCTCGTCACCTTGGCCGTCACCCTGTTCATCATGTTGGCCATCCTGCACGGCATCGGACGCAGCTACGTGCGCGTCGACGACGACGGCCTCGAGATCCTCAACGGCTATCGCAAGCGACGCATCCCGTGGGGCGTGATGCGAGGCATCTCCATGAACCGGGGCGCCCCGTGGCCGACACTCGTGCTGCACGACGATGAACGCGTGATGCTGTTCGCCATCCAGGGCAGCGACGGCCACGCCGCTAGTGCCGCGGTACAGGACCTCGTGCGGAGGATCTCGTGAACCACCGGCCATCGCTCGCCGAGCCGGCCTTTCCCGACGACGACGGCACGGCTTACCCCGAGCTCGCCGAGGCGCTTGGCGACGACACCAGGGTGCTCGCGGTGTTGGGCGACGTTCGAGTGTTCGTCCCGGTTGTCGCGCTGCTGGGCGACGCGCCCGCCGGGAGCGACAAGGAAGCCGACATGGCTGCCGTCCTCATGACCGGTGCCGACGGCCGAATGGCGCTGCTGGCGTTCAGCAGCGTCGCCGCGATGACGTCGTGGAACGCTGAGGCCCGTCCGGTGCCGGTGTGGGGCCGCGAAGCGGCGCGCGCCGCTCTGGACGAGAACGCGTCCGCGCTGCTGCTTGACCTTGCGAGCCCGACCTTCACCGTGGTGGAGACGCCCGACATGGAGCATCTGGCGGCCGGCCACCGGCTCGTGAGCACCGACGCCGGGCCTGCCTGGCTGGCCTGATCAGTCAGCCGGCGTCGAGTGCGCCGACCGCCGACAGCGGCACCGTGATGTGCACGGCCGCCTCGTGGCGCTCGACCCGCGCCACGAACCCGGCCGCGCCGACGGCCCGGAGCATCCGGTCGTTGGAACCGGCGGCGACGAACGTGAGCCGCTCGGCCCCGAGAGCCTTCGCGCGACCGGCGGCCTGCTTCACGAGCATGGTCCCGAGGCCGCGGCCCTGCCAGGCGTCCTCGACGAGCAGCTGGAACGTCCAGGCATCATCGGTCCGCTCGAGCACGCCATGGCCGACGATGTCGAGCCCGACCTGCACCACGAGTGCGACGCCTTCTCGTGGCATGACCAGTCGACGAGTCATCCGGGTCGTCAGTGGTGTGCGCAGCGGCGCCTGATAGCGGGTGTACAGGGTGTCGATGCTGCAGCGCCCGTGGAGCGCTGCGACCGCGTCGAGATCAGCGAGCGACGCGGCCCGGACGATGGGCACGGCATGCAAGGAGGTCGGTGCGAGGAGGGGCACGTCGGCACCGGCGTCGCCCACGAGGGAGACCAGAGCCTGCGCTCGCGCTCGTTCAGCCGGCGTGAACGGCACCGCCCGGCTGATGCGCAGCTGGCTCCCGTTGCGCCGAGTCAGCTCGAGCACGTCGTGACCGGCATAGTCGGCGACGTCCGGGGGAGCGATCTCCAACAGCTCGGAGAGGACGTCCTCCACGTCTCGTCCCGCCTCGAGCACCTCCTCGACGCCCGCCAGGTAACGCAGCGGAGCGTCGGCCACCGACTCCTCGCCGGCGCGCGTGACAGCGACCTCCCGACCCCCTGCGGACTCGAACAGCGCGGCGACCCCGAGATCCGTCACGTGATCCGGTGCATCGACGACGAACTCGTCGGTGACGTGCAGGCTGGTCGGGAAGACGTCCATCCTGACGATGTCGATGTCCTCGTCCCCGCACGCCGAAGCAATCCCGGCGAGGGATCCCGGCCGGTCCGGAAGCGTCGTGCGGATGCGCCACAGCATGAGACCAGCCTTCACCAGCGACGTTGCCCGACGAGGTCGTCGCCGTTTCATACGAGTGAACAGCGGCGGGTTTCGTCAATTTGCGGCTTCGCCGCGGCGCGCGCTCAACCTCCTCAGGCGCTCGCTCGCTGCGCGAGCTCGGACTCCGGATTTCACGAGCGCACGTGCACGCTGTTACTCTGGAGGCCTGAAGTGGAGGTCCACCTCCCACCTGCTCGGTCGAAAGATCGTGGGGTAGCGGCCGGTACGCCCGGCCGACGGTGTTGGCCGTGCTGCAAGGCACGTGCGTGATGTCGATTGGTGGCCTTCGTTTCGGGACGGGGGCCATTTTTCGTGGCCTCCCTCACGACCACAGGAGGATCCATCAGCACAGAGCTGCGCGTCAACGACCGCATCCGCGTCCCGGAGGTCCGTCTCGTCGGCCCCGGCGGTGAGCAGGTCGGCATCGTCCGTATCGAAGATGCCCTTCGCCTCGCTGCCGAAGCCGATCTCGATCTCGTCGAGGTCGCCCCGACGGCACGTCCGCCGGTGTGCAGGCTCATGGACTACGGCAAGTTCAAGTACGAAGCCGCCCAGAAGGCACGCGAGTCGCGTCGCAACCAGACGAACACCGTCATCAAGGAGATGAAGCTCCGCCCGAAGATCGACCAGCACGACTACGACACCAAGAAGGGTCACGTGGTGCGGTTCCTCCGGGCAGGCGACAAGGTCAAGATCACGATCATGTTCCGCGGCCGCGAGCAGCACCGCCCCGAGCTCGGGTACCGGTTGCTGCAGAAGCTGGCCGAGGACGTGGAGGATCTCGGAATCGTCGAGGCCCACCCGCGTCAAGACGGCCGCAACATGACGATGGTGATCGCACCGCTCAAGAAGAAGTCCGAAGCCCAGGCGGAGGTCAAGGCAGAGAAGGCTCACCGCTCCGCCGAGAAGGCCGCCGAGCGTGAGGCGGAGGCGGAGGCCGAGAAGGCCCACCGCGAAGAACAGAAGAAGACCGCGACGCCCAAGAAGCCGAGGCGTCGTTCCGAGAACCTCGATCCAGACATGGAGGCATAGATGCCGAAGTTCAAGCCCCACTCGGGCATGAAGAAGCGCGTCAAGATCACCGGCAAGGGCAAGCTGCGCCGCGAGCAGGCCAACCGCCGCCACCTCTTGGAGCACAAGCCCAGCACCCGCACCCGTCGGCTCGCCGGCACGGTCGAGGTGTCCAAGGCCGACACCAAGAGAGTCAAGAAGCTGCTCGGTCGCTGAACCATCGGCCCATCACGGGCCGAGCCCCCATGTACTCGTCTGAAGGAGAACTGAGATGGCACGCGTCAAGCGTTCTGTCAACGCACAGAAGAAGCGCCGAGAGACCCTCGAGCGCGCCACCGGCTACCGCGGACAGCGCTCACGCCTGTACCGCAAGGCCAAGGAGCAGGTCACGCACTCGCTGGTCTACTCCTACCGCGATCGCAAGGCGCGCAAGGGTGATTTCCGTCGGCTCTGGATCCAGCGCATCAACGCTGCCGTCCGCGCCGAGGGCATGACTTACAACCGCTTCATCCAGGGCCTCAAGGCCGCGGGTGTCGAGGTTGACCGCAAGAACCTCGCCGAGCTCGCCGTCAGCGAGCCGGCCGCGTTCTCCGCGCTCGTCCAGGTCGCCAAGGACAACCTGCCGGACGACGTCAACGCTCCCAAGGACGACGCAGCCGCTTGATGGCGACGGTCTGACACGCGTGGCGAGACTGTGCCGATCAGTGTGGGGCCTCTCACCGTCCGCAGCGGGCGGGTGAAGCACGCTCGGCGGCTCGCCACGCGTTCGTTCCGGGCCACCGAGCACGAGTTTCTCGCCGAGGGTCCGCAGGCGGTGCGCGAGGCGCTGGCTGAGCCTGATGTCGTCGTCGAGGTGTTTGCATCCGTCGACGCCTCCGAGCGGCAACCGGAGCTGGTGGAGCAGGCCGCCGACGCCGGCGTCGACTGGCATGTCGTCACCGACGACGTCGTGGCCGAGGTCGCCGACTCCGTCACGCCGCAAGGACTGGTGGCCCGCTGCCGCAGCATCGTCCGGTCGCTGGCCGAGCTGCCGGCCGACGCCGGGTTCGTCGTGGTCTGCGCCGACGTCCGCGATCCGGGCAACGCCGGAGCGGTGATCCGGTGCGCCGACGCGGTCGGAGCCGATGCCGTCCTCCTGGCCGGCGACAGCGTCGACCCCCTGAACCCCAAAGCCGTGCGGTCGAGTGCCGGCAGCCTGTTCCACCTTCCGATCGTCGTCCACCGCGACGTCGCTGAGGCCGTGGGTGAATTGCGCTCGCGCGGACTGCAGATCTTCGCCGCCGACGGATCGGGCGACCTGAGCATCTTCGACACCCGCGTCGATCCCGTGCCGCCGACCGCGTGGATCTTCGGCAACGAGGCGTGGGGGCTGCCCGAGGACGTCCGGTCCCTCGCGGACCTGGTGGTGGCCGTGCCCATCTTCGGACGCGCCGAGAGCCTGAACCTCGCCACGGCGGCGGCGGTCTGCCTGTACGCCACCGCCTGGGCTCGCCAGACGTCTGAATCACCTGATCACCACGTACTAGATTGACGCCCGTGGACCTCGACGACTTCCCGGACGGCGTCCTCATCGCCGGCCCAGACGGGAGAGTCGAGTACGTCAACGAGCGCATCCGGTCGATGGCCCGAGCCACCGGCGACGAGATGATCGGGATGGGGCTCGACGAGGCGCTGCCGTTCGACGACCTCAACGGCAACTCCTGGTTCAGCTGCACCCGTCCCTACGACGGGCTGGCCACACGGACCCGACTTTCCGAGCAAGCGTGGTGGTCGCCGCGGGGGAGCGAGTACCTCATCACCGCCCGACTGGTGAGGGACCAGCCCGCCGGCCCGGTGCAACGAGTCATCGTGAGTGTGCGCAACGCGCGCGTGCGCAACCAGCGCGACCGGGAACGATCCGACCTCGTCGCCACGGTGGCGCACGAGTTGCGCTCGCCGCTCACCGGCATCAAGGGCTTCACGTCGACCCTGCTCACCAAGTGGGACCGGTTCTCCGACGACCAGCGTCAGCTCATGCTCGAGACCGTCGACGCCGACGCCGACCGGCTCAGCCGGCTCATCACCGAGCTGCTGGACGCTGCCCGTATCGACGCGGGCCGGCTCACGCTGCGGCGCGGACCGGTGAAGCTCGACGAGCTCGTCCGCCGGGTGCTGACGAACATGTCCGGTGGCTCGGGCGAGCCGTTCGAGGTCACCATCCGCGACGGGCTCGACGTCGTGTGGGGCGACGCGGACCGGATCATCCAGGTCATCACCAACCTGGTCGAGAACGCCTCGCGCCACGGCTTCGGTCTCAAGCAGGTGCTCGTGCAGAACACCGATGAGCCCGATGGAGTCAGGCTGGAGGTTCACGACAACGGGCCGGGCATACCCGAGGAGATGCGCCAGCGGGTCTTCAGCCGCTTCTGGCGTTCCGGACCGGGCGCGGGTAGCGGGCTGGGCATGTACATCGCCCGCGGCATCGTCGAGGAGCACGGCGGCCGCATCGACATCCTCGACTCCGGCGGCGGCGGCGCTCTCCTGAGCGTCTGGTTCCCGATCAACGAGCCGGACTCCCTGACGGATTGACCGTCCGCCGGACTCTAGGGCACGCCTCCTCCTCCCGGTTCGGCTCGCGGGCCGTCGCATCCCGACCGGCGGCGTTCTCGTCGGTCGCCGCACAACCCCGGTGCGCCTCCCTCCTCTGCCTTGCCGGGTCGGGCGCGAGCGACCCGCTCCCTGATCGAACCGGGAGGAGGAGGCCCGCCCTAGACTGTCCTGCGACCCCGTGTGCGAAAGGCCTGCATGTCCGCGCCCAACTCCGACTACGACCCCGTCGAGGTCACGCCGCTGCGTGCCGACGAGGTCGAGCGCATGCGCGACGAGGCGCTGACCGCCATCGCGGCCGCGGATACGGTCGAGACGCTCAAGCAGGCCCGGCTTGACCATGCCGGCGACCGCTCGCCCCTCGCCCTGGCCAACCGGGAGATCGGTGCGCTGCCGCCACAGGCCCGCAAGGAAGCCGGACAACGAGTCGGTCAAGCGCGCCGGGCGATCGCCGACGCCCTTGCGGCCCGCACTATGGAGGTCGAGGCCGCCGAGGAAGAGCGCATGCTCGTGGCTGAGCGGGTCGACGTCACGCTGCCCGCGGATGTCGAGCCGATCGGCTCGCGGCACCCACTCACCACGATCTCCGAGGACGTCGCCGACATCTTCGTGTCGATGGGCTGGGAGATCGCCGAGGGCCCCGAGGTCGAGGCCGAGTGGCTCAACTTCGACGCCCTCAACCTCGGTCCCGACCATCCGGCGCGGACGATGCAGGACACGTTCTGGGTCGAGCCGGAGAGTGCGGCGATGGTGCTGCGCACCCACACATCGCCCGTTCAGGCGCGCACGATGCTCACCCGCACGCCGCCTATCTACATCGCGTGCCCTGGACGGGTGTTCCGTACCGACGAGCTCGACGCCACGCACTCGCCGGTGTTCCACCAGGTCGAGGGTCTGGCGATCGACGAGGGCCTGTCGATGGCCCACCTCAAGGGCACGCTCGATCACTTCGCCGAGGCGATGTTCGGTGAGGGCACCACCACGCGGTTCCGTCCGTCCTACTTCCCGTTCACCGAGCCCAGCGCGGAGGTCGACCTGCTCTGCCACGTGTGCCGCAACGAGCCGGGCGTGGTCGACAGCTGCCGCACCTGCAAGGGCGAGGGCTGGATCGAGTGGGGCGGCTGCGGCGTCGTCAACCCGCGGGTACTGATCGCCTGCGGTGTCGATCCGGAGCGCTACTCCGGCTTCGCGTTCGGCATGGGACTCGACCGCACCATCACCGGACGCTACGAGATCGCCGACCTGCGCGACCTGTTCGACGGCGACATCCGCTTCACCGAGCCGTTCGGGGTTGGCCTGTAATGCGCGTTCCCGTCACCTGGCTGCGCGAGATGGTCGATCTGCCGGATGAGGTGGACACAGTGCAGCTCGCCGCCCGCCTCACCACGTTCGACCTCAAGCTCGAGGAGATCCACACCGCCGGCGCCGGCCTGCAGGGCCCGCTCGTCGTGGGCCGCGTGCTCACCGCCGACGCCGAGCCCCAGAAGAACGGCAGGACAATCCACTGGTGCTCGGTCGAAGTGGGGGAGGGCGAGCCGCGCGGCATCGTCTGCGGCGCGCACAACTTCGGCGTCGGCGACCTCGTAGTCGTCGCGCTGCCGGGCGCAGTGCTTCCCAACGGCATGGCCATCTCCGCCCGCAAGACGTACGGACACATCTCCGACGGCATGATCTGCTCGTCGCCCGAGCTCGGCATGCTCGGCGACGCCTCCGGCATCCTCGTTCTGGACACCGAAGCCCAACCCGGCGATGACGCCGCCGCGCTGCTCGGCCTGCACGACGAGGTGCTCGAGCTCGAGGTCAACCCGGACCGCGGCTACGCACTCTCGATGCGGGGCGTGGCTCGGGACACCGCCCTGGCGTTCGGCCTGCCGTTCGCCGATCCGGCGGATCTGGAGGTCCCCTTCACGGGCGGGGGCTTCCCGGTTCGGGTCGATGACGCCGATGCGTGCCCGGTGTTCGCCGCGCGTACCGTCACGGGCTTCGATCCTGCTCGCCCAACACCGGTGTGGATGGCACAACGCCTCGAGCAGGCCGGCATGCGTTCCATCTCGTTGGCGGTCGACGTCACGAACTACGTGATGCTCGAGGTCGGTCACCCGATCCACGGCTACGACCTCCCGTCCCTGCAGGGCGGCATCGTCGTGCGGCGAGCCACCGAGGGGGAGAAGCTCACCACCCTCGACGGCGTCGTGCGCACGCTGTCGGTCGACGACACGGTGGTGTGCGACGACCGCGGACCCATCGGCCTGGCCGGCGTCATGGGTGGCGCGGAGACCGAGCTGTCGGCCACCACGACCGACCTGTTGATCGAGGCGGCGCACTGGAAGGCCCCGATGATCGCGCGCACGTCGCGGCTGCACCGTCTGATCTCCGAGGCGTCCAAGCGCTACGAGCGAGGGGTTGATCCAGCGCTGCCGGCTCGCGCCACGCAGCGGGTCGCTCAACTGCTCGTCGAGCACGGCGGCGGTGTCATTGGGGATGGGCTCACGGTCGTCGGCGAGGCTTCGGAGCGGTTGCCCGTCACGATCGACATCGACCTGCCGTCACAGATCTCCGGCGTCGACATCGACGCTGCGACGGTGGTCAAGGCACTCGAGGGCAACGGCTGCACCGTCACCCTCGACGGCGACTCCGTGACGGCGACTCCGCCGAGCTGGCGGTTCGACCTCAACGACCCATACGACCTCGTGGAAGAGGTCTTGCGTGTCGTCGGCTACGACCAGGTGCCGTCGGTCGTGCCGCCGGCCCCCGCGGGCCGCGGGCTCAATGCCGCCCAGGTGCTGCGGCGACGCGTTGGCATGGTGCTGGCCGGTGCCGGGCTCGTGGAAGTCAAGACGTTCCCGTTCGCCGGTCCGTCCGACTTCGACCGGCTCGGACTGCCGGCCGACGACACTCGTCGTCGCCAGGTGCTGCTGGCCAACCCACTGTCAGCGGAGCAGCCGGGCATGACTACCACGCTGCTGGCCGGGCTGCTGTCCACCGCCGAGCTCAACCTCGGCCGGGGGCACACTGACGTCCAGATCGTCGAGACCGGCCGCGTGTTCGACCCGCGGCCAGATGCCCCCGCGGCGCCGATCTACGGCGTCGACCGCCGGCCCACCGACGCCGAACTCGACGCGTTCGCCGTCGCACTGCCGTCGCAGCCCCAGCACGTCGCGTACGTTCTGAGCGGCGAGCGGGAACGCAGCGGGTGGGCCGGCCCCGGACGTTCGGTCGCATGGAGCGACGCCGTCGCGGTCGCGCACCGGGTGGCCGCGGCGATGCATCTGCGGCTGACGACCGAGGCCGCCGAGCTGGCGCCGTGGCACCCTGGTCGCTGCGCCGCGCTGCTGCTCGACGAAACCGTGGTCGGACACGCCGGCGAGCTGCACCCGCGCGTGGCGCGGAGCTACGGATTCACCGGTCGGGTGTCGGCGGCGGAGATCGACCTCGACGCCCTCATCGACGCCGCGCCGGACCTCGGCCCACGGCCGCGGTTCTCCACCTTCCCGGTCGCGAAAGAGGACCTCGCACTCGTCGTCGACCTCGCGATCCCCTCGGTGGTCGTCCACGACGCGCTGGCAGAAGCGAGCCCGCTCATCGAGTCGGTGCGACTCTTCGATGTCTACACCGGAGACCAGGTGCCGGCTGGCAAGAAGTCGCTCGCCTTCGCGCTGCGCCTGCGTGCTCCTGACCGCACCCTCACGGACGACGACATTCGCGAGGCTCGCGACGCTGCCGTCGCAGCCGCGGCGGTCGCCGCCGGCGCCATCCTCCGCACCTGACGTCGGCGGGCTCTACTTGGGTTCGAGGCTCTTCGCGTACGCCGCGCCACGTTGGACCCAGCCCTCGAGCTGCCGCTCGGTCTTCGCCCCCTCGATGTCCACCCGCAACCATCCGCGCATCTCGCGGCCACGCATCACCATCGGCTCGACGTGCTCCTGCGCCAGCAGCTCCTCGGTGTCGTCGGGTCGCACGCGAGCCAGCAGCCCACCCTGCCCGCTGGCCGCGATCGCCATGTTCCCGTTGAGCATGAACGCCAAGCCGCCGAACATGCGCTTCTCCACGACGCCGGACTCGGATCCGATGAGCTCCCGGATCCGAGCGGCGAGATCTTCGTCGTATGCCATGGCTGGACGCTATCGCCGCGGTCCGACAGTCAGAACTGGACGGCGGGCGGCGCCTCCTGGCCCTCGGGTGCGTCGTAGAACTCCCGCTCGTGGACGCTGGCGATGCCGGTGAAGAACATCCAGGGGATGGTCTTGACGAGGTTGTTCAGGCTCCTCACGGCGTCGTTGTAGAACTGCCGCGAGAACGAGAGCTGGTTCTCGGTCTCCGTCAGGTCGGTCTGCAGCTGCTGGAAGTTCACCGACGCCTTGAGGTCCGGGTACGCCTCCGCCACGGCGAGCACGTCGAAGATCGCCTTGTCGAGGCGGGCCTCCGCGGCTGCCTTCTCCGCGACCGTCCCGCGCTCCGCCGCCTTCGCGACGCCCGCACGTGCGGCCGTCACCTCGTCGAAGACCGCGCGCTCGTGTTGCGCATAGCCCTTGACGGCGTTGACCAGGTTCGGGATCAGGTCGGCGCGGCGGGTGAGCTGCACGTCGATGCCGCCGAGCGCCTCCTCGCAGGCGATGTCGGCGCGCCGAAGCCGGTTGAACGCGTAGATGCCGAACAGCACCAGCGCCGCGGCGAGGACCAGGATGATGGTCGGGGTCATGTGAATTCTCCTCGTGGATGGATGTGTACTGGCTTACCAGGAACCGCCGCCGCCACCACCGCCGCCGCCACCGCCGCCGCCACCACCGCCCCCTCCACCGGAGGAGGACGACGACTGGGACGCGGAGTAGGCGGAGATGGACGATGACAAGGATGACTCGAAGCTGGAGAACGAGTCGCCGGAGCCGCCGAAGAACGAGTAGCTGGGCGTCGCGTCGCCGCCGTACCAGTCCGGCGTCGGCGCGACGGCGCCGGTGGCATGCTCGTACTTGCGAGCCCAGCGGTCAGCGCAGTCGAAAGCGACGGCGAACGGGATGAACGCGGTGTACAGGTCGCGCTTGCCGCTGAAGTCGAACCGCTCCTTCGCGGAGTCGGTCGAGAGCAGCCGCTCGAAGCCGCCCGCCTTCGACCACACGTCCCGGCCCAGCAGTGTGCGGCGGCGGCCGACGCCCGGCACCAGCAGCCCGATCGCGCCGACGGTGAACGCGGCGAACGGGATGACGTAGAGCGAGCTGCCGAGCGGGAAGAACGTGAGCGCGACGGCGAGGGCTGCGGCGAGCAGAACCGCCGACCGCCCGAGAAGTTCCGCCCGCGCCGTGCTCTGGACACCCGCTGCGGTCGCCCAGGTGTCGGTGACTGTCGCGATGCTGCCGTTCAACGACTGCAGTGTGCTGCCGGCCGACACCGTGCCGTCGGCCTCGAACGTGGACCCGGGAGTGGTGACGCCGAGACTCTGCCCGACGTGGCGGGTGACGTCGTCGGTCGCGGCCCAGGCCTTCTCGTCGCCGATGCCCTCGATCGTCCAGTCGTCGCCGTCCTGTGTGAGCTTCGTCAGCCCCTGTGAAGCCTGGTACAGCAGCGTGGCCGTGAGTGCGCGCGCGGGCACCTGCTCCGAGGTCACGTACGCGGTCTGCACCGGCCCGAGACCGGCGGGCGGCTCGTACATGACCGGATACCCGGGTTGCTCTTCGCGCGCGCGCCGGTCCCACGCGTAGCCGATCACGAGAGCCAGTGCGCCGAGAATGCCGAAGAGAACCGCGGCCGCCTCGCTGCGGCCGAGCAGCCGGTCGAAGCCGATGTCCCAGGGGACGCTCGGACGGTCGGGGGTCGCCACGGGCACATCGGCGCGCAGCGTCACGGCCGTGTACGGAGGGAGGTTCTTCGCGGCAATGGTGAGCGTGTCGGTGCCCACGCCTGCGACGTGGCAGGCCCGTGCGTCCCGGATCGCACACTGCGCGTTGTCAGACGCCGCGGGCAGCTCCACCGTGACAGTGGCGCGGTCCATCGCCATCCGCCAGCCCCCGGCGACGACCTGCCAGTCGAGGACGGAACTCTCGGACTCGTCCCCGCGCCAGCTCGACGTGGTGCCGGACCCGGCCGACGCAGGCGCGAGCGCCCCGGGGATGCGGTAGGTAATGACGTAAGTGTGCTTGCCCGGCGTGAGGGTGACGTCGGCGTCGCCGACCTTCGCCACCCGGAACCGGCGGCCGTCCTCCCAGAGCAACTCCATCGGCTCGTCCTCGCCGTCCCGGGTGACCTCGATGTCCTCCGGGACGAGACGGACGTGCTCGTCGCCGAAGTCCTTGAGGTCCCAATACCGGAAGATGCCGTGCCGGCCATAGGGGAAGGCCCCTGTGAGCGTCTCCTTGCCGGTGAGCGTGCCGTCGGCGGACACCCGGTACTCGGCCTGGTAGTCGGTGACCCGCACCGGGTCCGGAGCAAAGGACTGAGGAGTGGGCACGAGCCCGGCCAGCAGGGGAATGAACAGAAGGCCCGCCACCGCGAGAGTCGCGAACACCCGCAGCAGGATCCGTCTCATGGCCCATACAGTAGGGCGCGTTGGACTCGGGGTTGGGCCGATTGCCGAAGACGCGGTACCGATTCCTGAACAGCCGATGTGCAAGAACTTGCAGTGCCGTGCAAGAATGTGAACTATGTCCAAAGTCATCACCTCCTTGCCCCAGGGAGAGCGCGTCGGCATCGCGTTCTCCGGAGGCCTCGACACCTCGGTCGCCGTCGCCTGGATGCGCGACAAAGGCGCCGTCCCCTGCACGTACACCGCCGACATCGGCCAGTACGACGAGCCCGACATCGTCTCGGTCCCAGCACGTGCGGGCGACTACGGCGCAGAGATCGCCCGGCTGGTCGACTGCCGTCCCGCGCTCGTGGAGGAAGGACTTGCGGCCATCACCTGCGGTGCGTTCCACATCCGCTCCGCCGGACGGGCCTACTTCAACACCACGCCCCTAGGGCGGGCGGTCACCGGCACGCTGCTGGTGCGGGCGATGCTCGAGGACGACGTCCAGATCTGGGGCGACGGCTCGACCTTCAAGGGCAACGACATCGAGCGGTTCTACCGCTACGGACTCCTCGCGAACCCGAACCTGCGTATCTACAAACCGTGGCTCGACGCCGACTTCGTGAGCGAGCTGGGCGGCCGAAAGGAGATGTCGGCCTGGATGGAGGCCCATGGCCTTCCCTACCGCGACAGCGCCGAGAAGGCCTACTCCACCGACGCCAACATCTGGGGCGCCACCCACGAGGCGAAGACGCTCGAGCACCTGGACACCAGCCTCGAGGCGGTCGAGCCGATCATGGGGGTCAAGTTCTGGGACCCCGACGTCGAGATCGCCACGGAAGACGTCACGATCGGCTTCGAGCAGGGACGGCCCGTCACGATCAACGGCAAGCCGTTCGAGACGGCGGTCCAGCTGGTGCAGGAGGCGAACGCCATCGGCGGCCGGCACGGGATCGGCATGTCCGACCAGATCGAGAACCGCGTCATCGAGGCCAAGAGCCGCGGGGTGTACGAGGCACCGGGCCTGGCCCTGCTGCACATTGCGTACGAGCGGTTGCTCAACGCCGTCCACAACGAGGACACGACGGCGGCGTACCACACCGAGGGCCGCCGGCTGGGCCGTCTGATGTACGAGGGACGGTGGCTCGACCCGCAGGCACTGATGCTGCGCGAGTCGCTGCAGCGCTGGGTCGGCTCGGCGGTCAGCGGGTCGGTGACGCTGAGGCTTCGCCGTGGCGAGGACTACACGATCCTCGACACCGCAGGCACCGGGTTCAGCTACCACCCCGACAAGCTGTCGATGGAGAGGACGGCCGACGCCGCCTTCGGACCGATCGATCGAATCGGCCAGCTGACCATGCGGAACC
>Ga0299913_10001898_pt1 | contig 16054 bp, 16 predicted proteins | sample RVTome_9_FD_201360 | JGI IMG/M metagenome (GOLD analysis project Ga0299913, IMG submission 201360) | Soil microbial communities from uranium-contaminated site in the Upper Colorado River Basin, Wyoming, United States - RVT155D38 (version 2) ...
TCGTCGGCCCGCGATGGGAGCGGGTGGTGGCGGCGCTGGCCGGCTTCCTCGCCGCCCGCGTGGTGCTCACCCGCTGGCTGGGCCGGCCAGCCTCGCCGCAACCGGCCGGGCGCGAGCGCACCATCTGCGGTGGAGGGTGCTGATGCAGATCAGCCCGGACGAGATCGTGCTGGGGGTCTGGGGCCCGTTGCGGCTGACCGCGACGGTCGCCTACACGTGGGTCGTGATGGGCGTGCTCGTCCTCGCGTCCGTGCTGGTCACCCGGCGCGTCTCGGCGACACTGCAGCCGGGGCGGTGGCAGAACCTGCTGGAGGTCCTCGTGAGCGGCATCCGCGATCAGATCCGGGAGGTGAGCCAGCACGAGCCCGGCCCCTACCTGCCGTTCGTCGGAACCCTGTTCCTGTTCATCGCGACGTCGAATGCCCTCGCCGTCGTCCCGGGCTTCAAGCCGCCGACCGGGTCGCTCTCGACGACGGCCGCGCTCGCGCTCTGCGTGCTGGTAGCTGTCCCCCTGTTCGGCGTCGCCGAGCGCGGCGTGGGCGGCTACCTGAAGCACTACGTGCAGCCCACCGTGTTCATGCTGCCGTTCAACATCATCGGGGAAGTGTCCCGGACGGTCGCGCTCGCCGTGCGGCTCTACGGCAACGTGATGAGCGGCACCGTCATCGCGGCCATTCTCCTGAGCATCGTGCCCTTCTTCTTCCCCGTCGTCATGCAGCTCCTCGGTTTGTTGACCGGCCTCATCCAGGCCTACATCTTCGCCGTGCTGGCGATGGTCTACATCGCGTCCGCCAGCCGGGCCCATCGCTGAAGGGAGACTCCATGGACAACCTCGGACTCATCGGTGCCATCTCGATCGTCACGGCCGGGCTCACCATCGCCATCGGCTCGATCGCGCCGGCGCTGGGCGAGGCGCGGGCCGCGGCGCAGGCCCTGGCATCGATCGCCCAACAGCCCGACGAGGCGAACACGATCACCCGGACGCTCTTCGTGAGCCTGGCGATGATCGAGTCGACCGCCATCTACTGCTTCGTCGTCGCCATGATCCTGATCTTCGCCAACCCGTTCTGGAACCAGTTCCTGGCGGCCGCGGGTGGATGAGCGATGACGGTCGACTGGCTGACGGTCGGGGCACAGGCACTGAACTTCCTGGTCCTCGTCTACCTGCTCAAGCGGTTCCTCTACGGCCCCATCGTGCGGGCGATGGCACGCCGGGAGGAAACGATCGCCGACCGGTTGCAAGAGGTCGAGCGGCAGAAGCAGGCCGCCGCGGCGGAGGCGCAGCGTCACCGGGAGGCCCGCGAGGCGCTGGAGGCGCAGCGGGATCGCCTGCTGGCCCGGGCCCGCGAGGAGGCCGACGAGCTCCGGGGTACGCTGGACAAGGCGCTGCGAGAGGAGATGGACCGGACGCGCGAGCGATGGCGCGCCGGGCTCGAGCGCGAGCAGGGGGCGTTCCTGCGTGACGTGCGACACCATGCCGCCGAGGAGTTCGAGGTGCTGGCCCGGCGGGCCCTGGCCGATCTCGCCTCGGCCGAGCTCGAGGCCGAGATGGCTCGGGTGCTGATCGATCGGCTGGGAGACCTGGACGGGGAGCGGCGGGAGGCCCTGGCCCGGGCCAGCGCCTCGCAGGAGCCCCTCCGAGTGCGCAGCGCCTTCGAGCTCCCCTCGCCGGTCAAGCGAAGCCTGACCTCCGCCCTGCACGAGAGGCTCGGCCGGGAGCTCGAGGTCGTGTACGAGCGGGCGGTTGACGTCGTCTGCGGCGTCGAGATCCGGGTCGGAGGGCTGAGCCTGGGGTGGAGCCTGGCGGGCTACCTCGACGAGCTGACGGGGCGCCTCGCGGATGGGCTCGTCGCGCGCGCGCCCGTCGGCAAGGAGAAGGCGCTGCGGTGAGCGGGGACGTGAGGCTGACCGACGTGGCGCGCGAGACGTTCGCCTCCATCCATCGCGCCATCGACGAGCAATGCGCGGAGCTGCGGGCGGCCGAGATCGGGGAGATCACCGGGGTGACGAGCGGGATCGCCCGGGTGCGTGGCCTGCCGGGGGTCAAGGCCGACGAGCTGCTGCGCTTCCGGGACGGCACGCTCGGGATCGCCGCCAGCCTCGAGCCGGAGGAGCTCGGGATCATCCTGCTCGGTGACGGCATCCGCCTCCGCGCCGGAGACGAGGCGCGGCGCACCGGGCGCGTGATCGACGTGCCGGTGGGGCCAGCCTTGCTCGGGCGCGTGGTGGATGCCATGGGCCACCCGCTGGACGAGCGCGGGCCCGTGGAAGCCGTCGAGCGGTGGCCGATCGAGCGGGAGGCTCCGGCCATCCTCCACCGCGGCCCCGTGACGGTGCCGCTCCAGACTGGCTTGAAGGTGGTGGACGCCCTGGTGCCGGTCGGGCGAGGCCAGCGAGAGCTGATCCTCGGGGATCGCCAGACCGGCAAGACCACCGTGGCGGTAGAAGCGATCCTGAATCAGCGTGCCGGCGACGTGATCTCGGTCTACTGCGCGATCGGGCAGCGCGCGTCGGCCGTCGCGCGCGTGATGGCCGATCTCCGGGCCCACGACGCGCTCGCCCGCTCGATCGTGGTGGTCGCGGGCGGCGACGACGCGCCCGGCCTGCAGTTCGTGGCGCCCTACGCCGCGGCGACGATGGCCGAGTACTTCATGGAGCAGGGGCAGGACACGCTGGTCGTCTACGACGACCTCACGCGGCACGCCCGAGCCTACCGCGAGCTGTCGCTGCTGCTGCGCCGCCCGCCCGGGCGCGAGGCTTACCCGGGCGACATCTTCTATGTCCACGCCCGGCTGCTCGAGCGGGCCACGCGTCTGAGGCCCGAGCGGGGCGGCGGATCGCTGACGGCGCTCCCGGTGATCGAGACGCAGGCGCAGAACCTCGCGGCCTACATCCCGACGAACCTCATCTCCATCACGGACGGCCAGATCTATCTCTCGCCGGAGCTGTTCCAGAAGGGCATGCTGCCCGCCGTGGACGTCGGACGGTCGGTGTCCCGCGTCGGTGGCAAGGCCCAGCTCCCGGCCTACCGGACGGTGGCCGGAGAGCTGCGCCTGTCCTACGCGCAGTACGAGGAGCTGGAGACCTTCGGGCGCTTCGGCACCCGGCTCGATCCCGAGACGCGGCACCGGCTGGACCGTGGGCGGCGCGTGCGCGAGGTGCTACGCCAGTCGCAGTACGCGCCGCTGCCGGTCTCGGCGCAGATCGCCGTGCTGCTGGCCGCCACCGAGGGGGTGTTCGACCCGATCGACGTCGACGCCATCCCCGAGGCCGAGGAAGGGGTGCGGGCGGCCGTGGGCGACGGCCTGCCCGAGCTGTGCGCCGCGGTCGACGCCGGCCAGCGCCTCGACGATCACGACCGCAGCCGCATCGTGGAGACGGCGCGGCTGGCCCTGCGGCCGGGCCGCGGGTAACGGCGATGCAGACGCTGGAGGCCCTGAGCCGCCAGATCGCCACCACCGAGGACCTGCACGCCGTCGTCCGCACGATGAAGGCGCTCTCGGCGGTCAGCATCCGGCAGTACGAGAGTGCGGTGGCATCCCTGCGCGACTACAGCCGCACGGTCGAGCTGGCGCTCCAGGCCTTGCTGCGCGAGCGGCCGGCGGCGGCCGGCGCCGCGGCGGCCACCGACCGGCCGGCCTCCGTGGTGGTCTTCGGCTCGGACCACGGGCTCTGCGGCCGCTTCAACGACGAGGTCGCCCACTTCGCGCACGCGCGGCTGGGCGAGCTCGACGCGGCCGGCACGCGCTCGCGATGCCTGGTCGTCGGCGCGCGGGCCGAGGCGCGTCTGGCCGCTCTCGGAGACACGGTGGACCAGCGACTTTCCCCGCCAGGCTCGGTGATCGGCCTGGCGGCGCTCGCCCAGGCTGTGCTGGTCCAGGTCGATGCCTGGGGCGCGGTGGAGGGAACGGGACGGGTCCTGTTGATCCACCATCGACGCACGGGCGAGGCCCTGGCGGTTCCCCACATGCGCCAGCTCCTCCCGCTGAGCCCGGAGCGGTTGCGCAACCTGGCCGGGCGACCCTGGCCGTCCCGGCGGCTGCCGACGTTCACGATGGACGCCGGGCGACTCTTCGCGGCCGTCATCCGGCAGTACCTCTCGAGCTCGGTGTACCGGGCGGCGGCCGAGTCTCTGGCCAGCGAGCACGCGAGCCGCCTCGCCTCGATGCAGGCCGCCGAGCGGAGCATCGAGGAGCACCTCGGGGAGCAGCAGGCGCAGTTCAGGCGGCGCCGGCAGGGGACGATCACCGAGGAGCTGCTCGACATCCTGACCGGATTCGAGGCGACGCGGTAACGAGTCGTCGAGGCGCCGCGGCGCGGAAGCGCGGCTGCCGGTCAGCCCACCAGATTACGAAGCCAGGCGCCGATCGCGTAGGCGACCACGGCCGCCCCGCCGCCGACCACGAGGGTCTCGAGCCCCGAGCGCCACCAGGGACGTGGCGACCAGCGGCTCTTGATGGCCCCGATCGCGGCGAAGACCACGCCGGTGGCGACCGAGGCCATCCCGAAGGCGCCGCCGAACCCGAGCACGAACGGCAGCAAGGGAACCAGGCCGCAGACGATGAAGGCCACGAAGGTCGAGGCCGCCGCCCGCCACGGCGAGCGGATCGAGGCCGGCAGGCCGTACTCGTCGCGGAGCATCGTGCGCACCCAGCGATCCTGGTCGGCGGTGATCGCCTCGGTGACGCGCTCGAGCAGCTCCCCGTCGATGCCGCGCTGCCGGAAGATCTCGCGGACCTCGGCCCGTTCGCCCTCGGGCGACACCGCGATGTGCCGCTGCTCGATCGTCTCGGCGTGGTGGATCTCCTCGTGCTCGGCCCGGGTCGCCAGGTAGTTCCCGGCCGCCATCGACAGGCCGTCGGCCAGCAGGTTGGCCGTGCCGAGGATGAGGATGATCCGGGGAGACAGCTGGGCGCCGACGACCCCCGAGACGATCGCGAAGGTGGTGACCGCGCCGTCGATGCCCCCGTAGACGAAGTCACGGAGATAGCTGTGCGAGGGCCCGGCGGCGAGCCGTTCACGGATCGCCTCGCCCGTGTGCGCATGCTCGAGACGGTCCGGAGTGCCGCCGTTGCTCATCATCAGACCCTATTCTACCGGCCCGACAAGGGGGGACACGGGGCCGCGTGGCCGAACGGCGCCTCGTGTATGGTAACGGCTCGCGCCTCGTCGCGTGACACCGGCAAGACCGTCAAAGGAGGCCATCATGAGGGAGCTGTTCAAGCAGGATCTGGCGGCGCTCACCGTGAGCGCCGGGACCACCATCGCGCAGTCCGGGCTCCGCATCCTGCTGGTACTGCTGGCGGGTTACCTGGCCGTGCGCTTCCTCGGCGTGGCGCTCGGCCGGCTCGAGGACGTGCTCGTCCGGGCCGGCGAGAGGACGGAGACGCTGGCCGGTACCACCCGCAAGCGCGTGGGCACGCTGACCGGCCTGCTGCGCACGCTGGCCGTCGTCGTGGTGTGGGCCATTGCCGGGGTCATCTGTCTCGACCAGGTCGGGCTCGACGTGACACCGATCCTGGCCGGCGCCGGCATCGTCGGTCTGGCGGTGGGCTTCGGCGCCCAGAACCTGGTCCGCGACCTCATCAGCGGTTTCTTCCTCGTGCTCGAGAACCAGGTGCGGGTCGGCGACGTCGCGGTCGTGAACGGGACGGGCGGGCTGGTGGAGGCGATCACGTTCCGCACGATCGTGCTGCGCGACCTCGCCGGCGTGGTGCACGTCGTGCCCAACGGGGCGATCGCCACGCTGGCCAACATGACGAAGGACTGGTCCGGCTACGTGATCGACGTCGGGGTGGCCTACAAGGAGGACACCGACCGCGTCGCCGCCGTCATGATCGAGGTGGCCGAGGAGCTGCGCAAGGACGCGCGGCTCGGGGCCATGATCCTCGAGCCGATCGAGGTCTTCGGCGTCGACGACTTCAAGGAGTCGGAGGTCATCATCAAGGCCCGACTCAAGACGATGCCGATCCAGCAGTGGGCCGTCGGCCGGGAGTACCGGCGGCGGCTCAAGAAGGCCTTCGACGCGCGCGGGATCGAGATCCCGTTCCCCCATCGCTCGCTCTACGTGGGCACGGCAACCGGGCCGCTCGAGGTGATGCTGCGCCAGGGATCGGCGGCCGGCAACGGCGCCCTGGCGCCCGCGTCCTAACCGGGCCTCGCTCGCGGCCGGGGCCGCGCCTCGCCTGGTGGCGAGCGGGGTGTATTGCGCGCGGCCGCGCGGCTGTGCCAGTCTCGGGGCGACGATCCCGGGCGGCAGGTGAGGGATCGTCGGGGGAGCAGCGATGAGTCCAACAGTGGTGATCGCAGTGATCGCTGGCTTGCTGGTGGGTGCCCTCGGCGGCTTCGTCTTCTGGGGACTTCCGGCGCGCGGGCTGCAGGATGACCTCCGCCAGGCGCGCGAGCGGCCCGCGGCTCTCGAGGGGGAGCTGGACGAGGCCCGCCAGCAGGCGGCCAAGGCCGAGGCCGAGCTGCAGACGGCCCAGGGACGGCTGAACGAGATCGAGGGCGACCTCGCGCGCGAGCGCGAGGCGCGAGGGAAGCTCGAGGCCGTCCTGAGCCAGGGGCGGAAGTAGCCTGGCGATGAGGTGCGCCCGGACCATCCGGTCGATGTCCCTGGGCCTGGGCGCCGGCGCGGCGCTGCTCGGAATCGCCACCGGCCCTGCCGGGGGGGACTGGCGCACGGCGAGCCGGGAGCCGGTGGGGCTGGCGCCGGATCCGGCCACCACGCCCGAGGCCGTGGTCCAGGTCTACGGGGCCCGCGCCGTGCGCTGGCGCGGCTACTTCGGCGTTCACACCTGGATCGCGGTGAAGCCCGCGGACGCCGCGGCCTACATCGTGTACGAGGTCATCGGCTGGCGCCTGCGCTGGAACGACACGGCGCTGGCGATCCATCACCGGGCGCCCGACGGACGCTGGTTCGGCAACGAGCCCGAGCTGCTCGCCGAGCGGCGCGGCGAGAACGTGGACGCCCTCATCGAGCGCATCGACGCCGCCGCGCGGGCCTATCCCCACGGCAACGAGTACCGCCTGTGGCCGGGCCCCAACTCGAACACGTTCACGGCGTGGGTCGCGCGCGCCGTGCCCGAGCTGGAGCTCGATCTGCCGCCGACGGCCATCGGCAAGGACTATCTCGGCGGCCGCGTGCTCGCCAGGGCGCCGAGCGGACGCGGGGTGCAGCTGTCGCTCTACGGCCTGCTCGGGGTGCTCGGGAGCGGCGTCGAGGGCCTGGAGGTGAACCTGCTCGGGCTCACCTTCGGCATCAACCCGTTCTCGCCGTCGGTGAAGCTGCCGCTGATCGGGCGGCTGGGGGTGCCGCGCGACAACGGTGTCGCCGGTCCAGCCGTGGCCGGCGACCCGTGACCTAGCCGGCGCGCAGCTGTGCCTTCAGCACCTTGCCGGTGGCGCTGCGGGGGAGGGCCGGGAGCACCGTGATGCGCCGCGGGTACTTGAAGGCGGCCAGCCGCTCGCGGCACCACGCCACGAGCTCGTCGGGTGTCGCGCCCGAGCGCAGGACCACGAAGGCCGCGACCTCCTCGCCCAGCGCGCCGTCCGGCACGCCGACCACCGCGGCCTCGCTCACGGCCGGATGGGCGACCAGCACGGTCTCGACCTCGGCGGGGAAGACCGAGTACCCGCCGCGCTTGATGCGCTCGCGCTTGCGGCCGACGATCGACACGTAGCCGTCGGGCGTGAGGCGCGCGAGGTCGCCGGTGCGGTACCATCCGTCGGCGAGCACCGCCGCCGTCGCCGCCGCGTTGCCGAGATACCCGTCCATGACGGCCGGCGTGCGGATCAGCAGCTCGCCCTCCTCGCCGGCCGCCACCGCCTCGCCGCCGTCGTCGACGACACGGATCTCCACGCCGGGCACCGGGCGGCCCACGCAATCCGGGTGGTCGGTCGGCTCCGCGGCGAGGTAGGAGAGCGGGCGGAACAGCTCGGTGCTGCCGTAGCCGCGCACGATCCGCACCCCCGTTCGCGCTCGCCACGCCTGGGCCAGCTCCCAGGGACAGGGGGCGGCCCCGGCGACGCCGAGCCGCAGGTGCGGGGCGCCCTCGAAGCCGGGTAGCTCCAGCAGGCGGTGGAACATCGTCGCCACGCCGGGCAGCACCGTCACGGCGTCGCGGGCCAGGACCTCGGCCACCGCGCCGGGCACGAAGCGCTCGACGAGACGCACGGTGACGCCGGCCAGCAGCGGTGCCAGCAGCGCGCCGTTGAGGCCGAAGGCGTGCGACAGCGGCAGCGCGGCCAGCACGACGTCGTCGTCGCGCAGCCCGATCACCGGTCCGCCCCAGGAGTGGTTGGCGAACGCGAGCGCCGCGTGCGACAGCACGGCGCCCTTGGGGCGTCCGGTGCTGCCCGAGGTGTAGAGCACCAGCGCGGCCGGGGTGCCGCCGGCGGGGTGGTCGTTCGCGCGCTCGAGCAGCGCGCCGTCCGGGCCCGTTTCCACGAGGAGCGCGGGGGCCAGATCGGTCAGGATGTCGGCCCGCTCCTCGGCCTTGAGCAGGGGATCCAGCGGGGCCACCGTGGCGCCGGCCCCGAGCCCGCCGAGCACGGTCACCACGAGCTCCGGGCGGTTCGGGAGGCTCACGGCCAGACGCTGCCCGGGGCCGACGCCGCGCGCGCGGAGGCGGGCCGCGCAGTCGCGGATGCGGGCGGCGAGCTCGCCGTAGCGCATGGCGCCTCCGTCCCAGCGCAGGGCGAGGTGCTCGGGGCGGCGGCGCGCGACGGCCTCGATCAGGCCGGCGAAGTTACCGCTCACGGCCGGGTCAGCCCAGGTAGTCCTCGATGCGGAGGCGCTCCCAGACCTCCGGGGGCACCCGGTGGCGCGGTGTGTAGCCGCCGAGCGAGGGCTTGGCCGTCGCATCCACACCCCACTTGGCCGTGTAGCCGTCCTCGCGCGTGGAGGGATCGAGGTCCGAGCCACGGGCGTGAGTGATGATCGTGATGTCGCGGTCGGGCTGGCAGCGGGTGGCGAGCGCCCAGTTGACCTGGCGGTCGTCGAACACGTCGACGTCGTGGTCCACCACGACCACGCGCTTCATGTACAGGTCGGCGCCGAACACCGCCATGATGGCGTTCTTGGCCTGGCCGACCAGCCGCTGCTCGATCGACACGTAGCAGGTGAACGGCCCCGGCACCCGCACCGCCGTGACCGAGGGCACCATCGCCCGCACGGCCCGGTAGAGGTTGGCCTCCATCGGGATCGTGGACAGCAGCATGTGGTCCAGGTGGGCGACCGCGATGTCCTGGAACATGGCGTCGCGCCGGTGGGTGACCGCCGTGTAGCGAACGACCTCTCGCTGCCGCTCGCCCAGGCTGTAGCCGGTGAACTCCCCGAACGGGCCCTCGGCCACGCGCGCGGCCGGCAGGATCTCGCCTTCCAGGATGAGCTCGGCGTGGGCGGGGACCAGCACGTCGGACGTCTCGCACGGCACCAGCTCGAGCGGCTCGCCCAGCAGCGCGCCCATGATCGCGCGCTCGTCCTCGTCGATGGAGCCGATGGCCAGCGCGCCGAGCGCGACGGCCGGGTGCACGCCGATGGCGAAGGCGACCGGCAGGGCCTCGCCGCGCGCCTCGGCGATCCGGTAGAACTCCCACAGGTGCTTGCCGAGGGTGAGGTGGATCGAGGTCCGGTCGCGCCCCTGGACCATCAGCCGGTTGTAGGCGCAGTTCCACGTCCCGGTGACCGGGTCCTTCGCGAACGAGATGGCCGCCGTCACGTAGGGGCCGGCGTCGCGGTCGTGGTGGACGATCTGCGGCAGCGCGAGCAGGTCGACATCGGCACCCCGCTTGACGACCTCCTTCACCGGGCCGGTCGGGACCACCCGCGGCGGCAGCGGCCGCTCCATCGCGCGCAGGTAGGTCGGCAGCATCCGGTCGGGGGCGGCGTTGATGGCCGCGGCCAGGCGGCTCCGGCTGGCGTGCAGGTTGGTCAGGACCGGCCAGGACGTGCCCTTGACGTTCTCGAAGAGCAGCACCGGGCGCCGCCGTCCTTCCTTCTCGATCTTGGCGACCAGTGCCGTGATCTCGTAGGCCGGGTCGACCGGCCGGGAGACGATCTGGAAGTCCGCAGGGCGGGTCCGCTTGACGAGGTCGAGGAAGCTCCGGAGATCCTGTGCCATCACGCCTCCCCCGGGGGTCGCTGGACGCCGAGAGCCAGCCCGGCGCCGGATCGGGCCGGGGCCATTGTAGCGCGGGGGGCGACGCCGCGGCCCGCGATCAGGACGACGAGGCGGAGCCGGCGAGCGTGTCGCGCAGGGCCCGGCGCAGGTCGTCGATCTCCAGGGGCTTGCGGAGCACCGTGAACCGCAACCGCCGGTCGGCGCCGTCGAACTCGCCGTTGAACGCCGTGAACATGATCAGGGAGACCGCGGGGTCGAGATGCCGGACGCCGGCGGCGACGTCCAGGCCGGAGAGATGCGGCATGGCGAGGTCTGTCAGCACGACGTCGTAGCCGCCGCGGCCGAAGAGGGCCAGCCCCTCGACACCGTCCGCGGCGGCATCGGCCTCGTAACCCCACGTGCTCAGCAGGTCGCACAGGAGCATGCGGACGTACCGGTCGTCGTCGATGATCAAGATGCGCGTCGGTCGCTCGGTCGACATCTCGGCTGTGGGCATGGCGCGATCGCGAGGATTCATTCGAAGGGAGACGGTAGGCCCCGCGGCATCGCGACGCAACGACTATGAGAGCCGCACAATGTGCGGGGGCCGTGAGGCTCGAGGGTGCTGCGGCCCGTGGTCATGCGCTTTACCGAAGGCGCCCACGCGCTCGGCCCCAAAAAGACGGCCCGGCCGGGCCGTTGCGCTTCCGCCGCCGCATCCCACCGGTCGAATTTCGTTTTGTGGATACCGGTGGAAAAGTGGATAAGCGCGGCTTGCGCGCGGATCAGACCGCGAGCGCGGCGTCGGCCTCGATCTCCAGCGCCTTGATGGTGTCCGTCGTCGGCACGCCGCCTTCCGGATCCCAGCCCTGCTTGACGTAGTACTCGGTGACGATCGCGCCCTGGGCCTCGGCGGTGAGCCCCTTGTGCTTGGGCAGGTCCTCGGAGAAGCGCGCGGGCAGCCGGTCGTCGGCCCGCGTGAAGCCTTCGCGCAGGTTGAAGAGCCGGGCCAGCGTGAGGCCGCGGCGCGCCGTCGTCGCCATCTCCTCGGGCGTGATGTCCCAGCCGGTGACGGCCTTGATGATGTCCAGCGACTGGGCGTCGTCGTAGGCCAGGAAGTGGCAGAGCGCCACCTGGTTGCGCAGGCCGTTGCGGTAGTCGGTCTGGCGCATGTGGTCTCCGCCGGTCGGCGCCAGCAGATAGGAGGCGCGCATGACCGGCATGTGCCGCGGGTCGTGCATGGCCATCTCCATGCCCTTCACGGTGGTCAGGAACGCCTCGGAGCCGCGGCCGATCCGCCGCGCCGCCCGCTGCGAGCCCTCGGCCAGCAGGTCGCCGACGCCCTGCCGGTGGGCGATCATCTCCACCAGCTTCACCACCGCGTCCGCGTCGCGGAAGCGGAGCGGCACCCCGCCGGTGTCGTCGAGCGTGAGCACGCCCTTCTCGAAGCACTCCATCGCCCAGGCCAGCGTGGCCCCCAGCGACACCGTGTCCATGCCGAGGTAGTTGCACATCTCGTTCGACTTGCAGATGGCGACCAGGTCGTCGAGGCCGAGGTTCACGCCCATGGCGGCCAGCGATTCGTACTCCGGCCCGCCGTAGCGCGGGTCCACCCGGTAGCGGCCGAGTGGATCGACGCCGACCTTGCCCTTGCCCTGGTAGAGACTCGCGCTGGCCTGGCGGGCGGCGTCTTCCTTGGCCTCGATGTGCACGACCTTCTTGCAGCGCACGGAGCAGGCGTAGCAGGCCTCCATCTTGACGCGCATCTGGTCGCGCACGGCGATGGCGTCCACCCTGGCCACGTGCTCGAAGGCCCCCAGCCGGTAGTTCAGCGTCGGCATGCCCCCCTCGAGGCTCTTGCCCTGCATGGCCGCCCCGGTGCCGAACTCGTGGAAGGCCCGGTGGTTCTGGTCCATCGTGGACGAGACCCACTTGGCGACGGCGTTCAGCCCCTTGGCGTCGGCGAGCTTCACCGCGGTCTTGCCGCGCACGGCGATGGCCTTCAGCCGCTTGGAGCCCATGACCGCGCCCATGCCCGTCCGGCCGGCGACCTCGTTGAGCTCGTTGGCGATGACCGCGAAGCGCACCAGGTTCTCGCCGGCGGGGCCGATCTGGGCCACGCGGGCGCGCGGGTCGCCCAGCTCGGCGAGGATGGCGTCCTGCACCTCGCCGGTGATCTTGCCCCACAGGTGGCCGGCGTCGCGGAATTCCACGGCGCCCTCGTTGATCCAGAGGTAGACGGGCGTCGCCGAGACGCCGTGGACGACGATGCCGTCCCACCCGGCCCGCTTGAGCTCGGCCCCCCAGAACCCGCCCGACTCCGACTCGCCGAACCCGCCCGTGAGCGGCGACTTGGCCCCCACGCTGTGCCGCCCGGCGCCCGGCACCGGCGCGCCGGTGAGCACCCCGGGCGCGAACACCAGGACGTTGTCGGGGCCGAGCGGGTCGGCGCCCTTCGGCACGTGCTTCAGCAGGTAGTGGCCGATCAGGCCGCGGCCGCCGCCGTAGCGCCGGAAGAAGGCGTCGCCCGGCTCCTCGATCCACGTGGTGCGCCGGGTGAGGTTCACGTGCAGGATCTTGTTCCAGTAGCCGAAGCGGTCCATGGGGCCTCCGTGTGGCCGAGGGGGCGCGGTCAGGCGCCACCCTCCATCGGGCTCAGCAGCATGACCTCGGCGCCGTCGTGCAGGGGGCTCTCGCGCTTCGCCAGCTCGCCGTCGACGGCCGCCGTGAGGTCGGTGTCGGCCGGGATGCCGATCGCCGCGAGAAGATCGGCGATCGTGGCGTCCTCGCGCAGCTCGTAGCGCTGCGGGCCGTCGGCCCCCCGGGGCAGGTGTCGGCGCAGGTCGGCGAAGAAGCTCACGCGGACCGCGATCGGGCGCGCCGGAGCGTTCAGGGGCGCCATGTCGACGCCGCCTACAGCTTGTACAGCCGCCGCGCGTTGTCGGCCAGGATCTTCTGCTTCTGGGTGTCGTTGAGGTCGCCGCGCTCGCGGATCTCGTCGATCGAGGCCGGCCACGAGTGGTCCCAGTGCGGGAAATCGCTCGCGTAGACGATCTGGTTCTCGCCGACCAGCTTGACGGCCTGGGGCAGGAGCCACTCGTCGGCCTCGCAGGAGAAGTAGATGTTGCCCGAGCGGCAGTACTCGCTCGGCTTCTTCTTGAGGACCGGGGCCTCCGGCGCGCGCTTGGCGTACTCGTCGTCCATCCGCTCCATCCAGTAGGGGGCCCAGCCGCAACCGGCCTCCAGGAACGCGATGCGCACGTCGGGGAAGCGCTCGGGGATGCCCTCCAGGACGATCGAGGTGAGCTGGCGCATCTGGCCGAACGCGTGCGAGCAGGTGTGGGCCTGGATGAAGGCCGGGAACAGGTCCACGCCGGCGCCGCCCAGGTGGGAGCCGGAGGCGTGGATGCCGAGCATCGTGTCCAGGCGCTGGGCCTCCTCGTAGACGTCGGCGTAGCGGCTGTCGCCCAGCAGGTGGCCGCCGTCGGCCGACAGCATGGCGCCGCACAGCCCGAGCTCGCGCACGGCCCGCCGCAGCTCGGGGGCGCACGCCTCGGGCGCCTGCACGGGCAGGAGCGCGACGGCCTGCAGACGCTTGGTCTTCTTCACGAACTCCTCGTGCAGGAACGTGTTGTAGGCGCGGCAGAGCGCGATCGCCCACTGGCGATCCTTGAGGAAGCTCATGAACAGGCCGAGCGTCGGGTAGAGGACGGCGCTCTCCATCCCCCCCCGGTCGAGCGCCTTCAGCCAGGCGTCGGAGGTGCCGGCCAGGTCGCTGAAGGTGTTGAGCAGGCGGCGGTCCCATCCGTCCCCGGGGTAGAACAGCTGGTTGACGGGCCGGCGCTTGAAGGGCTCGTCGAGGTAGCGCGCGATCTGCTCCTGGCTCTCGGTGACGTGGCCGTCGGCGTCGACTACGGTCATGGCTTCATCCTCCAGGTCGGGATCGCCTCGGGGTTGATGGCGTGGGCGGGCGGCTCGCCGCGCCCCACCGCGAGGATCTGCTCGAGCGCCAGGCGAAGGTTCGCGCGGCGACCCGCCTCGCTGTGGCCGATGTTGTGCGGGGTGAGGATCAGCCGCTCGGGGTCGACCGTGCGGTAGGGGTGGGGGGTCGGGAGCGGCTCCTGCGCGAAGGCGTCCACGGCGGCGCCGGCGATCCAGCGCTCCGCGACCGCCCGGGCCACCGCCGCCTCGTCGACGAGCTCGCCGCGCGCGGTGTTCAGGAACAGCGCGGTCGGCTTCATGCGGCGCAGCTCCTTCTCGCCGATGAAGCCGCGCGTCTCCTCGGTGAGCGTGGCGTGCACGGTCACGATGTCGGCCTCGGCCAGCAGGGTCGGCAGGTCGACCAGCGTGACGCCGAGGCTCGCCGCCGTGTCGCGGCTGACGTAAGGGTCGGCGGCGACGAGCCGCACGTCCCAGGGGGCCAGCCGCCGGGCCACGTGGGTGCCGATGCGGCCGAGGCCCACGATGCCGACGGTCTTGCCGAACAGGAAGTCGCCGCGGTCCTCGCGGCGGGCCCACTCGCCGGCCCGCAGGCGCGACTCGCCGCGCCTGACCCGCTTGAGCAGCATCAGGATCAGGCCGATCGTGGCCTCGGCGACGGCGATGAAGTTCTCCGGCGTGGGGCTGTTGGCCACCAGCACGCCCAGGCGGGTGGCGGCCGGCACGTCGATCTTGTCCACGCCGATGAACGGCACGATCACCAGGCCGAGGTGCTCGGCGTGCTCCATCACCGCCGGGGTGACGCGCTCGAGGTGCGAGGCCAGCAGCACGTCGGCCGCCCGCACCTGCTCGATCAGGTCGCTCTCGGAGTAGGCCGGGCGCCCGGGCATGTCGAGCGGGCGGCCGATGACGACCTCGTGGCCGGCGGCCCGCAGCGGGTCGAGCTCCCCGGGAGGCCCGCTGGGGCCGGTGGCGATGACGGTCAGCCGGCGCGCCGTCACGGCTTCTTGCAGATGACGTTGAGCAGCGCGGAGCGCCGGTCCTCGCGGACGACGCGGAGCGCCTGGCGCACCATCTCCGGCAGCACGGCCGGGTCCTCCACGCGCTCGGCCCAGTGGCCGGAGGCGCGCGCGATCAGCTCGTAGTCGGGGGCGGGCTCCAGGTCGCTCATCGCCATCGAGGGCGCCTTCACCGCCCAGCCCTGGGGGGCGTGCGAGGTGACCGAGCGCTTGACCGCGTTCCACACGCGGTTGTTGAAGATGACGTTGAGCACGGGCAGGTCGTGCGCCCGCGCCGCCCAGTGAGCGGCGGTCGGCGTGCCGAAGATGTAGGCACCGTCGCCCACGCAGCACACGACCGTCTTGCCGGGGGCGGCCAGCTTGGCCCCGAGCGCGGCGCCCAGCCCCCAGCCGAGGCCCGAGGCCGGCGACTGGCTGAAGTAGCTGCCCGGCGCGCGCAGCGACGTCTGGCTCGTGTCGAGGTCGTACTCGTTGACGACGATCGTGTCGTCGTCGATGGCGTCGCCGATGCAGCGCGACAGCCACGCCATGTCGATCGGCGAATCCACCTTCCCGGCGGCGGCGCGCGTCGCCCACGTCTCGACCAGCTTGCGGTGCTCGGCCTCCCACCGCTTGCGACGCGTCTCGACGCTGCTGGCGTCCACGCGGCGGGCGACGGCCGCCGCCAGGGCGGCCAGCGTGAGGCGCGGGGCGCCGGCCAGGCCCAGGTCCACCGCGAAGCCCCGGATCGGATAGCGCGAGAAGAGCGGATCGTGGCCGATCTGGATCACCGTGGTCTCCGGGCCGGGCGCTCGCAGCGCCGGGAACCAGGGCGCATCGGCCTCGACGACGACGATCGGGTCGGCATCGGCGAGCTGCGGCGTGGGGTCGCCCCCGCAGTAGAGCGGGTGGTCCTGCGGGAAGTTCAGGTGAGTGGCGGCCTGCTCGTACACCGGCACGCCGAGCGCCTCGGCCAGCGCGACCAGCGGGGCCACGGCGCCGGGATCACGCCCC
>Ga0299913_10001899_pt1 | contig 16053 bp, 15 predicted proteins | sample RVTome_9_FD_201360 | JGI IMG/M metagenome (GOLD analysis project Ga0299913, IMG submission 201360) | Soil microbial communities from uranium-contaminated site in the Upper Colorado River Basin, Wyoming, United States - RVT155D38 (version 2) ...
GCGCCCCGTCGTTCTCCTTGCCCTACTCCGGGCGAGCCAGCAGCCCGGCGAGTGCCTCCAGCCGCGCGCCCCACCAGGCCTTGCGCTCCGCCACCGCCTCCCGGCCTGCGAGCCGCTCGTGCTGGACGGCGACCGTGCTCTTGGCCGTCCCCTTGGCAACGAAGTAGACGGCCACCCGCGTCCCGTCCGGCCAGTCGAGGCGGATCGAGCGCTCGGGAACCGCCGTGCGCACCCTCCACTCGACCCCCGGAAGCCACCGCTCGCGCAGCCCCTCGTCGGCGAAGGCCCGGTAGAGCTCCGCCAGCGGGACGGCGAAGGTCTTCGACTTGCCGGCCTCGTAGGCGCCGTCGCGGCGCTGGCCCACCTCGCGCAAGCCGCGGATGCGCTCGTAGGCGACGGTCACCGTCTGAGCCCACCAACTGGGGACGCCGAGCCCGGCGAGGTAGGCGGCGATCTCGCGGTGCGTGAGCCGGTGAGCCTCGACGGCGTCGAGGGCCACGACCCACTCCTTCCAGCCACGCCCGGTCTTGGCGCGGACCGCCTCGTCACTCAGGCCGGCCAGGCCCGCGTACTCCGCCGCGGACACCACCCCCGGACGGGGCGGCCTCTCCCGCTTCGCCAACAGTTGCCGTCGCGCGGTGGCGTACGACTCGCCCGTCTTCTCCATCCGGGCGCGGATCAGTCGCTTGAGGTCCTTCTGCTTCGGCATCGCGGTCTCCTCGTCTCCGGGCCGCCGGCGACGCTCCCCAGCAGCGAAGCCACGACCCGACGAGGCTCCGTGGATACCGACCCGGGAGTACTCCCCCCTTTGCCTCACGAGGGCCGTCGCTGGGGGACGGCCGACGAGGTGGGGCGTGGATCGACGCCGCCCCTACGATGCCCGATGGATCGGCCAGCCGTCAAGGTCCGGCGGGGACCGCTGGGAGTCCACACCGCCCCGGCCGCGCGGGCACTATGATGGCCCTTCATCGAGCGATGAGCGGTTCGACACATCGGCCCTCCGGGCAGGCTCCGATCGGCGGCGAGCCCCTCCTCGGGCGGCTCGCCGTCGAGAAGGGCCTGATCACCTCCGACCAGCTCGCCGAGGCCACCTCGCTGCAGAGCCGGGAGGACAGCAAGCGCCGCCTCGGCGACATCCTCATCGCCAAGGGCTGGCTGAGGGCCGAGCAGGTGCAGGCCCTGGTGGAGCTACAGCGGCTCGCCGCGCAGGCCGAGCCCGCGGCCGCGGCGCCGGCCGAGCGAACGCCCCCGGTGCTCTCCGCACAGGCCTCCTTCACCGACATCCTGGCCGCGGCGGTCGCCGCCGGCGCCAGCGACGTCCACCTGCACGGCGGGTCTCCCCTGCGGGTACGTCTCGACGGCGAGCTCCACGTCGCCAGCCCGGACTCTTGGACGGCCGAGCGGGTCACCGAGCTGGTCGAGCCGGTCCTCGGCGAGGAACGGCGCGAGCGGGTCCTGACCAGCGGACAGGTGGACTTCGCGCTCACCGTGCCCGGCCTCGCCCGCTTCCGCTGCAACGCATACCGGCAGCAGCGCGGCCTCGACCTCGTGCTGCGCGTCATCCCCGAGATCCCGCCGACGCTGGCCGACCTCGGGCTGCCCTCGCAGCTGGCCCGCTTCACGAACTTCCACCAGGGCCTGGTGCTGGTCACCGGGCCGGCGGGCTCCGGCAAGACGTCGACCATGGCGGCCCTGATCGACCTCATCAACGAGGAGCGCCGCCAGCACGTGGTGAGCGCCGAGGAGCCGATCGAGTTCAGGCACGTCTCCAAGCGCTGCATCGTCAACCAGCGGGAGGTCGGCCGCCACAGCGAGAGCTTCGGCCACGTGCTGCGGGCGGCGCTGCGCGAGGACCCCGACGTGATCGCGATCGGCGAGCTGCGCGACCACGAGACCATCTCCCTTGCGCTGACGGCGGCCGAGACCGGGCACCTGGTGCTCGGCACGCTGCACACCTCGAGCGCCATCCAGACCATCGACCGCATCATCGGCGTCTACCCTCCGGCCGAGCAGGACCAGATCCGGGTGATGCTCTCCGAGTCGCTGCGTGCCGTCATCTCGCAGCGCCTGCTGCGTCGCGCCGCCGGAGCGGGCCGGGTGGCGGCCTTGGAGATCCTGGTGGTCACCCGGGCGGTGAGCAACCTGATCCGCGACGCCAAGACCTTCCAGATCCGCGACGTGATCCAGACCGGGACTTCCGAGGGCATGTGCCTGCTGGAGAGCTCCCTGGCCGAGCTCGTGCGCCACGGAGTGGTGACTCCAGAGGAAGCCGCGCGGCACGGCCCGGGCCAGACCTCCGCCGGAGGGACGGGGTGATGGCGAGGCTCGACGATCTCTTCCGGGCGGTGCGCGACGGCGGGGCCTCGGACCTCCACCTGGCGGCCGGGATCGAGCCCCGGATCCGCCGCCACGGCCAACTGATCCCGGTCGCCGGATGGTCCACGCCTGGCAACGCGGAGCTGCGCCGTTGGATGCGGGAGCTGGTCTCCGAGGGCCAGTGGGGCCGCTACGAAGCGGGCGGCGACCTCGACTTCGCCTACGGTCTGCCCGGCGTCGGCCGCTTCCGGGCCAACTACCTCCTCCAGGAGAGCGGCTCGGCGGCGGTCTTCCGGCGCATCCCGGACGAGATCCTCCCGGTCGAGGACCTCGGGCTCCCGCCCGCCATCGCGCCCCTGGCCGAGCTCGAGCGCGGCCTCGTGCTCATCACCGGCCCGACCGGCTCCGGCAAATCCACCACGCTGGCGGCGATCATCGATCGGGTCAACTCGACCTACGCCAAGCACATCGTCACCATCGAGGACCCGGTCGAGTTCGTCCACCGCGAGAAGCGCTGCGCCATGTCGCAACGGGAGGTCGGCACCGACACCGAGAGCTTCGGAGCCGCCCTCCGCGGTGCCCTGCGGCAGGACGCCGACGTCATCCTGGTGGGCGAGATGCGCGACCTCGAGACCATCGCGCTGGCGGTCACCGCGGCGGAGATGGGCACCCTGGTCTTCGGCACCCTGCACACCAACAGCGCCGCCAAGACGATCGACCGCATGATCGACGTCTTCCCCGCCGAGCAGCAGGCGCAGATCCGCACCTCGCTCGCCAACTCCCTGCAGGCCATCGTCGCCCAGATCCTGATCCCGACCGCGGACGACCAGGGGCGGGTGGCGGCGTGCGAGATCCTGCTCCGCACCAGCGGCCTGCCCAACGTCATCCGCACCGGCAACATCGCGATGCTGCGCTCGATCCTCGACTCGGGCAAGGCCCGGGGGATGCGGATGATGGACGACTCGCTGATGGATCTCGTCCGCAGCGGCCGGATCACGGCCCGCGAGGCGCACCGCCGCGCCACCGAGCGCAAGGCCTTCGAGGTTCTGCTCGACGAGCCGGCCGCCGAGTAGGGCCGGAAGCCGGGGGCTCGTCGGATCAGGGCGCCAGGAGCCGCTCCAACGCGGCCGCGACGATCCCAGCGCCGCGCGTCTCGCGGTCGTAGGCCGGCCCGTAGGCGGTGAAGCCGATCGCCGCCGGAGGCAGGGCCCGGCGTACCGTCCCCAGCACGTCGGCGAGCTCGTCGCGCGAGAGGCCCCCGGGCACGGCCCACGGATTGGCCACCAGCTCCTTCGGGTCGAGCACGTCGAGATCGATGTGCAGGTAGAGACGCAGGCCGGCGGCCGCCCAGGCGGCGAGCAGGGCGGCGAGCCGCGCGAGCTCGGCGGCGGTGAGGCGGATCATGCCGGAGGCGGCGAGGGCCCGCTCCTCGGGCGGATCCAGATCCCGGACGCCGAGCAGCGCGATGCGCTCGTCCGCCAGCGGCTCGAGACCGTCGAAGCCGGACGCCGCGCCACGGAAGCACCGTCCCGTGGCGACCGCCAGGGTCATGCCGTCGAAATACCCGGAGGGTGAGGTCTCGGGCGTGTTGAAGTCGCCGTGGGCGTCGAGCCAGAGGACGGCCGTTCCGGGCCCCAGCCCGCCGAGTGCGCCGAGAGCCGCCAGGTTGCAGTTGCCGGCGAAAAGAACCGGCAGCCGCTCCGCGGCGCTCGCCCGGCGCACCGCCGCCGCCACCCCGCGCTGAAGCTCGACCGCCGCCGGCACCTCCGGGGTGAAGGCCTCCTCGAGCTCGATCGTCTCGACCTCCACCGCGTGGCCGGCCGCCGCCAGCGCCGCGCCCACGCCGCCCTCGAGCAAGGCGAGGGGCCCGGCTCCCAGTCGCTCCCCGCGCCGCCCCGAGTCGTAGGGCACCAGCACCACCTGGATCGCCGCCATCGCCGGGGAAGAATACCCCGACCCTCCGATCGCCAGAGGCTTCCTCAGCGTTTCCTCGGGTCCGACCGGGGTAACCCGGACGGGCTTTGCACGTACCAGTCGAGACGGGTCTGTCGCACCTCCCGAGGAGAGCGCCCATGAACCTGACCGCGAAGTCCCTCGCCAATCCGTCCGGAGTCGCCGTCGGGGTCGCCGTCGTCCTCGTCTTCGGGATGGTGAGCGTCGGCAAGCTCCCGGTGCAGCTGTTCCCCGACATCGAGCAGCCCCAGATCTCGATCCAGACGGGCTGGCGGGCGGCCTCGCCGCAGGAGGTCGAATCGGAGCTCCTGGAGCCGCAGGAGGAGGTCCTCCAGGGCCTGCCGGGCTTGAAGCAGCTCGACGCCAACGCCAACCCCGGGGGCAGCTGGATCAACCTGACCTTCAGCCTCGATACCGACATGGAGCAGACGCTGATCGACGTGATCAGCCGCCTCAACCGCCTCCCTCCGCTGCCCCGGGACGCGACGCCGCCGTCGCTCAACCTCGGCGGCTGGGGCGGCGGCTCGAACGAGTCGCTCTCCTGGTTCTTCGTCCAGCTGCTGCCGGGCACGCCCGGGCCCATCGAGGGCTACGAGCAGCTCATCCAGGACGTGGTCGAGACGCGGATCGAGACCGTCCCCGGAGTGGCCAACGTGGAGGTCATGGCCGGCGCCCCGGAGGACCTGGTCCTCGAGTTCGACCCCTATCGCGCGGCCGAGCTCGGCATCCAGGTGCCGCAGATCGCGGCCTTGGCGGCGCGCGCGGACGACGTCTCGGGCGGCTTCGTCGAGGTGGGCCGCCGCCAGTACACGGTCCGCTTCGAGGGCCGCTACGCGCCGGAGCAGCTCGGTGAGCTGGTGCTCGACTGGCGCGACGGCCGGCCGGTGCGGCTGGGGGACATCGCCACGATCGCGGTGAGACGCAGCGACCGCAACGGCTTCACCATCCAGAACAACAACCCGGCCATCGCCATCCGCGTCGATCGCGAGTCGGGCGCCAACGTGCTGGAGACGCTGACCGCGGTCAAGGCCGAGGTCGCGGCGCTGCGCGACGGACCGCTGGCCGCGTCCGGCCTCACCATCGCCCAGAGCTTCGACGCCTCGGTCTTCATCCGGCGCGCCATCGCCCTGGTGAGCAACAACCTCCTGCTCGGCGTCCTGCTCGCGGTCGGCGTCCTCTGGTGGTTCCTGCGTCGGGCTCGCGCCACCCTGCTGGTGGCGGCGGCGATCCCGATGTCGCTGCTGGCGACCTTCATCGTGCTCGGGCTCTTCGGCCGCTCCCTCAACGTCATCTCGCTGGCCGGTCTCGCCTTCGCCGTCGGCATGGTGCTCGACGCGGCGATCGTCGTGCTCGAGAACGTCGTGCGCCTGCGCGAGAAGGGCCTGCCGGCCGCACAGGCGGCGCTCGAGGGGACGACGCAGGTCTGGGGGGCTCTGCTCGCCTCGACCGCCACCACCGTCGCCATCTTCCTGCCCGTCATCTTCCTGAAGGACGTCGAGGGCCAGCTCTTCGCCGACCTGGCCCTGACCATCGCCATCGCCGTCACCATGTCGCTGGTGGTCGCGGTGACGATCCTGCCCGTGGGCGCCAAGCTCTGGCTCCGGGACCTCGAGCTCGCCGACCATCACGCCGGCCTCTGGGAGCGGATCGCCGACCGCGTGACCGGCTGGACCGACTCGCCGAAGCGGCGCTTCGGCCTGATCGCGGCGCTGATGGGGATTCCGGCCCTCCTCACCGTGAGCCTGATGCCCAAGCTCGACTACCTGCCGCCGGTCAAGCGGGACGCGGTCGACGCGTACTTCAACTTCCCGCCGGGCTCGAACGTCGACACCATCGAGGCCGAGATCGTGCAGCCGATGGTCGAGCGGCTCCGACCCTACATGGCCGGCGAGGCGGAGCCCGCGCTCAAGAACTACTACTTCATCATCTGGCCCGGCGGCGGCACGCTGGGCATCCGCGCCCTGGACCAGGGCAAGGTCGAAGAGCTCGAGCGCCTGGTGCGCGAGGAGGTCACCGCCGGCTTCCCCGACACCCGCGTCTTCGCCGCGCAGGGGAACCTCTTCGGGGGCTTCGGCGGCAACCGCTCGATCGAGATCCACCTGCAGTCGAACGACGTCGCGACGCTCATGGACACGGCCGGGCAGGGAATGGCACTGGTCGCCGCAGCGATTCCGGGGGCCCAGAGCCAGGCCTGGCCGGGCACCGAGATGGCCGAGCCCGAGCTGCGCCTGGCGCCGGACGACCGGCGCATCGTCGAGGCCGGCTGGTCGCGGGCCGAGGTCGGCTCGGTGATCCGGGCGCTCGGCGACGGCCTTTTCGTCGGCGAGCACTTCGACGGCGAGAAGCGGATGAACGTGATCCTGCGCGGCGAGGGCTGGTCGACGCCCGAGGAGCTCGCCTCGCTGCCGGTGGCGACCCCGTCGGGCGCCGTGGTGCCGGTCGGCGACCTGGTCTCGATCGAGCGCACGGTGGGGCCCTCGAGCCTGCGGCGCGTCGATCGGAGGCGCACCGTGACCCTGGCGGTCACGCCGCCCGACGGGATGTCGCTGGAGCAGGCGCTCGAGACCCTGCAGGAGACCGTCGAGCCGCAGCTCGCCGCCCTGCTGCCGGCCGACGGGGTGATCCGCTACGGAGGCAGCGCCGACTCGCTGGCGGAGGCGATCCGCACCATGAGCGAGAACTTCCTGATCGCGCTGCTGGTGCTCTTCCTGCTGATGGCGGCGCTCTTCCGCTCGGTCCGGGACAGCGTGCTGGTGGTGCTCGCCCTCCCCCTGGCCACCGTCGGCGGCGTGGTCGCCCTGCGGCTCCTCAACCTCGCGACCTTCCAGCCGCTCGACCTCTTGACCATGATCGGCTTCATCATCCTGCTCGGGCTGGTGGTCAACAACGCCATCCTGCTCGTCCACCAGACGCGGTGCGCCGAGCGCGAGGGCTCGACCCGGCGCGAGGCGGTGCGCGATGCCCTCCGGGTCCGCCTGCGCCCGATCTTCATGTCGACCCTGACCAGCATCCTCGGCATGTTGCCGCTCCTCCTCCTGCCCGGCGCCGGCAGCGTCATCTACCGGGGGCTGGCCGCCGTCATCGTGGGCGGCATGAGCGTCAGCACCCTCTTCACCCTCGTCCTCCTGCCGAGCCTGCTGCGCCTCGGCGAGACCGCTCGCGAGGCCGCCTTCACCACCGAGTCACGGGCCGAGCAGGCCGCGTGAGCCCCCTCTCCATCGAGGTCCCACCGATGATCCGCCGGCCAGCTCTCCCCGTCCTCCTCCTCCTTGCCGCCTCGCTGCCTGCCGCGGCCCAGGAAGCTCCCCCTCCGGTTCCCGTCACCGTGACGGATGTGCTCTTCGAGCCCATGGCTTCGAGCGTCCGGGTGCCCGGCTCGGTGATGAGCCGCCAGGACGCGCGGGTCGCCGCCGAGGTCCCCGGCCGCCTCACCTGGGTCGCCGACGTCGGCGACCCGGTGGCCGCCGGCGGCGTCCTCGCGCGCATCGACGACGAGGCCGTCAACCTGCAGCTGCGCAACGACGAGGCGACGATCAAGCGCCTGGAGGCCAACCTCTCCTTCCTCGAGTCCGAGGCGCGACGGCTGCAGCGGCTCACCGACGAGCAGGTCGTGGCCGCCAACCAGCTCGAGCAGATGTCCTCCCAGGCCGAGGCGGCCCGTCAGGAGCTCGAGGCCGCCAGGGTCGCGCGCGACCAGACCCTTTTCCGGCTCGAGCGCTCGCAGATCAAGGCCCCGTTCGGCGGCCAGGTCGTCGAGCGGCTCGCCCAGCCGGGCGGCTTCGTCTCGCCCGGCACCGAGGTCGTCCGCCTGGTGGACACCGAGCACGTCGAGGTGAGCGCCCGGGCGCCTCTCTCCGTCGCCCCCTACCTGCGCGAGGGGATGACCGTCGCCATCGAGGACGGCGGACGGCGCGCGGAGGCCGTCGTAAGAACTCTCGCCGCGGTCGGCGACGAGCGCTCCCGCACCTTCGAGGTCCGCCTCACCCCCAAGGGAGATCCCTGGCTCGTCGGCACCGCCGTCCGCGCCATCCTCCCGGCCAGCGAGCCCCGCGAGGTCCTCGCCGTCCCACGCGACGCCCTGGTCCTGCGCACCGACGAGACCTATCTCTTCAAGCTCGCCGCCGACGACACCGTCGAGCGCGTCGCCGTCACCACCGGCATCGCGCACGGCCCCCTGATCGCCGTCGAGGGCCCCCTCGCCGCCGGCGACCGCGTCGTCATCCGCGGCGCCGAGCGCCTCCGCCCCGGCCAGACCGTCACCGTCCAGAACGGCTGAAAAAAGAGGGACAGGTACAAATTGACCGACCGGTGGCACCAGTTGCCACGGCCGTGCCGTCAATTTGTACCTGTCCCTCTTTTTTCAGTTGACGGTGCTGGACCAGGCCGCGGTGTCGCCGGTCTCGAAGTCGTCTCGGAAGACGAGGCTGGTGGGGGCCAGGGGGACGAGGAGCGACCAGGTGCCGCGGCCGAAGAGGCCGGCGACGAGCCGATCCTCGGGGGCGTCGTAGTCGAGCTCGTAGACCGGGGCGTCGGGCAGGCCCGACCCGACCTGCTCCCAGGCGCTGAAGCCGCCGGACTCGTGCGCCGCGAAGATGCCCCGGTTGGCGCCGACGACGACGGCGTCTCCGTCGAGGGGTGAGGCCAGGTACTCCACTGAGCGGATCTCCCCAGGGTCGAGACCACCGAGGTCGCCGGTGATGTCGGTCCAGCTCGCGCCCGTGTCGTCGGTGCGGAAGACCGCGGCGCCATCCACGACGTAGGCCGTGCCGCCGTCCGCGGGATCCAGCGCGATCCCCAGGACGAGGCCCCCGGGATAGGTCGTCGACTCGACGAACGGGGACGGACCGTCCCTTCCGGAGCCCGGCCCCCGCTACCTCTCCGCCGACGATCGGCACCTGGCGACGAGCGCCAGGGTCGCCAGCGACCCCGAGTGGAACCAGTATCGCTGGACGATCCGCGAGACCGCGACCGGCGCGACGGTGGGGAGCTTCGACCACCCAGTGGCCATCGCGCCCTTCGTCGTCGCCGGCTCGACGCTGGTGCTGGAGAGCCGGCCCTTTCAGCGCCGCGACACGGACGGACGCTACGTTCAGGCGCCGCTCGCCCTGCGCGGCATCGACCTCGCCAGCGGTCGCGAGATCTGGACGCTCGAGATCCGCGACGTGAGCTACTACGGCCCCTTCCCCCCTTAGGGGTCCGGCCTTTGGCGGGTGGCCAAGGCGCTCACCGCGACAGCCTGCGGTCGAGGGAGAGGGCGCCTCCGCCCTCGATCATCAGCGCCAGGGCGAGGCCGAGGACCAGCAGGTGGTACTCGAAACCCTCGCCGGCCTGGTTGCCGGCCCAGTTCATGAAGAAGCCGTGCGGCCAGTGCGTCGTCGCCACGGCGCCGACCATCACGCTGGCGACGCCGAAGGCGGCCGGCCGCGTGAGCAGGCCGAGCGCCAGGCCCAGAGGCCCGAAGAACTCGATCACGATCACCAGCAGCGCGACGACCCAGGGCAGGCCGGCGCCGTCGGTGAGATGGCCCATGGTCCCCTGGAAGCCGTGGCCCCCGAACCAGCCCAGGACCTTCTGGGCGCCGTGGGGGAACATCACGACGGCCAGGGTCCAGCGGAGGATGGCGGGGCCGATGCCGTCGGTGGTTTGCAGCAGTGTCTTCGACATGTCATGGACTCCTCTTCGGGTCGATCCTCGTGACTTAGATGCTTGATTGGTCATGCATCAGCGCGGAAAGGCACCGGACCGGGCGGGAGACCGGGCCGGGCCTCGCCGACGGCTAGGCCGGGGCGCGCGGACCGCACCGGGCGAGCAGGCCGACGAGCGTCTCGGCCTCGGCTGCGGACAGCTCTTCGAAGCAGCGCCGGTCGCCCGCGGCGACCGGATCGTCGAGCCGCGCCAGCAGCTCGAGACCGGCGGGAGCGATCGCGCAGAAGACCCTGCGGCGGTCCTCGGTGCAGCGACGGCGGATCACCAGGCCGCGGCTCTCGAGCCGGTCGATCATGCGCGTCACGCCCGGCGTCCGCTCGAGCATGCGCTCCCCGACCACGAGAGTGGGCAGCCCCTGCGCCCCGGCGCCGCGGAGGATGCGCAGGACGTTGAACTGCTGCGGCGTCAGCCCCCAGGGAGCGAGGAGGGCGGCGATGAAGCGACGGCAGCGGTCGCCCGCCCGGAAGAGCTCCAGGAGGGCCCGCTTCTCGACGTCCCCGGACGCTCCCGTTGCCCGCTTCGTCCGCTCCCGTTGCGTCATCGGACGGGTAGTATACTAGTCATTGATTGATCTGTCAATTGTTTCCGCCCGGTCCGTCGGCGGCACCTCCGCCGCGGCACGGGGAATCGCTCCCCGGCGCCTCTCCCCCTTACCGGCCCGCACGGGCGCCCGGGGGCCCGGTCGATGCGGCATGGCATGCCGGTTGCTGCCAGGGAGGAGCGTCGCCACGACGGCGACTCGAGCAACGACAGCTCGCCATGGAACAGGAGGAACGCTCGATGACACGCATCCTCGGATCCCTCGTCCTTGTCGCCGCCCTCTGTGCAACCGCCATCGCCCTGGCCGCGCCGCCACCGGAGGTCGCCTCCGGCACCGTCGTCACGGCCAGCGATCACGCACTCGTCCTCGACACCGCGACCGGTCGCGAGACCTTCGAGATCGCCGCCGGCGCCACGGTGCCCGCGGACCTGGTTCCCGGCGACGTCATCCTCGTCCGCCTCGACGAGCCGGGCGGCTGGCGCGCCGACCAGGTGCTGATCGTCGAGGAGAGCGTCGAGGTCACCGGCGAGCTCGACCCCGACGGCGAGCGCGCCGACCTCGGCACGGTCTCGGCCACCAGCCCGGACCAGCTGCTCGTCGAGACCACGACCGGCTCGCAGGCCTTCGTCGTGAACCCCGAGAAGCTCTTCCCGCCGCTCCCGACTCCCGATCAGCGGGTCGCGGTCACCTACCGCACGCTGGAGCTCCATCCTCCCCTTCACATGGCGACCGGCCTCGTCGTCCTGCCGGACGACTTCCGGCTCGCCTCCGGCAACGTCCGCGTGACCAGCGAGCCGGCAGTGGTGGCCCAGGCCCCTCCGCCGCCCGCCCCCGAGCCGCTCCCGGTCGAGGAGGCGCCGGCGCTGCCCGCTCCCGAGCCGATGATCACCCAGCCGGTGGAGCCCCTTCCCCAGACCGCGACGCCGCTCCCGCTGATGCTCGGCGTCGGCGCCCTGCTGTTCGCCCTGGCCATCGCGACCCGGCACGACCAGTAGGGAGAGTCTCTCCTCTCCCGGCGTCCCGCGCCCCCGGCCCCCCGGCGACCGTCGGCGGCGGCCGGGGGCGCAGGGAGGGCGAGGCGCCATGATCGACGAATCCCGACGAACCGATCCTCCCCTGCAACTGCGTCCCCCCGGCTGGGACGAGGCGCCTCTCGCGCGAGTCCACACCGTGCGACGGCACCGACGGCGCCACGTCTGGCTGTCGCGTCTGCTGGTCCTCGCCGGCCTCGCCCTGGTCGGCTACGTGGCCGCGAAGAAGCTCGAAGCCACCTGGGCCCAACGTTGGGCGCAGCAGCGGCTGGATCGGGCCCCGGCTGAGGCCGAGGCCGAGGCTCCGGCACTCCGGCCCGGCGACCCCGTCGCGCGCCTCACCGTCCCCGACCTCGCCCTCGACGTGATGGCCCTCGAGGGCGTCGACGAGGCGACCCTCGATCGGGGCGCCGGCCACTTCCCCGGCTCGGCGCTGCCGGGGGAGCCCGGCAACGCGAGCTTCGCCGCCCATCGCGACACCTTCTTCCGCGCCCTCGGCCGGGTCGGGGAGGGAACCGAGATCCATCTCGAGACCTCCCGCGGGGCTCACGTCTACCGGGTCACCGAGACGCGGGTCGTGGGACCGGACGCGGTCGAGGTCGTCGCGCCGCTTCCAGGGAGCCAGCTCACCCTGGTCACGTGCTATCCGTTCGACTGGGTCGGGCCGGCGCCGCGCCGCTTCGTCGTCCGGGCCGTTCTCCTCGGCTCGACGACCACGGCCGCCCGCTCCGCGCCGGCGGACACGAGCGCGGCACGACCCTTGCTGCGAGCACTTCGGTGACCACGACGAGCGGACCATGACGCTCGCCTCGATGATCCCTCTCGGAGGGCACCTTGAAACGACAACGACCCACGACCCTGCTCGCCGCGATGGCCTTCCTGTCCGCCGCGCAGGGGATTCCCGCCCTGGCCGAGGCGGACCCCGAACAGGGCGGCCGGCCCCTGAGCGCCGCGCTCAGCGGCACCGCCGAGGTCCCGCCCGGGGACGAGGACGGCTCGGGCACGGCGGCGGTGACCGTCAATCTCGGCCAGCGCGAGCTCTGCTACGACCTGGCCGTCGCCGGCATCGACCCAGCGACCGCCGCCCACGTCCACGAGGGCGTAGAGGGCGAGGTCGGCCCACCGATCGTGACCCTCGGCGTTCCCGACGCGAGCGGCGCGGCCTCCGGCTGCCTCCACCTGAGCAAGGAGCTGCTGCAGCGGCTCCTGCACGAACCCGCCGGCTTCTACGTCAACGTGCATAGCGCCCAGTTCCCGCAGGGCGCCGTGCGCGGACAGCTCGGCCAATGATCGAATCGGGGCAGGACAGGGGCCGCCGCGGCCCGAGGCCGATCGGAGACACTCTCCCCACGGCCGGAGGTCGTGGTTCTGTCCTGCCCCGTTTTCCTCCGTTCACTCGCCGATGAAGGCGACGATGTCCTCGGAGAGCGCCTCGAGGGAGGGTTGGTACAGGTACATCATGTGCCCGCCCTCGTAGTTCCTGATCGTCACGCGCTCAGGGTCGATGCCGCTGTGCTCGAGCATGTACTGGGTGGCGAAGTACGACGTCGTCAGGTCATGGTAGCCGCCGGCCGAGAAGACCCGGAGCGCCTCGTTGTCCTTGGTCCCCTGCGCCATCTGGCCGGTCACGTCGACGTAGCCGGCGAAGGCGTGGGTGCCGCTCGGCGGCCGCTTCCAGCTCTGGTTGGCCTCGCTGCTCTGGGCGACGTAGCGCTTCACCAGGTCGACTCCGAGGTCGTCCTTCAGGTAGCCCTGGAAGAGGGAGACGTAGATCGGTCCGGTCTTGGCCGAGAAGGGGTCTCCGTCCGGGAACTCGGCGACGTCGTCGAGCTCGTCCTGAGTGTAGCGACCGTCGAGGAGCCCGACCGACTTGCCCTCGTCGCGCAGCAGCTCCTTGATGAAGCGGATCGCGTAGACGCGCAGGTCGCTGCGCAGGATGTAGTCGGCCGGCAGCCCGGTGTAGCGCTGCAGCCGCTCGGCCACCCGCCGCTTCTCCTCGTCGCCGAGCCGGTCGCCCTCGAACAGGGCCCGTAGGTACTCGTCGCCGGCGAAGGCCTCGACCTCGGCGAGCAGCGTCTGGAGATCGGGCCAGTCGTCGGCCAGCCTGCCGTGGTAATACGCCGTGGCGGCGTACGCCGGCAGGTGGGTGGCGTAGGGCAGATCGTTGCCGGCGACGACGAAGGGGAGGGTCCCCATGTTGAGCGCCGGCGAGACCAGGATCAGGCCGTTGAGGCCCACGCCGAGCTCCTGCTGGAGCCGCGGCACCAGGAGCGCGGTGCGGATGCCGCCGTAGCTCTCGCCGAGGATGTACTTCGGGGAGTTCCACCGGCCGTGCACGGTGATGAACGTGCGGATGAACTCGGCCACCGAGTCGGCGTCCTCGTCGTAGCCCCAGAATTCCTTGTCCTCGTGCTCGCCCATCGACTTGCTGTAGCCGGTGCCTACCGGATCGACGAAGACCAGGTCGGTGGCGCGCAGGATCGTCCACGGGTTGTCGCGCAGGCGATAGGGCGGGCCGCCCGGATCGGAGGCGTCGCTCGGGATGTCGATCAGACGCGGACCCACGAGGCCGAAGTGGAGCCAGATCGACGCCGAGCCCGGACCGCCGTTGAAGACGAAGGTCACGGGCCGGTCCTCGGGCCGCTCGACGCCCTTCGTCGTGTAGGAGATGGTGAAGAAGCTGGCCGTGGGCTCGCCCTCCTCGTCCTCGAGGAAGATCTCCTCCGCCGTCGCCGTGTAGGCGAGGTCGGTGCCGCCGGCCTGCAGGCGATGCTCGGTGACGAAGCGCAGAGGCTCCGGCGGCGGCTCCTCTTCCTCCGCCGCCTCCCCGTTGGCGGGCTTCTCCTCCTCGGCCGCCAGCAGGAGCACCGGGCCCCATAGCACCAACACCCACACGACGACCCACATCTGACGCTTCATCCCGTCCCTCCTGTCCCGATGGTCCCTATACGCCGGACTCTGGGGACAGGTTATGTGACAGCGCCGAGATTCAATCACTTGGACGTCGACCGACACGCAGCGTCACTTCCCGGAGGGTTCGTCGTGCAGTCTCTCGGCGCCCTCGCAGCGGGCTACGAAGCTCTCCGACCCGAGGGGCCGCCCGCTCCGTGAGTGCTTCCGGATGAGCTCCTCCAGATCGCCGGCCGCGGCGGGGTCGAGATACTCCCGCCAATCGGCGATCCTCGCGTCGAGGGGACCGGGATCGACGAGCGGGTCCGCCGCCTCGCCCAGGTGGGCCCGAGCGCTCGAGTGGGCCCACGCGACGGCGTCCTCGCACAGGCCGGCCCGCACGGGGTTGAGCAGGACGTAGCGTGCAGCGCAGAGCAAGTGCAGCTCGTCCATGGCGAAGCTGCGGAAGCGCTCCTGCCAGAGGTGGCCCACCCATCCGTGCCGGCGGTTGAGCTCCCAGGCGTACCGGCGATGGGCCTCGCCGAACGCGCGGGACGGCCCTTCGGACGTCGCCGGGCAGATGATGACGTGGACGTGATTCGGCATCAGGCAGTGGCACCAGACCGCGACGTCCCACTGGTCGCACTGCTCGCGCAACAGCTGCAGGTACCGTCGATAGTCGGCGAAGCCGAAGAAGACGGGGGCCCTCCGACTGCCACGCTGCACGATGTGGTGCGGTTCTCCCGGGACGATCTGACGAGCTCTGCGGGCCATCCCTTCCTAGGACGGAAGAAGCGGGCTCAATCTCACAGCGACACCGCCCTCACTGCCACAGAGTGTCAGCCTCGTCCAATCCCTTGGAGATCTGGGCTGTCACATAACCTGTCCCCAGCCGGCCGGAGCCCGTGGCGGGATGCACCGGCCCGTTGCGTAGGAGGAGGAGACGGGAGGCTCCGGATGGGCGAGAGGCTCGCAGCGTGGATCATGGCCGTGGCGGCTGCGGCGGCGCCGGCGGCGCAACGGGTGGACCCCGGGGCGGCGCTCGAGGAGCTGGTCTCCTCCGGAGCGCTCGCCGACACCCCGAGCCCGACGCTGCTCGACTTCCTGGACCGGGAGGGCCGGGCACTGCTCCCTCCGGAGCTGCGCGCACGGGCGGTCGACCAGGTGAGCGAGGCCCTGCTCGCCGACCTCGAGCTCAACATCCTCGGAGCCGCTTCGATCATGGACTCGCCCTTCCGCTCGATGATGGGGCACGCGGGCAAGGGGATGATCGACGCGATCAAGCCCGGCAACCTGCTGCGCTCGGCCCTCGGCGTCCAGTCCCGGGGCGCGACCGAGCAGGAGGCGCACGAGCAGGCCGCGAGCATGCAGCAGGCGATGACGGACCCCTGGATCCGCGGCCTGGCGGCCGCCTCCGCCCTGCGCGAGCTCGGGCACGAGAAGCCGATCATGGACTTCTTCCGGCACTGCTTCATGTTCGACGCCTGGAGCCGGCTCAGCGGCCGTTGCACCGAGGGCGTTCTCGAGCTCGGGCCGGAGACCGCCGGTTGGTTCTTCGCCGACCTCTGGGACGACCCCACCCCGCCCTTCCTCAAGGGCCTGATGTCGATGGCCGCC
>Ga0299913_10001900_pt1 | contig 16051 bp, 12 predicted proteins | sample RVTome_9_FD_201360 | JGI IMG/M metagenome (GOLD analysis project Ga0299913, IMG submission 201360) | Soil microbial communities from uranium-contaminated site in the Upper Colorado River Basin, Wyoming, United States - RVT155D38 (version 2) ...
ATCGACGTGTGGTGCACGAAGACGTCCTCGCCTCCGCCCACGGGCTGGATGAACCCGTACCCCTTGGCGTTGTTGAACCACTTCACGGTCCCTTGGTTCTGCATCTCCACCCCAGCTCCTTTCTCCCGCTGCGCCGGTCGTGCCGGCGCAGCTTCCCTACACAGATCGGGCGCTCTTCGGCCCACGACAGAGACCGGCGCGACGCATCGCGCACCGCGCCGGGCTCCTACCGGTGTTCGGGAACCACACTCCTCGCAGCATCTACCTGGGGGTTTTCCTGAGACGGGATGTTGACACCGCCGGAGTCAAAACGCAAGCGGACCGCAGAGGCCATCGGGAAGGGGCCCGCGGGACGAGATGTGAGGAGCGAGATGTGAGGAGAGGGAGGGATGGTGCCGAAGGCCGGACTCGAACCGGCATGGGTCGCCCCACACGGCCCTCAACCGTGCGCGTCTACCAATTCCGCCACTTCGGCGCAGCGAAAACTCTAGCACAGCGACGACGCCGCGACCGCCTCCGGATCGCCGCTACGGGGCCGGCGTCTCCGGCTCGTCGGCCGGCGGCTCGCCGCCCTCGGCCGGGGCGTCCACGAGGTCGTCGATCGGCTCGACTTGGTCGGCCGGCTCGTCGAGCGGAAGGTCGGTGCCGGTGCCCTGCTCGTCGGCGTCGGGCTCGGTCTTGGACTCGGTCTGCTCCTCGAGGGCCTCGCTCATCACGCTCGCCGAGCGCGCCCCGCCGGAGATCACCGCGATCCCCATCGTGGTGACGATGAACATCACGAACGAGACGACCGTGAGCTTGTGGAGCAGGGTCGCGGCGCCGCGGGCGCCGAAGGCGGTCTGCGTGGAGCCGCCGCCGAAGACCGACAGGTCGGCCCCCTTGCCCTGCTGCAGCAGGACGACCAGGATGAGGAAGATGCACACCAGGATGTGCAGGGTGTAGAACACGTAGATCACGGCGGGACCTCGTCGTCGTTCGGGGTCGTCGTTCGGGTCGTCGTTCGGGGGAGCGTACGGCTGGCGGCGCGCGGCGGAACGTCGGCGCGCGTCACGGCCAAGCGCTGATGATAGCAAGAAAGTCGCCCGCGTCAAGGCTCGCGCCGCCGACCAGGAAGCCGTCGATCCCCTCGCGCGGGGCGAGCTCGGCGGCGTTGGCCGGCTTGACCGAGCCGCCGTAGAGGATGCGCACCGCGGCGGCGTCGCCGTCGCCTCGGGCGTCGGCGATCCGGCGCCGCAGGTGGGCGTGCGCCTCGGCCGCGGTCTCGGGGGTGGCGGTGTCGCCGGTGCCGATCGCCCACACCGGCTCGTAGGCGAGCGCCCAGGCGGCGGGAGCGAGCCCCTCGAGCGCCGCCAGCGCGGCGGCGAGCTGGCGGTCGAGGACGTCGTGGGTGCGGCCGGCGCGGCGCTCCCCGGCGGTCTCGCCGACGCAGACCATCGGTGCCAGGCCGTGGCGGCGGGCGGCCCGCACCTTCGCGGCGACGAGCTCGTCGCCCTCGCCGTGGTCGCGCCGCCGCTCGCTGTGGCCGGCGAGCGCCCAGGCGCAGCCGGCGTCGGCGAGCTGGGCGCCCGAGACGTCGCCGGTGTGCGCGCCGGCGTCCTCGGGGTGGAGGTCCTGCCCGCCGACCGTCGCGCCGCTGCCGGCGAGGCCGGCGGCGACCGCGGTAAGAAGCGGGAACGACGGAAAGACCACGACCTCCGGTTCCGCGGCTCCGTGCTCCGGCAGGCCGGCGGCCAGCCGGCGGCAGAACGCCTCGGCGTCGGCCGCGAGGTGGTGCATCTTCCAGTTCGCCGCGACGATCGGCCGCCGCCCCCCCGCGCCGCTCACCGCGCCTCCCTGAGGACGGCCACACCGGGCAGCGTCTTGCCGGCGAGCAGCTCGAGCGAGGCGCCGCCGCCGGTCGACACGTGCCCGATGCGGTCGATCACCCCGGCGCCGCGGGCGGCCGCGACCGTCTCGCCGCCGCCGATCACCGAGAAGGCGCCGCGCTCGCCGGCGCGGGCGAGGGCGCGCGCCACCTCGCGGGTGCCGGCGTCGAAGGGCTCGGTCTCGAAGACGCCGAGCGGGCCGTTCCAGAAGATCGTCCGCGCGCCCGCGAGCGCCGCGGCGAAGGCGGCGCGGGTCGCCGGCCCGACATCGACCGCCATGCGGTCCGCCGGCACCTCGCCGGCGGCGACGGTGTCGACGTCCCCTGGCGCGTCGAGGTCGTCGGTGACCACGAGGTCGGTCGGCAGCAGCACCTCGATGCCCCGCTCGCCGGCCCGGCGCAGGATCTCGCCGGCGAGCTCGACCCGGTCGCGCTCGACGAGCGAGCGGCCGAGCTCGTACCCGCGCGCGGCGAGGAAGGTGTTCGCCATCCCGCCGCCGAGGGCGAGGACGTCGAGCCGCGGCAGGAGGTTGTCGAGGGTGTCGATCTTTCCCTCGATCTTCGCCCCGCCGAGGAGCGCCGCGAACGGCCGCTCCGGCTCGCCGAGGAGCCGCGACAGCGCCTCGACCTCGCGCACCATCAGCCGCCCCGCCGCCCGCGCGCCGAGGTGGCCGACGACCCCGACGACCGAGGCGTGGGCGCGGTGGGCGCTGCCGAAGGCGTCGCCGACGTAGGCGCCCTCCGCGCCGCCGGCGAGCTCGGCGAGGCGGCGGGCGAAGTCCGGGTCGTTCGCCGTCTCGCCCGGCTGGAAGCGCAGGTTCTCGACCAGGACGAGCTCGCCGTCGCCGAGCCGCCCGGCGGCCGCGTGTGCCTCCTCGCCCACCGTGTCGCCGGCGAAGGCGACCGGCCGCCCGAGCAGCTCGCCCGTGCGCTCGGCGACCGGCCGCAGGCTGTAGCGCGGGTCGGGCGCGCCCTTCGGCCGGCCGCAGTGCGAGCAGAGGACGAGCCGGGCGCCGGCCGCGGCGAGCTCGCGCAGGGTCGGCAGCGCCTCCTCGATGCGGGTGTCGTCGGCGACCTCGCCGTCCTCGGTCAGCGGCACGTTGAAGTCGACGCGCACGAGCACCCGGCGCCCGGCGAGCTCGCCGAGGTCGTCGAGGGTCGGCAGGCGGGGCGGGGTATCGTTCATCGGTCGGGCTCCTCGCTCATCGGATCGGGATGGGCTGGATCGGGATGGGCTGGATCGGGATGGGCCGGGCCGGGAGAGCCCGGGGCGCTGCCGAGCCGGGCGACGAGCTCGACCAGCCGCGTCGCGTACCCCCACTCGTTGTCGTACCAGGCGACGACGCGCGCCAGCCGCCCGCCGGCCACGGCGACGAGCGGCAGGTCGACGACGGCCGAGAACGGCGAGCCGACGACGTCCGAGGAGACGAGCTCCTCGTCCGTCGCGGCGAGCACCCCGGCGAGCGGCCCCTCGGCGGCCGCGCGGCGTAGCGCGTCGCGCACCGCCTCGGCGACGGCCGCGCGCGCCAGGTGAGCGACGAGCTCGAGCATGGCGACCGCCGGGGTGGGCACCCGCACCGCCATCCCCTCGACCCGCCCGGCGAGCCCCGGCAGCACCCGTCCGAGCGCCCGCGGCGCGGTCGTCGAGGTGGGGACGATGTTCTGCGCCGCGGCGCGCGAGCGGCGGGCGTCGGTGTGCGGCGCGTCGAGCAGCCGCTGGTTCCCCGTGTAGCTGTGCACCGTCGTCATCATCGCCCGCTCGATCCCCCAGCCGTCGTCGAGCACCCGGGCGAGCGGCGCCAGGCAGTTCGTCGTGCACGAGGCGTTGGACACCACCCGGTGCCGGTCCGGGTCGTAGTCGCCGTCGTTGATCCCCAGGCACAACGTCACGTCGGCCGACTCGCGGTTCGCCGACCACACCACCCGCTCGACCGGGCCGCGCAGGTGGCCCTCGGCCTGCTCGCGCGTGACGACCGCGCCGGTCGCCTCGACGACGACCCGGGCGCCGCTCGCCTCCCAGGGGATCGCCGCCGGCTCGGGCACGGCGGTCAGCGGCACCCGGCGCCCGTCGACGACGAGCGCGCCCTCCGCCGCTTCGACCGATCCCGCGAACGGGCCGTGGACCGTGTCGCGCCGCACCAGCCGGGCGAGCACCTCGGGCGGCACCAGGTCGTTCGCCGCCACCAGCTCGACGTCGTCGCGCGCCGCGGCGATCCGCAGCACCGCCCGGCCGATGCGGCCGAGCCCGTTGATCGCGAAGGGTACCGTCATGGTCGAGGGGAGCCGCCGCACGCCTGGGCGCCGCGGGGTGGCCAGAGTCTAGCTCGGCCGGCTCGGCCGGCTCGGCAGATGGGGGCGGACGAGATCCCTCGCCACGCTCGGGATCGACCCTCTCCCCGCTGATCGGAGAAGATGGCCCCGTGCTGATCCTCGGCATCGAGACCTCGTGCGACGACACCGCCTGCGCCCTGGTCGACGGCGACGGGCGGGTGGTGGCGTCGGTCGTCTCCAGCCAGCTCGCCGCGCACCGGCCCTACGGCGGGGTGGTGCCGGAGATCGCCTCGCGCGAGCACCTGCGCAACTGGCCGCCGGTCTTCGCCGAGGCGCTCGGTCGGGCCGGCGCCGCCCTCGCCGACGTCGACGCGATCGCCGCCACCCGCGGGCCGGGCCTGGTCGGGGCGCTCCTCGTCGGGTTGTCGCTCGGCAAGGCGCTCGCCTACGGCCTGGGCCGGCCGTTTTTCGCCGTCCACCACCTCGAGGGGCACCTCTACTCGCCGTTCCTGCCGCCGCCGGCCGCGGCCGGCCCGCCGGCGCCCGCCGACCCGGTGCCCGAGCGCTTCGCCGGGCTCGTCGTCTCGGGCGGGCACAGCGCGCTCTACGAGGTCGAGGGTGGGCGGGTCGAGACCCGGGGCGAGACGCGCGACGACGCGATGGGCGAGGTCTTCGACAAGCTGGGCAAGCGGCTCGGCCTGCCCTACCCGCAGGGGCCGCACGTCGACCGGCTCGCCGAGGAAGCCGAGGCGTCTGGCGGGCCGGCCGATCCGCGGCGCGGCGAGCACCGGCTCGGGGTCGCCGCGCTCGACGGCTTCGACTTCTCCTTCTCGGGCTTGAAGAGCCAGGCGCTCCAGGCCGTCGAGCGGCTGGCGCGGGCTGGGGTGGCGACCGACCTGTCGGAGGATCGCGCCCCGGCCCCCGAGGTGGGCCGGCTGCTCGCCGAGTTCCGCGCCGCCGCGGTCGCCCAGGTCGTCGACCGGGTCGACCGGCTCCACCGCGAGCGGCCGTTCGCGACCCTCGCCGTCTCCGGCGGCGCGGCGGCGAACCGGCGGCTGCGCCGGGAGCTCACGGCGTGGGCCGAGGGCGCCGGCGTCGAGCTGCGGCTCGTCCCGTTCGCCTGGTCGGGCGACAACGCGGCGATGATCGCCCACGCCGCCCTCCTCCGCCACCGCCGCGGCGAGGCCGACGACCCCTTCACCGCCGAGGCCGAGAGCCGCGTCGCCCTGACCGGCTCCGGGTGACGAGAGACCCGGTCGGGACCGTCCGTCCGAGTCGAAGCCGATCGCCACAGAATTCTGTATTAGTATAGGGATCTGTGGCAATCGACCGCGAGATCCGTGCCCTCGACCGCGAGCAGCTCCGAGTGCTCGCCAATCCGCTGCGGCGGAGGATCCTCGACCGCCTCTGCCGCCGGACGATGTCGACGGCCGAGCTGCAGCGGGAGCTCGGCGACGCTCCCTCGAACCTCTACCACCACGTCGGCAAGCTCCTCGACGCGGGCCTGCTCCGGCTCGTCCGGACCGAGCCGCGGCGCGGCGCGGTCGAGCGCTACTACCGCGCCGTCGCGCCGGGGTTCACGGTGCCGCCGGAGCTGCTGGTGGTCGGCGCCGAGGGTGCCCAGCCGGAGATCCTCGCCACCGTGCGCGGCATGTTCGAGGACACCCTCGCCGCCCTCGCCGACAGCCTCGGCCGCGGCCTCTGCGGTCCGCAGCCCCCGGCCGAGGTCCCGACGGTCAGCGCCTGCGAGGTGCGGGCGAGCCCGCAGCGGGTCGAGGAGCTGCGCCGCCGCATCCAGGCTCTGGTCGAGGAGGTCCTGGCCGAGCCGGAGCCCGACGCCGGCGAAGACGCCCGCCGGCATGCCTTCCTCGTCACGTTCTTCCCCGTCGCCACGAAGCGTCCCGGGGGCGGCGGCGGCGAAGACGCTTCATGAGCGTTGGGAGCCAGCGGCTCCTCAATCGCGACTTCGTGCTCCTCTGGCAGGGGCAGCTTGTCAGTCACCTCGGCAGCCAGGCGTTCCTGGTCGCGGTGATGTTCTGGACGCTGGAGAGCTCCGGCTCGGCCTCCGTCATGGGCTCGTTCCTGGCCGTCACCACGCTGCCGGGCGTCGTCCTCGGCCCGATCGCCGGCGCGGTCGCCGACCGCGTGTCGCGAAAGGCGATCCTCGTCGGCGCCGACCTCGTGCGCGGGATCGCCGGGTGCGGGCTCGCCGCGCTGGTGTGGTGGCGGCCCGGAGCGACCGCCGCGGGCTTCGCCGGGCTGTTCGCGGTGGCGGTCGTCTACGGCCTCGCCGGCGCCGCGTTCAACCCGGCGGTCACGGCGGCGATCCCCGACCTCGTGCCGGCCGCACGGGTGCAGGCGGCGAACGCGCTGAGCCAGCTCTCGGGGCGGGGATCGGCACTGGTCGGTCAGGCGCTCGGCGGCGTCCTCTACCGCGCGTTCGGAGCGCCGCTGCTGTTCGCAGCCGACGGGGCGTCCTACCTCGTCTCGGCGGCGAGCGAGGCCTTCCTCCGCATTCCGAGGGCGCCCCGTCCCGAGCCCGAGGCGGCCGCCGGCCCGCTCGCGCGGTATCTCGCCGACGCCCGGGCCGGGCTGGCCTTCTTCTGGCGCGACCGCGGCCTCCGGCTGTTCCTCCTCACCGCCTCCGGCATCAACTTCCTGTTCATGCCGGTCTTCGTGCTGCTGCCCTTCTTCGCCACCGAGGTGCTCGACCGGGGCGCCGCCTGGTACGGGTACCTGCTCGCGTCGCTCAGCGGCGGCTCGCTCGCGGGGACCGCCGCCGGCGGCGCCCTCGCCCTGCGGCCCGCGGCCCGGGGCCGGCTGCTGCTCGCCGTCCTCGCCCTGGTGCCGGCGCTCGCCGCGCTGCTCGGGCTCGCGGGGCCCGCGGGCGCTCTCGCCGTCTGTTTCGCGCTCGGGGCTCTGACCGGCCTGCTCAACGTGACGACGATCACGCTCGTCCAGCTCGCCACCCCGCCGGAGCTGCGCGGGCGGCTGATCGGCGTCCTGCTCACCCTCAGCGGTGCCGCGACGCCGCTGGGACTCGCCGGCGGAGGCGTGCTCCGCGACCTCACGGGGGCGGGGGTCCCGGCGCTCTACCTGGGCCTCGGGGCGGCCGGGGTGGCCCTGGTCGCCGCCATGGCCGCCCGCCCCGAGCTGCGCGCCTTCCTCGCCCGCGAGCCCGGGGCCCCTTCTTCCCAGGACGGCCTGCCGGGGTAGGCTCGGAGCCGAGATCTAGACACACTATCGGGAGTCAGAACGATGAGAGAGCACCATTCGCCGGCCGCCCTGCTTTGCGCTTCGCTGCTGCTCGCCCCTGGTCTCGCGCACGCCGCCCAGGAGACGGACGGCTGGTCGCGCGACACCAAGGGTTGAGTGTTCGTCACCCCCGCGGTCGCGGGGACGACGCTCTACGTCGGGTCCTGCTCCGGCAGGTTCTACTCCCTCGATCTCGCCACGGGGGCCGACCGCTGGGTGTACGACACCTCGGCGGACGGCTCGCCGGCGCAGTTCCACGGCGATGTCTTGATCGACGGGACGTGGCTTTTCGTCGGCGCCGACGCGCAGCCCGTCGGGCACTTGTACGCCTTCGACACGGCCAGCGGCCGCGTCGCGTGGAAGCTGCCCTTCCCCGGCGGCGTGCCGGCCAGCGTCCTGGGCCGCAGCGGCGTGGTCTACGCACAGGCCGCAGGGGGCGAGGTCTGGGCAGTGGAGGCTGCCACCGGCGAGCTCGTCTGGCTGCACGGGGCGTTGGGCCCCGGCGCCGCCAGTCAGCGGCAAGTGGACCCTCTGCTCGCGGGAGATCGCCTCGTCGTCGGCTGGCCGTCAGGGGACGTCGAGGCGCTCGATCCCGCCACCGGAGACCTGCAGTGGAGCGCGCGGATCGGTCAGCGGCTCAACACCTCTCTCGCGGAGGTCGGCGGGCACGTCGTCGTCGGCGCCGTGGACGGCAAGCTCCACGCCCTCGCGCTGGCCGACGGCCGGCCGCGCCCGCCGATCGACCTCGGGGGACTCCCCTACGGTGACCTCGTCGCGACCGGCGGCTGCCTCCTCGTCCTCCACAGCGGGGACGGTCACTCCCTGAGCTGTCTGGACGCCGCGCGTGGCGCGAGCGTGTGGAGGCGGGACTTCGCCTCCGAGATCGGCACCTTCCGGCCGCTCGTTCTAGGTAACACGGTGGTCGTCGGCTACGCAGGCCGCCTCGTCGGCATCACCCTCGAGGACGGTGCGGACGCCTGGTCGTGCGCCGTGGACGGCGTGCCTCGCGGCCTGAACGCCGACGGCGACCGGCTCTACATCGGCATGCAGAGCGGGACGGTCACCGCGTTGCCGCTGGCGTCGTGCAAGGGGGAGAAGGGGTGAAGGCTCTAGATCCGACCTTGTGGGGCGTCGGGACCCTCGCCGCCTTCGGAGCGGGCCTGTTTCTGCTCGAGCGACTCGTGCCGCTGCGGCGGAGCGTTCGCTCTCTGTTCGGCCGCCTCGCCGTCAACCTCGTCTTCTCGAGCCTCGCCCTGGCCGTCGCCGTCCTCCTGGTGCGGCCGGCCGTCGAGGCGTCCTTCGCGCGGCTGCCCGCGGCGCCCGTCGGGCTGATCCACCTCGTCGCGCTGCCTCCGGTCGTGGGCGCCGCCCTCGCCTTCCTGCTGATGGACCTGTCGTTCTACTACTGGCACCTTCTCAACCACCGGGTGCCGGTTCTCTGGCGCTTCCACAACGTCCACCACATGGACCCGGACCTCGACGTGACGACGGCGCTGCGTTTTCACGTCGGCGAGCTCGCGTTGTCGGCCGGCTTCCGCATGGTCCAGATCGTGCTGATCGGGGTCTCGCCCTGGGTCTTCGCCGTCTACGAGATGCTCTTCCAGGCCAACACCCTCTTCCACCACAGCAACGTGCGCCTGCCGATCCGCCTCGAGCGCCCTCTCAACAAGCTCCTGGTGACGCCCCGGATGCACGGCATCCATCATTCCCAGGTCGAGCGGGAGGCGAACTCCAACTACGGCGTCGTCTTCCCCTGGTGGGACCGGCTCCACCGCACCCTCGGTCTCAACGTGCCGCAGGCCGCCGTGACGATCGGCGTTCCGGCCTATTCGGATCCGCAGGACAATCGCCTCTGGAGCGCCCTCGCGCAGCCCTTCCGCCGACAGCGCGATTACTGGCGCCGCCCCGACGGCACGCTCGTCACCCGCGAGCCCGGGCTCGCGGAGCCGCACGGTTCGCGCCTGGCCGAGTGAAGGGCGCCCGCTCGGACCCGGTGCTCCCACGCGCATGAACTTCATCGGAGGCCCGCCGTATACACAGCCCGACGGCCTCCGCCGCCCGGCGCGGTTTCGTCTCCGCCGCGACCGCTCCGACCGATCGAGCGCCCGTTCTCGATCCGCTCTCCAGAGACCCGCAGCGAAAGGAATCGACCCGATGAAGCATCCGATCCTGAGCCTCGCCCTCGCGCTGTCCCTCCTCGCCGCCTGGCCCGCCCTCGACGTCCGGGCCGGCGACGGCCGGGCCGCGGCCGACGCGGAGAAGGCCGCGAAGGCCGACGCCGAGGCCGAGGCCGGCACGAACCCGAAGGCCATCGAGGCCGCCGACGGCGAGACCCCGAAGGCCGACACGGCCGGCACGACCGGCACGGCGACCGCCGCAAGGGCCGACGGGGCGCTCGACTTCGCCGCCTCGGTGACCGCGGCGATGGACCGCTCGGCCGACCCGTGCGTCGACTTCTACCGCTACGCCTGCGGCTCGTGGGTCGACGCCACCGAGCTCCCCTCCGACCAGCCGCGCTGGACGCGCAGCTTCTCGGTGATCCGCGAGGAGAACCGTGAGGTGGTCCGCGACCTGCTCGAGCAGGCGGCGTCGAGCAACGGCGCCGCTCCGCCGAGCGGTGACGGCGCTCCGCCGAGCGGTGACGGCGCTCCGCCGAGCGGTGACGGCGCTCCGCCGAGCGGTGACGGCGCTCCGCCGAGCGGTGACGACGCTCGGATCGGCAACTACTACCGCACCTGCATGGACACCGCCGCGATCGAGAAGGCGGGCCTCGCGCCGCTCGCCCCCACCCTGGCCAGGATCGCCGAGGTCGAGGGCGGCGAGTCGCTGATGCGGGTCGCCGCCACGCTGCACCGGGTGGGCGCCGACGCGCTGTTCTCGATCGGCGTGCTGCCCGACTTCAAGGACCCGGGCACCAACATCGGCTTCTTCGTCCAGGGCGGCCTGGGGATGCCGGAGCGCGACTACTACGTCTCCGACGACCCGAAGAAGAAGGAGCTGATGGCCGCCTACGAGAAGCACGTCGCCGACGTCCTCGAGCTGCTCGGCGCGGCCCCCGAGGAGGCGGCGGAGCGGGCCGCCGCGGTCGTCGCCTTCGAGACCGAGCTGGCGGAGGCCTCGCGCCCCGCCCCGGAGATGCGTCAGGTCGAGAAGCTCTACCACAAGATCGATCGCAAGGGCCTGCAGGAGCTCACCCCGCACCTGCCGTGGGACGCGTTCTTCGCCGCCGCCGGCCACCCGGGCATCACCGAGCTCAACGTCGCCACCCCGGAGTTCTTCGAGGCGCTCGACGCCGCCGTCCGGGCGGCCGACCCGGAGACCGTCCGCGCCTACCTGCGCTGGCAGCTCGCCGACAACCTCGCGGCCTACCTTCCCGAGCGCTTCGTCCAGGCCGACTTCGAGTTCTTCGGCAAGCGGCTCCAGGGGCAGCAGGAGATCCAGCCGCGCTGGAAGCGCTGCGTGTCGATGACCGAGAACGCCCTCGGCGAGGCGGTCGGCAAGCTCTACGTCGAGAAGCGCTTCGCCGGCGACTCCAAGCAGGTGGCGCTCGAGATGATCGGCGACATCGAGGGCGCCTTCGAGCGGGCGCTGCCCGAGCTCGCCTGGATGGACGACACCACCCGCAAGCGGGCGCTCGAGAAGGCGCACGCGGTGCGCGACAAGATCGGCTACCCCGACGCCTGGCGCGACTACTCGGCGATGACGATCCGCCCCGAGGGCTTCCTCGCCAACGCGATCGCCGCCACCGAGTTCGAGTTCGACCGCCAGGCGCGCAAGGTGGGCGAGCCGGTCGACCGCTCGGAGTGGGGGATGACGCCGCAGATGGTCAACGCCTACTACAACCCGCTGCTCAACGAGATCGCGTTCCCGGCCGGCATCCTCCAGCCGCCCTTCTTCCACCGCACCTTCCCGGCGGCGATGAACTACGGCGCGATCGGCGCGGTGATCGGCCACGAGCTGACGCACGGTTTCGACGACACCGGCCGCAAGTTCGACCCCTCCGGCGAGATGCGCGAGTGGTGGGAGCCGGCGGTTGCCGAGCGCTTCGAGGAGCAGGCCCAGTGCGTGCGCGACCAGTACTCGCGCTACGAGGTCGAGCCGGGCGTCGCGGTGCAGGGCGACCTCACCGCCGGCGAGAACATCGCCGACATCGGCGGTCTCAAGCAGTCCTACGCCGCCTACCAGAGCTGGGTCTCCCGCCACGGCGAGCCCGACCCGCCGGTCCCCGGCCTCACCGACGACCAGCTCTTCTTCGTCGCCTACGCCCAGGTCTGGTGCTCGGTGAACTCCAAGGAGTACGAGCGCATGCAGGTCACGACCGACTCGCACTCCCCGGCCCGGTTCCGCGTCCTCGGCGCCGTCACCAACAACCCGTCCTTCGCCCATGCCTTCGCCTGCGAGCCGGGCGAGCCGATGGCGCCGAAGGAGCGCTGCACGGTCTGGTAGGGGCTGGGCCGGACCGTCCGTGGCGGGGCGGGCGGGGGCTCCGGCGTGGGAAACGGCGGCGGCTGTCGGTATGCGGGGGGCGGGCCGCCGCCTCCGTCGTAGCCGGCGCCGGACCGTCCCTGGCCTCCTGCGGTCAGTGCCCTGCGCCGTCTACGAGGTTCCCTCGCCGGAGCCCCCGCCCGCCCCGGGGTCGGTCCGTGATGTAGGGACGGGGACCACCGTTCGACTCAGAACTCTAGTCGTCTCCGAGGTCCAGTTCCTTCAGTGTCTCGACGATCGGCGCGAGCAGTTCGAGGTCGGGCTCTTGCCCAAGCTCGCTCGAAACCCGTCCATAGGTCCCCACACAACTCGCCATCCAGCCTCTGAGAGCCTCCGGGTAGCGAAGAAACATGGGCGCCAGCGTGCGCACCGCCTCGGTGGTCGCCGCCAGGGCCTCCTCCCGACGACCCAGCGCAGCGAGGAAGGCGCCTAGGTTGTTAAGGCTCCCCGCCAGATAGGGCAGGAAGGCGTCTGGGTGAGACTTCGCCAGAGAACGGTAATGGTCCACCGCCTCGGCGCTCGCCGACAACGCCTCCTCCCGACGACCCAACTCCGAATACCGGCTGCCCAGATTGTGGAGGCTCATCGCCAGATCGGGCAGGAAGGCGTCCGGGCGAGACTTCGCCAGAGAACGGTAGTGGTCCACCGCCTCGGCGCTCGCCGACAACGCCTCATCTCGACGACCCAACTCGGAGTACTGGATGCCCAGATTGTTAAGGCTCATCGCTAGATCGGGCAGGAAGGCGCCCAGGCGAGACTTCCACAGCTCGCGCCGGATATCTTTCGCCTCGATGCTTACCTCCAGTGCCTCCTCCCGACGACCCAACTCGGAGTACCGGATGCCCAGGTTGCTGAGGCTCTTCGCCAAGGCGGGCAGGAAGGCGTCCGGGCGGGACCTCGCCAGAGAACGGTAATAGTCTTCCGCTTCGGCGCTCGCTGACAGCGCCTCTTTCCGACGACCCAATTCCGAGTACCGGCTGCCCAAGTTGTTGAGGCTCATCGCCAGATCGGGCACGAAGACGTCCGGGCGAGACTCCGCTAGAGGACGGTAGTGGTCCACCGCCTCGGCGCTCGCCGATAGCGCCTCTCCCCGATATCCTAACTCTGAGTACCGGATGCCCAGGTTGTTGAGGCTCTTCGCCAAGTTAGGCAGAAACGCGTGCGGGCGAGACTTCGCCAGAGAACGGTAGTGGTCCACCGCCTCGGCGCTCGCCGACAACGCCTCCTCCCGACGACCCACCTCCGTGTACCGGATGCCCAGGTTGTTTAGGCTCCCCGCCAGATCGGGCAGGAAGGCGTGCGGGCGAGACTTCGCCAGAGAACGGTAGTGGTCCACCGCCTCGGCGCTCGCCGCCAATGCCTCCTCCCGACAACCCAACTCCGAATACTGGATGCCCAGATTGTTGAGGCTCATCGCCAGGCCGGGAAGGAAGGCGTCCGGGCGAGACTTCGCCAAAGAACGGTAGTGGTCCACCGCCTCAGCGCTCGTCGCCAGTGCCTCCTCCGGACGACCCAAGTCTAGGTAACGGATGCCCAGGTTGTTGAGGATGCGGGCAAACTCGTGGCGCGCCGCCTCCGATGACGTGGCTTGAGCGCGAGCGAACTCGAGGACCCTTCGCGTCGCTGTCAGGGCGATCTCCCGCAAAGGGACCGAGGCCTTGAAGGACTCCTGGTCGCAAAGCTCCATCAGGCGCCCCGCCAGATCCGGGGAGACGGATTCCTCCACTGCGGACGCGAGGGGCCGGGCGACGGGCTCCAGCCAAGCGGTCGCGGCGGGTAGGCGCTGGACCAGGCGGGTGATGACGGTCAGCGCGTGGGCGAGGCCGTCGGTGTCGGTTCGCTCGATGACACGTTCGAGGAGCTCGGGGGTCGTCGATAGCTGGCGGTAGACGAGTTGCTCGCCCAGCAGGTCGGGCTGTAGTCCCTCCAAGTAGTGGTTGCCCGATCGGCCGGCGTACAGATGGCGGAGGAGCGCTACGAAGGACGGGACGCGTGGACCTTCCGGGGGTGTCCGCGCGAGGTGGGTCACGGCTTCGCGCGCCTCGGCGTCGGACCGGACACCGCCCAGGAGCGCCAGGCCCGCCATCACCGGCGCGACGACCTCGTCGGCGTCCTCGACCTGCCACCCTCGCTGGCGCATCTGTTTGCGCCAGAACCGGCGCTCGTGGACCAGGATGGCGTCGAGGATCTTGTCCGTCGTCGGAACCACGTCGTCAACGAGGGATAGGTAGGCCGCCATGTGGAGGTAGAGCGCTCTCTCGTAGAGGTCGGATGATAGATCGGGGGTGTCGATCGTCTCGGGCTCTCGACGCTTGTCGGGCACGAGCGCGCCGAACGCCTCCAGGGCCTCCCGAAAAACCTGCTCTCGGGTGGGGTCGCCGTGGACGAGCGGCCCGAGCTCTCGTGGCTCGCGCCGGCTGAGGAGCCATTCCAGGCGATCGCTCTCTTCCTTCAGACGCCGCCACCAGTCCCCCGCCTGCCTCGCCAGCAGGAGGACCCGGATTCGTCCGCCCGGGGGGACCTGGCTCAGGCGGCGGAGGAGGTCGCGGAGGTCGTCGGGGCGGGTCTCGGCGTAGTCGACCACCACGAGCCGGGGCGTCGGCCCGCGCACCAAGTCGTCTAGGTGCTCGGGTGAAGGTTTGTCCCGGAGGAATCCGGTGTGCCAGGCCTGGCGACTCAGACGGTGGCAGGCCTCGATCGCGAGCCGGGTCTTGCCCATCCCGCCTTGGCCGGTCCACAGCCACACGCTGACGGGCTCGGGTTCCTGGCACCAAGCGCTCAGGGCGGCGAGCTCGGCATGGCGGCCAAGGAACGGCACCACTTCGTAGGGCGCGGCGAGGAGTCGGCCGGGGTTGCGCTCGCCGGTGTCGAGGGGCAGGGCCTTGTCCTCTAGGACCCTCGCCATAGCCGCCGTCTCATCGAATAGCTTGCGGATCCGCTGGCCGTCGGCGCCCTGGGCCCAGCGGATCAGGTCCGTTCGGGCCGTCTCCAGGAGTCGCTGGAGGTCGTCCCGGGTCCGTACGCGGCCGGCGGGCTCGGGTTCCGTCGAGGCGCGGAGGATCTCGTAGACCAGGCGGTCGGTGGCTTCCGGGCCGGGTAGCCCTCTCGCCTCCAGGTCGCTTGCGATGGTGGTCCTCACCCGGTCGAGGTTCGGAGCCTCGATGTGCCACTCGACGGCCGTCACGAACTCCTCCCAGCCTTTCGTCTCGTCGAGCCAGGCGACGGCGTCGCGGACCGGCTTCGGGGAGCCGGCTCCGGCTTGCCAGCCACGGACCGCCTCGGCCACTTCCTCCAAGGGGCACGGCGCCTCTTGCCAGCGGCGGACGACGTCGAGGACGGGCTGAGGGGCGAGGCGGGGCGGGAAGGTCGCGGTGGAGGTGAAGCGGAAGCGCCGACTCTCCGCTCGATCGCGCTTGAGGGTCGCGTAGGCGAGGAGGAAGTTGCGGACGCTCTCTTTGACTGCCTTCGCTTCGAGGTCTTTCTCGGAGGCTTTGACCTGCTCGCTCAGCCGGCCGGTGCCGTCGAGAAGGAGCCGGTCGAGGTCTTCGTCTCCCTCGCAGAGGAGCGCCTCACCCTCCTCGAGCTCCAGCCACCGCTGGGCTCCCAGCAGGGCCTGGTAGAGGTAGCCGCGGATCGAGTCGTGGGCCGAACGCTCGGGACGGAGGACCTGGGGCTCGATGGACACGGCGGGAGATGAGCGGATCGGGAGCCCCCATCGTAATCCACAGGATGCTCTTCACCCGATCGGGTAGGTGGCCCACCCTGGGACCTGGCGATCTATGGCAGCGCTGGCAATGGCCGCAGCGCTTCGGCGACGATGTGTTGCCCGATCTTCGTCCCCAGCTCGGTGCCCGCTTCCGAGTCGTAGCGGAAGTGGATGCCGAGGTAGACGCGGGAGAGGGAGCACTCGCGGGCGGCGGCCGAGAAGCTCGGGAAGGTGCGGGTCGGCGGGTCCATGACGATCTTCTCCGAGAACGGTCCGGCGGCATCGACCGCGGGGATGGTCATGGTGAAGGGATAGGGGTCGCCGAAGACGTCGGCGAGGACGGTCATGGCGGCGGCGCAGGCGGTGCCGTGGGCCGACGGGTAGGAGGGGAAGGCGTAGGTGTGGCGGTGGGTGTTGGTCCACTCGGGGTCGGGCGCGGTCTCCGGGTTGCCGTCGTTCGCCGCCCAGCG
>Ga0299913_10001902_pt1 | contig 16048 bp, 17 predicted proteins | sample RVTome_9_FD_201360 | JGI IMG/M metagenome (GOLD analysis project Ga0299913, IMG submission 201360) | Soil microbial communities from uranium-contaminated site in the Upper Colorado River Basin, Wyoming, United States - RVT155D38 (version 2) ...
AGCCCTTCGAGGATGTGGGCCCGGGCTTGGGCCTGGTCGAGACGGAACCGGGTCCGGCGCTCGATCACCTCCATCTGATGGTCGAGGTAGTAGCCGAGCATCTCGGCGAGGCTGAGCGTTCGGGGGACACCGTCGACCAGCGAAACCATGTTGTACCCGAAGCTGTCCTGGAGGGGGGTGTTCTTGTAGAGCTGGTTCAGCAGGACCTGGGGGACCGCACCCTGCTTCAGCTCGATGACCAGCCGTGTCCCCACCCGGTCGGAGGACTCATTGCGGACCTCGGCGATGCCGGTCATCCTCTTGGAGTCGACCAGCTCCTTGATCTTGGCCACGATCCGCTCGATCGAGACCTGGTAGGGGAGCTGGGTGACCACGATGGCGGTGCGCCCCTTGCGCACCTCCTGGACGTCACATACCGCCCGGATCTTGACCGAGCCGCGACCGGTGATCAGCGCCTCGCGAATGCCTCCGATGCCGACCAGGAAGCCGCCGGTGGGAAAGTCGGGGCCCTTGACGAACTGGAGCAGTTCCTCCGAAGTGGCGTCGGGGTTCTCGATGGTGTGCAAGGCGGCGTCGATCACCTCACCCAGGTTGTGCGGGGGGATGTTGGTGGCCATGCCGACCGCGATGCCCTGGGATCCGTTGACCAACAGGTTGGGGAAGCGGGCCGGGAGCACCCTGGGCTCCTGGATCTCCCCGTTGTAGTTCTCGACGAGATCGACCGTGTCCTCGTTGATGCCCTCGAGGAGATGGGTGGAGAGCTTGGTCAGACGACATTCGGTGTAACGGGCGGCTCCGGGGGGGTCGTCGATCGAGCCGAAGTTGCCCTGTGGGTCGATGAGCAGGTGGCGCATCGAGAAGTCCTGGCCCATGCGGACCAGGGCGTCGTATATCGCCTGGTCGCCGTGGGGGTGATAGTTGCCCATGACGTCACCGACCACCTTGGAGCACTTGCGGTGAGCCGAGGAGGGGTTGATGTTGTTCTCGAACATCGAGTAGATGATGCGACGCTGCACCGGCTTCAACCCGTCGCGCACGTCGGGCAGGGCGCGAGAGACGATCACCGACATGGCGTAGTCGATGAAGCTCGCCTCCATCTCGGTGGTGATCTCTATCTCGGGGGCGCTGCCCATCGCTCTCTGTTCGTCGGTCATCGGAAGAGCCTTTGCTAGATGTCGAGGAAGCGGACGTCGTCGGCGTTCTGCTGGATGAACGTCTTGCGGCTGGCGACGTCGTCTCCCATGAGCGTCTGGAAGACTTCCTCGGCAAGGGCCGCGTCCTCCATCTCCACTTGGAGCAGGGTTCGGGTCTCGGGGTTCATGGTGGTGTCCCACAGCTCTCGGGCGTTCATCTCACCGAGACCCTTGAAGCGCGTCGGCTTGACCTTGGGGTGCTCCTGTTGGAACTCGACCAGCTCGGCGTGGTCCTTGAGATAATGAACCTTCGACCCCACCTTGACCCTGTAGAGGGGCGGCTGGGCTACGTAGACATAGCCCACCTCGATCAGCGGGCGGAGATGGCGGAAGAGAAGAGTCAGCAGAAGGGTCCGGATGTGGGCCCCGTCGACATCGGCGTCGGCCAAGAGGACCACCTTGTGATAGCGGGCCTTGGTGATGTCGAAGTCGTCACCGATCCCGGTGCCCACCGCGGTGATGATGTCCTGGACCTCGGCGTTTTGGAGGGCCTTGGCGAGACGGGCCTTCTCCACGTTGAGGATCTTGCCCCTGATGGGCAGGATCGCCTGGGTCTCGGAGTTGCGGGCCGACTTGGCGGGCCCGGCCGCCGACTTTCCCTCGACGATGAACAGCTCCGACTCCGCCGGGTCGCGGCTCGAGCAGTCGGCGAGCTTGTCGGGCAGCCCCCCCGACTCGAGACCCGACTTGCGTCGGGTGAGCTCGCGCGCCTTGCGGGCCGCCTCGCGGGCCTTGGCGGCGTTGATGCACTTGTCGACGATGCGTCTCGCCTCGGGTGAGTACTTCTCGAGCCATTCGGGGATCTTGCGGTTGAGCGTCTTCTCGACATAGGACCTGATCTCGGTGTTGCCGAGCTTGGTCTTGGTCTGACCTTCGAACTGGGGCTCTTTGACCCGCACCGAGATCACCGCGGTCAATCCCTCGCGCACGTCCTCACCCGCGAGGTTGGTGTCCTTGTCCTTCAACAGGCCCTTCGACCTGGCGAACTCGTTGATCGATTTGGTCAGCGCCTTGCGGAACCCCTCTTCGTGGGTCCCGCCCTCGTGGGTGTTGATGTTGTTGGCGAAGGTGAGGATCGACTCGGTGTATGCGCTGGTCCACTGCAGCGCCACTTCCAGCTCGGCGTCGTCGGAGTGATCGGAGATGTCGACGATGTGGGCGTGGAGTGGGTCGCGTTTGGCGTTGAGATGGTTGACGAAATCGACCAACCCCCCTCTGTAGAGGAAGGCGTCGGTTCGGGGCTCCTCTCCTCGCTCATCGACGAAGGTGATCTGCAGGCCGCGGTTGAGAAACGCCGTCTCACGCAGTCGGGAAGCGACGATGTCGTAGTCGAACTCGAGGGTCTCCGAGAAGATTTGGGGATCGGGCCAGAAACGGATGGTCGTCCCGCTTCTCTTGGCGTCACGGAGCTTCTTGGGGTCTTTCGTCTTGGGCGACCCGACCTGGAACTCCTGGACGTAGAGGCCGCCTTCCCGGCGCACCTCCGCCTCGAGCCTGGTGGAGAGGGCGTTGACGACCGAGAGGCCGACACCGTGTAGGCCACCGGAGACGGTGTACGCCCCCTGCTCGAACTTGCCACCGGCGTGGAGCGTGGTCAACACGGTGGTGAGAGCGGAGCGCTTGGTCTTCTCGACCCGGTCGATGGGGATCCCCCTACCGTCGTCGACCACCTCCACCCCACCGTCGAGTCGGAGAGTGACGGTGATCTTGGTGCAGTGGCCCGCCATGGCCTCGTCGACCGAGTTGTCCACTACCTCCCAGAGGAGATGATGCAGACCCCTGGGACCGGTGGACCCGACGTACATCCCCGGCCGGCGTCGGACTGCTTCGAGCCCTTCGAGGACGGTGATGTCTCTGGCCTGGTAACTGTCGCGAGTGGTCGTCACGACCCTCCTAATAGCGAAAAATGGCGGACCTGGTGGAGAAGAAGACGTGCCGATTCTCCGGCAACTTTCACGAGTGTCATTCTACCTGGAAGAGAGGCCAAAACCGAATCCATTCCTGTGTTTTTCGGCGGCTAATCGCGCCCGGGGAGGGTGATATCGACCGAGGTGACGACCCCCTCGCCAAGACGTGTCGCCAGTCTCCCCAGCAGACTGCTCTCCGCGTAGCGGAGGAACGCCACCATCGAACCGCTCGAGGCCTCGACCACCAGGGTGCTGCCCCGGATGTACAGCGGTTTGGATCGTCCCGACCACGGTGCTCCGGCCAGGTCGTCCCACTCGGAGCTGAGAACCGCCATCACCATCGGGTCGGGAAGACCCAGTCGAGCAAACATCTCGTCGACCGACTCCGAGAAGTGCTCCAGGTCCTTGTCACGGCTCATCTGGTGACTCCCACTCCCACCTTCCACACCGAGCCCGAGATGGGGATGTCTTCTGGGCGGGCAGAGGTGATCATCGTCTGGGTGTCGTCGGGGAGGGCGGCGGCCAGAGCCTTGGACCGCTCCGGGTCGAGCTCGGAGAACACATCGTCCAACAAGAGGACCGGCGGCTCGCCAACGGTGGCGGCGACGGCGCGATGCGCCGCCAGCTTGACGGCCAGGGCCATGGTCCGCTGCTCCCCCTGGCTCCCGTGAGTCCTCGCCTCGTGGCCGTCGATCGAGAACCCGGGCTCGTCACGATGCGGGCCGACGGTGGTCATCCTTCGTTCGTAGTCGATCGGCCGGCTCTGTTCAAGGGCCCCGCCGAGACGGGCACCGAAATCGGCGGAGGAGGCCCGGTCGAGGTCCCCAGGCCACGAGGCCGAGTACGTGAAGATGGCCCGGGTGGTGTCGTGGGCCACCTCGGCGTAGGCCTCGTCGAGCATCGGTTGCAGGTTCTCGATCACCCGGGCGCGTCGGGCGAGGACCTTGCCGCCGGCCTGGGCAAATCTCGAGTCCCAGACCGAGAGCGTGGCCTCGTCGCGGTGTCCCTGCTTGAGGAAGGCGTTGCGCTGGCGAAGCGCCCGATCGAATTCCATCTGGTCGTGATGAGCCGCCGGCCAGAGTTGCACGGCGATGTCGTCGAGGAGGTCCCGACGGTATGCCGGGCCCCTCTTGATGAGGTCGAGGTCCTCGGGGAGAAAGGCGATCACCCGGAGAACACCCAGCAAATCGGTCGTTCTCCGCAGCTTGGTCTTGTCGACCTGGGTCCTACGCGCCCCCTGGCGGGGTACTTCGATCTCGATCAGGCGCTCCCGCTCCTTCCCCACCAAGCCGGCGCGGATCACCGCGGCTTGCTCACCGTCGGTGATGAGCGCATTGTCCGCCACCGAGCGGAACGACTTCAATGTGGCCAGGTAGGCGACAGCCTCCAACAGGTTGGTCTTTCCCGCGCCGTTGGGACCGATGAGGAGGTTCACATCGGAATCGGGGTGCCAATCCAGTTCGGGGTAACACCTGAAGTTGACCAGGGAGACCCAGTCGACCCTCATTCAGACCCGAACGGGCATCAACAGGTAAAGGAAGTCGCTGTCAGCGCCCGAGTCGAGGACGCCCGGTTTGAAGCCGTCGATGACCCTGATCCTCACGGAGTCTCCGAGGATGGCGGTCACCCCGTCCTGTAGGTACCGCGGGTTGAATGCGATCGAGACCTCTTCCTCGCTTCCGGTGTACTCCCCCGCGAGGTGCTCGGTCTCCCCACCCACGTCCTGACGGCTCACGGTGACCTCAACACCGCCTTCGGTCAGTTTGAGCCGCACCGGGATGTGATCTTCGGCCACCAGGGTCACCCGTCCCAGGGCGTCGAGCAGCTCCTCTCTGCTGAGGACGACCTGGTTGGGATAGGACTCGGGGAGCAGCGATTGATACTTGGGGAAGTTGCCGTCGATGAGCCGCAGCCGCAGCACACCCCGATCCGAGGAGAAGACCGCCTCCCGCTCTCGCAGTTGTGCCGTCACCTTTGGCGCACCCACCGTCCGGGGCAGCTCACGGAGACCTCGAGCCGGAACCAGGCCAGTGCCTTCCAAGCCCACCCCGGGCAAATCCTTTTTCGAAAGACGATACGAGTCGGTGGCCACCATCCGCAGGCCGGCGTCCGACGTCTCGAAGAGGACCCCGGTGAGGATGGGACGAGCACCGTCACCCGACGCGGCGATGGTGACCTGGTTGATCGCCTCGGCGAAGGCCTCCCCATCGACCTCGACCCCGTCGGTGACCACCTCCTCCTGGGTGGGGAAGTCATCGACGGCGAGGGGTCGCAACGTGAAGCGGGGCCCGTTGCCTTGGATCTCGATGTCGGTGTCACTCACCCCGATGGTGACCTGACCGGCCGGCATCTTGCGCACCGCCTCGGAGAGCAGCCGGCCCGGGATCACCGCCCGCCCTTCTTCCATGACCTCCACCTCTGCCTGGGTGCGCACGGTCATGTCGAGGTCGGTGCCGGTCACACGTAACGTGTTGCCGGAGACCTCGCACAAGAGCCCCTGCAAAACCGGGAGGGCAGTCCTGGTGCCCACGGCACGGTTTGCTCTGGCGAGCACGTCGGCAAGATCGTCTCGCTGGGCTCGGATTCTCACAGACAGTTGTCCCTTCTTCGATTGTCATGAACTTTCATTTCAACTGTATTAGTTGTAGTAGGGGGTTGTGGAAGTGTGTAAAGATTGAATCCGGTCAACCGGCAGTAGGTGATTCTCCTGTGGATTCGGCTGTAGACAATTCGTCCCTATCTGGGGATGAGCCGGGGATAACTCAGGAGCGTGTGGAAACACCACCACCTTTCCTCAGGTCCTGTGTGAGTTGATTGACACGGTCGAACACCGCGCGATCGGACCTGAGGATTCGCTTCACCTTCTCCACGGAGTGCAACACGGTGGTGTGGTCACGGTTGAAGTGCTCCCCGATCTTGGGTAGTGAGAGGTCGGTCAACTCACGGCACAGGTACATCGAGATCTGCCGGCAGAGCACGAGCGGCTGACGGCGACTAGCGCTGAGCACGTCCTCGACCGAGAAACCGTAGGCACGAGCTGTGGTGCGGATGATGGTGTCGGGCCCCAGCGGAACAGGCTCGTCGGCGCTGACGATGTCCTTCAGCACCCTCTCGGCGGTCGCCAGGTCGATATCGCGCCGGTTGAGCGCCGACCATGCGGTGACCCGGGTCAGGGCGCCTTCGAGCTCGCGGATGTTGTCCGATACCAGCCCGGCGATGTGCTCCAGGACGTCGACCGGCACCGGCCGGGGGGCGAACTCGGCGTTTCTGCGAAGGATGGCGAGACGAGTCTCCATGTCGGGAGGCTGGATGTCGGTGAGAAGCCCCCACTCGAATCGGCTGCGCAACCGGTCCTCGAGAGAGGACAGGTTTCTCGGGTGGCGATCGGAACTGATCATCATTTGCTTGCCCGACTCGTACAAGGAGTTGAAGGTGTGGAAGAACTCTTCGAGGATCTGTTCCTTGCCTTCGAAGAACTGGACGTCGTCGAGCAACAGGATGTCTACGCCCCGGTAGCGCGCCTTGAAGTCGTCGGGCCGTTTCCGTCTGATCGACTCGATGAAGTCGTTGAGGAAGTTCTCCGACGACACGTACCTCACCACCAGGGTGGGGTACATCTCCAGCGCTTGATGTCCCACCGCGTTGAGAAGGTGGGTCTTGCCGAGACCGGCCCCGCCATAGATGAACAACGGGTTGTAGTGGGCGCCCGGTTGCTCCGCCACGGCCATGGCCGCGGCCCAGGCGAACCGGTTGGACTGGCCCACCACGAAGCTCTCGAATCGATAGCGATTTATCAGGTTGGTGGCCTTGATGGGGGCGACCGACTCCCTCATTGCCGATTGGCCGATGCCCGGTTCCAACTCGGCGAGTTCGGGGGGCAACGGCTGTTCGACCGGCATCGTCTCGCTCACCTTGTAGATGGGCTCGGCGTTGGTGCCGAAGGTCGAGCGATAGGCACTCTTGACCAGGTCACCGTGTTTGTCTTGAACCCAGCGGAGATGAAATTCAGAGGGTGCGACGAGGACGATGCGGTCTCCGTCGGCGTCAGGCTCCAGACGTGAGAGCCAAGTGTCCCAGTTGGTCTCGGATACGCCTGACTTGAGTACCCCCCTGAAATCCGCCCACAGGTCGTTTGCTCGCTCGGGTTGCGTCACTTATTGGCCACTCCCTCCAAGGCCGAATTTGTCCACAGAAGCATCCACACCTGTGGAAACCTCTGTGCACATCCTCCAGCGGGTTGTTCATTTTCGGTCCGGGCTCGCACCGCTGTCATCTAGCACCGACGGGGGAAGTTGTGGCACTCCCGGGTTGAGTCGAGCGAGTATCTGATGCGACGATCGGTCAGTCAAGAGCGCGAGAATCGCCGTTGTGGAAGAACTCCGCGCCCGGTATCCACAGCAATTTCCCTGCTAGCGAAGCCATTTTCCAGATGATGGGTCGAGGCCTCGACGGCAACGAGCGACCAAATCGGTCTAAACATCTTTTCGCGAATTGTGTTTTTTCTCGCGAGTTGTCCCCCTCTCTGACAGAAGCGCTTGAGCCGGTCACATTGCGCAAGCACCGCACGTTCCGTAGTCTGTGCAGGTTCTCCCCGCTACCCCCCTCATTGCTCATTACTCATGAAAAGGACCTACCAACCAAAGGTTCGTCGCAGAAAGCGTCGTCACGGATTCCGCCATCGAATGCGCACTCGCGCCGGACGAGCCACGATCAAGAATCGTCGGCAAAAGGGCCGGAAGCGACTCGCTGCCTAACTACCAATCCCTCCGTAACTCTCGAGACTTTCGTAGAGTCCTGTCTGACGGGCAACGTCGTCGCATCGGCGGGATCGTCTTGGTCAGTTCGCCAGGCTCGACCGGACCTCCTCGTCTCGGCCTCGTCGTCTCGAGGAGTTGCGGATCTGCCGTGCAGCGCAATCGAATCAAGAGACGTCTCCGCTCAGCGGCCGTCACCGTTGAACTGCAACCAGGAATTGACTACGTGATCATCGCGACCGACCAAGTGGCTGATGCGCCCTATGCCCAACTGAGGGGATGGCTGGGTCGTGCCCTGGGGGAGCCCTCCGATGCCTGAGTGGCTCCGTCCCCGGACCTGGCTGGTGGCCACCATCAGGATTTACCAAAAACTGGTAAGTCCCAACCTGAGGGCCAACTGTCGGTATCAACCCACCTGTTCGTCCTATGCGGCGGCGGCCGTGTCGAAGTTCGGGGTGATCCGCGGGGGTTGGCTGGGGATCAAGCGGATCGGCAGATGCCATCCGCTCCGCCCGGGTGGACACGACCCGGTACCCGAGAATTGGAGACCTCAGTAGATGGGCGCCCTGTTCGATTCGTTGGTCGGTCTGCTCGGCTCGGTCCTCGCCTTCTTCTTCGACTTCCTCCACGACGCGATGAGCGACGGGGTGGCCTACGGGTTGGCCATCATCCTCTTGACGATCGTGATCAACATCATCGTCTTCCCGCTGACACTGAAACAGACCAGGGCCACCAGGGCGTTCAGCGCCCTGCAACCCCAGATCAAGAAGATCCAGGCGGAATACAAGGACGATCCCCAGGAGATGCAGAAGCGGCTGATGGCCGCTCAGAAGGAAGCTGGCGCCACCCCCGGGGGCTGTCTGCTCCCCCTGCTGGTGCAGATGCCCATCTGGTTCGGCCTGTTCCGACTGCTCGACAATCCGCTGAATCCCAACTACGGGATGGTCGACACCGCTCTCGGTGAGTCGATCGCTTCGGGATCTGGAAATTCCTTCCTGGGAATGATGCTCGACACCTCGCCGGGCACCGCGGTCGGCGAGGCCGGTCTGGTCTCCGCTATCCCCTATCTCATCATGATCGTGCTCATGGTGGCCACCCAATACATCCAGCAATGGCATTCCACATACGGCCAGGTCCGCAGCAAGGATCAGCCGGGAGCCGGAGCCCAGCAGGCAGTCACCAAGATCATGCCGTTGTTCATCGGCTTCATCTCTTGGAATTTCCCCGCTGGTCTCGTCCTCTACTGGTCGACCTCGAATCTGTTCCGTCTCGGTCAGCAAGTTCTCATTTTCAAGATCGATGGGCGCCCCCCCTCGCCGGGGTCTGAGCCGAAGGAGTCGGAGAAGCCAAAGAACGGCTCGCACGGTGACGACTCCGCGGACGACGACTCCAGGAAGCCACAGCCGGGCGCCGCAAATAGGCGCCGCAGGCGCAGGAGGAGATGACGTGGACTACGTCGAGATCGAGGTCAGGGCCAAGACGGTCGACCTGGCCGTTGAAGCGGCCATGCAAGAGCTGGGGGTGGACGACCCCGAAGAGGTCGCCGTCCAGGTGATCACCGAGCCGGTGAAGGGCTTCCTCGGAATGGGGGGACAGGATGCGGTGGTCCGGGTGAAGCGACAACCGGTCAGGAAACGTCGCAACCGGCGCCGCAAGGAGGACCGTTCCCCCCAGTCGTCGTCGAAGAACACCGAGAATCGACGACAGGGACGCGCGTCCGGCGGTAAGAATGGGACCAAGCAGCCCGATAGACGACCTGCCAAGCCCAGGTCCGACGGAAGACACGTGAGAACGGAGTCAAAAGTGTCTGATGATCGACCAAATCTCTCCCTCGACGAGCAGGCAGATGTTGCCCGGGAGTTTCTCGAGGGTCTGGTCGAGGCATTTGGTCTCGAGGGATCGGTGACCACCACCATCGATGAGGACGTGATCATCGCCGATGTCGAAGGGGATCAGACCGAGGCGATGGTGGGGATCCGTGGCTCGGTTCGGTCCGCCATCCACGAGCTGACCCGGACGGTTCTCCAGCGTTACAGCAAGGACACCGCCCGGCTTCGACTCGACATCGCCGGCTATGCGGAGCGACGCCGCACGGCACTCTCCATCTATGCCGAGCAACTGATCGAGCAACTCATGGAAGAGGGTGGTGAGATCATGCTCGAACCGATGAGCCCGGCCGACCGCAAAGTGATTCACGACGCGGCCGGCTCTCATGAAGGTGTCAGTTCTTACTCCGAGGGCGAGCCGCCCCGTCGTTACGTGGTGCTCTCCATGGCCGAGGCTTCGGAAGAAGAATAGGCTCCAACAGCGGAAAATCAACCCGATCTGGTAGCCCGACACCTCAGTGTCGGGCTACTTTGGTTTCACGTGGAACCTCTCTGGCTGGCTGCCGCCCATTTCTCCGGTCTCGATCCCGATTCGGTCCAAATCGACCGGATGGCTCGATACCGGCGCTGGTTGACCACCGAGGCCCGTGAGGCCGGGGGCATCGGCCCCGGGGAGGTCGATCGGATCGAGCGGAGACATCTCGGCGACTCGATACTGTTTGCGTCACAGTTCTCAGCTGAGCCCGGTGACGTCTGGGATCTGGGTAGCGGGGTGGGTCTTCCCGGTATCCCTCTGGCGATCTGCATCCCGGAGACCCGCTTTGTTCTCATCGACCGTTCCTGGCGACGGGTCGGTCTTCTCAGGAGGGCGCTACGGATCCTCGATCTGGAGAATTGCCAGGTGGAACATGGCGAAATCGAACAACTGGAAGGTGAGGTCGACACCGTGGTTTCCCGGGCCAGTCTTCCCCCTGAGGTGCTGGGGCCCCTGCTGGCTCCTCTGCTCGCCCCACGAGGGATGGCGGTGGTGGGTGGTTCCTGGAGGGAACGCCCGGATCACCTCGGCTGGGAGACGGTAGAAATACCCCCGGATCTGCTTGACCACACCGTTTGGCTTCTTATCATGCGCCGAGCATGACCAAGCCCATCGTGGTGGCCCTCGCCAATCAGAAGGGTGGTGTGGGAAAGTCGACCACCGCCATCAACCTCGCCGCCTCGTTGGCGTTTCAGGAGCAGCGAGTTCTTCTCATCGACCTCGATCCTCAGGGCAATGCCACCTCGGGTTTGGGTATCGATCGGGGATCGATTGACATCTCGATCTACGACGTACTGCTCAAGGAATCCCCCCTTGAAGACGCCATCGAACCCACCTCGGTGCGAAATCTGTTCGTGGTTCCGGCCACCATCGACCTGGCCGGGGCGGAGATCGAGTTGGTTTCCATGTTTTCACGTGAAACCCGTCTCAAGGTAGCCATCGAAGAGCTCGAGGATGACTTTGACATCGTGTTGATCGATTGTCCTCCGTCACTGGGCCTGCTCACCGTAAATGCCTTGACCGCGGCCCAGGAGGTGATGATCCCCATCCAATGTGAATATTACGCCTTGGAAGGTTTGAGCCAGCTTCTCAGAAACGTCGACTTGGTGAAATCAAACCTCAACCCCGGGTTGAAGGTCGAAGGCGTGGTCCTCACCATGTACGACGGGCGGACCAAGCTGTCCCGGGAGGTGGCCGAGCAGGTGCGTGAGTACTTTGGCGATGTGGCGTTTCGGGCGGTGATCCCCCGATCGGTGCGTCTCTCCGAGGCACCGTCATATGGTGAGCCGATCGAGGCCTTTGACCCGATGAGCCGGGGAGCAATCGCCTATCGACAGCTGGGACGCGAGTTTCTGGAACGACATAGTTAGGGAGTCAGTGTGACAACACGGAGGAAGGCAGGTCTCGGCAGGGGGCTCGAGGCGTTGATACCGACCGAGCCCGATCAAGGCGATCACCCGACCTATGTCGAGATCCCGGTCGATGGCATCAGACCTAACCCGGACCAGCCACGAAGTCGGTTCGACGAGACCACCCTCTCCGAGCTCGCCGCATCGATCACCGAGGTCGGTGTCCTCCAGCCGGTGGTGGTCACCCGTGGTGAAGACGGGAACCACTATCTGGTCGCAGGAGAACGTCGCTGGCGTGCGGCGCAGAAGGCCGGCTTGTCCACGATCCCCGCGGTGGTCCGAGGGAGCAGTGGTCACTCCAGTCTGATCGAGGCACTCATCGAGAACGTGCAACGTCAGGATCTCACCCCCTTGGAAGAGGCCCACGCCTACAAGCAACTTCTGGAAGATACTGGAATGAATCAGGAACAGGTGGCGGAGCGGGTGGGAAAGTCCCGCCCCGCGGTATCCAACACCCTGCGACTTCTGCAACTGCCGGGAGCGGTGCAGTCGATGATCGACTCGGGTGCTCTCAGTGCCGGCCACGCCCGTGCCTTGCTCGGGCTCGAAGACGAGAAGTACGCCGTTCACCTTGCGGAGAGGGCATCGGCGGAGGGTTGGAGTGTCAGACAGGTCGAGGACGCGGTCCGGGAGCGTCGGGAGATGGAGGAGCCACCCTTGGCCACCTCGGTGCGTCAGATCCGCCCGGTCGAGATCATCGAGCTCGAGAAGAGACTCTCGGATCGGCTGGGGTCGAAGGTGAAGATCAACTATCGCAATGCCAAGGGAAAGGTGGAGATCCGGTTCGGTTCGATCGAAGACCTGGAGCGGATCTATCGTATCCTCTCCTGACCCAGAACCTAGGTCAGCGTGCCACGGCGAAGAACTTGTTGAGCCCCTCGGCCACTGCCAGCCCGGTCTTCTCGTTGAGGCTTCCCAGGGCCACCACCGCAGCCGGTGCCCTGGTCTCTTTGAGCATGGCGCTGGCCCGACCTTCGACCCGGGCACCGAGAGAGAGGGCGAGAGCCTTGGCCAGTTCCTCACCGGCGCGTGACGAACTGTGCTCCGAAGCGAAGTAGAAGACACAATCTTCTCCTTCACGGTTCAGTCTGAAAGCCACGATGAGGTCCGAGCCCATCCGATTGGCCCGACCGGCGCGCAGCCTCTCGGGGATCTGCGCGTCGTTGCTCCTGGACATCATGGGGACTCCGCCCGCCTCCTGGATGGCGAGGGCCGCCGCCGATGCGGCATCCCACGTCTCGAGAGCCTCCTCGTGGTCGCGGCACTCAGCATCGAGGAAGATCCGAGCCCCGGCCACCGTCGCCGGCAGCATGCGCAGCCACTCTCGCTCCCGGATCGCCTGGCGACCCTCTCTCATCTCGCCCCGGGTTACAAGGTGGATCTCGGTGACCACCTCAGGGCCAACTTTTCCATCTTCTGCCAGGTGGCGGTTGTGTTGGAAGTCAATGACCGCCGCCTCGGTCTCGGGGCCATAGATCCCGTCGACCTTGCCCGAGTCGAATCCGAGAGTGTTGAGACGGGACTGCAACTCGGCGATGTCCTCTCCCCTGATCATCGGTCGCCGCAGGAACAGGATGCGGTCACCGAGCCGATACCCGGCCTCGTAGAGAGAACGCCAGGTATTGGGACCGACGATGCCGTCGGATTCGAGACCCTTGGCCTTCTGAAAGGCGACGACAGCCTGTCGGGTGCCCTCGCCGAACACCGAACGCTGGTCGGCGCCAGGATCGTATCCGAGCGCGGCAAGCCTGTCCTGGATATCGCGGACGGCTGTGCCTTCATCACCGGCGCGGTAGAGACGCATGAGGCCCTGATCCTAGGATCAGGGCCTCATGTAAGGCCCTTTCATGGCGGACCGACTTGAGGCGTTGCCACCAAGCGGTTCTCTAAACGAACTCGCTGAGGTCGGCGAGGAGCTTGTGCTTGGGGGCGGCGCCGACGATGCGCTTCTTCTCCACACCGTCTTTGAAGAGGATCAGGGTGGGGATGCTCAACACGTCGTGAGCAGCCGCGGTCTGCGGGTTGTGGTCGACATTGAGCTTGCCGATGTCGAACCCGTCCTGCTCCTCCGCCAACTCCTCGAGGACGGGAGCTATCACACGGCAGGGACCACACCACTCTGCCCAGAAATCGACGAGCACCGGCTTCTCGGCACTGATGGCGTCGTTGAAGACGCCGTCGTTGAGGGTGAGGATTTCAGCCATGTGGTTTCTCCTTGTTCAGCTTGTTGAACCGCGAATTCCGGCCGGTCATTCCTGGTCGGCCAGCCATCTCTCGGCGTCGATGGCAGCCATGCAACCGGTTCCGGCCGCGGTGACCGCCTGTCGGTAGACGTGGTCGACGACGTCCCCGGCCGCGAACACGCCCTCCACCGAGGTTCGCGTCCCCCGTCCGGCGATCACGTAGCCGTTCTCGTCGAGGTCGAGCTGGCCGGCGAAGAGGTCTGTCGTCGGAGTGTGACCGATGGCGACGAAAACCCCGTCGGTCCTGAACTCGCGGGACTCGCCGGTGACGGTGTCCTCCAGCGTGACTCCGGTAACGGTGTCCTCGCCCTGGACCTCGGTGACGATGGTGTTCCAGAGCACCTCGATCTTCTCGTGCTCCAAAGCCCTCGCAGCCATGATCTTGGAGGCACGGAACTCGTCGCGGCGGTGGACGATGGTCACCTTGGAGGCGAACTTGGTGAGGAACAGAGCCTCTTCCATCGCGGTGTCCCCACCGCCGACAACGACCAGCTCCTGGTCACGGAAGAAGAAGCCATCACAGGTGGCGCAGGCGGAAACGCCCTTGCCGGTCAGGGGCTGCTCACCGGGGACGCCGAGCCATTTTGCTTCGGCCCCGGTCGCGATGATCACCGCGTCGGCGTGGTACTCGTCGGCGCCGACCTCGACTCGGAACGGGCGAGTTGAGAAGTCCACTGAGGTGACATCCACCTGACGCATGCTGGCGCCGAAGCGCTCGGCCTGCTTGCGGAACTGGTCCATGAGCTCGGGGCCCATGATCCCGTCGGGGAATCCGGGGTAGTTCTCGACATCGGTGGTGATCATCAACTGACCGCCGGCGCTCAGACCCTCGAATACCAGAGGCTCGAGGTCGGCGCGGGCGGCGTAGAGGGCGGCGGTGAGCCCGGCAGGGCCTGAGCCGATGACTATCACTCTCTCATGTGTCATTTCTCGACCTCTTGAACCACAGGAAGCCGCCCGCCACAGCGAGAACGACTCCAAAGACGGCGAACGCCCCGGCGGTGGTCAACGGGATCTCCAGCGCACCGAAGATCGTCCACACCAGGAAGAACAATGCGGTCAACCCCAGAGCGGCGGCGAGGATTCCCAGACCGGTGAGCTTGATCGCCCTGGCCACCCGGTCCACCGTCATCGCCCGGACCTTTACTGCCACTTGTTCGACGAGGTCGGCGAATCTGGCGGCGTATTCCTGCATGCGGACGAGGTTAGTTGCGCCTCGACCGAATCCCCACGGCAACTAGTCGTCTACGTGGATGAGCTCGCAAGCGTCCGGATCGACGAATGCGATCGGGGCGGTCGAGATGTCGGTGTCCTCGGGGATCGCGGCGATGAACGACGTCACCCCGCGAGGCGGATCCACCGAGCCCCCCGTCTCTTCGGCGGTTGATGCGGTCCGGCTGGCGACGACGGTGAATCCGACCAGACCGGCGTCCACGAGACAGGTCTCCAGTGCGGAGGAGGAAAGGGTCTCCGGCGACGAGGCCTGCGTATCGGGGAGCTCACCCTCACGAAGCCGCTCCGCCTGGCCGGCGTAGAAGGCAATCTCGTCCTCTGTGAGGGCATCGGTGTCCGACCCCTCACTCAAGGGCGCCGGAGCGATCCCCTCGTCTCCGCCACCACTGTCCTCGGCTGCTTCGGCCGCTGCGGCGGTGGTGCTGGTCGCGGTGGCCTCGTCGGCGGCCAACCGGTCGGCACCACCGAACGGGTTGCCCTGGTTGATTACGGCGACCAGCCCGACCACCAGCAAGAGACCGGCGGCAGAGGGCGCCCAATGGAGGTACCAGGGGTTGGCGGCTGCCGATGGCTGCGGGGTGCGCAGCGCCGACCAGACGTCACGGCGCAGGTCGGACCGCTCGGCGTCGCTGAGAGCGACGGTCCCCGCCCCGGTCAACGCCTCGTAGGCGAGCTTCTGTGCCTCGTACTCTTCGGAGAGCTCCGAAGAGGAGGCGACGAGGGCGCGTGCCTTCGACTCGTCGTCGAGACGTCCTTCGACGAGGGCTGCGATCAGCTCGAGCTCGTGGTCACGCATGTCTTGTGTTGGATGGTCTGGTCATTGGTTTCGGTTCCCCAACTCTCGGGCCAGCTGCCTTCTTCCTCGGAAGACCCGGGACTTGACCGTCCCGACCGGCACTCCAAGCACCTCAGCCACCTCCCCCAGCGCCATCCCCTCCATGTCGGAGA
>Ga0299913_10001903_pt1 | contig 16040 bp, 21 predicted proteins | sample RVTome_9_FD_201360 | JGI IMG/M metagenome (GOLD analysis project Ga0299913, IMG submission 201360) | Soil microbial communities from uranium-contaminated site in the Upper Colorado River Basin, Wyoming, United States - RVT155D38 (version 2) ...
CGATCCCCCGCCCCCCGGAGCCGCCGAGCTCACCGAAGACGCGCGCCACGTCGCCGAAGGTCGCCACCTCTACGCCGCCCCCCTCCTCAAGATCCACCCCGCCGGCGGGTCGGCCGTCCCGAGCCGCTCGACCGCCGTCACCTCGACCCGCTCCCCGTCCACCTCGACCGCGTCCCCTTCCTCCGGGACCACCGGCGACCCGAGCGCCGCCACGACGACCTCGCCCCCCTGTACCGCCACCACCGCGCCCGCCGCGTCACGCTCGACCCGCTGCGCATGAAGCCGCGGCAGCTCGTACGCTCTCGCCGACTCGACCGCCACCGCCTCCCCGTCGCCGGCCGGCGCGGCCAGCGGCGGCGAGATCGGGACCGTCACCTCGTCGCCCACCGCATCGGCATCCGCCGTCACCTCGTACGGAGCCGCCCCGATCGTCACGCGCAGCCCGGCGCGCATCCGACCGCGAACACGGCCGCCGCGGAGCGTCACCTCCTCCGCCCCCGCCGAGTGCGCTCCCGCGACGACCAGCGCCTCCGTCACCTCCCCGGCCACCGGGTCCGCCAGCGTGTGCCGCCGGAACAGCGTCACCGTGCCGCCCCCGCCGAACCTCCGCACGCCGCGGCGCACAAGGCCGGCCTGCCGCCGCGCCACCCTCACGAGAACGCCTCCGCCGCGCCCTGCGGCAGCCGGAACAGCGCGCGCTCCGCCCACGACGGGAGATCCGAGCCGCCCCCTTCGTAGCGCTCGGAAAAGCCGGCACCCGACTGCCCGACCACGCCCGGATCTCCCGTGTAGGCCCCCTCCACCAGGACCGCGGCCACCCGCCGCAGCCACGCCGGCAGCTCGACGGCGGCGCGCATCGTCCAGACCGCGCCGCCGTCGACCACCGTCTCGCCCACGACCGCCGGCCAGACCGGCTCCACCGTGCCCGCCTGCCCCGCCGTCGTCGCCTCCGCCAAAAGCGCCGCCGGCGGCGTCGGCCGGCGCCAGGCGCCCACCGCTACCGCCTCCTCTGCCGTCCAGTCCGCGGCCACGCCCGGCACCAGGTAGCCGGCCGTGTAGGTGGCCACGACCTCGCCGACCTCGCCCCCCCACCCGTCCGCGAGGTAGAGCCAGCCGAGCGCCGGATCCTCGAGCCTCCAGTCCGCCTCCACCTCGCCGGCGACCGTCACCGAGACGGTGCCGGTCTCCACCGGCAGTGCCGACAGCCGCAGCCGAAGCCGACCGCGGCCGCTGAGCGTCTCCCGGTACACCTGGCGGGCCAGCCGGCGACCGACGAACGACTCGACGCCGGAAGTCACCTCGTCGATCACGTCGCCGAGCTCCGACGCCGAAGCGTCCGGCAGCCGTTCCGTCATCGTCGCCAGATCGACGAGACGGCTCGCGGCCGCGCGTTGGAGTACCTCGAGCACGTCCCGGCGCGGCCCCTACTTGCCGCCCTTCCGGCCGCGCTTCCGGCCGCCCTTCCCCTTGGCCGGCGCCTCGGCCGTCTCCGGCGCCTCGACCTCGGCCGTCTCGCCCCGCGGCGTCTCCGCCGTCTCCGGCGCCGCCGGCGCCTCGGCCGTCTCCGGCGCCTTCGCCTGCCGCGGCGCCGGCGGCGGATCGACGAGCTCCACCGCGCCGGCGGCGATCGCAGCCTCCGCCTCCGCGGCCGGCAGCGTGCGCTCGCGACCCGGCGCGAAGACGCCGCCGGGGCCCGCCTCGAGCGTTCGCTGGCGGACCCTCACCTCACGCGACATCAGGCCGGCCCCTTCCGCGGCCACGTGCGCACGATCGACGCGCTCGCCACCAGCCCGGTCGTCGCCCCGGCCACCGTCACCGCCACCCGCAGGTAGCGCTTCATGCCGAGGTAGCCGATCCGGTAGGCCTGATCGTCGTCGGGCGCCCCGTCGACGACCGGCTCCGCCCCGTCGAGCAGGCCGTCTGCCACCGGCGCGAACGTGACGTCGTCGTCGCTGTCCTCGACGACGAACGTGTGCGAGCCATCCGTCCAGGCGCCGGCGTCGATGACCGCCGTCGCCCCGTGGTAGCCCTGAAGGTCCGCGCTCGCGCCGTCCGCCGACGCGTCGCGCGCCGCCGGCCCGAGCGACTGCACGATGTTGAACCGCTCCCTGAAACTCCGCATCCCGCTCTCCTTTCCGTACCCGGTGGCCGGACCGCCCGGCGCCGCCCCTCAACTCGCCGGGCGGCCCAACCACCTACGATCAGCCCAGCTGCACCCGGACGAACGCCTCCTCGTCGACGGGCATCCCGTCGACCTCCGCCTCCACCAGCAGCCCCACCTGGCGACGAAGCGCGAACAGCTCGTTGAGCCGCTTCATCGTGAAGTTGAGGAGGTCGGCGATCCAGTACCCCTCGCGGAAGTTGCCGAGGATCGAGACGTACTTGCCCGTGGTGAAGGTGTTCGGCGCGTACTCCGAGATCCGCGTCGGGAAGCCGAGCAGCCGGTCCGGCTCGCCGACCTTCGCGCTCGGCTCCCACAGGTAGGCGCCCGTCGCGCCGTCCTCGCGCTCCGTGTCGACCTGCTTGTAGAAGTCCCGGTGCGCCACCCACACCGCGCCGTTGTGGTACCCGCCCCGGAGCGTCCACTTCGCCGCCTTCAGGCCGGCGAACTTGACCGCCGTCGCGTCGTTCCCCTCGGAGACGTCCCGACCGGTCGAGATGCCGTGCGCGCTCGGGGTGAAAACGCCGAGCGCTTGCGCCGCCCCCGAGCCGACCATGAACCCCTTCTCCTCGCTCACCCCCAGCTTGTAGACCGCCCGCTGGCGGGCCAGCTCATCGGGCGGCATCGCCGCCACCCGCAGGAGCTTCGTCGAGAGCTTCACGAGCTTCGTCAGGGCATGCGGCTTGAGCTCGCGACGGCCGAACTCCATCTCGTCCTCGGTGATGTCGCTCGCCGGGATCTCCGGCGTCCACTCCGCGTCGTCGAGGTCCTTCTCGAGCGACGGCGCCCCGAGCGAGTCGCTCGAGGTCACCATGAAGACCCGCGACAGCGACCGGACGAAGACCGCGTTGTCCTTCGCCTTGACGAGCTCGGTGAGGAACTGCGTCGGCGGCACCAGCTGGCCACCGTACAGGTCGATCCCCGCCTGCTGCACCGCCCGGGTCGCCTCCGCCGAGAGCGGCTGGCGCTGCGGCATGAGCATGGCCCGGAACGCCTCCATGTACCCCGCCGTCGACCGCAGCTCCTCGTCGGGCGTCAGGGTCCGGTTGCCGACGAGCGAGCGGTACTCCTCGACCGCCTTCTCGTCGCGCGTCTCGCGCTCCCCCTCACCACCCCGCGACTCGCCACCCTCGCCGCCGTCGCCGGCGCCCGCGCCGCCGCGGGTGCCCTGACTCGCCGCGAGCTCCGTCTCCTGGCGCAGCTGCACCTCGAGGAGCTCGATCTCCTCGCGCAGCGCGTCGCCCTTGTCCATCAGCGCGCGGTACTCGCCGCGCTCCTGCTCGGTGAGGTCGCGCTTCTCCTTCTCCGGCGCCTCGACGTACTTCTGGCGCGCGTCGGCGACCAGCTTCACCCGCGTCGCCCGTAGCTCCTTGATCCGCTCCCGCAGCATCGGCTCCCCCCTTCGCCCGCCCGGCCCCTCGACGGCCAGACGCACGAACGGCGCAGCCACCGACGCGGCCGGGCATCGTCATTGCCCGTTCCGCGTGGCGCCTGCGCCGTTGCCGGGATCGCGGGAGGTCTGAGAGCCTGCCCGGATTGTCGCGGCGGCTCAGAAGCCACCGGGGCCCGTGGCGCTCCGCCGGCCCGCCGACCGGCCCGGAGCCCCGCGCTCCGGATGCGCCCTCCTGCCCCTGTTCGCGCTGAGTATCCTACAAATGGGCCGTCTTCGTCAACCCTCTCGCGTTCAGAGCGCGAGAAGATCGATCTCCCGGCCCCTGCGGTCCGCCGCGACCTTCCACGCCTCCGCCTCGGCCTGGCGCTGCTCCCAGGCCTCGAGCGAACGCATCGCGACGTCCGTCGCCGGATACGCCGGGAAGGTCACCGGGCCGAGATCGAAGACCTTGATCTCGAGCAGCGTCCGCAGCTTGCGGCCGTCCTCGAGCGTCCTGAACTCATCGCGCCGGGTGCCGAAGCCGAACGACCCCCCCTTCACATCCCGGCGCCCGACGAGCACCGGCATGTCCCGGCCGACCGAGGTGTCCGGCAGGTCGACCTCCATCCGCACGCCGCGGGTCGACCCTTGCTTCACCACCTCGAAGCGCGCCGTCCCCGACGACTTCCGACCGAGAATCAGATCGGAGCGGTGATTGAACAGCGCCACCCAGTCGTCCTCCTCGAGCGACCGGTCCACCGCGTCCGGGTGCACCTCCTCGACGAAGTCGCCGAGCTCGACCGACCGCGACCCGAAGACGATCGGAAAGCCGACGAGCACACTCCCTTCGCCGCCCTCCTTCGCCCGCACCTCGAAGCTGCCGCCCTCGAGATACCGCTCCTCCCGCTCCAGCTCGTCCCTCTCCATGCCGACCCCCTTTCTCAGCTCTCAGCCCGCCGTCACGACGCAGGTACAGCCGCCGTGAAGCGGCGGATGCCCCACGACCTGCTTCACCTCGAGATCGCCCGACCCCTCGTCGCCCTCGAGAACCCTCCCCGGCTCGACGAACGCTCCATGGATCTCAACCGTCACGCCGTGCATCCGCTGGCAAAAAACACACTCCGCGCCCGCACCATCCCACCGAAGAACGCTCCACCCGGCGGCCAGGTAGACCCAGCGAGCGATCGCCGCGCCGGCCTGCGTCGCCTCCCTCTCGGACGCATCCTCCGCCCGGGTCTCCGCCCAGCCGTCGAGACGCTCGCGGATCGCTTCCGCCGCGGCCTCCCGCGACGACGCGAACTCCGACACCAGCGCCTCGAGCTGCCGCCGGCCGCTCCCGGCGTGCCGCTTGCCGAACGTCCGCGAGTACTCGGCGGCGCGCTCCGACACGTCGACCGCCAACTCGTCGAGATCCGCCCCCACCTCCCGCGCAGCCACCGGCGCCACCGCCTCGAACATCGCCTCCACCACCGGCTGCAGCCGGCTCGCCGAGTACCCCTCATGCTCCCCGTAGAACTCCGCCAGGAACTCGAGGAAGGCGCCGTGCCCCCGCGCCACCAGCCGCGAGAGCCCGACCCGCAGCCGCTCGACCTCCTCGCCAACGAGCGCCGCCGCATCCCGCCGGAAGAGCTTCAGGTACGCCGACCGCAACCTCCGGCGCTCCACAGCCGAGGCTCGAGAGCGCCGTTCGCGCGCCTCCGCCGCCCGCGACTCCGGCAGGTGATCTTCGATGGCGATCTCCTCACCGTGGATCAGCTTCCGCTCGCCCCCGGTCAACCCCGCCGCCGCCTGCTCGGCCGGGATCATGTTGAGCGGCACGAAGTAGATCTCCCCGGTGCCGTTCGGCATCGGGTTGAGCCCCTCGAGCTCCCGGATCTCGTCGCCATTCATCCACCCGTCCTGCCGCGCCTGGTGGTACGCCGCGTAGCGGGCCTTCAGGTCACCGCGGAGGAGATCCTTGTCGAAGTGCTCGATCGAGATCCCCCGCGCGCGCTCCTCGTCGGAGAGGAGCTTCAGCGACAGCGCATCCTCCCAGCGCGAGAACCACGGCCGCAGCGTCCACAGGAGGAAGCCCCGCTGTTCCTCCTCGATGTTCGCCCGCACGGCGGACTTCTCCGTGTCCTGTAGCAGGTGCTTCGGGATGCCGAAGCACCGCGCGATCTCCTCGAGCTGAAACCGGCGCGTCGCAAGCATCTGCGCCGCTTCCGGCGGGAACCCCACCTCTTTCCAGTCCAGCCCGCCCTCGAGGAGCCCGACGCGGTGCGCTTTCTTCTGGCCGCCGTGGGCTTCCCGGAAGGCGTCGAGGACCTCCTTCCGCTTGTCCCGCCCGAGCACCTTCTCGCTCTTGAGGAAGCCCCCCGGCCGGCCCCCCTGCGAGAACAGCTGCCCGGAGTAGCTCTCCACCGCCTGACTCAGCCCGACCGCCTCCCGGAGCGCGTTGAGCGGCGGCTCACCGCTCAGTCCGTTGAGCGAGAGCCCGACGACGTGCACCATGTCGTCTTCGGGAACGATGTTCGGGCCGAGCCCGTCCCCGATCCGGTAGACGAGCCGCCCGCCGACGATCCGGCCGGCCGCGGTCCGCTGCTCGCCGACGATCTCCGGCTGCGTCATGTCGGGCCGGCGCGGCCAGAGTCCGATCGGACGGCCGCCCTGGTCGCGCTCCACCTCGAGGTAGCCGTTGCCCCACAACGCGACGTGGCCCGTCACCGCCTCGACCGCGGCGCGCGACGCCATCAGCCGGTTCGCTCGGTGCCGTAGGAGTCCCCAGCGCGGATCATCTTCCATGCGCTCCCGGCCCCGCGGCTTGAGCCGGCGCATCAGGTGCCGAGGCGTGGTCGACACCGCCTCCGCGAGAACCCGGACGCACGCCTTCACCGCGACGACGTTCCGCGCAGTCGTCTCGCTCACCGTAATCCCGGAGCTCGTCTCCCCGCCGCCGAACAGATTCAGCAGCCACGACGACGGGTCCGCCAGCGTGCCGGCGTACCCGGTTCGCGCCCTCGACTCCGCCCCCGCGAGCTCCCGGAAGATCATCACCACCTCCCCGCGACGTAGTCGCCGACCAGGGCAACGCCGACGACGAGCAGACCCGCCCCCGGCTCACCCGCCCACCAGCCCACCCCCGCCGCGGCGACGCCGACCCCGGCGGCCGCTTGCAGCGCCTCGAGAACGCCCGGTCGCCGGAGCCAGACAGCCATCCGCCGGCGCCGCCGCCGCCCCATCTACCCGCCCTCGTCGAGATCGTGCATCGTGAACGCCGGCTCCCCTTCCTCCGGCTCGAGCATCGCCCGCCCGATCGCCATGACCAGCCCCACCACGCCGTCGATCCGGCCCGAGCTCCGGGCCTTGTCCGGCTTGATGTTGCCCGCCGCGTCCTGCTTCGCGGCGGCGTTCGCGGCGTTCCAGCGCAGCACCGGCGAGCGCCCGAAGGCGAACGACCGCGCCCGCAAGAGCCGCTCGAACTCCCGCGCCGGCCCGGCCATCGAGGCGAACCCCTGCCCGAACGGAACCACGGTGAAACCGTCGCCGTCGAGCTGTGTCTGCAGCTGCGTCGAGTTCCAGCGATCGATCGCAATTTCGACGATCTCCACCACCTCGCCGAGCTCGTTGACGTCCCGCCGCAGCACGTCGTAGTCGACGACGTCGCCCTCGGTCGGCCGGATCCATCCGTCGCGCGCCCACGCGTCATACGGCACCTGGTCCCGCTTCGCCCGCTCGAGGATCCGATCCTCCGGACACCAGAAAATCGGGACCACCTTCCACCGCTCGCCCTCCTCGACCGGCGGAAAGACAAGCGGCAGAGCCGTCAGATCGGTCGTCGCCGAGAGATCAAACCCGGCGAAGCACCGCCGGCCGGCGAGCTCCTCGAGCGACGTCGGCAGATCGTTCTCGTCCCACAGGTCGAGATCGATCCACCGCTCGGCCTGCTCGGTCCACACACAGAAGTTCAGCCGCGCGACGATGTTCTGCTTCGCCGGCATCCCCTCCGCCTCCGCCACCTGTTCGCGCAGGTAGCTCACCGGGAGGATCGTCCCGAGCCCGGGGTTTGCCTTCGGCCAGCACCCCTCATCCCCCATCCAGTCGTCATCGGCGTCGAGCTGGCAGACGTAGGCGAACCAGGTGTCGTTTTCGATCGCCCCCCGCAGGACCTTCTCGCTGTACTCGTGGTGATACCAGCAGATCGACTCCCGGTCGTAGCCGGCGTTGGTGATTTCGAGGATCAACGCCTGCCGGCGGTTCTTCGTCCCGGCGCGCATCTTGTCGACCACGAGCGGGCCGGGGTGCTCGTGGATCTCGTCGATCAGGGCGATGTGCGGCCGCTTGCCGTCCAGCCCTCGGTGCTCGCTCGACACCGGCCGCAGGAAGCTCGCCGTCTCTCGGTGATTCAGCGTGTGCGTCAAAATCTCGAGCTCCGCGGAGAGCGCCGGCGACGCGATCGCCATCGCGTGCGCGTCGCGGAAGGCGATCCCCGCCTGATCCCGCGTCGTCGCCGCGCAGTAGATCTGCGCGCCCGCCTCCTCGTCCGCGATGAGCCCATAGAGCCCCACCCCGGCCGAGAGCGGCGACTTTCCGTTGCCCTTGCCGATCTCCACATACCCCGTCCGAAACCGCCGGTAGCCGTCCCCGCCGAGCCACCCGAACAGGCTCCCCACGATGAACTGCTCGAACGGATCGAGGACGAACGGCTTCCCGTCGAATTTCCCCTCGTAGTGACAGAGGAACTCGGGAAAGAACTCCATCGCATGACACGCCAACTCCACGTCCCACCGCAGCCCCCGCGCCGGCCCCTCCCCGAGATCCCGCAGGTGCCGCTCGCAGGCCAGCCGCACCAGCTCGCCCACGACCACCTTCCCGGCGACGACGTCGCGCGCGTAGCGCGTCGCCGCGTCGCCCGGCCACCTCACCTCTTGCCCCCCCGCATGAGCCGGAACTTTCCGAGCTTCGAGCTCGGCGTCTCCTCGTCGTCGCCGGCGACCGGCGGCCGGACCCGCGTCCGCGCCGATGGCGTCAGGCCGAACTCCGCGGCGAAGGCGCGGACCTGCTGCGCCGCCGCCCGGGCGATCGCCACCTGCGGGAACTGCTGGACGTACTTCACTTTCCCGTCCTTGTCCCGCAGGACGTAGGTCGAGCCCTCCGCCTCGAGAAACTCGACCGCCGCCCGCCAGTCCGCCCAGGCCTGGCAATAGATCGCGAACGCTCCCCGGTCGACGACGGTGAACAGCCCCAGTCGGTGGAGCTCTTTTCCGACCCGCCTCCATTCCCGCTTCGCCTCCGTCGAGAGCCACGCCGGCGGCGCCGGCGGCCACTTCGTCGCCCGCGGCTGCGGCTCACCCTGCGGGAGCGGCCGCCGGCCGGGATTGCCCCGCAGCTTCCGGAGCTTCGTCGGCTGTGGCGCCGGGCCCCTACGCCCCACGACGCGCCCCCCTCGTCTCGACCGTCGCCTTGCAGCCCTCGCCACCGACCACGTCGAGCCGCGAGATCCCCGGGCGCCGCGCGTCGTCGAGATCCTTCCCCCACGGCGACGGCCCGGAGGCCACCACCGAGGCCTCCCGCCCCAACCCCGAGAACTCCCGCTTGAGGTCGGCCGGGCCGAGCGCCTCGACCGCGCCGGCCTCCTGCGCGCCGAAGACCTCGTCGACCACCCACAGGTAGAAGCCGAGCAGGTCGCGGTCGTCGCACACCTCGACGTACTCGAGCCGAGGGTTCTTGTTGAGGTTCATCGACGTGCGGACGACCACCGACCACGCGTCGTTCGAGGCCAGGACGAACTTCGCGTGATTCCGGGTCACCCGGATCGTCTCGTCGCCGAACGCCTCCCGGAGCGCCCCGCAGAGATCCGGTCGGCGCGACTGAAACGAGAAGTCGACCAGCCACCGCAGCGACCGAATCCGACCGTCGCCGAGAAGCGCCGCCGCGTCCTCGATCTCCCGGCCGGCTGCGGTCCAGGTCGACACCACGAGATCCGCCGGGCCGGTGCGCTCGAGCACCGCCCGGATCAAGTCGATGAGCGAGAACTGCCCCTTCGTAAGCAGCACAAGCGCCCCCCACCCCTACGACGGCCGGCCCCTTCCGACCCGTCAGCCTCCCTCAGACCCCCCCCTCCCGAAACTCGCGCCTGCGTGTACGTCGCCACGCGTCCGGTCTACGCCGCCAGCGCCCAACATTTCGCCCCCCCCCCTCCCCCTCAAGCTCGCCCTCCGCCGCCCGGCGAAGCTCACGCGTCGTCCGCCGCACGTCGTGAGCGCCGATCCGCAGCACCGTGCGCGTCGCGAACCGCCAGGCCGCCACCGTCGCGCCGCCCGTCCGCACCGCTTCCCACTCCCGGCGGCCGAAGTAGATCCGACCGCCGGCCACCACGACCGGCCGGCCACAGTGCCACCAGCCCCAGCGCCAGGGCGGCAGCCGCGGCACGAGATCGATCTCGCCGCCGTGCACGGCGACGATCTTCCACGTCGGCGAGCGCAGACCGATTCGCTCGTCGTACCACTCGGCCCACGACCGATCCCCGCCGCGGGGCGCGCCGAGAGTGAAGACCTCTTCAACCGTCCAGCCCTGCGCTCGGAGCTCTGCCGCCATGTAGAGCGCCGCGATGCCGCCGAGGCTGTGCCCGACGATGATCCGCCTCGGCCGCCCACCGGGTCGCCGAAACCCTCCGGCGATCCAGGCGAGGACCTCCGGCACCAACCGACGATGATGCCGGGCGAAGCCGGCGTGCACCCGGCCCTTCGCCTGCCAGTGCGAGGCGGCCGGCACCTTGCCGAGCCGTAAATTGTCGCGCCAGTCGCCCCACTCGTGAGAGCCCCGGTGACAGAGGATCTCGAGGCCGGGCGCCGCCGCGACGCCGACCTGTGATCCGCCCCGGTCGAGCAATCGAGCCTCGGTGAAGCCGGCCTCTCCTGCTCGTCGGCACCACTCCTCGGGATCGAGGTACGCCGACTCCGCGAGCTCCGCCACCGCGGCGGCCCGCTCCGTCGACCAGCGACCGCACGTCCCGGAGCGGAGCGCCTCGAGCACCTACTCGCCTCCCCCGGCGAGCCGAGCGAGCGACACCGTGGCCGCCAGCCCCCAGCCGATCCGATCCGAACGGATCCCGTCCCCGTCGTACGACGCCAGGGCGACCAGCGCCACCGAAGACTGTCGCCCAAACGTCCAGCCCGGCCCGAGCCCTACCGAGTGCGGGCCGAGCAGACCCACGACCGACGCCCACCGGCCCGGCCCCGCCTCGACCGACCACGCGGCGAAGCCGACCCCGGCATCACAGCCGATTCCGGCCCCGCCGTCCTCGGAGACGACCTCGCACCACACCGCCGGCGCGATCCGGGCGGGCCGCGCCTCGGCTACGGCCGGCTCCTCGGCCGCCGCGAAAGCCGGACCGAGAAGCGCCAGGACGAGCAGGGCGCCCACCGCACGGCGGCACCACCGACCATCCTCCCGAGCCGTCTTCGCGGAGTGGCAGGGCTTGCAGAGACCCTGGAGGTTCTCACGCTCGTCGGTTCCGCCGGCGGCCAACGGCACGATGTGGTCGACCTCCGTCGACGGTCGGCGGTCGCAGGCTCGACAGACCGTCTCCTCGCTCAGGACTACCGCCCGCAGACGGCGCCACCCTCGTCCGTAGCCCCGGCGCGCCGATGAGCCGCGGTCCTCGTCGTAGCGCCGACCCCGCTCCGCGCGGTGATCGTCGCAGAAGCGCCCGTGTGTGAGCTTCGGGCAGCCCGGCTGCCCGCACGGCGTCGGAAGCTTTAGCGGCACGACGGAGATCCCCCCGCCGCTGACAGTACCGCCTAGCAGACTCGCGCGTCAAGCGCAAGTCTATCGCTCTCTACATCAGCGCGATGGGGTCGCCGCTGCCCGTGGATGCGCTAGAGTTCCGCACTTACAGACCCACCGGGGCCGAGAGCCCCGCAACCCGAAGGGAGAGGTGGACCATGAACCGTCGCCGCTTCGCCGCCGTCGCGATCACCGTCGCCATCTTGTTCGCGCCGGTCGCCGCCGCGCAGCCGCTCGCCTCCGTCACCCACGCCTTTGCCGACCTCTGGCAGACGATCCTCGCCGCGATCACCGGCGAGGACTCCGCGCCCGACCACAGCGCGGAGTCGGCGCCGCTACCGCCGGCCGAGCAGCCGCAGACCACCGAGTCGACCGAGAACCCGGACACCGAGGACGGTGGCGGCAGGTGGGACCCGGACGGCTAGGTCGACGGTCGCAGCCACGGGCGGGCCGGATCGACCTCGCCAAGATCCTCGCCGCAGCCGCGGCAGCGAGTCGCATCCGGCTCGACCGGCCCCCTACAGGCGGGACACTTCGGCCGAAGATCCGGGCCGGCCGCCACGATGAGCCAGCCCAGCGGACCGAGCAGGAGCCCCCACCACGTCCCGGCCCTCTCGCGACCGCGCCGGGCGCCGATCATGCGCCCGACCAGCGCCCCGACCAGCGCCCCCAGCAGTAGTACGAACGCTTCGGACTCCACGTACCCTCCTTACCGTAGACGGCTGACTACCGCCGCGCCGGCGCGGCGAGCGTGCCGCGTCGCATGAACCAGCGGCGCCAACGATCCCACGGAGCGCCCCCGCGCCGCATCCGCGAGCAGGCGCGCCGCGGCCAGAACCCCCGTCGGCGCACCGATCGACCGGCAGAGTGCGACGATCCTCGCCGAGCTCGCCTCGAGCCCGAGGTAGTCGCCGCGCTGCGCCTGCGCCTCCGCCACGTCCAGGTAGGCGTCCGCGGCGAAGCCTACATGCCGCGTCTCGTCGAGGTCGCGCTGGAGCGGGCGCCAGACCTCGAGCGCCGCTTCCGGGGCCCCAGAGGCGAGCGCGGTCCGCCCCCGCTGCCACCACCACGACAAGGCCGCGCCGCGGCCGACTCGCCGCGGAATCTCTCGCTCGAGCCGGATGAACAGAGCCCTCGCCCGGCTGACCTCGCCAGCGGTGACCAGGATCGAGACGAAATTCAGAAGCGACAGCGCCACCCTCCGGGAATCCCCCGTCCCGCGGTAGAGCGAGAGCGACTCGACGGTCGCCTCGACGGCGCCGCGGAAGGCTCCCAGGTCTGCCAGTGCCGCCCCCTCGGTCGCTCGGATCGGCGCAACTAAAGACGCGGGCCATCCCTGGAGCCGAGCCGCTCGCTCTGCCCGCCCTACGTCCTCGAGCGCCTCGGCGGGCCGCATCCGGAGGACTCGAATCCCCGCCCGGCGACGGTACAGGCGACCCTCCTCGAGAGACCCGCGGATGACGATCTTCAGTCCGCGGCAGACCTCCTCCTCGGCCGTGAGTAGATCACCCCCCTTCCGCGCCCGGTCGACCCGTCTCTCCGCCAGCGTGCTCACGACTTCCACTCCCCCTTGTTGGTCCCTTGTTAGTCCCTTCCTAGTCGGCGCTCTCGGCTCGGCCGCGCCGGCCGATCTCCTCGATCCGCTCCTCGAGAAGATCCGTGGCGGTGCGGTCGAGCGCCTCGTCGATGCGAGCCCAATCGGCGGCGGTGAAGCCCAGCCGGTCGGCCACCTCCGGCAGTTCCCCGGTCTTCCGCCACTCACCGCCGCGCATCGCGAGGCCGAGGTCGGCGAAGTCCGCTCCGAGCGCATCGAGTAGCCGAAAAAGCGTCCGCAACTCCATCGCCTGCCCGTGCTCGTACCGCGAGAGGGCGCCCGACGAAAGCCCGGCCTCCCCCTCGACCTCCCTCTGCGTCTTCCGCGTTCTCTCCCGCAACTCGCGGAGCGCGGATCCCAGCCGCTCTCCCACATTCATGGCCACATGATACCGCGCTGCGCTCTGCAACACCGAAGCCTCCCTTCACCCACGTCCACAAGGACTTGAGCATAGCATAGCCTGTTGCTATCCGCAACTTTTTCGCGGAGCGCTTGACATCGGCTGCCCAGATGTGCAAGCCTGTTGCGCATGGCAACAGCAAGGCGACTCCCCAGGGCTGCTCACCGGTTGGCCCAGCGCGGCATCCGCGCCGAGGCTCTCGCTGCCGCCTGCGGCGTCGCCCCCTCCACCGCTCGCTGTTGGCTCGCCGGCATCCGGCGACCGTCCGGCCGGCATCGGGGCCAGATCGAGAAGAGCTTCGGTGAGCGCTCCTACCACTGGGACGAGATCGTCGAGGTCGCCGCATGAATCGATCGTTGGTTGCGCGGAGGGCCGGGTCGTCGTCGTCTCGGCGTCGTGCCGGGCGGGGACCCGCTCATGGGCCCGGCTCTCCGCGGAGCTCGCGATTCCTGGGAACGGCGCCGGCCCCCGGCGTAAAGACCCACGCCCCGCCCCCTTCGCCCCGCAAGCCCCCCCCAGAGGACCGCCCGCCGACCGCAGTAGCCCGCCCCCGCCGCCGCACCGGCGCCGTTCCCAGGGCTCGCGAGCTCCGAACCTTTCCTCCTGGAGGTGATGCCCATGCCGTAGCCGCCGCCAAAACAAGCGTTCGTCCAATAAAAGGGAGGTGCGCGTCCGATGGCCTCCGAGGCACAACGTGGAGCCGGGGAGGCGCGCCCCCGGGCTCCACACCCCACCCGACCCCTGGAAAGGCCCCGCCGCCCATGACAGAGACGCAGACGTCCGCCCCCGCCCCAGCGCCGAAGTCCGCCCCGCCCCGCCGATTCGGGTTCCGCGAGCGCCTCAACGCCGCCCCGCCGAGTTGGGCGATCGAAGACCGCCAGCCGCCCACCGACTCCGACGCCCCCCTCAGCCCGCCCCGCACAGGGGACGGCCCCGAAGGCGCTGTCCCCTTCGGCTACGCGCGAACGATCGCGCTCGCGTACGACCAGCGGACCGCAAAGCGGATCGCCTTCGCGCTCGAGATCGCCGAGAAGCTGCAGACCAACGTGCTCGAGGAGATCGCCGCGGCGCCGGAAACCTGCGACGTTCCCACCCGCGAGGACCTCGTCGACGAGATCGCCTCGACTCTTGCGACCGCCGCCCTCTGCCGACCCTCGGCCGCCACGGCCAGGACGGCGGGGCACCTCGCGAGGGCGTTCGAGAGCGCCGTCGAGTCCCGCCTCGAGACCTTCCGGGCCCGGCTCCAGAGCCTCTCGGAGCGAGGCTGATGAGCGACGAGCACCTGTTCGAGCTCGCCCGTGCGGCGCGAGAGGCGGCGCAGAGGCTGAGCGACGCGCTCGAAGCCCCGGCGGCCTGCTCGACTCCGAGCTACGTCCGCCGCGAGCTCCGGCCCTATGCCGCCGGCGCCGCGGCGAACCTCCGGACCGTCGCCACCGAGCTCGAGGCCTTCGCGCCACCGGCAGCCGCGGACGGCCTGCTCATGGAGGGAGGCTAGATGGGCCTGGACAACTTCCTCGCCGGCCTGCGCGCCCGCCTCGATGCGGCCCGCACGCGCCGCGAGCGCCGGCGCCTGCGGCGTCTCGGCCGCCTCTTTGCGCCCGGCGGGTCCCGCCGAGCCACCGACCGCAACGGCCGGAAGTTCACGAAGCGCGGCGCCATCCACCGCCACAACCCCGCCCGCCGTCCGCCCGCCCTCAACCCGGAGTCGAAGTACGTCGCCGCCCAGCGGCGGAAAGGAAAGAAGCCATGACCTTGACCGAGCCCCAAGGCCCCACCCACTCGCCTGCGGCCCCCGCCAGGATCCTCTACCGCTGGAACCCGGCCTGCGGCCGGCCGGGCGGCGTCATCCACGAGCGAGACGGTCAGCTCGTCGCTCACATCGACGACGCCACCGAGGACGGCGTCCACACGGACGGCTCCCTCTACAACCCCTGGCGGGTCGCCGCCCTGGCCCTGCTCGACGAGCGGGACCGATGACCTGGGAGCACGACATGCTGATGCTGCGGGCGACCGACGCCCGCGGCCGCTCGCGACACCAGGACGCAAACGGGTTTCAGTGGCCGCTCGAGGCCGGCGTCCTGGTGGAGGCGCCCGATTGGGACCCGAACCCAGCGCGCACCTGCGGCGGCGGGCTGCATGGCCTGCCTGACGGACTCGGCAATGGGGGTCTGCTCCCCGCGCCCGCGGACCCTGCCGTCCTCTGGTACGTCGTCGGCGCGCGGAGAAACGAGGCCGTCTTCTCGGACGGCAAGTGTCGTGTCCCTCGATGCCGAGTCCTCTACGTAGGCCATCTCGCCGGGGCGATGGAGATGGTCGCGCCGGGGCTGTCTGCGGCGATCCTCCGCCTCACCGCAGAGCGGCTTCGCTCCGCGAAGCCAATCAAGGGCGCCCACTCCACCGGCTTCAGAGGGGCCGCCTCGGCCACCGGCGACAGCGGGGCCGCCTCGGCCACCGGCGTCAGCGGGGCCGCCTCGGCCACCGGCGTCAGCGGGGCCGCCTCGGCCACCGGCGACAGCGGGGCCGCCTCGGCCACCGGCGTCAGCGGGGCCGCCTCGGCCACCGGCGACAGCGGGGCCGCCTCGGCCACCGGCTTCAGAGGGGCCGCCTCGGCCACCGGCGACAGCGGGGCCGCCTCGGCCACCGGCGACAGCGGGGCCGCCTCGGCCACCGGCGTCAGCGGGGCCGCCTCGGCCACCGGCGTCAGCGGGGCCGCCTCGGCCACCGGCGACAGCGGGGCCGCCTCGGC
>Ga0299913_10001904_pt1 | contig 16034 bp, 18 predicted proteins | sample RVTome_9_FD_201360 | JGI IMG/M metagenome (GOLD analysis project Ga0299913, IMG submission 201360) | Soil microbial communities from uranium-contaminated site in the Upper Colorado River Basin, Wyoming, United States - RVT155D38 (version 2) ...
TAGATGGCATTGATCCGCAGGGCAGACATCGTCATCGTCGGCGGCGGGGTCGTGGGGGTCGCGACGGCTCGGGCGCTCACTTCCTCGGGTCGCAGCGTCGTCCTGCTCGAACGCTTCTCTCTGGGCAACAAGAACGGCTCGAGTCACGGACGCTCGAGGATCTTCCGGCTGTCGTATCCGGATCCCGTCCACGTCGAGATGGCACTGCAGGCGCAGTCACTCTGGCGGCGCCTGGAGACGGACTCCGGAGAATCGCTGCTTCGGACCATGGGAGGCCTGGACGTCGGCGAGGGCATCGAAACCAACGCGAAGGCGATGGAGACCTCCGGCGTCCCCTGCGAGCTCACCGACGGCAAGTCGATCTCGGAGAGATTGCACTCGGTGACGTTCGACACCTACGAACCCGTTCTCTTCCAGCCCGACGGCGGCATCATCGCGGCGGATCGTTCGGTGACCGCGTTCGCGCGCGTGGCCGTCGAGGGCGGGGTCGAGATACGCGAGGGTGAACCTGCGACCGCGCTCGAGCCGGGTGATGACGGCGTTCGCGTGAGGACCGAGCACGGCATATTCGATGCGGGGGTCGTCGTGGTGACCGCCGGAGCCTGGGCCAAACCGCTTCTGGCGACGGCCGGAATCGATCTAGATGTCCGCGTGACTCGCGAGACGGTGTCCTACTTCGAGTTGCTGGGCGAGCCGCCTCCGCCGTTGGTCGAGTGGGGGGATCCGGCCACCTACGCGCTGGCCAGTCCGGGCCAGGGATTGAAAGCCGCGCAGCACATCGCGGGACCGGAGGTCGATCCCGACTCCGAGAAAGCGACGAGCAATCACTCGGCGGAGATCACCTCGGCCTGGGTCCAGCGGAGATTCCCGACCGCGAATGACACCCCGCACCTGCTCGAGACGTGTCTCTACACGAACACCGACGACGGGCGGTTCATCCTCGAGCGTCACGGACCGGTCGTGGTCGGATCTGCGTGCAGCGGGCACGGCTTCAAATTCGCTCCGGTGACAGGGGAGCGTCTGGCGAGCTTGGCCCAGGGCTTGACCTGACCTGGAGCCACGCCACGGCTGCAAGGATCAGCCCGCCGCCGGCGATCTGAAGCGGCGACAGCACCTGATCGAGCCACACCCACGCGACCAAGCCTCCGAAGAGCGGCTCGAGCGTCGCGGTGATGACCGCCCGTTCTGAACGGAGGCGTTGGATCGCCCAGATGTACAGGAGGAAGGGGGCGAGCGTTCCGGCCAGTCCGACATAGAGGACCTTCGGAAGGTTGTCGCTCTGGAACAACTCCCGCGGCCATCCCTGGGGAGCCTGGTACGCCACCCACAACAAGCTCGCAGCGACGAACGCGCGGAAGAGAGCGCCGACCGCTCCGTAGTGCGCGGCCGCGCGCTCGCTCTGCAGCGTGTAGGCCGCGAAGAGGACCGCCCCGGCGAGCCCGGCCGCCAGTCCGAGGCCGTCGATTGCTCCGATGTCGCCGGACGGAAGCTCGGATACCAGGATGACCCCGAGCAACGCCGCCACGAGCGCGCTGACGATCGCTCGGGACGGCATCCGGCGCGCCCTGAATGCGAGCCACGCCACCACGAGAGCCGGCCCGAGGTACTGGAGGACGATCGCGACGGCCACGGCGAGGCGGGAGATGGCCGCGTAGTAAGCCGCGTTGACCAAGGCGATCGAGACGCCTAGTGCCACGACCGTGCGGACGGAGGAGCGCTGCCGGCTCCGGGACCGCCAGGCCGCGGGGACCAGGGCGAGCCCGGCGGCCGAGACCACGGCCCTCGCCTCGACCAGCTGGATCGGGGGGACGCCGGCGTCGAATAGGTCTCGGGCCAGGGTGGCGGCGATCGCCCAGAGGAGGGCCGCGAGGGCGATCGCGGCCGTCGGAACGAGGGCCGCGGAATGCGGCCGCTCGCCTCCGTGTTGACCCACGTGAGCAGGGTAAACGCGCCCGGGTGCCCCCTAGGTTAGGGCGCCCTAACTGGTAGCATCGAGCAAACATCCACGAGCAGGGAGCCGAGCACTTCTATGCCCTCACAACTGACCCGAGAAGCGGTCGAGAAGCTGGCGTCGGTCACCGGCGAGCCCGGCTGGCTGGCGGAACGGCGGATCCAGGCCTTCGACCTGTTCGAGAAGCTCGAGGACCCCGATCCCAAGGGCGAGGAGTGGCGTTACGTGGACGTCCGCGGCTTCGATTTCGACCGGTTCGCGGCCCCCGTACCCCGGATGGAAGCTCCCCACCTGCCGCCCGAGCTGGCCTCCAAGGGCGTCATCTTTATGGAGCTCACGGCAGCCGCCCGCGAGCATCCAGATCTCCTCAAGGAGCACTTCTTTACCGATGTGCCGGTCGACGAGCATCGCTTCACCGCGTTGCACGGGGCGTTCCACTCCGATGGGTTGATCGTCTACGTGCCCCGGCAGGTCGAGGTCGAGATCCCTCTCGAGGCTCTGCGTCGGATCGACGACGGCGGTTCCGTCTTTCCGCACACGACGATCCTGGTCGACGAGCAGGCCTCGCTGACCTTCGTCGATCGTTTCACTTCAGAGGAGTTCTCGGACCCGGCCCTGTGCGCCAGTGTGGTCGAGGTCGAAGCGAGGCGCGGGGCCACCGTCAACTACATCTCGTTGCAGGAGTGGGGGAGAAGTGTCCAGCACTTCCAGACCCAACGTTTCACCGGGCATCGCGATGCAACGGTTCGAAGCCTCGCCGTGAACCTCGGCTCGGCTTTCGCACGCACCCAGGTCGAGTCGGTGCTCAAGGGTGAGGGATCGTTCTCCGAGATGCTCGGCCTCTACTTCGCCGACACCGATCAGCACTTCGCGCAGCGGACGTTGCAGTCGCACAACGCGCCGCACACCACGTCCGATCTCCTGTACAAGGGAGCCCTCAAGGAGAGGTCGCGTTCCGAGTACTCGGGTTTGATCAAGGTGCTCAAGGGGGCCCAGGGCACCGACGCCTACCAGGCCAACCGCAACATCGTTCTGTCCGACGAGGCGCTGGCCCGCTCCATCCCGCAGCTCGAGATCGAGGCCAACGAGGTTCGCTGCACGCACGGGGCCACGGTCTCCCCGGTGGAGGAGGAGCACCTCTTCTACCTGATGAGCCGCGGCATCGATCGCGTGACGGCGCAGAAGCTCGTCGTATTCGGTTTCTTCCGGGACGTCTTGGACCGCATCCGGGTCGAGCAGGTGCGCGACGAGCTGTCGGCGGCGATCTCCTCCAAGGTAGAGGGATCGCAGCGTCTCGAGGTGGCGGTCTAGTGGCCCGGTTCCAGAGCGTGGCCGCGCTCGACGAGATCCCCGACGGTGGCATGAAGCAGGTTTCGGCGCACGGCGATGTCGTGGGTCTCTATCGGGTCGGCGACCGGGTATGGGCGGTGAACGACTATTGCACGCACGAGGAGACGTTCCTGACCGAAGGCGAGTTCGAGCCGGAGGAGATGGAGGTCGAGTGTCCCCTGCACGGCTCGCGGTTCAACGTGGTCGACGGTTCCGTGCGGATCCTGCCGGCGACCAAGCCGGTAGCGACGTATCCGGTGAAGGTGGAGGGCGACATCGTTCTGGTCGGCCCCCGAAACGACAACTAAGGAGTTGGGAATGGCCGAGAAGCTGCTGCATATAGAGGACCTGCACGTCGAGGTCGAGGGCAAGGAGATCCTCAAGGGGCTCAACCTGTCGCTCGACAAGGGGGAGATCCACGCCATCATGGGCCCGAACGGCTCGGGCAAGTCGACCCTGGCGTACGTGCTGACCGGCCGGCCCGGCTACGAGGTAACGGGCGGCAAGGTCTCCTACAACGGCGAGGACATCCTCGATCTGGCGCCGGACGAGCGTGCCCAGAAAGGCATCTTTTTGGCCTTCCAGTACCCGACCGAGGTGCCCGGCGTCTCCGTCGTCAACTTCCTGCGCACCGCCTACAACGCGATCCACGCCGACGACCAGAAGTCGGCCATGGCGTTCCGCATGTATCTCCAGGAGAAGGTCGACCTGCTCGAGATCCCGACCGAGCTAGTCGACCGCTACGTGAACCAGGGTTTCTCGGGCGGCGAGAAGAAGCGCAACGAGATCCTCCAGATGGCGGTGCTGCAGCCGGAGCTGGCGATCCTCGACGAGACCGATTCGGGTCTCGACATCGACGCCCTGAAGCATGTCTCCGCCGGCGTGAACAAGCTGGCGAGCCCCGAGGTGGGCATCCTGCTGATCACGCACTATCAGCGTCTCCTCAACTACATCCGGCCATCAACCGTTCACGTGCTGATGGGTGGCAGAGTGGTGGAGACGGGTGGCTTCGAGCTCGCCGAACGCCTGGAGGCCGAGGGCTACGCCGGTATCGCAAAGGATCTGGGATTGTCGGCCGAAGAGGTCGCCGAAGTGGAAGGACAGAAGGTCTAGATGAGCTTCGACGCGGCGGTGGTCCGCAAGGACTTCCCGATCTTCGAGACCGAGGCACACGGCAAGCCGCTCGTGTACCTGGATTCGGCTGCGACCTCGCAGAAGCCCCGTCAGGTCCTCGATCGGCTCACGCTCTTCTACGAAACCGAGAACGCCAACGTTCATCGCGGGGTCTACGAGCTCAGCGAGAAAGCAACGGCTGCTTACGAGGGAGCGCGCGAATCCTGTGCGCGGTTCATCGGGGCGCGCAGCACGCGTTCGATCGTGTTCACGCGGGGCACAACCGAATCCATCAACCTCGTCCGGTTCACCTGGGCACGCGAGAACGTCCGGTCTGGCGACGAGATCCTCGTCACCGAGATGGAACATCACTCGAACCTGATCCCCTGGCAGCTCCTCGCACAGGAAACCGGCGCCACCCTTCGCCATCTGCCGATCGACGACGAGGGTAGGTTGCGCATGGATCTCCTCGCCGATTACATCACCGACAAGACGAAGCTAGTCGCGGTTGCTCTGATGTCCAACGTCCTCGGCACGATCAACCCGATCCGCGCGATCGCCGATGCGGCACACGCGGTGGGGGCACGGATCCTCGTCGACGCCGCGCAGGCGGCCCCTCATCTGAGCTTCGATGTGAACGAACTGGATGCAGATTTCCTCGCCTTTTCGGCTCACAAGATGTGTGGCCCCACCGGAGCGGGAGTGCTCTACGGGCGCGAGGACCTGCTCGAGGAGATGCCCCCCTTCCACGGCGGCGGCGAGATGATCCGCGAGGTTTGGGCCGACCGGGCTACCTGGAACGAGATCCCGTACAAGTTCGAGGCCGGCACGCCCAACGTCGAGCAGGCCGTCGGCATGGGGGCCGCGGTCGAGTACCTCGAGGGTCTCGGCATGGACGCGGTTCGAGAGCACGAGCTCGAGCTCGCCCGATATGCGATGGAACGTCTCGAGCAGATCGGAGCGACCATCTACGGGCCGCGCTCACTCGAGGACCGCGGCGGCGTCGTCTCGTTCAATCTCGACGACGTGCATCCTCACGACATGTCGACGATCGTCGATCAGGAAGGCGTCTGTATCCGCGCCGGTCATCACTGCGCTCAGCCTCTGATGCGGAGACTCGGCGTACCGGCCACCGCGCGAGCTAGTTTCTACGTCTACAACACTTCTGATGACGTAGATGCCCTGATCGAAGCGGTCGAGAAGTCGAAAGGATGGTTCGCGTGAGCCTCGAAGATCTCTACAAGGAGGTCATCCTCGACCACTACCGCACCCCTCGAAACAAGGGACGTCTGGATCCTCACGACGTCTTGCTCGAGCGCAACAACCCGCTCTGTGGAGACGAGATCGAGCTCTTCTTGAAGCTCGAGGGCGACACCCTGCAAGGCATCTCGTTCGACGGCAAGGGTTGCTCGATCTCTCTCGCCAGCACGTCGATGATGACCGAGAAGGTGAAGGGGCTGTCCACCAAGGATGCTCGCGACGTTACCGAGTCGATCAAGCGGATGATGGCGGGAGAAGAAGAGGGCGATCCGGACGAGCTCGGCGATCTCGTGTCGCTGAAAGGCGTCGTGAAGTATCCGGTCCGCATCAAGTGCGCGCTGTTGGGCTGGAACACGCTCCTGGAGGGGCTCGACCAGGCCGGCCGAAACGAGCCCTAGTTAGCCGGAACCTTTCGGGGCCGCGGCGCATCAAAGAGACATGAACGCCCTCCGCAGCGTGGTGCTGGTCATCGTCATCGGGGTCGTCGCGGCTTGCGGCAGCCCGTCCGATCCATCACCGGGGGGGCGACCCGGCGGTGGCGGCGCTCCCTCCGATCCACAGTCCCCGGTCACCCTGACACCGGAGCCCGGAAGCTCGGTGCACGACTTGGACGGGCGCCCACAGCGGGTCCGGCCGATGCCGGGGATGACCGATCTCAGGCCGGTCGTATGGGAAAGGGCTCGTCAGACTCCCGGCGGCAGGCAACTGCGGATCACGTATTGGAGCGGCGTCGAGCCGTGCAACGTGTTGGATCACGTCGATCTTCGCTACCAGAAGCGACGCATCACCGTCACCCTGTACGAGGGGTCCGATCCCGAGCAGCCGGACGCGGTATGCATCGAGATCGCGCTGCGAAAGGTCGTCATCGTTCCGCTCGACGAGACCGTGGGCGGTCGCAAGCTCGTGGATGGAGCCGAGTAGGCGGAGCTAGACAGCCGGTTCGTACCCCAGCCACCGCACGGCGGCGCCGTGGTAGCTACAGGTCGCGACGAGCCTGTCGGCTCCTTCCGGCCACAAGGCCAGACGAACGTGGGCGATGTCCCCGCCGGCTTCCATCCGCAGCCAGGCGAAGGGAGCCTCGGCCGTGGCACGACCTCCCGCGCTCTCGATCGCCGCCGTGATCCGATCCAGCTGGTCGTCCGATAGGTACTGCCACACGATCGAGTGATAGACGATCGTGGTCATCCCCGGCGTTTGCTTCGCGAGCCGCTGCTCGAGCCATTCAGCCGCACCGGCGGCCTCGACCGGTGCAGGAGCGGCCGACGCCACGTCAAGAGCGGCGCGCAGGTTCCGGATGCGAGCGGTCTGATCGGGCCACACGTAACTGAGCAGCGTCAACCTGCCCTCGTCGGTGGTCGGATCGACCGGTGCGGGATCGCATCCGTTGCGTTCGGCCACCGACGCGGTGGCGTCGAACGGGAGCGGCAGTTCCGAATTGAAGTCGCACAACCGCACCGGAGACTGCTCCGGCCCCCACGTCGCACCCCGAGCCTCGTAACGGAACCGGTCCCAGTGCAGCAACAGCCCCGCGCTCGCACCGATCTCCAGCAATCGCAGCGGGAGCCCCGTGCGCGACGAGACCGTCAAGAAGCCGCCGATCAGGCCCGCGGCGCGTCCCACCTCGTTGGTCTGGACCGGATGCTCGATCAACGCATCGATCTCCTGTTCCTGCCCGGCGAGGAGGGCGCGCAGCGCGGTCCAGGCGCCGTCCGGGTCGGGAGTCCCTCCGGCACTCGGGTAGTAGCGGGCGAGCTCCGGGGCACGGCCCTCCAGGACCATCCTGTGCGTGGCGCCCATGAATCGAAGGGCGAGGGCCGACCCGGCCGGATCGTCCTGGTGGCCCTCCAGCACGGCCCACGCCGGCCCACCCGCGTCCACGTCCCGCGCGGCCCGCTCCAGCAGCTCGGCATAGAGCTGTGACCCCAAGACCTCGCAATACCGAGCCTGGGTCCGCAGCAACCCGGCGATCTCCTCCCGCCCCATGCAGACATTCTGAGGGAGTGCGGAGGCCATAATTACCGCCGCGCTCCCTCAGAATCCGGGCCTGGGGCGACTTAGTCCTATTCACACTTGCTTAAAGTGACAAATCCTGGTATCACTTCCGCATGGCCGAGCTCGGCGACGACGCCGCAACCCGTACCGCGAAGGTTCTCTCCCTGCCCACGAGGGCGGCGATCCTCGCGTTGCTGCTCCGGAGCGGGGCCAAGACGGTCAAAGAGATCGCCGACGCGTTCTCGATCCACCCCAACGTGGCCCGCGCCCATCTCGATCTGATGGTCGAGGCCGGCTTCCTCGCGAGCGAGACCCGCAGGCGCGCGAAGGGCCGTCCGGCGAAGGTCTATTTCACCTGGGAGGGCGAGGCCGGCTCGCTGGCGGAGGCCGGCATCGACCTCGAGGAGACGAAGCAGACGAAGGAGCTGGAGGTGGAGCTGCGGATGCTAGAGCGGATGCTCGGGGACGCGATGTCTCAGCTGAATCGGATACGGGATCTGATGGGAACCGACAAGGAGGAGTGGAAGTGACGGACTACGCGAATGCAGAAGCACTCGTCGATACCGAGTGGGTCGAGCAGAACCTCGACGACGACTCGGTCGTGCTGGTCGAGGTCGACGAAGACATCACCGCCTACGAGAAGGGCCACATCCCGCAGGCGATCGTGATCGATTGGGAGAGCGAGCTTCACGACCTGCCCCGGCGCGAGTTCATCTCTTCGGAGCAACTCGCCAAGTTGTTGGGCGAGAAGGGCATCTCCAACGACGACACGATCGTGCTGTACAGCGGCAACAACAACTGGTTCGCCGCTTACGCATACTGGCTGTTCAAGTACCGAGGGGTTGAGAAGGTGAAGCTGCTCAACGGCGGGCGCAAGAAGTGGGAGCTCGAGAGCCGCCTGCTTACCCAGGACGAGCCGAAGCGTTCTGCAGGCAGCTTCTCTCTCGGCCCCGAGAGGCCGGAGCTCCGGATCTTCCGCGAAGAGGTCATCGAGCGAGCGAAGTCCGGTGGTGAGGCCTGGGTCGACGTGCGCTCGCCTGAGGAGTTCCGAGGCGAGCTCCTGGCGCCGCCCCACCTGCCGCAGGAGCAGGCGCAGGTCCCCGGTCACATCCCGGGTTCGGCGAACATCACTTGGTCCAAGGCGGTGAACGAAGATGGGACCTTCAAGAGCGCGGATCAGCTGAAGGAGCTCTACGAGGCCGAGGGGATCACCGCCGACAAGGACGTGGTCACCTACTGCCGGATCGGCGAGCGTTCCTCGCACTCGTGGTTCGTGTTGCAGGAGTTGCTCGGGTTCGAGAAGGTGCGGAACTACGACGGCTCCTGGACGGAATACGGCTCGCTCGTCGGGGTACCTATAGAGAAGTAGGCCTGAACCACCTACTACTGCACCGGGGGCCGTCGCTCGGGGGGAGCGGCGGCCCCCGTCGCGTGCGGCCTACAGTCGTAGATGTGAATCTGCAAGTCGTTTGTTACGGGGTTCTGAGGGACCACCTGCCGGAGGATGCGGTGGGAAATGTCGCTCGCATCGAGATCGCATCGGGTTCGAAGGTCGAGGACCTTGCGTCGCACCTCGGGATCCCGGAGCAACAGGTCTTCGCGCTGCTCGTTAACGGCGAGCGAGCGGATCTCACCCAGAACCTTCAAGAGGGTGACGAGGTAACCTTGATGCCACCGTTCTCAGGCGGCAGGCGACCCCTAGGGTAAGGAGACGGAATCCATGGCGACCACGACCAAGCCGAAGGCCCGCGGCCCTCGCAAGCCGGCCAAGCCGAAGCCCCTGAAGTCGATCAACCCCCGTACGGGCGAGCTCCTGCGAGAGATCCCCACCACGCCCGTCGCAGAGGTCCCTCTCGTGGTCGAGCGCGCTCGGAAGATGGCTCCCGAGTGGGCCGGGATCGGGGTGGAGGGCCGCGCCCGGATGCTAGGCGAGGTGCGCCACCGGATCTACGAGCGTCTCGACGACATCATCGAGGTCGTCAGCACCGAGACTGGTAAGTCCCGTCAAGAGGTCCTGATGTTCGAGGTTTCCTCGTCTCTGAACCTCCTCTCGTACATGCCCCACATCGCTCCCAAGGCTCTGCGACCGGAGAAGGTCGGGAGGATCATGGGCCCCCTGATCTTCGGGACGAAGTCCCGCGTGGAATGGCGGCCCTACGGAGTGGTCGGTGCGATCACACCCTGGAACTACCCGATCACCAACTGCTTGCTTGCGTTCACCGGAGCGCTGCTTGCCGGCAATACCGTCGTCTGCAAGCCGTCGGAGGTAACTCCGGCATCCGGCGAGTTGATCGGTGAGCTGTTCGATGTTCTTCCACCCAGTGTCTTCACGATCATCCAAGGTGGCGGCGATGTGGGAGCCGCACTCGTCGACGCTCCGTGCGACAAGATCTCGTTCATCGGATCCCCTCCCACCGGCCGGAAGATCATGGAGGCGGCGGCCAAGCACCTCACTCCGACGGTCATGGAGCTGGGGGGCCAGGACGCGGCGATCGTCTGTGAAGACGCGGACATCGAGGTTGCTTCGTCCGGGATCGCGTGGGGATCGTTCTACAACGCAGGTCAGACGTGCTGTTCGATCGAGCGCGTCTTCGTCCATGAAACGATCGCGGACCGCTTCGAGGAGCGCCTGCTGGAGAAGGTGGCTCACATCAAGCAGGACGAAAGCGCGATCCGGGTGGGCCCTCTGACCTTCGGCCGTCAGCTCGAGATCGTCGATCGCCAGGTCAGGGACGCGATCGACAAGGGAGCGCGAGTGCTTGCCGGAGGACCCGATGCCGGTAGGAAGAACGCCAAGGGCTCTCTCTGGTTCGCGCCGACGATCCTTGCGGATGTCACCGGAGACATGGACGTGGTCCGGGAGGAAAGCTTCGGTCCGGTGGTCACCATCACCAGGGTCCAAGATGATGACGAAGCCGTGCGCAGGGTCAATGAGGACGGCGTGAACCTGACGGCGTCGATCTGGACGAAGGACAAGCGCAAGGCCAACCGGATCTTCCAGCAGGTCGACGCGGGCGTACTTGGCGCCAACGAGCATGGTGCTCTTCCCGCCATGGGATGGGCTCCCTGGGGAGGCACCGGAGAATCCGGATTCGGGAGACTGAACGGTGTCTACGGCATCCGGGAGTTCGCGGTGCCGACGCACCATGCCGAGAGCCTCATGCCCGGCCAGCGCAAGATGTACTGGTTCCCCTATGACGAGGCGCACGACCAAGTGATGCGCGGGATGAGCGCCGTCTACGCGGCACGGGGCTGGAGCGAGAAATTGAACGGCGTCAAGGACACCGTGCAGGGTTATCTGAAGACTTACCGCTCGCGGCTCTAGCTCTCGGACGGCCCGGGCAGTTCCAGGACGCGCGTCTCGATCTCGGCGAGCGCCTTGCCGACGAGGGCTTCTATGTCGAGGCCGGCCTCTGCTTTCCGAGCATCGGCGGGCCGGGCTCGGGTGGCGGGAGAGCGCGGTTCGAACAGCACGCAGCAGTCCTGGTGCTTGCGCGTCGAGATCTCGTAGGTCCCGATCGCCTTCGCGTCGTTGACGATCTCTTGTTTGTCCATCCCTATCAGGGGACGCAGGACCTGGACCCGCTCCTCGTCGTCCAGAGCGGCTCCAACCGTCGTTATGTTCTCGATCGTCTGAGAGGCGACCTGGCCCAACGAGTCGCCCGTGATCAGGGCCGAGGCGCTGCGTTGGTGGGCAAGGGCCGCGCCGATGCGCATCATCATGCGGCGGTAGAGGATCACCCGAAGGCTCGACGGAGCGTTCGTGACGATCTCGCGCTGGATGTCTCCCAGCGGGACCAGGTGCAGCACCGTCTGGAGCTGGTAGTGGGTCAGCGCTTCGGAAAGCTGGGCTGCTTGGCGGATCGAAGACGGGTCGGTGAACGGCCGGCCGTGGAAGTGCAGCATCTCGACTTCGGCCCCCCTGCGCCCCATCCGCCAGGCCGCGACCGGCGAATCGATCCCCCCGGAGAGCAACGCCAGCATCTTGCCGGAGACCCCGGCGGGGAGGCCGCCCGGCCCCTCCAGCCTCTTGCGGTACACGACACCCGCTCCACCGAACAGCTCGATCCATGCGGTCGCACCGGGGTTGCTCAGATCCACCGGAGCCCCCGTCGCATCCTGGATCGATCTGCCGACCGCGACGTTGATCTTCTGTGACGGCATGTCGAAGCTCGAATACGTGCGGCGAGCGCGCACGGCGAAGTTCGTGAAGGGTTCGGAACGCAGCAGCTCTACGGAGACACGTGTGATCTCTTCCAGCGTGGGCTCGACCCGGACCCCACAGCCGATGTACGCGACGCCGAACACCTTCGCGGCCCGGTCCGCGGCTTCCAGGATCGGTGCTCCTTCATCGAAGTCGATCACCACGCGGCCGAAGCCCTTCCGTACGCGGTTGTAGCCCGTGCCGCGTAACGCGCGTTTGAGATTCCTGGTGAGCTGATCCTCGAAGTAGTCGCGGTTGCGACCCTTCAGCCCCACCTCGTGATAGTGCGCGACGAGCGCGTCCACATCAGCCTCGCAGAACTATGAGAGCTCTTCTTCGAACCCTACGGAGAAGAGAGAGTCCACGTCGTGGCGCGAGTAGACCTTGAATGCCACCAGCGTCTGCGTGCGGATGATCCCTGGGATCTTGGCGATCTGCTCCGAGACCACCTGGGCGAGGTCATCGTGGTTGCGGACGCGAACCATGATGACGAGGTCGTAGTCACCCGCGACCGAGTACACCTCGCTCACGTCGTCGAGATCGGCGATCTGTTGAGCGGTCTCGGGGATCTGATGTATGTCGCACACGGCGAGAACCACTGTCGTGACCATGTCTAGAAACTACTCCTCCATTGCAACGGCGCACCCGGAGGTGCGCCGTCGGCTGCGATCTGATGTCGAGAAAGCACGCTCACACGTGCTCCAGTTAACCCAGAACGGCTTAGATCGTCACCATGTCCCGGAGCTTGCCGGGGGTGCTCGGGTGGCGAAGCTTCGACAGGGCCTTGGCCTCGATCTGGCGGATCCGCTCGCGGGTGAGGTTGAACTCCTTGCCCACCTCTTCGAGCGTGCGGGGCTCGCCGGTGACCAGTCCGAAGCGCAGAGCCAGGACCTTGCGCTCGCGGTCGGACAGAGAGCCGAGCATGTTCCAGAGATCCTCCTGGCGCAGTGCAACCGCGGCGGCCTGGAAGGGACCCTCGACGTCCTCGTCCTCGATGAAGTCACCGAGCTCGGCATCTTCGTCACCCACGGGCTCGTGCAGCGAGACCGGCTCGGGGAGCACCCGGAACGCCTCGCGGACCTTGTCCGGGGTGAGGTCGGAAGCCTCGGCGATCTCGTCGATCGTCGGCTCGCGGCCGTGCTTCTCGAGGAGCTCGCTCTGGACCTTGCGGACCCGGTAGAGCGTCTCGACCATGTGCACCGGGATGCGGATCGTGCGGGCCTTGTCCGCGATCGCTCGCGTGATGGCCTGACGGATCCACCAGGTGGCGTAGGTGGAGAACTTGAAGCCTCGCTGGTAGTCGAACTTCTCGACCGCACGCATCAGACCGAGGTTGCCCTCCTGGATCAGGTCGAGCAGGGGGAGTCCGGCCGCCGAGTACTTCTTGGCGATCGAGACGACCAGGCGCAGGTTCGAGCGGATGAAGCGCTTCTTGGCGACCTGGCCCTCACGCGCTTTGACCTCCAGCGAGACCCGGGTCTTGTCCACCATCTTGCGGCCGTTGTCCAGACGCTGCTGCGCCTTCTCGCCCTCTTCGATGGCGCGGGCGAGCTCGACCTCCTCGACGTCGGTCAGAAGCGGGTATTGACCGATCTCGCGCAGGTATTGCCTGACGAGATCCTCATGTGCCGCTTCCTCGCGAGACGATTCGTAGGAGCGGGTCGCAGTAGCCATTCGACGGTTACCTCTCTTCTCTCTCAGGGTCGATATAGCCCGTCGTCCCCGGATCAACCGTGCCCGCGCTGCTCGCGCCGCCAGATCGACCCCTGTTTTCCTCTCGGTCATCGGCCGGCGCTGTGCCCCTGGGGGGCGGCCGCGAGGCGGCTGGGCCGGGCGCCGATGTCGTCCGTGAGGCTAAAGGCATCAGAGCTATTTGTTGCTGGAGTAACTGTTCTCCCATGGTAGAGGAATCCCTTCCCTAGGGGAACCCCCAAATAGTTGTGCTACAGAGACAAAAACGCTCCCATCTGGGCGACTATTCCCTCGTTTCCGGCTTACTATCTCTGTCTCGTGTCGAAAGAGGCAGGATCTGGACCTTCCGGGCTCGTATTGGTCTCCGCCTGCCTCGCCGGCCGGGCCTGCCGGTTCGACGGGACCTCCAACCAAGACGACGGAGTGAGCCGCCTCGTGGCCGAGGGCCGAGCCATCCTGGTCTGCCCCGAGGAAGACGGGGGCCTGGGAACCCCGCGCCCCCCGGCCGAGATCGCCGGCGGCGACGGCCACGACGTCTTGGACGGCAGAGCCAAGGTCGTCACGAAGAGCGGCCGTGACGTGACCGCCCAGTACGTGCGGGGGGCCGAGCTGGCGCTCGCCGTGGCGCGGGAGACCGGAGCCGAGACGGCCATCCTCAAGTCTCGCAGTCCGTCCTGCGGCAAGGGCTGCATCTACGACGGCTCCTTCACCCGCACCTCCGCCGAGGGCGACGGCGTCACCTCCGCGCTCCTTCAACGGAACGGGATCGAGGTCCTCACCGACGAGGACATCTCCTAGAGACGAGCCAGCTCCGAGCCTTCCGCTCTCGGCCACGTCTCCCTTGCAGGAATCCCACCGGCACGGGTGAATCTCGATTGGAGAAGCCTGATCGAGCAAGGAGCCGAAGGTGAAGAGAGCTATCGCGGTTGCGTTGTCGCTGGGTTTGCTCGCCGGAGCGATGGTTGCTCCCGCGGACGCTGCAAAGAAGAAGAAAAAGAGGAAGAAGCCGGTCAAGGTCGAGCGAGTAGTCGAGGTTGCCTACGACAAGCCCGGTATCGGGGTTGCTCTTGCGGGCGACAACGGTGGTTACGGGTTGTCCTTCCCCTCCGCGGCAGCCGTGCCGGCGATGCCCACCGAGAAGTACGTGTCGGTCGAGATAACCGACGAATCCGGACAAAACGTCGCCATCAGCCTGTCCGCCGGCGATATCGATGGGGACGGGTTTGCCGACACCTTCGCGTCGTTCTGTGGCGCAACGGAGGAGCCGATCGAGCTGCCGGAACCCGGCATGGCCATCGCCGACATGTACGCCCATAACGGAACCTGTGCCGATAACTCCCCTTCGATCATGACCGCAGGAGTCGTGAAGCTCACCTTCAGCAACATGCCCTAAGACCTCGAGCATGGATCGCCGGGGTCTTCTTGACCACGACACCGTGCAGGACAGTCTCCGGTGGAGGCGAACCTAGCGAACAACAGTCCTTCGAGTCAGGAGCAACGACCATGAGGAAAGCGATCGCGGTTGCACTCACGCTGGGCCTTCTTGTCGGCGCTTACGCGATGCCCGCGGAAGCTGCCAAGAAGAAGAAGAAAAAGAAGAAGCCCGTCAGGATCGAAGAGGTTGTCGAGATCGAGTACCAGGGTGGCAACCTCGGCGTTGCCACGCCCGCGGCGACGGGTGGAAGCTGCCTCGTGGACCCGACGATGCCCTTCTCCTGTAAGCAAGCCATCCCGACCAAACCGGGGATGAAATTCATCAAGGTCGAAGTCACAGATGCCACCGGCCAGAACGCCGGCGGGTTCATCTCGCAGCAGGACAACGACGGCGACGGGATCCAGGACGGCTACGGGGAGTTCTGCGGCGCGCACGCCGAGCCCGTCCCACTCGAGCTCGCCAGCGCCGCGGTCGGAGTCAGCCTCTATCCGGGCGTCTGCGCGGACGCCTCCGGCCCCTCCATCGTGACGATGGGGACGATCACGGTGACCTTCTCGAACATGCCGTAGATCCGGATCACCTTCTTCACCGAGAGCCGGGCCCGGAGCCCGGCTCTTTCCTATCGGGAGATTGGCCAGATCCGGCAGGGAAAGCCTTGGGAGCGCAGAAACCCCATAGATACGGACAAATGGTCAACCTGGGGGCTTCAGATGAAGAAGGCCATCGCGGTCGCACTGTCTCTCGGTCTGCTGGCCGGTGCCCTGGTCGCCCCGGCCGAGGCGGGCAAGAAGAAGAAGAGGAAGCCGAAGAAGGTGACCCGCACCGCGGAGGGCGTCTACGGGAACCCGGCGATCGGGATCCCCGGCGTGGCGGGTACTTCGTCGGCCGGTGGAGCCGCCGAGTTCGCCCTCGGCGCGAAAGAGAGATTCATTTCGATAGAGATCACCGACGACGGCGGCCAGCCGGTCACTGCAACCCTGTCACAGGACTCGGACCCGAGCACGACCTCGTGGGAGATCTTCGCCACGATCTGCGGTGCCACCGAAGAGCCCCTCGAA
>Ga0299913_10001905_pt1 | contig 16023 bp, 17 predicted proteins | sample RVTome_9_FD_201360 | JGI IMG/M metagenome (GOLD analysis project Ga0299913, IMG submission 201360) | Soil microbial communities from uranium-contaminated site in the Upper Colorado River Basin, Wyoming, United States - RVT155D38 (version 2) ...
ATCCTCACCGGGGAGCGGACGGCCCTCAATCTGCTGGGTCGCATGTCGGGTGTTGCCACCGCCACCGCCGAGCTGGTCGAGGCGGTCACGGGAACCGGGGCCAGGATCTCTGATACTCGCAAGACCGTCCCCGGGTTGCGGGCCCTGGACAAATACGCGGTCCGGGTGGGTGGTGGGATGAACCATCGGTTTGGTCTTTACGACGCGGCGCTGATCAAAGACAACCACCTGGTGGCGGTGGGGAGCATCACTCAGGCGGTAGCCGCGGTCAGAGAGAGGGTCAATCCGGGGGTGATGATCGAGGTCGAGGTGGAGAGCCTGGAGCAGTTGTCCGAGGCCCTGGAGACTGACGCCGATCGGGTGCTTCTCGACAACATGGCGCCCGAGTTGCTGCGTCAAGCGGTGGCCCTGGCTGGAGACCGGATCACCACGGAGGCGTCCGGTGGAGTCACCCTGGAGAATGTGCGTGAGCTCGCCGAGACCGGAGTCGACATCATCTCGGTGGGGTGGATCACCCACTCCGCACCTCAGCTGGACATCGCCTTGGATTTCGTGTCCTAGCGGCGGGAGAATAGGTTCGGAGGCATGCAAGACCAACCAATCAGAGTGGCAGTGACCGGTGCGGCCGGTCAGATCGGCTACAGCCTGGTGTTTCGCCTCGCGTCGGGGGCGATGTTAGGCCCCGACCGGCCGGTGATCCTACAGATGCTCGAGATACCTCCGGCACTGGGCGCGCTCGAGGGTGTTGCCATGGAGCTCGAGGACTGCGCATTCCCACTTCTGGCCGGGATGGTCAAGACCGACGACCCGGAAGTCGCATTCGAGGGGGCCGAGGTCGCCCTGCTGGTTGGCGCCATGCCCCGGAAGGCGGGAATGGAGCGTTCAGATCTGCTCGCCGCCAATGGGGCCATATTCACAACGCAAGGTCGGGCGCTTGCTGCGGCGGCGAATCCCGAGGTCAAGGTGCTCGTGGTTGGAAACCCGGCAAATACCAACGCGTTGATCGCCATGAGCAACGCCTCAGGGATGGATCCGGCCAACTTCACTGCAATGACCCGGCTCGATCACAACCGGGCGATCAGCCAGTTGGCGGCGCGTGTCGCCCGTCCGGTGACTTCGATCAAGAAGATGACCATTTGGGGCAACCATTCCACAACGCAATATCCCGACCTGTTCCACTGTGAGGTCGACGGACAGCCGGCAAACGAGTTGGTCGAGCAGGACTGGATCGATGGGGTGTTCATCCCTACCGTCGCCAAACGCGGGGCGGCGATCATCGAGGCTCGCGGCGCCTCATCGGCGGCGTCGGCGGCCAATGCCGCCATCAGCCACATGCGGGACTGGGTCCTGGGCACACCCGAGGGCGACTGGGTGTCGGCTGGGCTCGCTTCAGACGGCTCCTACGGGGTTCCTGAGGGGTTGATGTCCTCGTATCCCTGTATAGCCCGTAACGGTCGCTGGCAGGTCGTTCAGGGCCTGGAGATCGACGACTACTCGCGCTCCAAGATCGATGCCTCTGTCACCGAGCTCGTCGACGAGCGTGATGCAGTCAGGCAGCTGGGTCTGATCTAGCTGGTTCCGTTTCTCCCCCCAGCGAACGAAGTGAGCGTTGGGGGAGTACCTCGAAGGGGGTGGGGGTCTTTGGGGGGAGTCCGGCGGAGCCGGGAGGGGGGGTCCTTCTCTGTCCATCTGGCGCCATTTCTCCCCCCGAAGGGGGGAGTACCGGCGTAGCCGGGGAGGGGGGAACTCCTGGCGCCAGCTACCTCAGGTAAGTCCGATCAGACGTTTGGCGAGTCGGTATCGAATTCCATGATGGGACGGACTTCGACCTTTCCGTGCCAGGCGCCGGGGATCTGTTGCGCCCACTTGAGCGCTTCGTCGAGATCGGCGACGTCGAGAATGTAGAAGCCACCCAGGACCTCTTTGGTCTCGGCGAAAGGCCCGTCGGTGAACACCGCGTCCCCGCCCTTGCCACCGTTGACCTTGATCGTCGTTGCAGTGTCTGTGTCATGGAGCGCCTCGCCACCGGCGATGACACCCGCCGCACCGGCGTTCTCACCGAACTCGGTGTAGTCGGCCATGACCTGTTCGAGCACCTCTGGTGTGCTTGGACCCTGATCTTCGGCGAGGCCGTAGATGAGTGCTGCGTACTTGGGCATCCGTTGTTCCCTTCTCTCGTGGGACGCCTTACGACATCATGTCGAACATTGGGAGAGCATTTCGACAGCGATTCGCGGGGTTGCTTCAGCTCACGATGCCCGGTTCCAGGTGGAAGACAGCATCTTCCTCCCATTCCACTGTTCCGTTGAACCAGAGGAACCCAGTCTTCCAGGCATGATCGACGATGACCTTGACCCCGAGCCAGTCTCTATTGGCGCCCGTGTTGACTCGCGACGACGAGGGCCAGCCATTGGCAACCAGGAACCATGTTCCACCGGTGCAACTCAAACCAGGCTCCGCGCCGGCAGCAGGGCGATAGATCTGCCGATTGAGGGACACCGTGCCGTTCACGTCTGACTCATAGATCCACAACTGCTTCACCGTGTTCCCCGAGACCGCGTTCAGTGCCCCGGCAGATGCCTCGATGATGCGGCAATCGGCGTCGAGGTTGTCGCCGGCAGCACTACCCACCCTGCCCGCCTCACGGGCGGCCGAGGCCATGGAATTGCGATCGGCGAAGCCTGTCCCCCATTCGTAGGCGCCAATCGCAAGCATCAGGATGAGGATCAGTGCCATCGCCAGCTCGATGGCGGCCGTCCCCCGGTCGTTCGTCATGGGACCAATCTCACCGGATTGCCGATGACCCGGGCCCGCCATGTGGTGCGTTCGGTGGGCTGACTCAGGTCGAGCTCCATCTTCCAGAAGCAGTCGGAGCCGTTGCACATGTCATCCGGATCGTCCGGGAGATCGATGAGGGCGACGATCCACTGCTCGTTGTAAACGCGATGGTTCGGGGCCAAAGCCGCGACGGTGGTCTGCCAGGTGCAGGCGCCGGAGCCGGGTGGCTTGGACTGTGCACTCAGGTCGTGGTTCCAGACCGTCCAGCTGCAATTGACTGGCCCGTTGGGTGAAAGCAGGGTCATGTACGAATCCTCGGTGGCGTCGCCGGGGTCGAAGAACTGGAGCTCGAGCTTCTTGCCGGCGTGGATTTCGTCGATCTCAGCGATGTACAGCTGTGAATTCGCAACCAGAACGTTGGACCAGATCGACATGTCATTGATCCCGAACACCCGGGGTGTGGTACCGCTGCCCACGTTTGCCCTGACCGAGTAGTTGTTGCTGGCTATCCCGGTGCCCGTGGTGGTGACGTGGAGAATGTAGGTGCCAGGTATCAAGGATCCATTGATCGAACAAAGTTCGACCCAGGTGTTCATGTAGGCAGTGCCGTCATCCGGGTTGAGACTCCAAGAACATCCCGCAACGGTCGGATTATCGGTGGGGTCGAGGGGGGTGTTGTCTACGCGATGTACCGAGTAGTTGGTGATGGGACCTCCTGCGCCGCCAAAGGCGAAGTCACCCGTCTCCACATCCTGGGGTCTGCCGTTGAACATCGCGTCGTAGATTTCCACCGTGAGGTCGCTCGACGGATCGAAGACCTCGATCCCGTAGTAGTAGCCGGCGTAGGCGCCACCCCGGTTGTGGTCGGTGTTGGTCGAGGCGCAGGACGAGGGACTCGCCGGCACCCTGCATTGCGTGGAATAGGGATCCCCGTGCTCTTTGTCAATGAACTGGGAGGAGATCGCCGCCCACGAGTCGCCAACACCTGGACAGCCAAAGCAGTTGTTCGGGTTGCCCAGGGGCACTGGTTTGATGTACTCGGAAGTCGCTTCGCGGGTGATGGTGAATTGCTGGAAGCCGAGCACACGGAGGAAGAACGGCTCTATCTGGGTCTGCAGCTCGGCGTGCAGCTTGTTGTCGGCCAGCGGGGTGACGGTCAGCGTGTCGGCGCCGCCCGGGTCAAAGCCATTGGCCCGTGCCGCGTTACCCGCATCGATGTTGGCCTGGGTGATGAAACCCGGCAGATTGACCACCCCCGCCAGGGCTGCGGAGTCGACTGCCTTCTGGGTTCGGGTGGTGTTGAGGTAGAGCCATCCGAGGTCGATGGCGAATCCGCTCATGCCAATCAACAGCACCAGCGTCATCGCCAGAAACACCAGGGATACGCCGTCATCGTTCCGCCAGCGGTTCATTCAAAAGCCTCCGGCTCGAGTCTCTGGAGCGCCGTCCGGCTGACACCGATCGTCCCCCGCCATGGTGGGAGACCGGTCACCCATGTGTGAGTGGTGTCGAGGCTCACTCCGATGATGTCGAGCTCGGTGGTGGCGCCGACGGTCACCTGGCGGGAGGTGCTCGGCCAGGTCTCGGAGATCGACCAGTCAATTGGATTGCAGGTGACAGGGTCACCGCCAGGATTGAGTGACCAGGTGTTGACGCTGCCCAACACCGGGTTTCCGGTCGCCTCGCTTGCCTTGAAGATGCGGATGTCGACACCATCCAGATCCGCCGGCCCGAACGCAGCAACGATGCTCTGGATTATGTCGCAGTCTGCATCGGGATCGTTCCCGGCCAGGGATCCGACGCGGGCCGCGTCGCGCGCGGTGAACGACAAGGTGAGCAACTCTTTGAAAACGAGCCCGAGCTCGAGGATGCTCACCATCAGAAGAATCAACAGAGGAAAGACCATGGCAGCCTCGACCAGGGTCGCGCCCCGCTGACGATCACGAATTCTCACTGTTGCCGCCCAACCCCTCTTGCGTGTCGCGGCCGTTCTGGCCGGTCACCCGAGCGACATTATCCCGCAACCGCACCTTGTGCGTCGGGGGCTAGGTGACTTTGACGCGAGTTGACTAGTCAATCGCCGGCCGGGACGGCTGGTGGCGTTCGCTTTCCCGGCTCCCTCTAGTACTCCACCGCGAGGGCTGATACTGCAGCTCCCCACTGCTGAATCGCCCCCTGGTGCATCATCAGCTTGGCCAGGTTTCCCGACACCTTGAGCTTGCCGGTCATGAACGCGGTCTGGGTGTTCAGCTCACCTTGGGAGATGGCGCTTGCCGTCTCGTACGACTGTTTGACTGTGACGTCGGGGGTTTCGGTCGAGCCGACCCGAAGCGCGGTGGTCCCTCCGGTCGACTGGAGGTAGTAGTCGACATCGCCGTCGGGGGCGTCGGAGGTGTTGAACTGAATCGTCAGGTCGGCCGCGCCGATGGCGTTCTTGAAGCCTTCGTGAGCGTTGAGCGCCGCGGTGACTTCTGAGGCCCACTCTTCGCTGAGAAACTTGGACACACGCTACTCCTTGAGGATCGGTTGGGGCGGAATCGTAATCACCGGTCCAACTTTGAGTAAACGGTCAAACCGGGGGGGTCGCTCAGAGAAGCTTGGCAATATCGCTCGATGCGGTCTTGGTTAGTCGGGTCAATGGCTCTCTGGGGTGCCCCGGCGACAGTCCAGCCGCCTTGGCTGCTGCTTTGACTCCGGGAATGCCATGGGCTTCGACCTTTCCGCTGATCGAGCTCAGCCGCTTCTGCAGCTTTCGCGCCCGGGCCGGGCTCTCCTTGGCGGTGGCAAGGGTTTCGAGCACCAGTCCGGGGAGGTAGTTTCCCGAGCCGGTGATGGCGCCATGGCAGCCGACTGCCATGGCGGCTGTGAGCGCTTTCGATGAGCCGGAGTAGAGGATGAACTCGGTCGGTGTGGCGTCGATGATCGATTGAAGACGGACCACGTCGCCACTGGAGTCTTTCATGCCGACGATGTTCTTGTGCCGGGACAGCTTCTCCACCAACGATATGGGGAGGCTGACCGCAGTCACGCCGGGAACCGAGTAGAGGAACACCGGGAGCGACGAGGCATCGGCGATGCTTCGGAAATAGAGGAGCACAGCCTCGTCGCGACCACGGGTCAGGGTGGTGGGTGTCATCACCAGCATGCTGTCGGCACCGGCGTCGACCGCCTCCTGGACCTGGGTCAGGGCCACCCTGGTGGTCTCGGCAGTGACGCCAACCATGAAGTGTGTCTTCCGCCGCCGACCGGTCTTGACCAGCCGATGACGCTCACCTGGCTCCAAATAGGGGCCTTCGCCATTGGACCCCCCGATGACGAAGCCTTCGATCCCCTGGTCGGCGAGGACTTTGAGGTTGGAGGTATGGGCTTTGGTGTCGATCTCCCCGGTCTTGTTGAAGGGGGTAATCAGCGCGGGCATGTACTCAGGCGGTGGCAGCATGGAGCAAGCCTAGAAGTGGTTCAGACGCTCTTGGGATCGGTGGATCCCGCCTACTCAAGGCGCTGGTGGCTCCATCCGGAACACAGCGTCGTCGGAGAAGTCGACCGTCCCGGTCCACCAGAGGAAGTCGGTGTACCACTCGTGCACGAACTCGACCCTGACTCCGCCCCAGGCGACCCCCGCTGCAGAAACTCGATCCGCAGGGTCCCAGTTCGAGCCGAGCTGCTCAGCGTTCCACTGCGAGCCACCCGTGCACACGACAAGGCTTGGGTCTCCTGTATTGAAGGGTGAATAGCGTCGGGTGTTCGAGGAGTTGGGTCCCGGATAGCTGCCTGACGCATCGGATCGGTAGATGTGAACTTCTGCCACCTCGCCCGACTGGAGAGACTGGAGGGCACCGGTGGCCGCCTCCAGGATCACACAATCGGCATCGCCGTAGTTGGCCGCCGAGGCGGCAACCCTTCCTCCCTCGCGCGCCGACACCGTGACCGACAGCCAGTCGCGGAAAACCATGCCGTACTCGAATGCCCCGAGGGCGATCATCATGAGAAAGCCGAAGACCAGGGCGAATTCGACCATCGTGGCGCCCTTTTCCGGAGAGTCGGGCCCGGGCGGACGTCGCAGCCTCATGTGTTTGGAACCAATCGAACCGGGTTGCCGATGATCTTCGCTGCCCAGGTGGTGCGGTCATGGGGCTGGGAGTTCTCGATCTCCATCTTCCACCAGCAGTTGGTGGTGCAGGCGTAGGCGTCGGGGATTTCCACCTGGGCCGTCACCCACAGGCCGTTGAAGAAGGAGGTGCCGTTAGAGGTCTGGATTCGACAGTTTCCCGAACCGGACCGCACGGTGGTGCCTGCCTCGTTCTTGGCCACCCAGTCACAGGTGGCGGTGCCCCCACCGGGGTTCTTCACCGTCATGAATGCATTGGCGTTGTCCTCGCCCGGGTCGTAGAACTTGAGCTCGAGAGTCTTGCCCTGGTGCGCCGCGGCGACCTCGGCGACGAAGAGCGTCGAGATTCCGGATTGGTTGGTGAAGATCGAGATGTCGTTGATCCCGTAGACCCTTGCATTGGGGCCGGTTGAGGTCTGCGCACGCACCGCGTATTGGTTGGTGCCTCCGTCGTTGCCGTCGGTCCAGATCCTGATCACATAGATCCCGGGGGGAACCCCTCCGGCGGGGGTCAGTCTGCAGAGACGACGCCATAGGTTCTTGTACAGATCCGGCCTGTCCTCAGACGGGATGTCGAAACGGCCTGTCGAACTGACGCATTCCCCTGAGGGGATCGCCACGTTGTCGGTCGGGTCGAGAGGCGTGGAGTCGAAGCGGTAGAACTGGAAGTGCGTGTCCGCTCCGCCGCCGGTGTCCTGTCCCAGGTCTCCGGTCTCGGTGTTGAAGTTGGCACGCTGGTAGAAACCTGCGTCGTAGACCAGGACTGTGAGAGCATCGACCCTGGCACCTTCAGGCACATCGACGGCCAGGTAGTAGCCCTCGGGCCGGTACTCGGTGTTGGCGAACTCCTGGTTCCAGGTATTGGGGTCCCAGAAGCGAGTCGCCTTCGCGTCACCGTTCCACTTGTTGGTCAACGGCCCTGAGATGGCCGCCCAGAAATTCTGTGCGGTGGCCGGGTTGCAATCGCCGATCTCGATGCTCGTGAGGCCGACACCAAAACACGGATCGGGGCTGCCGATGGGAACCGGCTTGACATACTCGGCCGTGGCCACCCGGCTGACGTCGAAGTCGTTGATGCCGAGCACCTTCAGGAAGAATGTGGGGACGTTGGCGGATAGCGTCACTTCGAGCTTGTTGTCGGCAAGGGACCTCCAATCGAGCTCCTCAGGGCCGCCGCCCCCAACCGGGGCTCCGTTCACGGTCCCGACATCCCACCCGTTGGCGTTGGCGCCGTTCACGGCGTTTGTGATCACGTTGGGTACATCGCCGGGCAGGTAGACCACGCCGGCCAGAGCCGACGAGTCCGCCGCCCTCTGGAGGCGAGCACCGTTCAGGTACAACCAGCCGAGGTCCACCGCGAAGGCTGAGACCCCGAGTAGCAGTACGAGAAGTGCGGCGACGAATGGAAGGGCAGCCCCGCCGTCGGCATCGGGCTGAGTGATCCTGCGAACGAGTCTGATGAGTCTGGTCATTCGAATGCCTGTGGTTCCAGTCGGGTCAGGGTGCTTTCGTCGATCTGCGCGGTTCCGCGGAATGGCCCGAAGTTGGTGACCCAGCTTCGGGTCAAGAGAACTCTCACCCCGATGATGTCGAGGGAGGAGGTGCCGACGGTCGTCTGTCTCGACGTCGGGCTCCACGCGATCGGGGTGATCGACCATCCGTCCAGAGGTGTCGACGGGACGTTGCAGATCGTCGGGTCGGCACCGTCGATGTAGGTGGCGACGTTGGTCGCACCCTGGGCGCCGGTGTTGACATCCGCCTGGAAGATCTGGATTTCATCGATGCGCGCCAGGTCACGGGCGGTGGCGATGCCCCCAATCCCTCTGAGGATGGTGCAGTCAGCGTCGGGGTCGTCGCCGGCGAGAGCTCCGAGACGCGCGCCCTCGCGGGAGATGTAGGAAACTGTCAGGTAGTCCTTGAAGGCGAGGCCGATCTCGAGGGTCCCCATGATGATCAAGATGAGAATGGGGAACACCATCGCCGCTTCCACCAGCGATGCCCCGCGCTCGCGCCGTCGACCGAAGACCTCGCGTAACTTCATCAGGTTCTATCGGCTGGTTAGGAGCCCTCCCTGAACCAATAAACGGCTGAATGGGTCGGTCGGCCCAGATTGGCCCCAGCCAGTCGAAATCGGCCCTTTTGCCGTTTTGGCTGCTACGGCACCAGGTGGATCGGGTTGCCGATCATGTAGGCCCGCCAGGTCGTGGTGTCCTGCACACCGCCGGTGTAGTCGTAGTCGACCTTCCACCAGCAGACGGCGCAGGCGTACTCGGGCGGCAGGTCCATCTCGAACTTGAGCCAATCCGCGTCGTATTCCCACGGACCCACCGCCTCCTGGCAGTCGTTACCGGGGGCGATGGTGTTGACCAGAGTCCAATTCGCGGTGACAGTTGAGCGGGTGTATACCCGGCACTCTCCGTCGTCGAACGTGGCGCCCGTCGGATCAACGATCCTCAGGGTGCCGCCGCCCGGGGCATCCCCCGGGTCCCACAATTCGACCACGAAGGTCTTCCCTTGGTAGTAGCTGGGCACCTCAGCCAGGTAGAACGACGTGGTCGTCCCGCTGGCGTTGTTGTACAGAGCAAAGTCGCCAAGCGCGAACAGTTTCGAGCCGGCACCGGTGACTCTGACGCCGTAACGGTTGAGGCCAGCCCGGTCCGTGGTGGCGCCCGGGTCCTGGATCATGATCTGCAGGACGTAGATACCCGAGCCCGATTGGGTCCAGCAGGCATCCCCGTCGGGCTCGGTCCACGAATATGGGTCGGTTGCCGGCACCTGGGGTTGTGGGGGCAAGACGGCGGTGCAGAGAAGAGTGTTGTCCGAGACATCGAGCGGAGTCGGATCGGGGGCGTAGAGGTTGGCGATCATCGTCGGACCGCAGTCAGGGGAGGCACTCGGCCCCCAATCCTCACAACCGCGGTCGCCCGTCCGGATGAAGTCCGAAGTCGGGTTGGCACCTGAGGTGTTGTGGAAGGCCAGGTCGTTGCCTTGGACAGTGAAGCTGCCGGTCGACTCGATCCCGTATAGGTAACCCCCAGTACGGGCGGGCGGGCTGGTGTTCTTGGGGCAGGTGGGATTGTCCGTTTGGTCGGTGCACCAAGAGGAGTAGGCATCCCCCATGGAGTTGTCGGTCCACTTGCCATGGATGTTGGCCCAGAAGTTGGGTTGACCGCTGCAACCCGGTTGTGCCGGGTCACAGCTGTTGCCGAATTGGTTGTCCGGGCTGCCCAGTTTCAGGGGAGGGATGAACTCGGCTTTGGCAGTTCGGGCGATGGTCATCGTCTCGAAGCCCAGGATCCGGGCGAAGAACGTGGGAACGACGGCTCGGACTGTGACCTCGAGCTGGTTGGGCTCACCGGGCACTGCCTGGGGCAGCACCTCGATGTCGGGGAGCGTGTCGTCGTAGCCGTTGCGCAAGGCGATGTCGATCGCGGTGGCGTCGGCCGTCACCGTGTCGGCTGGAAGCCAGATCACTCCGCCCAGGGCAGCCGCATCGGCGGTTCGCTGGACCCGGCTGGCATTGAGATAGAACCAGGCGAGATCCGAGCCAAACGCAGCCATTCCCAGGAGAAGTACCATGGAACCTGCAACCAGCGCCAGGGCTGCCCCTCGATCTTCGTTCCTCGCCCGGCGGAACAGCTCTTTCATTGGGTCCCCTTGGTGTCCGGCTCGATCTGCATGACGGCGGCCTCGGTCCAATCGGCGGACAAGAATGGGAAGAGCCCGGTGACGCTGGAGTGGGAGAAGGTCACTTCGACCCCGAGCACGTCGATGGCCACGTTGGGCACCCGGTTGCGGGACGAAGGGGCCCAAGGGCACAAGTTGTCACAGGCGAGAGCATTGAGCGGCGAGCTGCAATTCAGGGCACCGGAAGGGGAGTACTCGTTGATCGACCCGATCGTCGGCTCGCCGGCTGCGTCGGCCTTGAAGATGAGGACCTTCTCCAGGGTCCCGAACCTCAGGTTGCAGGCGGCTTCCTCAACGGCTTCGAGTATGAGGTCGTCGGCGTCGACACCACCCTGATCGAAGTCGGCAGCGGCAGCACCGGTCCTGGCTCCCTCTCTGGCGGCGTTGGAGACCGTTAGGTAGTCGACCACCAGGAAACCGATCTCCGAGAGCCCGATAGCCAGCACAATGAGCACCGGGAGGATCAGACCGACCTCGACCAGAGAGGTGCCGCGATCGGGATCACGTCTCACGACTGGAACACCTGGGGCTCGATCTGGTAGTCGGTCGAGGTGGTGAAGTCGGTGCTGGTAAGGATGTAGTTGGTTATCCATTGGTGGGTGAACTCCACCTCGACCCCGATTCGATCGAGGTCGGGGGCCTCCACATCCCGATCAGCCGGGTCCCAGGTGGGCACGACGTAGGTGGCTCGGAAGGGCTCGGGGCACGGAGTCCACTCGCAACATCCGGTCAGTGGCGGCAGACCCACCGGTGTGTTGTCGGTGCAATCGGGGGTCGAGGGGGTGTAGGTGTACGAGTCGGATTCGCCCCCCGGTGTCGCCTCGAAGATGTTGACTCGGATCCCCTCCGCGATCCCGGCGGGGGCAAGCGTCCGGTCGATGTCGCGTAGAACTGCGATGTTGGCTCGGGGATCGTCACCATAGGTTGCACCGGAGCGGGCGCCCTCGCGTGCCGCGTGGCTGACCGAGAGCCAATCCTTGAAGGCAAGCCCGAACTCGACGACGGCGAAGAGGGTCAGAAAGAGGATGGCGTAGACAATGGCGGCCTCGACCAGGGTGGCCCCGCGCTCGCCATCTTTTGCTTGTCTCATCCCGGCCGCTCACTCTCTCCCGAGACCACAATCTGTGGTCATTTCCCCACCCACAGTGGTCACAACGGGCGGCTCTCAGGATAAGTGGCCGAACCGGTGTGACAAGGGTCAAGGCAAAGTGTCCCACCCGACGCGGGTTGGGGGCAATGGGCCGCCGAACCCATACTCGGGTCGTGTTGGGGGCTGCTAGGTCAGGTGTCCTGTGCGATCAGACGACGATTCTTGATCTTGGACTTGACGTAGTCGGCGTTCATCATGGCGATGAAGTCGATCGAGATCTGCTTCGGGCAGGCCTTCTCGCACTCGCCATGGTTGGTGCAGGACCCGAAGTACTCCTCCATGACCCCGACCATGTTTTCGGTGCGGGTCCACCGCTCGGGCTGGCCTTGGGGAAGAAGATTGAGGTGGCTGATCTTGGCCGCGGTGAACAGGTTGGCCGCCCCGTTGGGACAAGCAGCCACACAGGCTCCACATCCGATACAAGCCGCGGCGTCGAAGGCGATGTCCGCGGCTTCCTTGGGGACGGGGACGATGTTGGCGTCCGGTGCCGCTCCCGTTTCGACCGTTATGAAACCGCCGGCCTCGATGATCCGATCGAAGGAACTCCGGTCGACGACGAGATCCCGGACCAGTGGGAAGCCGGCCGCACGCCACGGCTCGACCGTGATCGTGGCTCCATCGTTGAACTTGCGCATGTGGAGCTGACAGGTGGCGGTGCCCAACTGCGGCCCGTGAGCCTGCCCGTCGATCATGACGCCACACGCCCCGCAGATCCCCTCACGGCAGTCGTGGTCGAAGGCAACCGGCTCTTCACCCTGATTGACCAGACGCTCGTTGAGCACATCCAACATCTCGAGGAATGACATCTCTTCTGAGATGTCGCTCACTTGATAGGTGTGGAATCTCCCCGGCTGATCAGGCCCCGTCTGACGCCAGACCTGAAGCGTGACATTCATGAGGTCTCTCCCCCCAGCGAACGGAGTGAGCGTTGGGGGGAGTCCGGCGAAGCCGGGAGGGGGGCTCGTGTCGACGCGGTCACTTGTAGCTTCTTGTGGTCAACGCCACGTTCTCGAACTCGAGCGGCTCGATGTTGAGCTCGGGTTTGGCTGGGTCCCCGGTCCATTCCCAGACCGCCACATGGGCGAACTCGTCGTCACGGCGTAGCGCTTCACCTTCGTCGGTCCGGTATTCCTCGCGGAAGTGGCCACCGCACGACTCCTCACGATGAAGGGCATCGAGGCACATCGTCTGGGCCAGCTCGAAGAAGTCCTCCACCCTCCCTGCCCTTTCCAGACTCTGATTGAGACTTCCACCGGTCCCCAGGACCTTGACGTCGGTCTTGAATTCCTCGTAGAGCGCCGGAATCTCTGACAGTGCTTTGAGCAGCCCGGGCTCGCTCCGGGACATACCGCAATACTCCAGCATGATCTTTCCCAGCTCCTTGTGGAACCAGTCGACGGTGCGAGTGCCCCGGGCCGAGAGGAACTGGTCCACTCTCTCGGTGACGGCGGATTCGGCCTCCTTGAATACCGCATCGTCGGTCGCCACCGGAGACTGGTTGAGGAAGGCCGACAAGTAGTCGCCGATGGTGGAGGGTAGGACGAAGTATCCGTCGGCCAAGCCTTGCATTAGCGCGGATGCTCCGAGCCGGTTGGCTCCGTGGTCGGAGAAGTTGGCTTCGCCGAGCGCGTAGAGACCGGGGACGGTGGTCATGAGGTTGTAGTCCACCCAGAGCCCACCCATCGTGTAGTGCGGTGCCGGGTAGATTCGCATCGGCACGACGTAGGGGTCCTCGTTGGTGATCCGCTGGTACATCTCGAAGAGGTTGTCGTAGCGCTCCTGGATCGTCTGGCGACCCTGGCGTGCGATGGCGTCCTCGAAGTCGAGGTAGACCCCGTTCTTCAGGGGTCCCACCCCATTGCCTTGATCGACGATGCGCTTGACGGCGCGCGAGGCGACGTCGCGGGGCACCAGGTTCCCGAAGGCGGGATACATCCTCTCCAAGAAGTAGTCCCGATCTTCGGGCGGGACCTCGTTGGCTGGTCGTCGCTCATCGGGGTTGGTCGGCACCCAGATCCGGCCGTCGTTGCGCAGCGACTCCGACATCAGCGTCAACTTCGACTGGAACTCGTCGGAGGCCGGGATACAGGTGGGGTGGATCTGGGTGAAGCAGGGGTTGGCGAATCCCGCACCCTTGCGATGGGCCCTCCAGATGGCGCTGGCGTTGGTAGCCATGGCATTCGTAGAGAGGAAGAACACATTGCTGTAACCACCGGTTGCCAGCACCACTGCATGCGCCGAGTGCGACTTCACTGCTCCGGATATGAGATCGCGGGTCACGATTCCGACGGCACGTCCCTCCTTGACCACCAGGTCGAGCATCTCGGTTCTGATGTGGAGCTTCACGTTGCCCAATGCGACCTGGCGGGCCATCGCCTGATAGGCGCCGAGCAGTAGCTGTTGGCCTGTCTGACCCCGGGCATAGAAGGTGCGTGAGACCTGGGCTCCTCCGAAGGACCGGTTGTCGAGGGCGCCCCCATACTCCCGTGCGTAGGGCACCCCCTGGGCCGCGGTCTGGTCGATGATGTTCAGCGACTCGTGGGCCAGTCGATAGACGTTGGCTTCACGGCTTCGGTAGTCACCCCCTTTTACCGTGTCATAGAAGAGTCGGAACACCGAGTCGCCGTCGTTCTTGTAGTTCTTGGCGGCGTTGATCCCGCCCTGGGCCGCGATCGAATGGGCGCGACGTGGTGAGTCGTGGAAGGTGAACACCTCGATGTCGTAGCCGAGCTCGGCCAGCGATGCGGCCGCCGAAGCCCCCGCCAGGCCGCTGCCCACGATGATGACCTTGAACTTCCGCTTGTTGGCCGGGTTGACCAGCTTCACCGAGAACTTGTGGTTGTCCCACGTCTCGTCGATGGGCCCGTCGGGGATCCTGGCGTCGAGTTGTAGTGCCACCGTCAGCTCACCCAGCCGAACAGGACCGCCAGCGGCATGATGGCGTTGCCGACGGTGACCAGGGCAGCGAGACCGATGGCGAAGTAGCGGCGGGCGGTGTTGAACCGGGGATGGTTGATGCCCAGACTCTGAAACATCGACCATGCCCCGTGATAGAGGTGGACCCCGAGAGTGAACATTGCCACCACGTAGAAGAAGGTGACCGGGGCGCGAGAGAACGTGGCCACGAAGTTGGCGTATACCTCACCCCGCTCCCAGGTCTCGGGGGAGGCGGGGGAGATGCCCCAGGTGAGGTCGGCGAGATGGAACACCAGGAAGGCGGCGAAGATGACCCCGCTCCACCGCATCGTCCGGCTGGCGTAGTTGGCTGCGATATAGGTGCGTGGCCCCTGATAGTCCTCGGGCCTTGCCCGGTAGTTCATCAGTGTGAGCGAATACGCCGCATGGATGTGGAGCAAGAAGGCCACGATCAGCCCGGTGCGGAGCAACCAGAGCGTGACGTGCTCGGGGATGAACGGGACCAACAGCTGGCGCAATGCGTGGGCGTAGATGTCGATGTCGGGGACACCGTCGACGTCGGGCAGGAAGATCTTCCAGTTGCCGATCATGTGGGCGACGACAAAGAGGATGATGCCGATGCCGGTGAGCGCCATCACCCATTTCTTTCCCAGAGCCGACCGGTAGAAGCTCACCGGCCAGGGCGCTTTGCTCTTCTCGATCGTCGTTGCCACCTCGGCCCCATTATGGCAAGTCGCGAGGCGGGTAATGCCCGCTGCGGTGGCCGACGCAAATCTTTAGGCGCGATAAGGCGAAATTCGGTGAACGGGGTTGACGCCGCGCGTGGAGAGTCGTAATGTCAAACATGTAATTACACGTTTGTGAGGAGTCCTGATGCAGAGCAAGCTCATCCAAGCCTTAGCCAAAGGTGAGCTGTCCTGGCAGGACTACGCCAGCTGCCGCGGCGCCGACGCGGATTTGTTCTTTCCCGAACGGGGGGCTTCCACCCGCAAGGCCAAGGCGATCTGCGCAGCATGTGAGGTGAAAGTCGAATGTCTCGACTACGCCGTAGACATGGGTGAGAAGTTCGGCATCTGGGGTGGTCTCAGCGAGCGGGAACGGCGTCGGGTCCGCCGCGAGCGGTCGATGCCACAGCGGAAGGTCGGCTGAAACCTCAGAGGTAGAGCCCGGTCTGATCCTCTCCACCTGCCGGGGTCGTGGACGGGAGTCCGGCTCTCCTCTGCATCTCGGCGAGTTGGGTCTGAGCGGCCATCTGCTGGCTCCACAACGAGGCCTGAATTCCATGGAACAACCCCTCGAGCCAACCGATCAGCTGTGCCTGGGCGAGTCTGAGCTCGGCCTCGGTGACCCCGGTGTCGTTGAGCGGCACCATGACCTCGTTGAA
>Ga0299913_10001906_pt1 | contig 16020 bp, 13 predicted proteins | sample RVTome_9_FD_201360 | JGI IMG/M metagenome (GOLD analysis project Ga0299913, IMG submission 201360) | Soil microbial communities from uranium-contaminated site in the Upper Colorado River Basin, Wyoming, United States - RVT155D38 (version 2) ...
GGAGGGGGAGGAGTGGGAGGAAGCACCTCCCGAGCTCGGCGACCGAGCTCCCGAGTAGGTTTCGAGCTACGCGTCAGCCGTCGACGATCGACAGGCCGCGGAGCCAGGACGGCGTCGGCTCGAAGGCCGCGAGCCGCTCCCAGCGACGGCCGCCGTCGCCGGAGCGGTGGACGCCGCGCTCGTCGGCGGCCCACAGCTCGCCGGGCTCCCGCCCGGCGGCAAGTAGCGGCGCGATCGTCGTCGGCGGCTCGGGCCAACCGTCTCGGACCCGCTCCCACCGGCCCTCCGCCTCGCGCCGGTAGAGCCGGCCGTCCGACCGGCCCGCCTGGTAGGCAGCGTGAGCGTGGGACGCCGCGGAGACGACGATCACGCCGGGGTCGCCGGGATCGATCGCCACGCTCCGCAGGTAGCCCACCTCGAGCCCGTCGTCGGGCGAGTCCCAGGTCGCGCCGCCGTCGAAGCTCTCGTAGTACCCGTCGCCGGCCGCGACGCGCAGGATCTCCGGCCGGTCCGGGTGGATCGCCAGCTCGTGGGTGTCGTACGGCCCGCCCGGCACCCGGTCATGCCACGCCCCGCCACCGTCGGGCGGCGTCACCAGCGCCCCCGCCTCGATCGCCAGCCACAGCCGGCCCGCCTCGCGCGGATGACACGCGATCCAGCGCACGTGGTGCGTCTCGGGCCGCGGCGGGAACGACCACTCCGACGAGGAGGGCAGCTCCCCGAGCCCCTCCATCCGCTCCCAGCTCTCCCCGCCGTCGTCCGACCGCCAGAGCGCGCTCGGCTCGGTCCCGGCCCACACCAGCCCCGGCTCGACCGGGCTCGCCGCCACCGCCGTGATCTCCTCCCCCTCGAGCCCCACCGCCCGCCACGACCGCCCGCCGTCGTCGCTCCGCCAGACTCCGTCCGCCTCGGTCCCGCACCAGGCGCGGCCCGGTGAGAGCGGATCGGCGCCCAGACAGGTCGGCCGGAGGTCGTCCCCACTTTCGACCGGGATCTCGGCGTCGCGCACCGTGCCGATCTCGGGCTCTACGACCAGGAGGCGATCTCGTGAGGCTACGAGCACATTCATCGGTTCCTCCCCTCCCCGTAGTCTCTCACCCGAGCAGCCCAAACGACCGCCACCAGAGGCGGGCGGGGGCTCCGGCAGGGACCTCGGAGCCCCCTCCGGAGCCGGGGCCGGGCGGGGCGCCCTCAGGGTAGCTCGGAGCCGGGGCAACCGCGCCGACCCGCCGAAGGCCACGTCCGATCCGGCCCCGGCGACGCGCAGGCGCGCGCCCCCCGCCGCAATCCAAGAAGCGCGCGCCGGTACCCTGAGGGCGCCCCGCCCGGCCCCGGCGGCCGCCGAGATCCCCGGGTGCGTTTCGCGCCCGCAGTGCTTCGGCGCCGCGGCTCAGAGCCAGCCGCGTGTCAGGTAGTCGGAGAGGGTGATCGTCAGCAGGATGACGAGGAACAGCACACCCGAGAGGACCGTCAGCGCGGTCAGACGGCCCGAGTACTTGACGTGCATGAAGAAGAGGACGACGAGCACCGCCTTGGCGACCGCGATACCGAGCATCACCACGTCGTTGAGACCCGGGATCCCGGTCGCAGCCGAGAGATCGACGAAGGCGGCACCCACCGTCAGCGCCGTGCCGACCATCAGCGCGGCGAAGATCCAGTAGTAGACCTTGCGCGGGACCACGTGCAGCGACATCGCTCAGTCTCCCCCCGCCACCGGTGCGCCCATCCGTGCCCTCCCCCTCACCCGTGCCGCCCGATCAGGTACAGCAGCGGGAAGAGGAAGATCCAGACGATATCCACGAAGTGCCAGTACAGCCCGGTCAGCTCCACCGGGTTGTGGTAGGCGGCGCTGTAGCGCCCCCGCCAGGCCGGCAGGAGCAGCGCCGCGAGCACCCCGATGCCGGCGATCATGTGCAGCGCGTGCAGCCCGGTCATCGCGAAGTAGAGCGAGTAGAAGACCTCCGCCGCCTCCGGGTGCGCGCCCGTCCAGTGGAAACGCTCGCCCGGCACGTGGTGCTCGTGGAACTTGTGGGAGTACTCGACCACCTTCACCCCGAGGAAGACCGTGCCCAGCCCGATCGTCCCCACGAGGAACCCGAAGCACGCCTTCCCCCGCCCGACCTGCGCCGCCCAGACCGCGAGCGCCATCGTCAGGCTCGAGCCGATCAGCACCGCCGTGTTGAAGGCGCCCAGCCCGACGTCGAGGTGGAAGCTCGCCTCGGCGAAGCCCTCGTAGGCCTGCCGCCGGTGGATCAGGTAGGCGCAGAACAGGCCGCCGAAGAACATGATCTCGGTGACCAGGAAGACCCACATCCCGAGGGTGGAGGCCTCCTTCTGCTGCTCCAGCGTGTCGAACTGGTGCTGGAGCGCCGCGTGGGCCTCGTGGGCGGCGTGGGCCTCACGCATACTCCTCCTCCTCTCTCGCCAGGTGCGGCCGGCGCTCCGCCGTCTCGTCGAAGTCGCGGTAGTCGTAGGCGTCCTTGGTGACCACCGGCGGGGTGAGGAAGTTCTCGGTCGGCGGCGGCGAGGTCGTCTCCCACTCGAGCCCGGTCGCCCCCCACGGGTTGTCCGAAGCCCGCTGGCCGTACTTGAGCGACCAGAAGAGATAGGTGAAGGGAAGGAGATACCCGATGCCGAGGATCGTCGCCCCGGCGGTCGACAGCACGTTGAGCACCTGGAACTCCGGCGGGTAGGCCCAGTAGCGCCGCGGCATCCCGAGGTAGCCGAGGACGAACTGCGGGAAGAAGGTCAGGTTGAAGCCGACGAAGACGAGGATCGCCGAGATCCGCGCCCAGAACGACGGGTAGAGCCGGCCGGTCATCTTCGGCCACCAGTAGTGGAGCCCGCCGAGGTAGCCCATGATCGCGCCGCCGACCATGATGTAGTGGAAGTGGGCGACGACGAAGTAGGTGTCGTGGACGTGGACGTCGATCCCCATCGTCGCCAGCATCACGCCGGTCATGCCGCCGATCGTGAACAGGCCGATGAAGCCGAGCGCGTAGAGCATCGGCGTCTCGCGCGAGATCGACCCCTGGTAGAGGGTGGCCGTCCAGTTGAAGACCTTCACCGCCGAGGGGATCGCCACCAGCATCGAGAGCACGCTGAAGACCATCCCGGCGTAGGCCGACTGGCCGGAGACGAACATGTGGTGGCCCCAGACGAGGAAGCCGAGGACGGCGATGGCGATCGAGGCGAAGGCGACGAAGTGGTAGCCGAAGACGCGCTTTCTGGCGAAGGCGGCGACGAGCTCCGAGATCACCCCCATCGACGGCAGGATCATGATGTAGACCGCCGGGTGGGAGTAGAACCAGAACAGGTGCTGGAAGAGCACCGGGTCGCCGCCCAGGGCCGGGTCGAAGATGCCGATCCCGAGGCTCCGCTCGACCGCCACCAGCGCCAGCGTGATCGCCACCACCGGCGTGCCGAGCACGATGATCAGGCTCGTCGCGTAGTGCGCCCAGATGAACAGCGGCAGCCGGAACCAGGTCAGCCCGGGCGCGCGCATCCGGTGGATGGTGACGATGAAGTTCAGCCCGGTGAAGATCGACGAGAAGCCGTTGATGAAAACGGCGACGATCGTCAGCGTGACGTAGCTGTTCGAGTAGGTCGTCGAGAACGGCGTGTAGAACGTCCAGCCGGTGTCGACGCCGCCCATCAGGATCGCCCACAGCACGAGGACCCCGGCGATGTTGTAGAGGTACCAGCTCGCCAGGTTGATCCTCGGGAAGGCGAGGTCCTTCGCCCCGATCATGATCGGCACCAGGAAGTTGCCGAGGGTCGCCGGGATCGACGGGATCAGGAAGAAGAACACCATGATCACGCCGTGGAGGGTGAACAGGCGGTTGTAGGTGTCCGCCTGCACCATGTCGCCGGCCGGGGTCAGCAGCTCGAGCCGCACCAGCAACGCGCCGAGCGCGCCGAGGAAGAAGAAGAGCGTGATCGAGATCACGTAGAGGATCGCGATCCGCTTGTGGTCGCGGGTCAGCAGCCAGGACTTGAGGTCCCAGCCGGCGCTGCCGAGGTAGCTCTTCACCTCGGGCGTGGCGTGCGTCTCGGGGGCGGCGGTGGCGATCGTCATCGGGATCTCACTGGGTCACCGGCTCCTCGCCGGCCAAGATCTCGCCGGGCTCGCCCCGGCGGGTCTCCTCGGCGCGCGGCGGCTCGCCGGCCTCGGCGCCGGTCTCGCCCGGGGCGACCGCCGGGGTCGCGCCGCCGAGCGACTTGACGTAGGCGACCAGCGCGGCGAGCTGCTCCTCGGTCACCTGGCCGCGGAAGGTCGGCATGATCGGCTGCCAGCCCGCCACCACCTTCGCCTGCGGGTTGACGATCGACTCGCGGATGTAGGTCTCGTCGGCGACGATCGTGCGCCCGCCGGCCAGCGCCACCTGGGCGCCGAACAGGCCGTGCAGCGACGGCGCGCGGAGCGGTGTGGCGCCGGGGTCGGTCCCGGGCAGGTGGCAGGTGTCGCAGGCGAGCCGCTGGAACAGCTCGGCGCCCGAGGCCTGGATCGTCGGCCCGGTCGTGCCGGTGGCGAGCCAGCGCTCGTAGTCCTCGGCCGACAGCACCTCGACGAAGCCGCCCATCAGCGAGTGCTCGGTGCCGCAGTACTCGGCGCAGAACAGGTGGTAGCGGCCGGTCTTCGTCGGCCGGAACCAGACCGAGCTGTAGCGCCCGGGCAGGACGTCGCGTTTCACCCGGAAGGCGGGCACGTAGAAGCTGTGGATCACGTCCTCCGAGGTCATCGTCATCTTCACCGCCTGCCCCACCGGGACGTGGAGCGCGTTGATCTCGCGCACGCCGCTCGGGTGCTGCACCTTCCACATCCACTGCTTGCCGGTGACCCAGTACTCGACCGCGTCGGGCGGCGCCTCGGTGACGGTGAAGAAGACGTCGACCCCCCACACGAACATCCCGAGCGCGATGAACAACGGGATCAGCGACCAGGTGAGCTCGAGCGGCAGGGTACGCACCTCCCGGGTCGAGCCGACCTCGCCGGCCCGCCGGCGGCGGTAGTGGATGAAGAAGACGAGGATCAGCACCGCGATCAGGGTGGTGAAGAAGGCGCTGATCGCGAGCCACCCGAGGGTCAGCAGGTCGACCTCGCGGGCGACGCTCGAGGCCGCCTCGGGGACGAGCGGGAAGTCGGGCCACATGGCTAGGCGGGTCCCCCGGCGGCGGGGTCGGCCGGAGTCGCGCCGCGGGCGCGCGAAGATCCCTCGCTGCTCTCGGGAGGACGCGGGGAGGCCGGTTCGCCGGCCGGCTCGGTGCCCGCCGCACGCCGCGCCCGGCGGCGCTCGCGCCGCAGCATGATCCCGACGAAGCCGCCGAGGAGCACGAGCGTTGCGACCCCGCCGGCGCGCACCAGGCTCATCGTCGCCGCGCTGTAGCGGCCGAGCTCGGGGTCGTAGTGGTAGCAGTAGAGCAGGAGCTGGTCGACCGCCGAGCCGATCCGCCGCTCCGAGGCCTCGATCAGCCCGAGCTTGAGGTCCTTCGGCGGGTGGTCGGTGCCGAAGAAGTAGCGGGCGATCCGGCCGTCGGCGGTCGCCACGACGGTGCCGGCGGCGTGGGCGTACTCGTCGCGCGCCTCGTCGTAGACGTAGCGGAAGCCGATCGCCCCGGTCAGCGCGGCGATCGACGCCGCGTCGCCGGTCAGGAAGTGCCAGCCGTCCTCCGCGCCCGGGCGGTCGTAGCGCGGCAGGTAGCGGCGGCGCGCCGCGGCCGCGTCCTCCGGCCCCTCCCCGGGATCGAACGAGAAGGCGATCACCTCGAACTCCTCCCCGGCCGAGAGCTCGAGCGGCTTGAGGCTCGCGGCGAGGCCCGACATCGTCAGGTCGCAGAGCATCGGGCAGCGGAAGTAGACCGGCGAGATCACCACCGGCCGGCCGTCGCCGAAGAAGTCGCCCAGACGCACCTCGCGGCCGACCTCGTCGCGGAAGACCGCCTGGAGCGGCAGCGGCCCGCCCATCCGCTGGTCGAACCCGACCTCCCGCAGCTCGTCGGGGACGGACTCAGCGCCGGCGTTCACCTCGACCGCCTGCGGCGGCCGTTGGGCGAGGGCGGGAGAGGCAAAAAAGAAAGCTTGGACAACGGCAACCGCAACGGCAACGGCAACGGCGAAAAGATCGACCAGGGGAACGGCTGGACCGGAGCAGGAGCGCATCACCGGCCCGAGGGTGCCTCGCCGGCAGTCGTCGGCCAGACCGCACGGAGCGGGCTTCCGAGGGCGGGAGCCGTTCCCAGCTGCGATGCCCGACCTGCGGGCGCGATGCCGCGCCAGCGGCGACAGCTCCACGGGCCTTCGCCGGCCGTCGAACGCCGCCGAGCTCTTTCCCTTAGCTGACGCAGTTCTCCGTTTCATTCGCCGGGCCCCGCCTCGCCGGGGGTCTCCGCCTCGTCGCGGGGAACCGTGCCGACCGGTTCGAGGTCGTCGATCGCGTCGGGCTCGACGTCGACCGGGCGGCCGATGGGCCGGGCGACGGTCGGCGCCTCGGCCGGCCGGCCGAGGCCCGGTCCGGTCTCGCCCTCCACGGTCGCGGTGGCGCCGGCCGGGGTGCCCGCGCCGCGCTCGGCGGCGAGCATCTCCATCGCGCGGTCGATCGGCACCCGGACGGTGCCGGCCTCGCGGTCGCTCCAGCCGTAGGTGGTCAGGACCTCGGTCTCCTCGGCGCGCATGCGGAGCAGGTCGCGCTCGGGGGTCGCCTGGAGGCGCGGGCCCGGGGGCGGCTCCTCGGCGGCCTGGAGGTGGAGGGCAGGGACGTCGGGAGCGGTGCGCTCGGCGCGGCTCTGGAGGTAGACGAGGAGTCCCCACATCGCCGCCATCGAGACAAGGGTGAGGACCAGGATGCCGATCACGGTCCACGAGATCTTGCGGACGTCGATGTCGCGGTCGATCTGGCGCTCGTGACCCGGCGGGCGGTGGAACGGGTCGTGCGGCAGCTCGCGGGTGGTGGTGCGGCGTTCGGCCATCAGGCGTGCGCCTCCTCGCCGACCGACTCGGCGAGCCAGGGGTCGTGGATCGGCACGATCGGCCGGCGCTTGAGCAGCCAGGCGAAGGCGGCGAGCCAGAGGCCGCCCACCGCGACCGGGGCGGCGACGTCGAGCCAGTGGACGTAGAGCCCGTGCGGGTGGAAGACCGGCTCGATCTGCCACAGGTGGTCGACCCAGCGCATGGCGAGGATGAAGACGGCGAGCGCGGCGAGACGGCGCGGCTGCTTCTTGAGGTCGCGGGAGAGCAGCAGGGCGAAGGGGAGCGCGAAGTGGAGCAGCGCCAGCGACAGCCCGACGTACTGCCAGCCGTGGCTCATGCGGTGGAGGTACCACTCGATCTCCTCCGGCAGGTTGCCCGACCAGATGATCAGGAACTGGGAGAAGGCGAAGTAGGCCCACAGCAGCACGAAGGCCAGGGTCAGCTTGCCCCAGTCGTGGAAGTGCCGGGGGGCGATCACCGCGTCCATCGGCCGGCTGCGCGCCAGGAAGGCGGCGACGAGGATCAGGAAGGCCATCGACGAGAGGCCCGAGCCGCCGAAGAAATAGACCCCGTAGATGGTCGAGAACCAGAGCGGCTCGAGCGACATCAGGAGATCGAAGTAGAAGAACGTCGTGACGAAGGCCCAGACGACGATCCCGGGCGCCGAGATCGCCTGCATCCGCTTGCTGAGCTTCGGGTCGGCGGCGCGGTCCTGGCGGTCGGAGAGCGCCCGCAGCCAGGAGGTGAGCCCGATCCACACGGCGAAGTAGAGGACGACCCGGCCGACGAAGAACGTCTCGTCGAGGTACGGCGCCTTCTTGCGCAGGGTCGCGCTGGCGGCGACCACCGCGTCCTCGGTCCAGACGTAGAGCTCGTCGAGGCCGAAGAGGATCGGGAGGGTCAGCAGGAAGAGCAGCGGCAGCACCGCGGCCGCGGCCTCGAAGACCCGCCGCACGACGACGCCCCAGCGGCCGGAGGTCAGGTGGTGGATCATCAGCAGCGCCAGGCAGCCGATCGAGATCCCGACCCAGAAGACGACGCCGAGGAGCCACGAGCGGAGGAGCTGCTCGGGGTCGACGAAGAGGCCGAAGGCGCAGACCAGCAGCCCCGCCGCGGCGGCCGCGAGCGCGCCGGCCTGCAGCCGGTCGACGGCGGGCGGCGCCGCGAAGTAGGCGCGCAGGTCGGTGGCGGCGACGGTCACGGCACCTCCATCCCCTCGACGTCCGCCCCTTCCGCGGGCGGGCCGTAGTCGCCGGTCATCGGCGCCGCCGGGTCGTGCCGGAGCGAGTCGGGCAGCGGCTCGTCGCGCTCGGGCGCGCCGACGTCCCCCTCGCCGGGCCGCGTGACCTGGGCGGCCGGCGGCCGGCGGTCCGCCTCGGCCAGCGCCTCGCCCGCCGCCGCCCGCTCGCCCGCCGGCAGCTCGGCGAGCGCGACGGTGCGGCTCCGCTGCAGCGCGCGGACGTAGCCGACGATCGCCCAGCGGTCGGCCACCGGCACCTGCTGGGCGTAGCTCGGCATCACCCCGTAGCCGCGGGTGATGACGTCGAAGAAGTAGCCGTCGGGCATCCCCCGCAGCCGCTCCTCGTGGTAGGAGGCCGGCCGCTTGTAGCCGCGGCGCACGATCATCCCGTCGCCGTCGCCTGTGCGGCTGTGGCAGGGGGCGCAGAAGACGTCGAACTGCCGGCGGCCGCGGGCGAGGACCTCGCGGGTCCACGGCACCGGGCTCTCGGCGACGAAGGCGCCGCCCGCCGACATGCCGGTGTGGAAGGCCCGGTCCTCGCCGAGGGCGCCCCAGGCGACCGTGCCCTCGGGCAGCGGCCGGGCCGACGACTCGTCGTCGAACAGCGGGCTCTTCTCGTACGGCTCGTACTTCGCCTGGTCGAACATCCCCTGGCGGCAGCCGGCGAGGGCGAGCGGCAGCGCCGCGGCGAGGGCGAAGGCGAGAGCCGCCACTCCACGTCGGCGGCTCAATGCTCGACCTCCCTCACGCCGGCGGGCTCCAGGCTGCGCAGGAAGCTCGCGGTCGCCTCGCGGTCGAACTTCGGGTCGTCGGCCTCGATCGCCAGGAAGAACCGGTCGCGCGAGGCGCGCAGGAAGCGGTCCCAGTTGAAGACCGGGTGGTACGGCTGCGGCAGCCGGTTGAGCAGGATCATCCCGACGACGCCCGAGATCGCGGCGAGGAGGATGGTGCACTCGAAGGTGGGGACGATGAAGGCCGGCCACGAGTTGTAGGGCCGGCCGCCGACGTTCATCGGGTAGTGGAGGACCTGGCTCCAGTACTGGAGCATGAAGCCGCCGAGCCCGCCGAGGATGCCGCCGACGAGCACGATGAGCGGCACCCACGAGCGCCGGAGGCCGAGCGCCTCGGAGAGCTCCTCGACCGGGTACGGGGTATAGGCGTCGAGCCGGGTGTAGCCGGCGAGCCGCGCCTGCCGCGCCGCCGAGACCAGCGCCTTCGCCGTCTCGAACTCGGCGAGGATGCCGTAGGTGCCCTCGCGGTACGGGGAGTGCGCGCTCATGCCTTCTCGGTCTCGGTCGTGTGATGGCCGTGGTCGACGAGGTGCCGCATCTCGAAGCCGGAGATCATCGGCAGGAAGCGGACGAAGAGGAAGATCAGCGACAGGAAGAAGCCGATCGTGCCGATGTAGATCGCCCAGTCCCAGAAGGTGCCCTCGAACATCCCCCACGACGAGGGGAGGAAGTCGCGGTGCAGCGAGACGACGACGATGACGTAGCGCTCGAGCCACATGCCGACGTTGATGAACATCGACACCAGCCAGACGAGCAGCGGCTGGACGCGGAACCTGCGGATCCACAGCACCTGCGGGACCAGGATGTTGCAGACCCAGAGCATCGCGTACTGGAAGCGGTAGGGGCCGGTGAAGCGGTTGACGAGCAGGAACTGCTCGAAGTCGACCCCGCTGTACCAGGCGACGAAGATCTCGATCAGGTAGCCGTAGGCGACGATCAGCCCGGTCGCCAGCATCACCTTGGCCATCGCGTTGAGGTGGCGCTCGGTGACCAGGTCCTTGAGCCCGAAGAGCCAGCGCAGCGGCACCATCAGCGTGATCACCATCGCGAAGCCCGAGTAGATGGCGCCGGCGACGAAGTAGGGCGGGAAGATCGTCGTGTGCCAGCCGGGGATGATCGAGATCGCGAAGTCGAAGGAGACGACCGTGTGGACCGAGAGCACCAGCGGCGTCGCCAGCCCGGCGAGCAGGAGGTAGAGCATCTCGTAGTTGTGCCAGTGCTTCGCCGAGCCGCGCCAGCCGAGCGAGAAGACCCCGGCGAGCCGCCGCGTCCAGGTCGCCTTCGCCCGGTCGCGGATCGAGGCGAGGTCGGGCACCAGCCCGACGTACCAGAACAGCAGCGACACCGTGCCGTAGGTCGAGACCGCGAAGACGTCCCAGATCAGAGGGCTCCGGAACTGCGGCCACAGGCTCATCGTGTTCGGGTAGGGCAGCAGCCAGTAGAACAGCCACGGCCGCCCGAGGTGGAGGATCGGGAACAGCCCCGCGCAGGCGACGGCGAACAGCGTCATCGCCTCGGCGAACCGGTTGATCGAGGTCCGCCACTCCTGGCGGAAGAGCAGCAGGATCGCCGAGATCAGGGTGCCGGCGTGGCCGATGCCGATCCACCAGACGAAGTTGACGATCGCGAAGCCCCAGCCGACCGGGATGTTGATCCCCCAGATCCCGACGCCCTTGGCGAACAGCCAGATCACCGCGAACAGGAACCCCATGGTGATCGCGAAGGAGATCCCGAGCGCCGCCAGCCACCAGAGCGGCGTCTTGCCGAAGACGACCTTGTTGACCTGGTCGGTGACCGTGGCCTGGGTGTGGCCCGGGGCGACGACCGCCGGCTCGTAGGGCTTCGGCAGGCGGGGGAGCGCCGGCGGCGCGGGCTGCGCGGGCGGGTCGAAGGTGGTCATCGCCGGCGGCCCCTAGCGCCCCTCGACGTCCGTGCGCTCGGCGAGCGCCGGGTTGGGGTGCGTCAGCTTCGCCAGGTAGCTCGTCCGCGGGCGGGTGTTGAGCTCGGCGAGCAGGCCGTAGTCGAGGTGCTGGTCCTTCCAGCGCGACACCCGCGACCCCGGGTCGTTGACGTCGCCGAAGACGATCGCGTCCGACGGGCAGGCCTGCTGGCAGGCGGTGACGATCTCGCCGTCGCGCACGGCGCGCCCCTCGCGCTTCGACTCGATGCGCGCCGCGTTGATCCGCTGGATGCAGTAGGTGCACTTCTCCATCACGCCGCGGCCGCGCACCGTCACGTCCGGGTTGCGCACCATCTTCAGCAGCTCGGTCTCGGTGTCGACGTACTGGAGGAAGTTGAACCGCCGCACCTTGTAGGGGCAGTTGTTCGAGCAGTAGCGGGTGCCCACGCAGCGGTTGTAGATCATGTCGTTGGTCCCCTCGTCGCTGTGCACCGTCGCGGCGACCGGGCAGACCACCTCGCAGGGGGCTAGCTCGCAGTGCTGGCACATCACCGGCTGGTGATGGATCCGCGGGTCGTCCAGCGGCCCCTCGTAGTAGCGGTCGATCCGCAGCCAGTGCATCTCGCGCCCGGCGATCACCTGCTCCTTGCCGACGACCGGCGAGTTGTTCTCGACGACGCAGGCGGCGACGCAGGCGTTGCAGCCGGTGCAGGCGTTGAGGTCGACCGCCATCCCCCAGGCGTAGCCCTCGTACTCGTAGCCCGGGTACATCGACATGTCGTCCTCGGGCACGTGCCCCATCTCGTGGACGAAGGTCGGGTGCTCGGCGAACTCGCGGAAGGTGCCGTGCCGCACCAGGTGGCGCCCCTCCATCGAGAAGTGGTCCTGGGTGCAGGCGAGCGGGTAGACGCCGCCTGCCCGCTCCACCTCGACCGCCGGTGCGGTCCACAGCGCGTCCGAGGTGCGCAGCGAGTAGGCGTCGAAGCCCGTCTCCCGGCCGACCGGCCCGACGCGGCGCCGCCCGTAGCCGAAATGCAGCGTGCCGCAGCCGTCGGCGTGGCCGGGCATCACCCACACCGGCACCGTCAGCGTGCGGCCGGCGCGGCGCAGGGTCACCAGGTCGGCGCGGGTCACCCCGAGCTCGTCCGCCGTCCGCGGCGAGACGAGGAGCGCGTTGTCCCATGCCAGCTTGGTCAGCGGCTTCGGGATCTCCTGCAGCCAGCCGTTGTTCGCCCACCTGCCGTCCCAGATCGTCGGGTCGGGCCGGAAGACGAGCTCGATCGTCGGCAGCCCGCTCGCCTCGGCCGCCGCGGCGGCCTCCCGCGCCCGGTCCTCCCGGCGGACCTCGTCGAGGATGTCCTCCTCGACGATCCCGCCGCCGACCTCGTCATCGACCACGGCCTCGGTGCGCAGCGCCTCGACGGCGGCGACCGTGCCGGCGGTGCCGGCGACCGCTCCGGAGGGGAGCTCGACGTCCTCGCCCGCGGCCGGCTCGACCGGGGCCGCCGCAGCGGCAGGAGCGGCGATCACCCCGTCGTGGAGCGCCCGCCGCCAGGCGCGCTCGAAGTCGCCGCCGCCGAGACGCCCCTGCCAGTGCTCGCGGACCAGCTCGTGGGCGGTCGCGTCGGGCCGGTCGAGGAAGGCGGCGACGAGCTCCGCGGCGGTCTTCGACCCCTCGTAGAGCGGCGCGATCAGCGGCTGCACGAGCGACACCGTGCCGTCGAACGCCCGCGCGTCGCCCCAGGACTCGAGGTAGTGGGCCTCGGGGACCAGCCAGTGGCAGAGCGCGGCGGTCTCGTCGTCCTCGGCGGTGAGGTAGATCGCCAGCGGCGCCTGCTGCATCGCGCGGGCGAGCTCGAAGTCGGCCGGCGCGGTGAACACCGGGTTGCCGCCGAGGATGACGAGCGCGTCGACTCGTTCGGCCTCGAGGTCGGCGACGAGCTCGCGGAGGGAGGCCGCCTGGTCCGCCGGGCCGTGCGTCACCGGCGCGACGAAGCGCACCGTCCGCCCCACCGCGCCGAGCGCCCGGTTCATCGCGTGGGCGAGCGCGTGGACCTCGGCCGGCGCGTAGTCCCCGGGGACGACCAGGGCCGCCCCGGAGTGCGCCCGCAGATCTTCGGCGGCGGCGCGGGCGAAGGCGGCGATGCGCTCGTCCACCCGCCCGCCGTTCCGCGCGCCGCCGGCGGCGCCGAGCTCGCCGGCGAGCCGGCGGGCGAAGGCGAGGATCTGCGACGGCGGCAGCGGCAGCCGGTGGTCGGCCATCGAGCCGGTCGGCGTCGGCGTGCTCTCCACCGCGTAGAGGCGGAGCGGCTCGGCCGCGTGACCCGTCTCCCGGTGACCCGCCTCGGCACCCTCGCCGCCCGCCCGGCCGTCGGTCACGGACGGTCCGGCCGCGGCCGGGCCCGTGGTGGCCGCCCCCGCGGGCTCCGGATCGGTCGGAGCCGGCTCGCTGCCCGAGCCCGCGGCCAGCGCCTTGCCCATCTCGCCGAGAGCCGCCGGGCCCGCCCTCATCTTCTCGGCGCCGTGCCAGCGCCGCCGGCCGGCGGTGAACTGCCGCGCGTAGGCCTGGGCGCCGGCGCCGGTGACCAGGAAGTCGGAGTCGAGCGTCAGCACGACCTGCGCCTGTGAAAGATCGTAGACCGGCTCGCGGTCGCCGCCGCCGGCCTGCCGGACGCCCGCCCGCGCCCCGTGCGCCGCCGCCGGTTCCCAGACGTGCCACTTCGCCTCCGGGTAGCGGGCGAGAAGCGCGTCGAGCTGGCCGAGCAGCGTCGGCGAGGAGACCGCGCCGGTCAGCACCCGCAGCCGCACGCCGCGCCGCTCCTCGGCCGCGCCCGGACCGGCGGTCGGCGCCCCGACCGCCCCGGTCTCGCCGGGCGGGGTGGTGGCACCCGCGGCGCCCGCCCCGGCCGTCCCCGCGCCGGCCGCCGGCGTCTCGGCGGGGACCGCGGCCGGCGCAGGAACCGCTGCCGCGCCCTGTCCGTCGGCGGTCCCGAGCGCTTCGCGCGCGCGAGCGCGCGCTCCTTGCTCCTCGGCGAGCCGGCCGATCTCCTCGGTCAGCCTCGCCCAGGACGTCGTGCGGCCGCGGTGCGAGATCGCCTGCAGGCGGCCCGGGTCGTAGAGGTCGAGCACCGAGGCCTGGGCGAAGACGTCCGTCGCCCCCAGGCTCGCCGGGTGGTGCGGGTTGCCCTCGACCTTCGTCGGCCGGCCCATGTGGCTCTCGACGACGACGCCCCGCCCGTAACCGTTCAGGGTGTGGGTGGTGGCGAAGAAGAGCGGCTTGCCGGGGACGATCCCCTCGGGCATGTCGACGTAGGGGACGATCTTCTCGTCCGGCTGCCGCGTGCAGCCGGCGAGCCCGCCGAGGGCGAGCGAGGCGCTCATCAGCTGGAGGAACCGCCGCCGGCTCACCCCGTCGCCCGCCCACACCGAGGCCTGGCGCGGGAACTCCCGGTGCAGCATCTCCTCGAACTCGGGCGTCTCGGCGAGCTCCTCGAGGCTGCGCCAGAAGCGCGGCCCGGTCTGTCCGGCCAGCCGCTCGCGCAGCACGGCGAGGTCGAGCCGGCGGGGCGCGGCCGGCGCGGAGACGACGGGGAGGCTCTCGCGCCCCCTCACCGGTGGCACACCGAGCAGTAGGTCAGGCTCTGGACGTCGTACTCCTCGACCAGCCGCGGGCCGAGGACCGACTGCGGCTCGGGCGGCTCCCAGCCGAAGGTGTAGACCTCCTCGCGCGGCCGGACGTACTTCGCCGGGTCGCGGTGACAGTCGAGGCACCAGGCCATGGTCAGCGGCGCGTGCTGGAGCATCAGCGGCATCTGGTCGACCCGCCCGTGGCAGGTCTCGCAGCCGATCCCCTTGGCGACGTGGATCGAGTGGTTGAAGTAGACGAAGTCCGCGAGGTCGTGCACCCGCTCCCACTCGACCGGTACGCCGGTGCGCGACGCCGCGCGGATCGGCTCGAGCAGCTCGGCGTTGGTCCAGATCTCCTTGTGGCAGTTCATGCAGGTGGAGACCGGCGGGATGCCGGCGAACGAGGAGGTCTCGACCGAGGTGTGGCAGTACCGGCAGTCGATCCCCAGCCCGGCGAAGTGGTGGTCGTGGCTGAACGGGACCGGCTGGTTGAGGATCGCGCCCTCGCCGGTGTTGTACCCCGACGAGTTGAGCAGCGCCCCGGCCCACACGACGCCGCCGAGGAGCGCGAGCCCGAGGACGATGCTGCCCCGGGCGAGGGGGTTCGCGCTGCGCGGGAAGAGCTGTCGCATGTCAGGCGGCGAGCTTGTGAAACTCTTCACAAGCGGCCCGGATGCATCGTACTCCGCGCCGCGGCGCAAGCGCAACCCGGGCTCGCGAACGACGCCCTGCGATCTTACACGTCGTCCTCGCATGGAAACGACCAGGGTGGTGGGTGGTGGAACGAACGGCCGCAGTGCGGGACGGCGAGCGACTGCGGCCGGGCGGGGGCTGCGGCCCGGGGCGGGTCGTGGGGGGCGTAGGTGGGTAGCGCGGATCGCACACGATCTCCGACGGTCCTCCCTCGTCGCTCCCTGCAGCGTACTTGCGTACGCTTCAGTCGACTCCTCAGTCCGGGTCGCCGGATCTCGCGCACGCTCCACGCTCCCAGCTTCGAGCATCTCCGACCGCGGTCCTGGCCTTCGCCTCGAACCCGGCGGACGACCAACCCCAAACCGTGTTCGCCCACCCGGTCACGAGAACTGCACGAACTCGTTATCGACCACCCTCCTTCATCGAGCTGTTCTCGAACGAACGACCGGCTGGCGCGCTGTCCCCCTTCAGCTCCGCCGGCACCGACCCGGCTCGGAGTCCCTGGAACGCGGTCATGCTCCCCGCGCCGACGCTTCGATCACCGAACTGCGGCTGGTGAAGAGAGGGTTCCCCCACGCCACTCGCGGCGCTGCTACCCTCACCGCTGTCTCCCACGAGCCACGCTCGGCGCTGAAGCGGTGGGTTTGTTCTCTTTTTTTCTGTCGGGCCCCCTCCGGTCATCGGGGGCGGGAGGGGTGGCGTCCGGGGGCGCCGTGAGCGCGCGACGTGCACGAGCCGCCGCAGGGCACCGAACTTCCGAGCGCGCTCGCGACGAAGCGGCACCTCCCCCCGCACACGCCCT
>Ga0299913_10001907_pt1 | contig 16018 bp, 16 predicted proteins | sample RVTome_9_FD_201360 | JGI IMG/M metagenome (GOLD analysis project Ga0299913, IMG submission 201360) | Soil microbial communities from uranium-contaminated site in the Upper Colorado River Basin, Wyoming, United States - RVT155D38 (version 2) ...
CGTTGTCGGCGCTCGACGATGGCAACGCATCGCCTACGCGCCGACGCCTTGCATTCGACCCCGCGGGGACCGCAACGCGACCCCGCGGACTGTCACCACGGGCTGCTAGGCCGGCCGGGAGGCCGGTAGAGCCGGGCGAGCCGGTGGGGGGAGACGCCGCAGGCCCAGAGCGCCCAGATCAACCAGTTGCGCGCGATCGTCCGCCCGATCCCGCCCGCGACGAAGCGGCGCGCCGAGGTGGTCACCGGCGGCTGCAGCAGCGCGATCCGCCCGTGGCGCCGCAGCCGGAGGGCGAAGTCGAGGTCCTCGAGGATCGGCTGGTCGCGGAACCCGCCGAGGGCCTCGTACGCCTCGCGGGTGACGAACTGCCCCTGGTCGCCGAGCGGCAGCCGGGTGAGCCGGGTGCGCAGGCCGATCAGCCGCTCGCCGAGCCGGAAGAGGGCCCGGCGGTCGTCGAAGCGGAGACGGAACCCTCCGCCCGCGGCCCCCGCGGCGACCGCCGAACGCACCGCCTCGGCGGCGCCGGGCGGGAGCCGCGTGTCGGCGTGGAGGAAGAGCAGCACGTCGGCCCGGGTGGCCGCGGCGCCCCGGGCGAGCTGGCCGCCCCGCCCGGCCGGCCCCTCGACGACGAGCGCTCCGACCCGCCTGGCCACGGCGATCGTCCCGTCCCGGCTGCCGCCGTCGGAGACCACCAGCTCGTCGGCCGCCTCGCGCGCGGCCGGCAGGTGGCGGGCCAGGGACTCCTCCTCGTCGAGGGTCGGGACGACGATGGCGAGGGTGGGGCGCCGGGGTGCGTCCAAGGGGTCTCGACGATAGCAGCCCGCCCCTTGACTTCGGTCGCCGGCGGACTATGATCCCACGCCGGTCGCCGACCCGGTAAGATCGCGCGCCAGTCGTCCCACGTAGCCCGGTAGTCGAGTCACCCGGACCCGCCGGCCGTCCGCCGCCGGGGGGGCGCCGAAGGGCGTCCGGAGGAGGAGGAGGATTCCATGTCCCACCGTACCCTCGTCGCACTCTTCGCCGTCGTCGCCGTATGCCTTGCCGCCGGCTGTGCCCACGAGACGGGCGCGCCGTCCGCCGCCGAGGCGCCCGAGGGCGCTCAGGGCACCGTCGCCCTCGCCAGCGCCTCGGGTGCCGCCGACCCGGCGACCGTCGAGCGCGGCCGCTACCTGGTGACGATCGGTCAGTGCCACGACTGCCACACCCCCTTGAAGCTCGGGCCGAACGGCCCCGAGCCGGACATGGCCCGCATGCTCTCCGGCCACCCGGAGACGCTGGTGATGCCGGAGCCGCCGACGACCCCGAGCCCGTGGGGCTGGGCCGGCGCGGACACCCTGACCGCGTTCGCGGGCCCGTGGGGGATCAGCTACGCCACGAACCTGACGCCCCACCCCTCGGGCCTCGCGGCCTGGGACGAGGAGATCTTCGTCGCCGCGATGCGCACCGGCAAGCACATGGGCCAGTCGCGGCCGATCCTGCCGCCGATGCCGTGGATGAACGTCGCCCAGATGACCGACGAGGACCTGCGGGCGGTGTTCGCCTACCTGCGGTCGATCCCGCCGATCGAGAACCGCGTGCCGGAGCCGGTCATCGCGCCGCCCCCGCCGGGAGTCGCGTCCGGCGCGGCGGCTCCGGCCGACGCCGCGCCCGGCACGGTCGGCGGCTGACCGGGCGGCGCGTGGCCGGCCCTCAGCGGCCGACCCAGCGCGCCTCGTAGCGGCCGCTCGCCTGCCGGAGGTCGAGGTCGAGCCGCCAGCGGCCCTCGACCGGCGGGAAGTCGCGGGAGTCGGCCAGCCGCCCGCCGCCGGTGACGTCGCCCCGCCAGACGACCGAACCCAGCGGGTCGGTCACCTCGAAGGCGACCGTGCCGCGTTCCACCTCGAGGTCGAACGACAGCTCGAGCCGCTCGATCTCCCGGCCGACCTGCGCCTCGACCGTCTGCCGGTGGCTGGCGTCGCGGAAGCTCTGGCTCTCCTCGAGCTGGAGGCTCGGGCTCGAGCAGCCGGCGGCGAGTGCGGCCGCGAGCAGGGCGGGCGCGAGACGCGGGAGCGTGGGGAGCGCGGGGCGGGTGGCGGGCACGTTCGGACCTCCTCGGGTGTGGGCGACGGGCACACGCTAACATCCTCCGGCTGCGCCGCGCTGTCCCGGTTCGACCGTCTCCCGCACTCAGCCTGCGGGACGTGCCGGTCCGCGCCGCGACGCCGCGGCGGCTTCGCCTCGAACGGCCGGAAAGGAGCGCACGCGTGAGCTGGGACGACGACGACGACAAGACGATCTACAAGGTGGTGATCAACCACGAGGAGCAGTACTCGATCTGGCCGGCGGACCGGGAGAACCCGCTCGGCTGGAACGACGTCGGCAAGACGGGCACCAAGCAGGAGTGCCTCGACTACATCGAAGAGGTGTGGACCGACATGCGGCCGCTCTCGCTGCGCAAGAAGATGGAGGAGATGGAGCGGCAGGCGCGGGAGCAGCAAGGCGAGGAGGGCGGCTGACCATGGCCGAGATGAGCGACTACTGCAAGGCCTACCTCGCCCGCGACCTCCGCCGGTTCCCCGGCTGGACGGAGGACCTCTCCGACCTCCGCAAGGACACCCAGGAGGTCGACGGCGACGAGGTCGAGGTCGCCCGCGAGGCGATCGGCGACGAGGACGTCCTCTATCTCCACGACAGCTACGTCGTCACCGACGACGTCTTCGTCGACCAGCACGTGGTCTTCGCCGACGTCACCGACGCCTGGCAGGCCTTCTGCCACGGCGAGCTCGGCTTCGAGGTCCCCGACCTCGAGGTCCCGGAGATCCCGGCCGCCGACGCCGAGGGCCCGGCGGCCGGCGAGGAGGGAACGGGCGAGAGCGCCCCAGCCTGAGGCGGAGCGCGCCGGTCGGTCAGCCGGTCCAGCGCCAGCCCGCGAGCCGCCAGTCGCCGCCCGAGGGCGGGGGTGGGGCGGCGACGGCGCCGAGGTAGCCGGGGGCGGGCTCGAGATGGTGCAGCCGCCAGGCGGCGGCGCGCTCCGGGTGGCCGTCGACGGCCAGCATGCGCGCCGGCTCGCCGGCCGCCAGGGTCACGTCGAAGGCGTCGAGCCGCACCGTGATCCCGGTCCCCGCCGCCTTGAGGTACGCCTCCTTCCGGGTCCAGCAGCGGAAGAAGGCGCGGTCGCGCTCGGCGGCGGGAACGGCGGCCAGCGCCTCGCGCTCGGCGGCCGAGAAGAACCGCTCGGCGATCGCCAGGGCGTCGGGCATCGGCCGCAGCGCCTCGACATCGACCCCGAGCTCGGCCGACGTCCCGAAGGCGACCACCGCGAGCTCGTCGGAGTTCGAGAGGTTGAACCAGAGCGACGCCTCGTCGGCAAGGTAGGGCTTGTCGTTGTCGCCGTAGCGGAAGGCGACCGCCGCCGCGTCGGTCCCCAGGTAGCGGCCGAGGAGCGTCCGCAGCACCCCGCGCCCGACCGCGTAGCGGCGGCGGTGGCGGTCGAACCGGAAGCGATCCGCGCGCCGGATCTCGTCGTCCGAGAGGAGACGCCGGTGCGCCGCGACCCGCTCGGCCGGCGGGTCGAGCGGCACGCTCCACACGTGGATCTCGTCCGGCCCGGGCGGCTCGAGCTCTGCCGGCGGCGCGGCGAAGCGGTCCAGCGAAGCCATCGCGAGGACGCTAGTGCCCCGTGCGGCAAGTTCGTCGGCATTCGAGCGCCGCTGCATCGCGCATGGCTGCGTTGCTCCTCCTCGACATAGTCCCAGCTATGGCTGCGTCGGAGCGCCTTGCCCTGCGCGCGCTTCGACGCTCTCGGTGCACAACGAACTTACCGCACGGGGCACTGGCAGAGCGGCCCCGCGCCACCGGCCCGCCGTGGTAGAAAGCCACCCCATGCCCGCCCGCCGCCCGAACGACCGGCGAACCGCTTGGCGGATCGCCGCGGCGCTCGCGGTCGCCGTCGTCCTCTACTTCACCCTGCGCGAGGACGAGCTCGTCACCTGGAGCCACCTGACCGGCAGGAACCTCGTCCCCCTCCGCCACCACCTCGCCGCCCTCCGCTGCGTCCTCGACGGCTGCGCCAACGCGAAGGCGGCGCTGCACTACCTCCTGGTCGACGTCGTCGGCAACGTGCTGCTCTTCGTCCCCGTCGGCCTCACCCTGACCGGCGCCTCCCGCCTCCGCAGCCGCGTCGCGCGGCTCGCGGCGGCCACGGGACTGGCCGCGACCCTGTCCCTCACCGTCGAGCTCGTCCAGCTCGTCATGCCGACCCGCGCCAGCGACGTCGACGACGTCCTGTTCAACACCCTGGGCGCCCTGGTCGGTGCGGCGGCGGTGCTGCCGTTCCTGCGGCGGCGAGGGGTCTGAGGATCGCGGGGCCTCAGGTCCCCTCGCGAAGTTGGCTCCCGAGCCAATCGGCGAAGAGGTCGACCGTCGCGCGGTGGTCGCCCCGCATGGAGTCTCCGGCCGCGCGGGCGTACCGGAGCGCCGCGGGCCGGGGCCGCAGACGGACGAAGGGCGGAAGCCCATAACGTAAGGCGCTCCAGTCGGCCCACAGCCGGGCTGTGCGGCCGTTGCCGTTGGCGAACGGGTGGATGCGCACCCACTCACCGTGGGCCACCGCGCACAGGGTGATCACCGAGCCGAGGACACCGGGATCCTGTGGCGTCTCGCGGACCGGGAGCCGTTCGTCGAGAAGGGTAACGGCCCGCTGCATCTGCGTTTCGAACAGCTCCAGGGCGGCGGGCACCTCGCGGGACGGTAGGCCGTCGGATCGTCCAACCCGGACCTCGTAGCCGACCAGCTCCGGGTAGCGAGGGTCGTCGTCCCTCACCTCGCCGGCGTAGTAGTCCACCGGAAGGGGAACGCCCCGGTAGATCTCCCGGTGCCAGCCACGCGGGAGATCGGCCGTCGGCGGGACGCGGTCCGGCGCCTCGCCGATCAGGCGCCTGAGCAGGCCGGCGAGGTTGTCTCGAATGCGCGCCGCCGCACCCGGCGGGTCATCGTTCCACGGGATCGGCAAATGCCGCTCCCACCCCCACGGGGTCGACCCGCTCGGCGACGCGGCTGCGGAGCGGGTCGTCCTCCTCGATCTCCGCCCGGGCAAACGCGTCCACCGCGGGCTCGAGGTCGTCGTGTCGGTAGGTCCCGAGCAGCTCGACGACGGCCTTGAGCTTCTCCTCGAGCTCCGCACCGACGACGGCCAGCTCGTGCTCGATCGCCCGCTCGGCGAGCTCGTTCATCGGCACCCCCAGCTCTTCCGCCGCCCGCCGTAGCGCGCGGTGCGTGCGGGCGTGCCGGAACCGGAGCGTGAAGGCAGGTCGGGGGTCGGGCACGAAGCTCACTCTAGGTGGCCCTCTTGTTGATGTCAATCCAAGAGATTGACGTCAACCCGCTTCGCGGGGGGCTTACGCCGTCCGGCGCTCGCGCTCGATCTCGTCGAGCTCGACGGAGACGAGCTTCGAGACGCCCTTCTCTTCCATGGTGACGCCGTAGAGGGTGCCGGCGGACTCCATCGTCAGCTTGTTGTGGGTGATGACGATGAACTGGGTGTCGGCGGACATCTCGCGGAGGAGCTCGGCGAAGCGCAGGGTGTTGACGTCGTCGAGCGGGGCGTCGACCTCGTCGAGGATGCAGAAGGGCGAGGGCTTGGTCTGGAAGAGGGCGAAGAGCAGCGCGATCGCGGTCAGCGCCTTCTCGCCGCCGGACATGAGCATGATGTTCTGCAGCCGCTTGCCCGGGGGGCGGGCGACGATCTCGATGCCGCTCTCGAGCACGTCGTCCTCGTCCATCAGACGCATCTCGGCCTCGCCGCCGCGGAAGAGGCGCTGGAAGACGCGGCCGAAGTTGACGTTGACTTCGGCGAAGGTGGCGGCGAAGCGCTCGCCGGAGGTCTGATTGATCTCGCGGATGGTCCTCTTGAGCGACTCCACGGAGGCGACGACGTCGGCCCGCTGGGCGGTGAGGAAGCCGTGGCGCTCCTCCTGCTCGGCGTACTCCTCGACGGCGAGGACGTTGACCGGGCCGAGGCGCTCGAGGGCGGCCCGGGTGCGTGCGAGGTCGGCCTCGAGCTCGGCGAGGTTGGGGGGCGGCTCGGTCTCGGCCAGCGCCTCCCCCTCGAAGTGCTCGCGGAAGGTCTCGGCGGCGTGCTCGGCGTCGCCGCGGAGCTCGGCCTGCTGGATGCGCCGGCGCTCGACCTCCTCGCGGGCCGAGTCGCGGCGCTCGCGGACGGTGCGGGTGGCGGCTTCGAGGGTACGCAGCTCCTGGCGGTGGGCGTCGAGCCGCTCCTGGGCGGCGACGACCTCCTCGCCAGCGTCGGTGCGCCGCTCGAGCGCGGTCTGGAGCTCGGCCTCGGCGGACTCGATCTCGCCCTCGAGCTCGCGCCGGCGGCCCGCCAGGCGCTCGCCCTCCTCGCTCCAGCCGCCGACCTGGCGCTCGCCTTCGGCGACCTCGGCGGCGAGCCGCTCCGCCTCGCGGTCGTGGGCGTCGAGCCGCTCGCGGAGCAGGTCGAGCCGGCCGCGCCGGCCGGCGCTCGCCTCGGACAGGCCCTGACGATGGGCGCGCGCCTCGTCGTGGGCGGCGCGGGCGCGCTCGAGCTCCTCCTCCAGCGCGCCGTGGCGGCGCTCGGCCTCGGCCAGCGCGGTGTCGAGCTGGCGCTCGTCGCCGCGGCGGCGGGCCAGCTCGCGCTCGACCTCGGCCCGCTCGGTGGCCACCGTCTCCCGCTCGACGCCGAGCCGGTGGTGCCGCGCCTGGGCGTCCTCGCTACGCGCCTCGGCGACCGCCAGCTCCTGGCGACGCTCGGCCAGGGCCGCCTGGAGGCCGTTCGACTCGCGGGCCAGGGCCGCGCGGCGGGCGACGAGCCGCTCGATCAGCCGGTCGGTCTCCGCGACCTCGCCCTCGAGCCGCGGTACCTCGCGCTCGAGCTCGCCGAGCTCGCGCTCCCGCTCGAGGACGCCCGGGGCCGCCTCGCCGGCCGCGGCGTGCACGGTGCCGCCCGCGGCCCAGATCCCGGAGCGGGCGACGAAGGCCACCCCGTGGTGGCACCGGGCGAGGCGGACCGCGTCGTCCGCCGCCTCGACGAGGAAGGCCGGCGGCAGGGCGGCGGCGAGCTCCTCGGAGAGCCCCAGCGCCTCGCCGAGCGAGAGCACCACCGCCGGGTCGTCGACGACCGGCAGATCCTCGGGGACGGCCGGGTAGGGCTCGACGACCGTGGCGCCCGGGCCCTCGGCCAGCCGCTCGGCGACCGCGAGCGCCCGCCGGCCCGGCTCGCCGGCCGCGGGCGGCAGGACCACCGCGTGCTCGAGCTCGGCGAGCCAGGCGTCGAGGCTGCGCTCCCAGCCGGCGACCGCGGACAGCCGGTCGGCGAGGAACTCGGGCTCGGCGCCCTCGCCGGCCCCGTCCGCCCCGCCGGCCTCCGCGAGGGCCGCGGCCAGCCGCTCCCGCCGCTCGGCGAAGGCGCGGGCGAGCTCGGACAGGAGCGTCCGGCGATGCCGTGCCTCGGTGAGCCGCTCGGCGGTGCTGCGTCGCGACTCGACCGCCGCCTGCTCCTCGCGCAGGACGCCGTCGAGCGCGGCGACGACCTCGGCGAGCTGGGCCTCGCGCTCGGCGATCTCCCCCTGGAGCTCGGCGACTCGGGAACGCGCCGTCTCGAGCGCCTCGGCGGCCTTGGCGACCTCGCCCTCCCGCTCGGCGAGCTCGCGCTCGAGGTGCTGGCCGCGGAAGGCGCCCTTCTCGCGCTCGATCTGGGCCTGGTGGCGGCGGTTGCGCAGGCCGTTGAGCTCCCCGATGTCGACGAGCAGTCGCCGGCGGACCTCCTCGATCCGCTCCTCGGCCTCGGCCAGCCGCGCGGAGGCGGTGCGCAGGGCCTCCTCGTCGCGGTCGACCTCGCCGGCCGCCGCCGAGAGCTCCTCGTCGAGCTCGCCGCGTCGGGCCGCCAGCCGCTCGATCTCCTCGCGCTGCCGCTCGATCTCCTCCTGCCGGCGGCCGGCCAGGGTGCGCGCCTGGACCGCCCGCTCGCCGATCTCCTCGAGCCGCTGGCGGCTCGCCTTGAGGAACTGCTGGCGCCCCTCGATGGTGGCGCCGATCTCGGCGTGGCGCTGGTGCAGCTCGCCGACCTCGGCCGCGAGCTCCTCGGCCCGCTCGCGGCCGGCGGCGAGATCGGCCTCGCCGCGGGAGAGGTCGGCGGCCAGCCCGGCCTCGGCCTCCTCGGCGGTGGCGAGCTCGGCGGCGAGGGCGGCGAGCCTCTGCCGGGCCCGCGCCCAGCGGCCGGCGAGGACCTGGCGGAGGAGGCGGCGGTGCTCCTCTTCGGCCTGCTGGTAGCGGCGGGCGGCGCTCGCCTGGCGCTTGAGCGAGCGCAGCGAGCGCTCGACCTCCGCGACGACGTCGTCGAGGCGTAGCAGGTTCGCGGTCGCCTCCTCGAGCTTGACCTCGGCCAGGCGCTTGCGCTGCTTGTAACGGGTGATCCCGGCCGCCTCCTCGAGCAGCCGGCGCCGCTCCTGCGGCTTGCCGGAGAGGATCAGCCCGACCTTCCCCTGCTCGATCACCGAGTAGGCGCGGATGCCGAGCCCGGTGTCCATCAAGAGGTCCTTGATCTCCTTGAGACGGACCACCTTGCCGTTGAGCCGGTACTGGCTCTCGCCGGAGCGGAAGACCCGCCGGCCGATCGACACGTGGCCGTCGTCGGAGCGCGGGAAGGCCGGGTCGGTCGCCAGGTGCAGGGTGACCTCGGCCATCCCCAGCGGCTTGCGCTGCTGCGAGCCGGCGAAGATCACGTCCTCCATCCGGCCGCCGCGCAGGCTCTTGGCGCTCTGCTCGCCGAGCACCCAGGTCACGGCGTCCGAGAGGTTCGACTTGCCGCAGCCGTTCGGGCCGACGATCGAGGTGATCCCGCCGGCGAAGGACAGGCCGACCGGGTCGACGAACGACTTGAATCCGGAGATCTCTAGGCGGTCGAGCTTGAGCATCCTGCGGCGGCCTCCCGGGTAGACCGGCAGCCTAGCAGAGGCGGCGCCGCGACCACAAGGGATGGAGGGTCGAGCCGTCGCGGCCACAACATGTTGCGCTCTACGCGGGGCGGGTGGCGCCCTCCTCGGCCCGCCGCGGCAGCAGCCGGCGGAGGTGGAACGCGGCCCACAGGGCGAAGGGGAGAGCGAGCTTCACCGGCAGGTCGAGCAGGTGCTTGCCCAGGCCCCAGAAGTTGCGGGCGAAGGCCCCGTAGTGCTCGGCGCTCCACGCCCCGAGCTGGGTCGCGTAGACGAACTTCACCCAGAAGAGCACGAGCAGGAGGTGGAACCCGAAGGCGGCGAGCAGCGCCCAGCCGAGCGCGCCGAGCCGCTCGCGCCACGAGATCCCGGGTACGGCGAGGAAGAGGGCACCGAGGAGCACCAGGTGGAAGTGGAGGTCGGTGACCCGGAACGAGTGGACCCGGCGGCGAGCCGGCGGGAAGTCGAGCCGGTCGATCCAGGCGTAGTGCGGGTCCTGGTAGGCGGGCAAGAGGCGGGTCACGTTCGGGCTCTCGGCGAGCCGCACCACGGCCTGCCCTCCCGCGACGAGCACCCGGTCGTAGAGCGGCGTCGCCAGCGCCCAGACGGCGTAGACCGGCAGGACCGCCAGCAGCAGGTTGCGCAGGAACCGCCGGACGTGCATCCCGCCCGGCCCCGCGCTCAGGCCGCGTCCGCCGCCGCCCGGCGCGGGACGGCGAACCGGTCGGCCCACAGGATCCACAGCAGCACCGCGGCGAGGATCACGACGCTCTGCCAGACGACGGTGTGCGAGGCGTCGAAGAGGTCGGGCATGTAGGCGCCGGTCAGAAACAGCGCCACCACCCGCACCAGGTTGACCGCCTGGATCGCGACGATGCCGAGCGCGAGCCCGACCCCCCGCGCCGGCCACGAGGCGGGGAAGGCGAGGACGGCGGCGAGGAAGATGAGCATCGCCTCGACGCCGTTGCACCCGTTGCGGATGTTGACCGCGAAGCGCGGGTTGCGGATCACCGTGCCGCGCATCTCGACGTCCTCGCCGATCAGCTCGAGCGCCGCGCCGCTGACCACCGCGATCCCGGCGGTGAACGGCTCGATCACCCGGTCGTTCACCGGGTTCCAGGTGACCAGGGCGAAGCCGGCGGCGAGGAGCACCAGGAACACCGCCAGGAAGCGGACCTCGGGCCGGCGGTGCCATGGCGGGCGTGCGGCCGCCGGCTCGGCGACGAGCTCGGCGGAGCGCGGGGTCTTGGGCGGGCGTCGTCTCTTCTTCGGCATCACTCGGTCCGGTCGCGATGCTAGCAGCGGCCCGGGGCTCCGTCACGGACCGCGGCCGACGGCGGGATCGCCGTCGTTGACACCTCGCGGCCCCGCGCGTACCATCCGCGGAGCCTCCGGAGACCGCCCCCGCGAAAGGGCTCCCCACCGCGCCGCGATGACCGACGAGCTCACCCCGCGCCGCACGATCCTCGACCGCCGGCAGATCGAGCGGATCGTGCGCCGGATGGCGGGCGAGATCGTCGAGCGCAACCGGGGGATCGAGCGGCTGCTCCTGGTCGGCATCCGCACCCGCGGGGTGCCGCTCGCCGAGCGCCTGCGCGCGGAGATCGAGCGGATGGAGGACCACCAGGTCCCGCTCGGCGTGCTCGACATCACCCTCTACCGCGACGACCTGTCGACGATCGCGCCGCAGCCGGTGGTCAAGGGGACGAGCTTCCCGGTCGACATCGACGGCTGGACGATCGTCCTGTGCGACGACGTCCTCTACACCGGGCGCACGGTGCGCGCCGCGCTCGACCACCTCGTCGACTGGGGGCGGCCGAAGGCGGTGCAGCTCGCGGTGCTCGTCGACCGCGGCCACCGCGAGCTGCCGATCCAGGCCGACGTCGTCGGCGAGACGGTGCCGACCCGGCGGGACGAGGTCGTCGAGGTGCGGTTCGAGTCGACCGACGGCGAGGAGCTGGTCGCGATCATGGAGCGGCCGGCCGGGCGCGCGGCGGCCGGCGGGTCGGTCCGATCCGCGGCGGGCGGCGGCGGGGAGGGCGGGCCGGCTTGACCGCGGCGGAGCGCCCCTGGACGCGGAAGGACCTCCTCGGCATCGCCGAGCTCGAGCCGTGGGAGATCGAGAAGGTCCTCGACACGGCCGCCGCGTTCGAGGAGGTCGCCCACCGGCCGATCAAGAAGGTCCCCACCCTGCGCGGCAAGACGGTCGTCAACCTGTTCTTCGAGTCGTCCACCCGCACCCGCTCGAGCTTCGAGATCGCCGAGAAGCGGCTGTCGGCCGACAGCCTGAACTTCTCGACCTCGTCGTCGTCGTTGTCGAAGGGGGAGAGCCTGGTCGACACCGCGCTCAACCTGCAGGCGATGGCGCCCGACCTGATCGTCATCCGACACGCCTACCCGGGGGCGCCCCACATGCTCGCCCGCCGCCTCGCCGCCGGGGTGATCAACGCCGGCGACGGCGCCCACGAGCACCCGACCCAGGCGCTGCTCGACGCCTTCACCATCCGCCAGCGCAAGGGGCGGCTCGCCGGGCTCCGGGTGGCGATCGTCGGCGACATCGAGCACAGCCGGGTGGTGCGCTCGAACGTCCACCTGCTGACCAAGATGGGGGCCGAGGTCACGGTCGCCGGCCTGCGCACGATGATGCCGGTGGCGATGGAGGCGCTCGGCGTCCGCGTGGTCCACGACCTCGACGAGGCGCTCGACGGGGCCGACGTGGTGATGATGCTGCGCATCCAGCTCGAGCGGCAGAGCCGGATGCTCTTCCCGTCGATCAAGGAGTACTTCCGCCTGTTCGGGCTCTCGGCCGAGCGGCTGGCGCGGGCGGCCGAGGACGTCCTCGTCATGCACCCAGGGCCGATGAACCGCGGGGTCGAGATCGCCAGCGACGTCGCCGACGGGCCGTTCTCGGTGATCCTCGAGCAGGTCGCGAACGGCGTCGCCGTGCGGATGGCGGTGCTCTACCTGCTGTCGAGCATCCACGGGGAGGCGCCGGCGTGACGGGGCGCCCCGCCCCCGGGCGCGTGCTGGTCGCCGGCGGCCGGGTCGTCGACCCGAGCCAGGGGATCGACGAGGCGGCGGACCTCCTGCTCGAGGGGGGCGAGGTCGCCCGGCTCGCCGAGCGGATCGACCCCGAGGGGCTGGGGGACGACGTCGAGGTCGTCGACGCCGCGGGCCTCGTCGTCTGCCCGGGCCTGGTCGACATTCACGTCCACCTGCGCGAGCCGGGACAGGAGTACAAGGAGACGGTCGAGACCGGCACCCGGGCCGCCGCGGCCGGCGGCTTCACCGCGGTCGCCTGCATGCCGAACACCGTGCCGCCGATCGACCACCGTGCGGTCGTCGAGTCGATCGTCGCCGAGGCCGAGCGCTGGGGCTACGCCCGGGTCCACCCGGTCGGGGCGGTGTCCAAGGGGATGGCGGGCGAGAGCCTGGCCGAGATCGGCGAGATGGTGCGCGCCGGGGCGGTCGCCGTCTCCGACGACGGGCTGCCGGTCGCCCACGCCGAGCTGATGCGCCGGGCGCTGCTCTACGCGCGGCACTTCGGCATCCCCGTCACCCAGCACGCCGAGGACCTCCAGATCACCGGCGACGGGGTGATGCACGAGGGCGAGTGGTCGACGCGGCTCGGCCTGCCCGGCATCGCCGGCGTGTCGGAGGACGTGGTCGTCGCCCGCGACCTGATCCTCGCCGCGGAGACCGGCGGCCGCTACCACGTCGCGCACCTGTCGACCGCGCGCAGCCTGGAGCTGGTGCGCGAGGCGAAGCGGCGCGGGGTCCGCGTCACCTGCGAGGTCACCCCGCACCACCTCGTCATGACCGACAAGGCGGTCGCCGACACCGGTTTTTCGACCGACACGAAGATGAAGCCGCCGCTGCGCTCGGAGGCCGACCGGGCGGCGCTGGTCGCCGGCCTCGCCGACGGCACCGTCGACGCGATCGCCAGCGACCACGCCCCACACCACCGCGACGAGAAGGACGTCGAGTTCAGCCTCGCGCCGTTCGGCATCCTCGGGCTCGAGACGACGCTCTCGCTCTGCCTCGACCGGCTGGTCCACGCCGGTGCGATCTCGCTGTCCCGCCTGGTCGAGCTCCTGTCGACCGGTCCTTCCCGCGCCTACGGCCTCGCCGGCGGAACGCTCGCGCCCGGCAGCCCGGCCGACGTGACGCTGTTCGACCCCGACCGCGAGGTCACCGTCGACCGGACGGCCTTCGAGAGCAGGTCGCGCAACACCCCGTTCCACGGCTGGACGCTGCGCGGTGCGCCGGTGCGGACGATCCTCGCCGGCCGGGTGGTCGAGCCCTAGCCCGGTCAGCCGGCCACCGGCCGGCTCACCCCCCTACCAGGACGTGTCGAAGTCGTACTTGATCCTCAGGTAGTAGAACGCGCCGTTGAACCCGAAGGGCGAGTACTGGCTGTGGCGGTTGCCGACGCCGGTGCGCGCCCCGCGGTTCTCGTCGGGGTAGGTGTCGGTGACGTTCTGGCCGCCGAGGATCAGAGCCGTCGAGTCGTTCAGCGCGAAGCCCACCTCGAGGTCCACGAGGTACTCCCCGCTGTAGTCCTGGACGTCCTCCGAGTCGAACCACCCGTCGTAGTAGCTCAGCCGGCCGAGGAAGCGCCAGCGGTCGCCCAGACGGTGGTTGCCGGTCAGCGCCCAGCGGGTCTGCGGCAGCGCCTCCTGGAGCTCGCGGATGCGGGTCTCGTCGAGGGTGGCCGGGTTGAACTTGGTGACCTCGGTGTCGGTGTAGTTGAACAGGAAGCTGAAGTCGGTCTGGCCGCCGAGCGCCGGGGGCAGCCAGGTCGCCACCACGTCGACACCCTGGGTGCGGGTGTCGAAGTCGTTGGTGAAGAAGCGGAAGTTCTGCAGGTTCGCGGCGCTCGTGATCCCCTCGGCGACCAGGGCGTCGACCTCCGCCGGGGTCAGAGAGAAGTTCTGGGTCACCGCCAGCCGGTCGGTGAGGTCGATCCGGAAGTAGTCGGCGGTGAGCGTGAACGGGCCGTTCTCGAACACGGTGCCGAAGGCGTAGTTGACCGACTCCTCGGCGGTCAGCGGCTCGCCGCCGCGGAGCTGGGCGACGCGCGACGACGACGGGATGGTGCCGTTGTTGACCAGCTCCATCTGCGCCAGGTCGAACTCGGTCGACACGTTGAAGGCGTTCGACTGGCCCGGCGTCGGCGCCCGGAAGCCGGTGCTCACGCTGCCGCGGAGCTGGAAGCGGTCGTTGAGCTCGTAGCGTCCCGAGACCTTGCCGTTGGTGGTCGTCCCGAAGTCCTCGAAGTCCTCGACCCGGAGCGCCAGGCCGTAGATCCAGCGCAGGTCGTCGCTCGTCCGCTGGAGGTCGCCGTAGACCGCGTAGTTGCTGCGGCTCCAGCTCCCGGCCGCGATGTCGCTGAAGCCGGGGAAGCCGTTCGAGGCCGAGCTGAACCCCTGGGTCGCGAGCGGGCCGATCTCGAAGGACTCGAGCTGCCCGATGCCGATCTCGAACTCCTCGTCCCGCCACTCGACGCCGCCGGCGAGGAAGGTCCGTTCGCTCAGCGCGTAGGACAGGTCGAGGTTGAAGTTGAGCTCCTCCTGGGCGTAGAGGCCCGGGTCGAAGGTCGTCGGCGTGTCCGGGCCGAGCGAGGCGTTGACCGTGTTCGAGATGAAGAAGTCGACCTCGTTCGACCCCCAGCTCACGCTCGCGTCCCAGCCGATCCCGTTGGCCCACTGCCCGCGGAGGCCGGCGACGAGCCCGACGTCCTCGAGGTCGCCGCCGAACTGCGGGGTGAACCCGCCGGGGAACATCTCCTGGAACGAGAAGCAGTTCGGGTTGGCGAAGACCTCGGCCAGGGCGGCCGGGTCGGGCACGTCGTCGGTGATCGTCACCACCGGGCAGTTCGCCGAGCCGTCGAGCACGCCGTCCTGGGCGTCGAGCAGGTCGCCGATCAGGAGCGTCTCGCCGCCGTCGCCGCTGAACACGGCGGCGCGGGTGTTCGGGTTGCGGAAGAAGAACCCGCCGGTCACCGTCTTCGTCACGTAGTTCGCGTGACCGTAGAGCTCGCTACCGCCGCCGCCGACCGGGGTACCGAAGTTCGCCCACAGCTTGACGTCGTCCTCGATCTCGGGCGAGCCCCAGACCTGCGCCGGGTTGCGCACCGCGGTGTTGCCGGCGGCGATCAACGCCGCGGCGTCGTCGCGCTGGACGCTGCGGTCGGTCGGGTCGCTCCCGCCGACCTCGAAGCTCACGTTGGCGAACCCCTGGGCGCCGAGCGGCAGGCCGAAGTTGCCGGCGACCGAGTAAGCCTCGCCGTCGCCCTCGAGGTAGCTCCCGCCGCGCACCTCGACCGTGCCGCCCTGCCGGGCGTCCTTGAGCTGGAAGTTGATCACCCCGGCGATCGCGTCCGAGCCGTACTGGGCCGACGCCCCGTCGCGGAGCACCTCGACCTGCTCGATGGCGATCGACGGGATCGCCGAGACGTCCGGCCCCTGGGCGCCGTCGGCGACGCCGTTGCCCAGCCAGTAGATGACCGCGGCGCGGTGCCGCCGCTTGCCGTCGACCAGCACCAGCGTGTGGTCCGGCGCCAGATTGCGCAGGTTCGCCGGCCGCACGACGGTGGCCGCGTCGCTGATCGGCTGCGCATTCACGTTGTACGACGGGGCGACGTTGCGGATCATCGTGCTCATGTCCGTGTCGCCCTGGCTGGCGATCTCCTGCGCCGAGATCACGTCGACCGGGACCATCGACTCGGTGACCGAGCGCCCCTGGCCGCGGCTGCCGACGACGACGATCGCCTCGCCGAACGTGCTCTCCGGCTCGACGGCCTCCTCGACCGCCTCCTCCTCGGCCTCCTCCTCCTCGCCCTCCGCGGCCGCGGCCTCCTCGCTCGGCGGCTCCTCGGGCACGACCGAGTCGTCCGGCACGGCGGGCTCGGCCGGCTCGTCCTGCGCGAGAGTTGCAGGCGAGACGCCCAGTGCGAGCGCCAGTAAGAACGCCAAGGCGAGCGGCAGGAACCGCCCGGTCTGTCTCGTCGAATCCACGGCGACACCCCCTGTCGGTAGTGCGCGACCGGGCGGCGCGGCGCCACGTCG
>Ga0299913_10001908_pt1 | contig 16018 bp, 16 predicted proteins | sample RVTome_9_FD_201360 | JGI IMG/M metagenome (GOLD analysis project Ga0299913, IMG submission 201360) | Soil microbial communities from uranium-contaminated site in the Upper Colorado River Basin, Wyoming, United States - RVT155D38 (version 2) ...
GAGCTCCTCGCGCGCTGGGTCGCCCGCTTCGGACTGTCGGTCGTGCGCGGCTCGTCCTCGCGAGGAGGGGCGGACGCGCTGCGCGCGCTGGCCGCGGCGGTGCGGGCGGGGCAGGATGTCGCGGTGGTGCCCGACGGTCCCCGGGGGCCGCGCGAGTGCCTGCAGGCCGGCGTGGTCGTCCTGGCGGCCGCCACCGGGGCGCCGGTCGTCCCGCTCGCGTTCGCCGCCCACCCGGCCCGGCGGCTCGCCTCGTGGGATCGCTTCCTGGTGCCGCTGCCGTTCGCCCGGGCCGCCGTCGTGTTCGGCGCCGCCGCCACCGTGGCCCGTGGCGCCGACCGCGAGCAGGCGCGCGCGGACCTCGAGCGCGCGCTCCGCGGCGTCACCGAGACGGCCGACCGTCTGGTCGGCGCCTGATGTACCCCCTCTACACGATGCTCCTCGCGGCGGCGGTCGCCGGCTACGCGCCGGTGGCGCTGACCCGCCGGGTCGTGCGGGGGGTCCCGCTCAACGTGCGCGAGCGCCTGGGCCTGCGGCGCCACGAGCGGCCGGGGACGCCCGTCGGCTGGATCCACGCCGTGTCGGTCGGCGAGGCGATCGCGGCCGCGCCGCTGGTGGAGGGGGTGCGCCGGAGCTGGCCGGCGCTGCCGCTGGTCGTCTCCACCGTGACCGAGACGGGCGCGCGCCTCGTGCGCGAGCGCTTCGCCGGACTCGCGCGGCACCGCTACTTCCCGCTCGACTTTCCCGGCGTCGCCCGGCGGGTGATCGCCTCCATCGAGCCGGCGTTCTTCGTCTGCATGGAGACGGAGCTGTGGCCGAACCTGCTGCGCCTGCTGGCCGCTCGCGGCGTGCCGACGATGATCGCCAACGGCCGGCTGTCCGACCGGTCGTTCCAGCGGTATCGTCTCGTGCGGGGTACGATGCGGCGCGTGCTGGGCGACGTCACCGTGTTCGCGATGCAGTCGGACGAGGACGCCCGGCGCGTGATCGCGCTGGGGGCGTCGCCCGAGCGGGTGGTGGTCACCGGCAATCTCAAGCACGAGCCGCTGCCGGACCCCGCCGGGGCCGCCGATCTCTGGCACCGGCTGCTGGGGCTGGCCGCCGGCCAGCCGATCTGGATCGCCGGCAGCACCCACCGCGGCGAGGACGACGCCGTGCTCCAGGCGCATCGCCGGGCGCTGGCCGTGCGGCCCGACCTGGTGCTGGTGCTGGCGCCGCGGCATCCCGAGCGGGTGAGCGAGGTGATGAGGCTGGTGGCGGCGGGCGGCTTCGACGGCGTCCGCCGCAGCGAGCTGTCGGCGGGCCGCGGTGCGCCGGCGCCCGTCATCGTGCTGGACACCGTCGGTGAGCTGGCCCAGCTCTACTCCATCGCCGACGTCGTCTTCGTGGGCGGCAGCCTGATCGCGCTCGGGGGCCACAACGTGCTGGAGCCGGCGCTGCGTGGCAAGCCGGTGCTGTTCGGCCCGCACACGTCCAATTTCCGCGAGGCGGCCAGCATCCTGCTGGCCGCCGGCGGCGGCGTCGTGGTGCGCGACGCCGGCGAGCTCGCCGCCGAGCTCGAGCGGCTCCTGGCCGACCCGGCCCTGCGGGCGCGCCGGGGGGCCGCCGCGCGCGAGGCGGCAGCCTCGCGTCACGGCGCGCTGCGGACCACACTGGACCTGCTGGAGCGCTATCTGCGTCCGGGGGCGACACCGTGAGCGGGCGCGAGCGGCTCGAGCGGGGCTGGGAGCGCGGATTCAGCGCCGGTGCCGGGGGCGTGCTGGCGGCGATGGCCGGCGGCTATCGTGGACTGCTCGGCGCCCGCGAGTGGCTCTACGCGCGGGGACTCATTCGGGCGCAGGCGCTGGACTGTCCCGTGGTGTCGATCGGCAACCTCACCGTCGGGGGTACCGGCAAGACGCCGGCGGTGGAGCTGGCGGTGCGGACGCTGGCCAGCCTCGGGCTCCGGCCGGCCGTGCTCAGCCGGGGCTACAAGCGGAGCGGCGGCGGCGTGCAGATCGTCGCCGACGCCGCCTCGATCCGGCTGGACGCCGAGGAGGCGGGCGACGAGCCGTTCCTGCTGGCCCGGCGCCTGCCCGGCGTGCCGGTGGTCGTCGGCGCGAGCCGCTACGAGGCCGGCCGCGTCGCCCGCGCGCGGTTCGGCGTGACGGCGCTCGTGCTCGACGACGGCTTCCAGCACCGCACGCTGGGCAAGGACCTCGAGATCCTCATGGCCCGGGCCGACCGGCCGTGGGGCAACGGCCGGCTGCTGCCCGGCGGTCCGCTGCGGGAGCCGCTTCGCGGGCTGGCGCGCGCGCACCTGGTCGTCGCCACCGGCGCGCGGCGGCTCGACGAGGCCGCCGAGGTGAGCGCGACGGTGCGGCGCGTCGCGCCGGCGGTGCCGGTGCTCACCGCCGTTCACGTCCCGACCGAGTGCTTCGAGTCGAGCGCGATGCGGTTCGTCAGGCTCGACGCGCTCGACGGCGCCCGGCTACTCGCCTTCGCAGGCATCGGCTCGCCGGCCGGCTTCCGCCGCACGCTGCGGGAGACGGCCGCCAAGGTCGTCGACTTCCAGGAGTTCGCGGACCACCACTGGTACACGCGCGAGGAGCTCACGCGGCTCGAGCGCCGCGCGACCGAGGTGCGGGCCGACGGCTTCGTCACGACCGAGAAGGACTGGGTGCGGCTGCGCCCGCTGCCACCGCTGGCCCGGCCCGTCTACGTGCTGAGCGTGCGGCTCATGCTGACCTCCGGCGAGGCCGAGTGGCGCACCGCCTTCGCCCGGCTCGTGGCATGACCGCGGCCGGCGGGCCTCGGCCGTGAACATCGCCGTCCGCCTGCCGAACTGGCTCGGGGACACGGTGATGGCCCTCCCCACGCTGCTCGCGGTCCGCACGGCATGGCCGGAGGCCCGCGTGCTGGCCGCGGGTCCGTGGGCGGCGCTGCTCGCCCAGCAGGGCCTGGCCGACGTGCTCGCCGACTATCCCCGCGCGTGGCGTGGGCGGCTGCGCGCCGCCGACACGGTGGCCGCCTTCGCGCCCGAGCTGGCGCTCGTGCTGCCGAACTCGCTGGAGTCGGCGCTGGCAGCCTGGTACTGGGGGGCCCGCCGCCGGGTGGGCTTCGCCGCCGGCGGGCGCTCGACCCTGCTCACGGATGCGGTGCCGGTGCCGGCCGAACGTCCGCACCAGATCGACGAGTACCTGCTGCTCGCGGAGCGGAGCGGGGCGGCGGTGGCGACCCGCGAGCCGACGCTGCGGCTGCCCGCGCGCGACTCGGACGTGGCCGCCGAGGCCCGCCGGCTCCTGGACGACGCGGGCGCGCTGCCACGCGGTGCCCGCCGCCGCATCGCGATGCACATCGGCGCGGCGTACGGGTCGGCCAAGCTGTGGCCGCTCGACCGGGTGAGCGCGTTCTGCCGGCTGCTCGCCGCCGAGGACGTCACCGCGATCCTGCTGGGCCCCCCCGGCGACGCCACGGCGGCGGCCGCCATCGCGGCGGTCGCGCCGGTGGTGAGCCTGGTGGGCCGCGACCGTCCGGCCCTGCTGCCGGCGGTGCTGGCGGAGATCGACGTGCTGGTGAGCGGCGACACGGGCGTCGCCCACCTGGCGGCAGCGCTCGGCACCCCGGTCGTCACCCTGTTCGGCCCGACCGAGCCGCGGCTGACCGCGCCGCGCGGCCGGGCGACGGTCGTCACCCATCCCGTGCCCTGCGCTCCGTGCTTCTACCGCGCCTGCCCCATCGAGCATCCGTGCCTGCACGGCATCGACCCGGCCCACGTCTACGCGCGGGCCACGGCCATGATGCGGGCGCCGGTCGAGGCCGCGATCCGGGAGCGCTTCGCGTGAGCGCGCCGGCCCTGCGCGTGCTGCACCTGGCGGCCAACCGGTGGTGGACGGGCAGCGCCGATCCGATCATCCGGCTCGTGGCCGGCCTGCGCGAGCGCGGCCACCACGTCCTGCTCGGCGTCACGCCCGGCGACCGCTTCGAGGGCAAGGCGCGCGAGGCGGGGCTCTCCCTCGTCGAGGGGCTGCACCTGCGCGCGCGCCTGGCGCCGATCGAGCTGGCGCGCGATGCCCGGCGGCTGCGCGCCCTGGTCGCGCGCGAGGCCATCGACGTCGTGCACGCGCATCACTCGCACGACCACTGGCTGGGGCTGCTGATCCGCGCCCGGCGCCCGCCCGGGCCGCGCGCGGCGCTCGTGCGGACGTTCCACAACGCGCGCTCGGTCAAGCCCACGGCCCCGGCGCGCGCGCTCTATCGCCGCACGGCGGCGGTCTTCGCGGTGTCGCGCCAGATCGAGGCGCGCTGCCGGCAGGTCGGCCTGCCGGGAGAGCGCGTGCACTGGATCCCCGGCGCCGCCGACCTGCCGCGCTTCGGCGGGGCCGCCGGCGGCCAGGCGATCCGCCAGGAGTTCGCGCTCGGCGAGGCGCCCGTCGTGGTCTCCGTTGCGCGCTTCGCGGCCAACCGCGGCCACGAGCAGCTGCTGGCCGGCTTCGGCCAGCTGCTCGGGCGCCTGCCGGAGGCGCGCCTGCTCCTCGTCGGCAAGGGCGAGCGGCGCGAGCGGCTCGAGCAGCTCGTCGCCGAGCTCGGCCTGGGGCACCGCGTGATCTTCACCGGCTACCGCGACCGCGACCTGCCGCAGGTACTGGCCGCGGCCGACTGCTTCGCGCTCATGGCGGCCGGCTCCGACGAGTCGTGCCGGGCGGCCCTGGAGGCGATGGCGGCCGGGCGGCCGGTCGTCGCGCGTGCGGTGGGCGCGCTGCCCGAGACGGTGGTGGACGGCGAGACCGGCCTCCTGGTCGGTGACGAGAGCCCCGGGGCGGTGGCCGCCGCCCTGGGCACGATCCTGGGCGATCGGGCGCGGGCGCGGGCGATGGGCGAGATGGCGCGCCGCCGCGCGGCGGAGGAGTTCAGTCCCGAGCGCTCGGTGACGATCGTCGAGGCCGTGTACCGTCGCGTGGCCGCGTCGTGAGAATCCTGCAGCTCGTCTCGTGCCGGGGCTGGTCGTCGGACGCGTACTGGGCGGCCCGCATCACCAGCGAGCTGGAGCGGCGCGGCCACGACGTCACCCTCGGCTGCCGGCGCGGCACCGAACGAGCCGTGGTGGACCGCGCGCGGGCGGAGGGCGTCAGCCGCGTGGAGATGTTCGAGTTCGCCGGCGGCCTGCGGCCGCGCCCCGATGTCGCCGACGTGCGCCGCCTGCGCCGGGCCGTCGCCGGGGCCGATGTCGTGCACGTGCACCGCGGCAAGGAGCACTGGCTGGCCGTGGTGGCGGCGCGGCTGGCGGGCGGCCGCCCCATCGTGCGCACGCGCCACATCGTGCAGGCCGTGCGCCCGCACGCGGGCAACCGCTGGCTGTACGGCCGCGCGACCGGCCTCGTCGTGGCGGTGACCGAGGCCATCCGCGGGCAGTTCCTGGCCGCGGGGCTGGTGGGGCCGCAACGCATCGTGACCCTGCCCGGCGGGGCCGACACCGAGGTGTACCGGCCGGGGTCGGCCAGTCCCGACATCCGGCGTGCGCTCGGGGGCCAGCCCGACCGGCCGCTGGTCGGAATGGTGGGAGGGCTTCGCGCGATGAAGGGTCACCGCCTCGTGGTCGAGGCGGCGGCGCGGCTGGCGCACCAGGGGCTGCGGCCGACCATCGTGTTCGTCGGCCGCGGTGCGATGGAAGGCGCGGTGCGGCAGGCGATCGCCCAGGCGGGCCTCGAGGCGCAGATCACGGTGGGCGGCTTCGCACCGGATCTGCCGGCCGTGATGGCCGCGCTGGACGTGGGGCTGTACGTGCCGGTCGAGTCGGAGGGGATGTCCCGCGTGGTGTTCGAGTATCTAGCCGCCGGCGTGCCGCTGCTGGCCGCGCGCGTCGGCGTCGTGCCGGAGGTGCTGGTGGACGGCGAGCACGCGGCGCTGGTGCCGGCCGGCGACGCTGACGCGCTCGCCACGACGCTCGCCGGCCTGCTCGAGGATTCCGGCCGCCGCCGCCGGCTGGGCGAGGCGGGCCACCGGCTGGTGGTCGAGCGGTTCTCGGGCGCGCGGGTGGCGGCCGCGCTCGAGGCGCACTACGCGCGCCTGACCGCGGCGTGAAGATCTCCGTGCTCGCCTTCGACCTGTCCGACAATGCGACGGGTCGGGCGGACCTGCTGGCCCGGCTGCTGGCACCGCGCTGGGAGGTGGAGGTGGTCGGGCCGCGGTTCGGCGAGTCGGTATGGGCACCGGCGCTGGGCGGCGGGGTGGTCCACCGGCCGGTCGCGGTGAGGGGCGCCCGCCGCTACCCGTCGTTCGCCCGGCTCTGGAGCACGCTGCTCGCGCGGGCCGACGGCGACGTGCTGTACGCCTCCAAGCCCAGGCCCACCAGCTACGGGACGGCGCTGCTCGCGCGCCGCCGCCGCCGCCGGCCGCTCCTGCTCGACATCGACGACTGGGAGGTGGGCTTCTTCCGCCGCGGCGGCGCGTGGGGCACCGTCGGCCGGGCCCTGAACCTGGCCAATCCCAACGGCCTGCCGTGGACGTGGCTGATGGAGCGGCTGACCGGCTCGGCCGATACGATCACCGTGGCCTCGCGGTTCCTGCAGCGCCGCTTCGGTGGCACGCTGATCCCCCACGTGCGCGACACCGAGGCCTGGGACCCCGCTCGTCACGACCGCGCGCAGGCCCGCGCGCGGCTCGGCGTCGGTGACGCGCGCGTGGTGATGTTCCTGGGCACCCCGCGCGGCCACAAGGGCGTGGACGATCTCGTGGAGGCCGTCGGCGCCGTGGGCGGCGACGTCCGGCTCGTGCTCATCGGCGCCGACCCCCGCGGTGAGGCCGGCCGGCGCTGGGCCGCCCGGCCGTGGGTGCGCCTGGTCGGCGAGATCCCCTTCGACGAGGTGCCTGGGTATCTGGTGGCGGCCGATGCCGTCGCGGTCCCCCAGCGGGCAACCAGCGACACGATCGGCCAGGTGCCGGCCAAGATCTTCGACGCCATGGCGCTGGCACGCCCGATCGTCTCCACGGCGGTGTCGATGATCCCCGAGATCCTGCAGGGCTGCGGCGTGCTCGTGCCGCCCGGCGACGTGGTCGCGCTGGCGACGGCGCTGCGGCGGCTCCTGGACGATCCGGCCAGCGCGCAGGAGCTGGGCCGGCGCGCCCGCGCGCGCTGCCAGGCGCACTACAGCTTCGCGGCGGCCCGGGCCGCGCTGTTCCCGCTCGTCGAGCGGGCGGTGGGGACGCGGTGAAGCTGCTCGTCGTCGCGCGCCCGTTCACGTTTCACGGGGGCGTCGAGCGCGCGACCGCCGGGCTGCTCGAGGCGCTGGTGGCGCACGGCCACGAGGTCCACCTGCTGAGCCCGCGCGGCCAGCACGCGATCCCCGGGGTCACGCTTCGCACGCTGGCGCTGCCGCCGGCGCCGGGCTTCGCGCGCGTGCTGGTGCTGCCGATCGCGGTGCGGCTGGCGGTGCGGCAGCGGGCGTGGGACGCCGTACAGAGCCACGAGCGCACGCTCGGCCAGGACGTGTACCGCGCGGGGGAAGGCTGCCATCGCGGCTACCTGGACGCGCTCGGCACGCCAGCGTACGCGCGCCTGGCGTATCACCGCCTCGTCCTGGCGCTCGAGCGCCGGGTGTACCGGACGACGCCCCAGGTGGCGGCGATCTCGCAGCTGGGCGCCGCCGAGATCGCGCGGCTGTACGGGGTGCCGGAGACCCGGCTCACGGTCGTGTACAACGGCGTCGACCTCGCGCGGTTCCATCCCGAGCACCGCGGGCGGGAGCGAGCCGCCGCGCGGGCCGAGGCCGGCGTGCCCGCCGGGGCCTGGGTCGCGCTCTTCGCCGGCAGCGGCTTCGAGCGCAAGGGCCTGGCCACCGCGCTGCGCGGCTTCGCCCTGCTGGCCGATCGCACGAGCCGCCTGCTCGTCGTCGGCAAGGGGGACACGCGCCCCTACCGCCGGCTGGCCGAGCGGCTGGGGCTCGGTGAGCGCGTTCGCTGGCTGGGCCCTCGACCCGACGTCGAGCGCTGGTACGCCGCCGGCGACGTGCTCGTGCTGCCCACGCTCTACGAGCCGTTCGGCAACGTGCACCTCGAGGCGCTCGCCTCGGGGCTGCCGGTGGTGACCACGACGGCCGCCGGTGGCGCCGAGGCCGTGGGCCCCGAGAGCGGTGCCGTCGTCCCGCCCGGAGACCCCCGGGCGGTCCGCCGGGCGCTCGAGCGCCTCCGGGCGCTCGACCCCGGGCGCCTCGTCGAGGCCGCCCGGGCGGCGGCGGAGCCCTTCACCTACGCGCGCCAGGTCGCCGGCTTCGAGCGCATCTACCGCCGGCTGCCGGCGGCGCGCGCCGATTTTACCTTGAGAAATCACTAGCATCGGGCTTACACTGCGATTCGTGACCTCACGGTCCGCCGTCTTCATCGACCGGGACGGGACGCTGACGGAAGAAGTGGGTTACGTCAACCATCCCTCGCGCCTGCGGCTGCTGCCCCGCGCGGGCGAGGCCATTCGCCGGCTGAACGCCGCGGGGGTCGCGGCCGTGGTGGTCACCAACCAGGCCGGCATCGCGCGCGGCTACTTCTCCGAGAGCGTCCTGCACGCCGTCAACGAGGCGCTGCACGCGCAGCTGGCGCGGGCCGGCGCGCGGCTGGATGGCCTCTACGCGTGCATGCACCATCCGAGCGAGGGCGAGACGCCCTACCGCGCGCAGTGCGACTGTCGCAAGCCCCGGCCGGGTCTCCTGCTTCGCGCGGCCGGCGAGCTCGGGCTCGAGCTCGCGCGGTGCACGCTGGTCGGCGACCGGCCGAGCGACCTGGTCGCCGCGCGCGCGGTGGGCGCCCGGGCGGTGCTCGTGCTCACGGGCTACGGGCAGGGCGAGTGGGAGTACCGGCGGGAGCGCTTCGAGGTCCAGCCCGATCACGTCGCCACCGATCTGCTCGACGCCGTCGACTGGGCGCTGGCCCGGCAGGTTGCCGCATGAGCCCCGGCCGTCATCGCCTGGCGCCCACCGTCGAGTCCTTTCGGGCCCGGACCGTCGTGGTGATCGGCGACCTGATCGCCGACGAGTACCTGTTCGGCAAGCCCTCGCGCATCTCGCGCGAGGCGCCGGTGCTGATCCTGCGCTACACGGAGCGCGAGGTGCTGCTCGGGGGCGCCGCCAACGCGACGCACAACGTCCACGCGCTGGGAGCGCGCGTGGTGCCCATCGGCGTGGTGGGACGGGACGCGGCCGGCGACGAGCTGCTGGGGCTCTTCCACGCGGCCGGCATCTCCACCGACGGCATCGTGACCGAGAACGGGCGGACCACCCCGATGAAGACGCGCATCATGGCCGGCGGCTACCAGGCGACGCGCCAGCAGGTCGTGCGCCTGGACCGCGAGCCGCCAACCGACCTGCAGGCGATCACGGAGGATGCGCTGATCGCCCGCGTGGCCGGGCTGGCCGAGCGGGCGGACGCGATCGTGGTCTCCGACTACGGCTACGGCACGGTCACCCCCCGGGTGTTCGAGCGCATCCGCGCCGTCGCCCGGCGCACCGGCGTCCTGGTGAGCGTCGACAGCCGCTACGAGCTTCCGCGCTTCACGGGCGTGACGGCCGCCACCCCCAACGAGGCCGAGCTCGAGCAGCTGGCGGGGACCGTGGTGGACGACGAGCGCGGCGTGGAGAAGGCCGGCCGCGTGCTGCTGGACCGGCTCGATGCCAGGCTCCTGCTGATCACGCGGGGCAGTCGCGGGATGGCGCTGCTCGAGCGCGACGGCGCCGGCAGCTTCCTGCCCATCCACGGCACCGACGAGATCGCCGACGTCACCGGGGCGGGGGACACGGTGATCTCGACCTTCACGGTAGCGCTGGCGGCCGGCGCGGCACCGATCGACGCGGCCGCGCTGGCCAACGTGGCCGGGGGCATCGTCGTCATGAAGCGCGGCACGGGCACCGTGTCGCCGGCCGAGCTCGTCCAGGCCCTCGAGGCGCCGTGACGCCGGAGGAGGCGGGGGCGCTGGCCGCGCGCCTGCGAGCCGACGGCCGGCGCGTGGTGCTCGCCAACGGGTGCTTCGACCTGCTCCACGTCGGTCACGTGCGCTACCTCACCGCGGCCCGGGCCCTGGGCGACGTCCTCTTCGTCGGGCTCAACTCCGACGCCGCGGTCACGCGCCTGAAGGGGCCGGGACGTCCCCTGATGCCGGCGGCCGAGCGCGTGGAGCTGCTGGCCGCTCTGCGCGCGGTGGACCACGTGGTCGTCTTCGATGAGGACACCGCCGACCGGCTCGTCGCGCTCGTGCGGCCGGCCGTCCACGCCAAGGGCACGGATTACACCGAGGCCAGCGTCCCCGAGGCCGCCAGCGTGCGCGCGGCCGGAGGCCGGGTGGCCATCGTCGGCGACGCCAAGGCGCACGCCACGCGCGACCTCATCGCCCGGATCCGCGAGCACGTCGATGCCCCTCGCTGAGGCGCCGCGCATCGCGCTGGTCAAGCTGTCCTCGCTGGGCGACGTCGTCCACGCGCTGCCGGTGGCCGCGACGCTGCGCGCGGCCCGACCCCGGGCGCGCCTGTCCTGGATCGTGGAGCGTCGCGAGGCCGCGGTGCTGCGCGGTCATCCCGACCTCGACGAGGTCATCGTCGCCGACACGCGCGGCTGGCGCCGCGCACGCCGGCCGGCGGCGCTCGGCGCGGCGCTCGCCGACATGCGGGCTCTCCGCCGGCGGCTCCGGGACGCCCGCTTCGACGTCGCGCTCGATCTGCAGGCCCTGGTCAAGAGCGGGGCGGTCACGCTGGCCACCGGCGCCGCGATGCGGGTCGGCTTCGCGGCGAACTGGGGTCGCGAGCCGCTGAGTGCGCTCTTCACCACCCGTCGCGTGCAGCCGCCGCCGTCGGCCCGCCACGTGATCGAGCAGTACCTGGCCCTGCTCGCCCCGCTGGCGATCGGGGCGCCGGCCGTCGAGTTCCGGCTGCCGTCGTCGCCGGCGGCCGAGGCGCGGATGGAGGAGTGGCTGGCGACGGCCGGCCTGAAGCCCCACCGACGCCTCGTGGTGCTCAACCCGGGCGCTGGCCGCCCGGCCAAGCGCTGGCCGCTCGCGCACTTCACGGCGCTGGCCCGGCGGCTCGCTCACGAGGCCGACGCGCGCGTGCTGGTGACGTGGGGACCGGGCGAGGAGCCGGCGGCGCGCAGCATCGTGGACGGCGCGGAGTCGGCGATCCTGGCGCCGCCGACCGATCTGGAGGCGTTGCTGGCCCTGCTGCGGCGGGCCAGCGTGGTGGTGGCCGGCGACACCGGGCCGCTGCACCTGGCGGCGGCGCTCGGCACACCGTGCGTGGGGCTGTACGGGCCCACCTCCGCCGTGCGCAACGGGCCGTACGGATCCGGACATCGCGCCCTGTCGAGCCCCGACGGCACGATGACCGCGCTGTCGCCGGCCGGGGTCCTGGCCGCCACGGTGGAGGCGCTGGGATGAGCCGGGAGCGCCTCTCGGTGGTGGTGGTGACCCAGAACGAGGAGGCGCGCATCCGGGCGTGCCTGGAGTCGGCGAGCTGGGCCGACGAGCTGATCGTCGTGGACGCCGAGTCCTCGGACAAGACGGCGACGATCGCCCGGGAGCTGACCGACCACGTCTTCGTCCGCCCCTGGCCCGGCTTCGCCGCCCAGAAGAACTTCGGCGTCGAGCAGGCCCGCGGCGACTGGGTGCTCTCGCTCGACGCCGACGAGGTCGTCTCGCCGCCGCTGCACCAGGAGATCGAGGCCATCCTCGCGGGCGGCGGCCCGCATGCCGGGTACGCGATCCCGCGCCGCAACGTGTTCTGGGGGCGCTGGATCCGACACGGGGGCCTCTATCCCGACTGGCAGCTCCGCCTGTTCCGCCGGGACCGCGGGCGCTTCGGCGGGCGACCGGTGCACGAGTCGGTGACCGTCGACGGCACCGTTGGCCGCCTGACCGGCCACCTCGATCACCGGTCCTACCGTGACGTGGCGGACTTCCTGGAGCGCGCCGACCGGTACTCGACGCTGGCCGCCGAGGAGTGGGTGGCGTCCGGCCACCGGGCGCGTCCGCTGGTGGACCTCGTGCTGCGTCCGGTCGGGCGCTTCCTGGCAATGTACGTGGCCCGAGCCGGGTTCCTGGACGGCTGGAGGGGATTCCTTCTCGCCGTGCTCTATGCCTACTATGTGCTCATGCGATCGGCCAAGGTGTGGGAGAGGACGAGGCGCTGATGGCGACACGGGAGCGGGTGCTGTCGGGAATGCGCCCGAGCGGGCGGCTGCACCTGGGGAACTACCTCGGCGCGCTCGCCAACTGGGTGACGCTGCAGGACGACTACGAGTGCTTCTACTTCTCGGCCGACTGGCACGTGCTGACCGACCGCATCGACGTCAGCGACGTGCCGGCCAGCACGCTCGAGATGGCGGCGGACTGGCTGGGCGCCGGCCTCGATCCCCAGCGCTCCACGCTGTTCATCCAGTCGCTGGTGCCCGAGCACGCGGAGCTGCACCTGCTGTTCTCGATGATCACCCCGGTCGGGTGGCTGGAGCGCGTGCCGACCTACAAGGAGCGCATCGAGCAGCAGGGGATCGCCTCGCCCTCGTACGGCCTGCTCGGCTATCCGCTGCTGCAGTCGGCCGACATCCTCATGTACAAGGCCCGGTGGGTGCCGGTCGGCGTCGACCAGGTGCCCCACGTCGAGCTCACGCGGGAGGTGGCGCGACGGTTCAACAACACGTTCGGGCCGGTCTTCCCGGAGCCCGAGGCGAAGCTCACCGAGATTCCCAAGGTGCCGGGGACCGACGGGCGGAAGATGTCCAAGTCGTACGGCAACGACATCGAGCTGGCCGATTCGCCGGAGGTGATCCGCACGAAGGTGCGGACGATGGTGACCGACCCGGCGCGCAAGCGCCGCACCGACCCCGGCAACCCCGACGTGTGCCCGGTGTTCGACCTGCACAGGATCTTCACGCCGCCGAGCGCCCGGCAGGCGTGCGCGACCGGCTGCCGGACCGCGGGCATCGGATGCCTGGACTGCAAGAACGTGCTGCTCGAGCACATGCTGCCGCCGCTGTCGTCGATCCGCGAGCGCCGCCAGACGTTCGCCGAGAAGCCGGACACCATCCGGCAGGTGCTGGTCGAGGGCTCGCGGCGGGCCCGAGCGCTCGCCCGGGAGACGATGGCCGAGGTCCACGACGCGGTGAAGCTCAGCCCGTGAGCAAGCCGCCCGGCGAGGTCACCACCGAGGCGGCGGCGAGCGGCGAGCTGCGGCTGCGCGTCGGGGCGTACGAGGGGCCGCTCGACCTGCTGCTGCACCTCTGCCGCACCGAGGAGATCGACCTCGCCGCCCTGCCGGTCCGCACGATCACGGATCAGTACCTGGCCCACCTGGAGGCGATGGAGTTTCGCGACCTGGAGACCGCTGGGGCCTACCTGGTCATGGCCGCCACCCTCATCTACCTCAAGTCCAAGCTGCTGGTCCCGCCCGACGAGAAGGAGGAGCAGCTCGACGACGAGGCGCTGGCGCTCAAGCAGGAGCTGGAGGAGCGCCTGCGCGAGTACGCGCGGGTGAAGACGCAGGGCGCCTGGCTGGGCCAGCGGGAAGCCGAGCAGGCGCTCGTGTGGGGGCGGACGTCCAGCACGCTGCCGCCGCCCGAGGACGTGCCGCTGGAGGACCTGTCGGTCCACTGGCTGGAGCGCACGCTCAAGCGCCTGATCGACGAGCAGCAGCGGCAGCGGCCCCGCGAGGTGGAGCCGAACCCCCCCTCGGTGCTGGACCGCATGACCGAGATCCTGAGCCTGCTGCGCGACGCCTGGTCGCTGCTCTTCAGCTCGATGACGGGCGGCGAGCGCCGCCGCTCGGAGGTCGTGGTCAGCCTGCTGGCGGTCCTCGAGCTGTGCCGCCAGGGGAAGATCCGCACCCAGCAGACGGAGCTCTTCGGCGACATCGTGATCGAGCGCCGGCCCGAGACGCCGGAGGCCGAGCCGGCCGCGGGGCGACCGGACGATCCCGAGGGGGACGTCGCCCTGCTCGGCCAGAGAGAGGACCTGCCCAGTGCCGAACCCCGTTGACGTGGTCGAGGCCATGCTGTTCGCCTCCGACGTGCCGCTCGAGGCCGAGCGCATCCGCGAGGTGCTCGATCTCGAGAACGTCGCCGCCGCCCGCGCCCTCGCCGAGGAGCTGATCGGCCGCTACGAGGCCGACCCCCGCGGCCTGGCCATCGTGGAGGTCGGCGGCGGCTATCGGATGGTGACCCGGCCCGAGCTGGCGCCGTGGCTGGTGCGCCTGGCCCGCGCCCGCACTCGCGTCCGGCTGTCGCGGCCCGCGCTCGAGACGCTGGCGATCGTCGCCTACAAGCAGCCGGTGTCGCGGCCGGAGCTCGACGCGGTGCGCGGCGTGAACTCCGAGGCCGTGCTCGACAACCTGCTCGAGCGCCGGCTCGTTCGCATCGGTGGGCGCAAGGAGGCGCCCGGCCGTCCGTTCCTCTACGAGACCACGCGCGAGTTCCTCGTCGCCTTCGGGCTGCGCGATCTCAACGACCTGCCCAAGGTCGAAGGCGAGCTGGTCATTCCCGACCTCGCCGGGGCCGCGGCCGCTGCCGCCGAGCATGGCCAAGCTGAGATTGAACAAGATCCTGGCCCGGGCGGGACTGACGTCCCGGCGCGGGGCTGACCAGGCCGTCCTCGAGGGCCGCGTCGCCGTCAACGGCGTCGTGATCCGCGAGCCGGGCACGCTCGCCGATCCGGCCGCGGACCGGGTCACCGTCGACGGGCGGCCGGTGCCCCCGCCCGAGTCCTCGCAGTACTTGCTCGTGAACAAGCCGGCGGGCGTGGTCACCACCGTGCGCGACCCCCACGGGCGGCGAGTCGTCACGGATCTGCTGCCCCCGAGCGTGCGCGAGCGCGTCTACCCGGTGGGCCGGCTGGACGCCGACGTCGAGGGGCTGCTGCTGCTGACCAACGACGGGCCCCTGACCCATCGGCTGCTGCATCCGCGCTACGGACTGCCGCGTCTCTACGAGGCCGAGGTGACGGGGCGGGTGAGCGAGGCCGACGTGCCGCGCTGGCGCCGGGGCATCACGCTCGACGACGGCCCGGCCGTGCCGCTCACCGTCGAGCTGGTGCGCAGTGCGACCGCGTCGAGCACCGTGCGGCTGGCGTTCACCGAAGGCCGCAAGCACGAGGTCAAGCGCTACTGCGACGCGCTGGGCCACCGGGTGCAGCGCCTGCGGCGGATCGCCTTCGGCCCGCTCCGCCTCGGCGGGTTGCCGCTCGGCAGCTGCCGCGCGCTGACCCCCCGGGAGCTCGCCGCGCTGCGTGCCGCCACGACTCCGGCGCCGCCGTGAGGCGCCGACCGCGAGCCGGGTGTCGGGGGGTGCCGCGGCGAAGATACGAACTTGCGCGGCGTGACAGCGTCCGCCTATAATGCGCGGTACTCACTAGAGGGTGCGCAGGAGTTCCTATGGACCTGGGCGATTGGCGCTCCAGGATCAACGACATCGACAACCAAATCCTCAACCTCCTCAACCAGCGCGCAGAGGCCGCCCTTCGAATCGGAGACCTCAAACGACGGCAGGATGCGCCGTCGTATGTCCCGGAGCGTGAGGCCGAGATCCTGAGCCGTCTCACGGCCACCGGGCGTGGACCGCTGCCCGCCGAGGCCGTCGTGGCGGTGTGGCGCGAGATCCTGTCCGCGTGCCGCGTGCTGGAAGGACCGCTCACGGTCGCCTACCTGGCCCCCCAGGGCACGTTCACGCACCAGGCCGCCCGCGATCGCTTCGGCGAGGCGGCCCGCTATCACCCCTCGCGGACGATCGCGGAGATCTTCGACGACGTGGAGCGCGGGCGCGTGCAGTTCGGCGTGGTGCCGGTGGAGAACTCGACCGAGGGCGCCGTCAGCGTGACCCTGGACCGGCTGGTGGAGACCGATCTGCAGATCTGCGGCGAGCTCACCCTGGAGATCGCCCAGCACCTGCTCTCGCGGGCCGCCTCGATCGCCGACGTCAAGCGGGTGCTCTCGCATCCCCAGGGGCTGGCACAGTGCCGCGGCTGGCTCACCGAGCACCTGCCCGAGGTGCCGGTGGAGGAGACGCCCTCCACGGCCGGGGCCGCCGA
>Ga0299913_10001909_pt1 | contig 16014 bp, 16 predicted proteins | sample RVTome_9_FD_201360 | JGI IMG/M metagenome (GOLD analysis project Ga0299913, IMG submission 201360) | Soil microbial communities from uranium-contaminated site in the Upper Colorado River Basin, Wyoming, United States - RVT155D38 (version 2) ...
AAGCACGGCGTACAGGCGCCGGCAATCACGGGGCATCCCGAGTTCGAACGCAGCTTCCGCATTCACCAGAACACGCTCGAGCAGCTTGCGCCGTTCCTTCCCGCGCTGTGGATGTTCGGGTTTTACGTGCACCCGCTCACCGCTGCCGCCATCGGCTTGCTGTTTGCGACAGGCCGCGAGCTCTACCGCAGAAGCTACCTCGCGGACCCCTCGTCACGCGTGGCCGGTGCCGCCATCAGCGGCGGCGCCACCATGATCCTGCTCGCAGGCTCCGCCATCGGCGCCTTTCTCTCCTGGCTCTGAACCACGAAACGCCATTAGCAGGCTGCAGGAGCCCGCACTGCGGGCGATCAACCTTGCTGGATGCGCCTTCCCATCCGTCCCGTCGACCCCGGAACAAAGCCCCCACCGTTCCTCGACATTCCGCTCAAAAACACCTGTTCCCCTCCATCGCCACACGAGTGATGCTCCCCTCAGGCCTGCATGGCCATGCGTTCACACATGAAGGAACACCCGATGGCAAAACGGATCTTTGCAGCAGCACTCCCGACGATCACGATCGTCCTTCTCTTGTCTCACGCACCGGCAACCTCAGCCGACGACGGCTGCGCCGTCCTGCAGAAGCTGGTGAAAACGAACGTCTACGCATCGGCGATGGACTTCGGCCGCAACGCGACTGGACGAAGCGGCGCCGTCGGATCCACGGAGGGCGGCAGCCGGACCTGCGGCAACGGAGCCCAGGCAACGTCCAGAGGGTTCAGCGAGGCGCTCGCCGACCTGGGCATGCCGGTGACATGGACCGGCGCTCCGACGAACCCGGGCGACTACTGTCACAGCCACGACCTCGGCCAGTGCTATCCGTCGCAGCACCCCTTCAGTGCGTCGTTACCCCCCGGCCATGTTGCGTTCGTCTACGATGCCTGGACGGGTATTCGCAAAGGGGTCGCATCGCAGATGCCTTTCGGCATCGCTGCCGGAATAGCGCAGTTCACCCCGGAGTCGCTGGATGCAGCACTTGCTTCCGGTCTGAACGTCTACGTGGACGGGCCGCTGTATTCGAGCTACCAGGGTCTCGAGATCGGCCGGCCGGCGCCCGGACGCAGATAGCCGAAGTGCCGGAAATGGGACGGCAGGAAGCTTCGAATACGGCTTGAAGACGACGCTGTCGTTACGGAGCGTGGCGTTGAGTGGCTATACCCCGTAACGCAGCGCGTTTTACTGATTCGGTAAAAAATTCCTCTTGCGTCGTCGCGGCCACGCGGCGAATGCGTGGCATAACATTTGCATAATCCTTCGTGAAACTCCTCGCTGGCGCCAGCATCGCCAATGCAAGGAGAGGGATATGAGCGAAGGCGACGATGGACCGTTCTCAGGGAGTGGCGTCGAGGGAGCGTCCAGGTGCCCCGGCTCGGAGGAACAGGTATGCGAGGCGCTGGCGACCCACGCACAGGTGGATGCTTCGCAGATCGGAGTTGCCGTAGATGGGGCAACCGGTGACCTGATCCTGTTCGGCAGCGTCCCGACGGAAGAACAGCGACGGCTTGCAGAAGACTGTGCCGTGTCAATCAGTGGCGTGAGGGTCGTGTACAACCGCCTGGCGGTCGGTCCGCACGTCGATGGGGAGGACCGGAGCATCGACACGACGAATCCGGTCGGTCCCGCATCCGAAGAACCTTCCGATCCCGCCGGATGACGGCGTGAACGACTGCGGGACGCCGGTCGCAAGCTCCTCAAGGAGAACGGATGCTGCGCCGGGATTCGCAGTCGTCGTCGAGCAGCTTCATGTCGTCACTTTGATGGATACGATCTTGTCCAGGGAAATACAGATCGAAAAGCCTTGTTGCTTGTTTGCCTCTACAAAGTCGTCACCCACTTTCCAGCTGCTGGCAGTCACGGTATTCCCGTTGACCAACTCAACGTCCATGCTTTTGTTGGCGTGTTGCTCTAAAACCTCGATGAGTTTCATGCTTGCTTCCCCTGTTGTCTTCCAGACAATGATGGTAAACGAAAAGAGCCCCGAAGCCGTTTCACTCGGAAATCTGCAAAAGCCATTGACGGATCAGCTCGCCTTCAGTCTGGCCGACCGCCATTGAGAAATGACTGCGATCCTCGACTCTTGCCAGCGCGTATCGTTTGCGAGCGCGCCAAAGTAATCAAACGGAGATACCGGATCAACCGGCGAGGCGATAATGAGCGCCGGTACAGGCGCCGACGATTGATTCAGGCCCGATACGACCAAGGTCGGCTATGACGTAACGGTGGCAGATTACGAAACTATAGCTTACAGCTGGACGGGCGCGAAGCCTTGAGCTTATGACCCTCTTACCGTCATCATCGGACGCTGTCCTTTGGGAAGAAAGGAGACGGACAATGAACCCGCAGAAGATCTATACCGCATTGCTCACTGCAGACCTTGCGGTGGCCGAAGGCTGGTATACGAAGCTGCTCGGTCGTCGGCCGGATCACCGGCCGATGGACACGCTGGTGCAGTGGGAGCTCTTCGATGAGGGCGGGCTCATGCTTTCAACCAGCGAGGAGATCGCCGGCCGGGGCGTGATGTTCCTTTACGTCGACGATCTCGCGGCCGAGCGCCGCAGGCTGCAGGGCCTGAGGATCGTGCTCGGGGAGGATATTCCGGGCGACTATTCGACGCTGGCGCAGGTGCGCGATCCGGACGGCAACCTCATCACGCTGGCGTCACCGCCCTCGCGACCCTTTCCGCCAGCATGACGTACGCCGTCGACGCCAGCAACGAACCCTGCTCAACAGGCACGCAAGGTGGCAAGCTGGGGAAAGGAATACGGAGGAAGGGGCTCAGTCGCTAATCAAAGTCGCACCAACGGGAGCATTGCGCGACATCACGGAACTGTCAGTCAGGGATTCCGCACTGTTTCCGTACGGCGAGCGGTGAAGCAGAAAACAGAAAATAACTTGTTGAAATTATTGGTACTCCCTACCGGATTCGAACCGGTGTTACCGCCGTGAGAGGGCGGCGTCCTGAACCACTAGACGAAGGGAGCAACGATGGTCGTATGATGTGCCCCGGCTGGGCGGGGGCTGTTATTATACGGCCGCATCTTCAGAATCCAAGCGGAATAAGTATTGAAAAACAGCGGGATCCAGCACGCCAGCGAACCTCAAATCATTCCCCGCGCGTCCCATAACGTCTCCCGGGCAGAAATCTCGAACAGCGCCTTGAAAGTCCTTTACCGGCTGCACAACGCCGGATTCCAGGCTTTTCTCGTCGGCGGCAGCGTCCGTGACGCGCTGCTCGGGTTGCACCCGAAGGATTTCGACATCGCGACGAATGCGCATCCGGAGGAGGTCAAGGCGCTGTTCGGCAACTGCCGCCTCATCGGAAGGCGGTTCCGGTTGGCGCACGTCCGCTTCGGCCGGGAAATCATCGAGGTTGCGACGTTTCGCGCCGCCGCCACGCTGGAAGGCGATCCGGATGTGGCTCACGACCTCGAGGGACGCATCCTGCGGGACAACGTCTACGGCAGGATCGAGGAGGACGTCTGGCGACGGGATTTCACTTGCAATGCGCTTTACTACAACATCGCCGACTTCAGCATCTGGGATTACGTCGGTGGCGCCGAAGATGTCCGCAGGAAACGCCTCGTGTTGATCGGCGATGCCGACCAGCGTCTGCGCGAGGATCCGGTGCGCATGCTTCGCGCGGTTCGCTTCGCGGCGAAGCTGGGCTTCGAGATCGACGTTTCGGTCGCGAATGCGATTGCGGACCGGCGAAGTTTGTTGCGGAACGTCCCACCGGCTCGATTGTTCGACGAGTTTCTCAAGCTGTTCCAGGCAGGACACGCCGCCAGAACTTTCGTGCTGCTGCGCGAGCACCGTCTGTTCGAGGAACTTTTTCCCGAGACGCAGGAGGAACTCGACCGCGACGAGACGTTCCTGCGCTTCGTGACGGCGGCACTCGAAAGCACGGACCGTCGCGTTGCCGAAGGGCAATCGATAACTCCGATGTTTCTCCTCGGCGTATTCCTGTGGGCGCCGGTGCGGAGGCATGCCGAGCGCCTGCAATCGCGCGAGAACATCTCAGACGTGCTGGCGCTCGGCATGGCGGCTCAGGATATCGTCGCCATGCAACAATCCCGCGTCTCCATGCCGCGGCGTTTTACCGGACCCATGCGCGAAATGCTGGCGCTGCAACCCCGCTTCGGAGTCACCAAAGGCCGGCGGGGCTTGAGGTTCCTGGAGCATCGCCGTTTTCGTGCGGCCTACGACCTGATGATGCTGCGGGCGGAGGTCGGTGAGGTGGATCGCGGGACGGCCGACTTCTGGACAGAGGTGCAGACGCTGAATGCGGAGCAGACGCTCGCTCGCTTCGACCTGGCCGGCAAGCCGAAGAGCGGCAAGGGCCGCCGGCGTCCGCGTCGCCGCCGCCCACCGCAGGCGGAACGTCCGTGAAACAGGCGCGGGACCGATGGCGTCCCGCTTATGTGGGCATCGGCAGCAACCTGGAGCAACCGGCGGGCCAGGTGCGGAAAGCCTTTGCAGCCCTCGAGTCCCTGCCGGACTCGGGCTTTGCCCGTTGTTCTTCCCTGTACCGGTCCGGACCGATGGGGCCATCCGACCAGCCCGATTTCGTGAACGCGGCAGCCGTGCTTCTCACGAGGCTCGAACCCCGTGATCTCATGCGCCGCTTGCAGGCTATCGAGGATGCCCATGGCAGAAGGCGCGACACGCCGCACTGGGGGCCGCGCGTCGTGGACCTCGACCTTCTGGTTCTCGGCAGTCTGGTCATGGATACGCCAGACCTTCGTATTCCGCACCCGGGCATCCCGGAGCGAAATTTTGTATTGTTCCCGCTTGCCGACCTCGCCCCGTACATGCTCGTGCCCGGCCGCGGCAGTATACGAAAACTCATTGCGGAGCTGGGCACGTCCGGCCCCCGAATCGAGCGACTGGAACAGGGTGCGTCTACTTGAGTCAGGAACCACAGGAAAAGGCCGGTGACGCTCCGCGGTTCATCGTCGTCGAAGGTCCGATCGGCGTCGGCAAAACCAGCCTCGCGAAACGTCTCGCGGCGAGCTTCGGCGGCGAAGTCGTGCTGGAGCACGTCGAGCAGAACCCATTCCTGGAGCGCTTCTACCGCAGTGGGCGAGAAGCGGCGCTGCCGGCGCAACTGTTTTTCCTTTTCCAGCGCGCGCGCCAGCTTGAGGAACTGCGGCAGTCGGACCTGTTCTCGCCGGTAAGGGTGGCCGATTTTCATTTTGCCAAAGACCGCCTGTTTGCCGAGATCAACCTCGATCGCGAGGAGATGTCCCTCTACGAGCAGATCTGCGCGAAGCTCGAGGTCGACTCCCCGATCCCGGACCTGATGATCTATCTGCAGGCTTCGGTCGACACCCTTTTGCAGCGAATCACGAGGCGTGGCATTCCTTATGAGCGGAGCATCGACAGGCGGTATCTCGAGCGGCTTGCGGAGGCGTATGCGCGGTATTTTCACAGCTATGACGATGGGCCGTTGCTGATCGTAAATGCGTCGTCTATCGATCCGGTGCACAACGACGCGGACTACGAACAGCTCTATCGGCAGATCCGCCGGACCTCCGGTGGGCGGCACTTCTTCAATCCGGCCGCAGCCGCCGCGCTGGCCTGAACGGAGGGCACGAATGTACACACAGCTGGAACAGCGCGGCATGGCCGAACCGCCCGTCAATATCGCCACCCTGCGAAAGATGAAGTCCGACGGGGTTCCGATTGCCTGCCTGACCGCGTACGACGCAAGCTTCGCATCGCTGGTCGATGCGGCCGGTACGGACCTCGTGCTGGTCGGCGATTCTCTGGGTATGGTGATACAGGGTCACGACACCACGGTCCCCGTCACGGTAGCCGACGTCATTTATCACACGCGTAACGTCGCGCGCGGGTTGCGCCGCGCGTTTCTCGTCTCGGACATGCCGTTCATGAGTTACACGACGCCCGAGCAGGCGCTCAGGAACGCGGTGCCGCTGATGCAGGACGGCGGGGCAATGATGATCAAACTCGAAGGCGGGGAAGGTCAGGTGGACATTGTGCAGCACCTCGCCCGCCACGACATACCGGTGTGCGCGCACCTGGGTCTGAAGCCTCAGTCGGTGCACAAGATCGGCGGCTTCAGGGTACAGGGGCGGGAGCCGAAGGCAGCCAGACGGATGGTGGACGGCGCCCGGCGGTTGCAGGATGCCGGGGCGGATATCGTGTTGCTCGAGTGCGTGCCGAACGAGGTAGGCAAAGCGGTGACGCGCGCGCTCGAGGTACCCGTGATCGGTATCGGCGCAGGTCCGGACGTCGATGGCCAGATTCTCGTCCTTTACGACATCCTCGACATCACGCAGGGGAGGAAGCCTCGCTTCGTCAGGAACTTCATGGCACAGCTCGATGCGCCGCTGGCCGCGGTCAGCGCCTACGTGGAAGCGGTGAAGGATCGCAGTTATCCGGCGGCCGAACATTGCTTTTCGTGAGCGTCATGTCGAAGGTATACATAAGTTGCTGGTAGCAAAGACGAAGAAGGAGGTGCGCGACCGCGTGCGCGCATGGCGTCAGAAGGGCGACCACATCGCGCTGGTGCCGACCATGGGCAACCTTCACGATGGACACTTGAGCCTGATAGACCTCGCACGCGAGCACGCAGAGCGAGTGGTGGTATCCGTATTCGTCAATCCGACGCAATTCGAGCCGGGCGGCGACTTTGAAAGGTATCCTCGCACGCTGGCGACCGACAAGCGAAAGCTCACGCGTGCAAAAGCGGACCTGTTGTTCGTTCCCGACGTCGAAATGATGTACCCGTTCGGTACGGCGGACGCGACCGTGGTCTCGGTGCCGAAACTGCGGGACGACCTGTGCGGAGCGTTCCGGCCGGGGCACTTCGACGGCGTCACGTCCGTCGTCGGTCGCCTGTTCGGACTGGTGCTGCCCGACGTCGCCGTGTTCGGCCAGAAGGACTATCAGCAGCAACTGGTGATTCGGCGCATGGTCGAGGATCTGCACTGGCCGGTCAGCATCGTTTCGGGAGGCACCGTCCGCGAAGCCGACGGGCTTGCTTACAGTTCGCGCAATCAATACCTGACGGACGAGGAACGAAGGGTTGCGCCTGTCCTGTACGAAGTACTGCAGAAGCTGGGCCGGGACCTGCAGGCCGGCAGGAGGGAGTTCGCGGCGCTCGAAACCGAGGCGATGGCGACGTTGGCGGGCAAGGGATTCTCGCCGGACTACGTGGCGATCCGACGCGCGATGAACCTGGAAGCGCCCGATCGGGATACGGATCAGCTGGTGGTGCTGGCGGCGGCACGGCTGGGAAGTGCGCGTCTGATCGACAACCTCGTGGTTGACGTCTGAGCATTCTGGTCGCCCGCAATGGCGGGCTCCTACACGGTACTTCAATGGCAATTCGCGCGCTGTAGGAGCCCGCCATCGCGGGCGACCCTGACGCCGGCCCGGCCGGATATCTCACCGACTGCGCAGACTCCTAGATCGAGACGGCGTTTCTCCCGGCACGTTTTGCGCGGTACAGGGCCTCGTCCGCAGCGCGTAACAGCGACTCGAACGTGCCGTTCTCCCCGAGTTGCGCGATACCCATCGAAATTTCCACCGGTATCCTGATGAGGGAATCGGTGCTTCCACGCGTGCTTCCGGACACGGCATCGCGGACGCGTTCCGCAACGAGCAGTGCTTCGGTTTCCGATATGCCCGGCAGCAGCACCGCGAATTCGTCACCGCCAAAACGCACCAGGTGATCCCGCGGCCTGAAGTGCTTCGTCAGGACGTGCGCCACCGCCGACAACGCACGATCACCGGCGACGTGGCCGAACTTGTCGTTGAAGGATTTGAACCGGTCGACGTCAATCATGATCATTGACACCGGTTGATTGCTTTGCAGGCATCGCGCCACCTCGCGAGGAAACGTCTCTTCCATCGCGTGGCGATTGCTGAGTCCGGTCAGGGCGTCGGTGGTCGCGTTTCGTTCGAATTTCTGCAGGTTGCCGAAGCTCGCTGCAATAAAATGATTGTGACTGCGAACGCGTTCCGACAATACGACCAGCAGGTTCTTCGAGAACTCGTGCGAGGCATCGACCATGTCCCACAGGATGGTCTGGTGGATGACGAGCAGATGGGTCGGCTCGGCTGCGACGACGTAGGCGGAAGGATCGCGGTCTTCGATGATCGACATCTCGCCCGCACACGAGCCCGCAACCATGGTCACGACGATCGGTGCGTCCGGCGAGCCGACGTGCACGTTGAGGCTGCCGGAGAGGACCACAAAGACGTATTCGTTCCGCGAGCCCGGGGAGAGCAGCAGTTCGCCGGTCTGCAGATCCCGACGGTCGCACTTCTGCAGGAGGTCCTGGACGTCCTCCGGACGTACGCCGCGGAACAGGTCAAGGCCGGCCAGGAGAGACCGCTTGTAATCCGAATTTATGCTGAGCACCGGTACCGTCACGACCGACCTATTTACGTTATTTCCAGACCAATAACAACGAACTGCGGCACAGCTTTCGAGATGAAGCAATTCCTCACTCTTCCTCCAGTCTTGCACGACCCTCGGCAAGCCCGACCAGATGGCCGGCGCCAGGCGCCGGGTATTCGAGCCCGAGCCCGGCAAGCGAGGCCGCCACCAGCTCGGCGATGATGGCTCGCATGACCGGTTTGCTGTCGGCCGGTATGGCATACCAGGGCGCCCACGGGCGGGACGTGGCATTGAGGGCATCTTCATAGGCACGCATGTATTGTTCCCAGAACGGACGCTCGGCGACGTCATCGGGATTGAACTTCCAGTTTTTGTCGGGTTCATCGAGGCGGCTCAGAAACCGGTTCTTCTGCTCCTTCTTCGACACGTTCAGCCAGAACTTGAGCACAGCCACTCCGTTGCGCGCCAGGTGTCGTTCGTGGTCCCGGATCGACTCGAGTCGCTCCTGCCACAAGGCGTCGCCCTCGGCTCGTGTCGGTAGACGCTGCGTTTCGAGGATCCGCGGATGCACTCGTACGATCAGCACTTCCTCGTACTGACTGCGATTGAATATGCCGATGCGTCCCCGCTCCGGAAGACACTTGGTCGTTCGCCACAGAAAGTCGTGCCCGAGTTCGGTGCGCGTCGGCCTTTTGAAGTTGCATACGCGGCACCCGGCGGGGCTTATGCCTTTCATGACCGCGCGAATAGTGCTGTCCTTTCCCGACGCATCCATGCCCTGGAAAACCAGCAGCACCGCCCACGTTCTGTTGGCCTGCAACATCCGCTGCAGAACAGCTAGCTGTCGGACGGCGGCTTTCAGTCGCTTCTTCGGGCGCTGCCTGTCGTTTTCGCTCGCCGTCGTCGGGGCGTTCTCGACACGAAAACTGCCGTCAAACGGCACCAGGAAGGCCGATTCCGGCGCTCGGAACAGTCGCGTCTTGTCCATTTTCTCCATTTACCGACGGCAGGGCAGAAGTCATTGTTGTTGGTGCCTGGCGAGGGCCCACTGTACATGCTCCCGAACGATCGGCGAAGGGTGATCCTTGCGCGATTCGAGCGCGGCGACGATATCATCGCTACGACAGGCGTTACCCAGCGCAACGGCGAGGTTGCGGAGCCATTGCTCATAGCCGATCCGGCGAATGGCGCTTCCTTCCGTTCTGCTGCTCCAGGTTTCCTCGTCCCAGGCGAACAGTTCGGTCAGCTCTATGGAATCGAGGCTGTGCCGGGGAGCGAAGTCAGCCTCGGTCGTCCGCACGGCGAACTTGTTCCACGGGCATACCAGCTGGCAATCGTCGCAGCCGTAAATCCGGTTGCCGATCAGAGGTCTCAGCTCGGGCGGTATGCGCCCTTTCAGTTCAATCGTGAGGTACGAAATGCAGCGACGCGCATCGAGCTGGTAGGGTGCGACGATCGCGCCTGTCGGGCAGACGTCGATGCAGGCGCGACAGGTTCCGCAGTGAGACTGTTCCGGCCGATCGACCGGCAGTTCCACGTCCGTGTAGAGCTCGCCCAGGAAAAACCAGGAGCCGGCACGACGATTCAGCAGGTTGGTGTGCTTGCCGATCCAGCCCAGGCCGGCTTTTTCCGCGAGCGGCTTTTCCAGCACCGGCGCACTGTCGACAAAGATGCGATGCCCGAACGGGCCGATCTCTGCCTGAATAGCGCGCGCCAGGCGGCGCAGCCGTCCCCGCAGCACCTTGTGATAGTCGCGTCCGAGCGCGTAGCGCGACACGTACGCCTTGCTCGGATGATCGAGCAACTGCCGCGCAGTGTCCTGGTCTTCCGGGAGGTAGTCCATGCGCACAGAGATCACGCGCAGCGTTCCCGGAACCAGCAGCTCCGGACGACTGCGTTTTCTGCCGTGGCGGGACATGTACCTCATCTCTCCGTGAAAGCGCTTTTCGAGCCACGCAACGAGGCGATCTTCCGCCTGCGACAAGTCGATATCGCTGATGCCGGTTTGCTGGAAGCCGAGTTCGCGGCTCAAGGCACGGATGCGCTCGGCAAGATCCTCGCGGGCAGGTTTCAGGTTTTGGGCTGCGTCAATCAATGCTTGTATGAGGCCTCCCGGATGAGGGTGCCAGTATAATTGCCCGACAGGCTGCTGGAGGTACCTGATTTGAAACTGCCCGAGGAAATCTATTCCACCGACGGCGTACGCCGCATCGATCGTCTGGCGATCGAGCGGGCCGGCATCGCGGGCTATACGTTGATGAACCGGGCGGGGCAGGCTGCCCTCGAACTGGCGCGGCGATCCTGGCCGGATGCCAGGCGCTGGCAGGTGGTCTGCGGCGCCGGCAACAACGGCGGCGACGGCTACGTACTCGCGCGACTGGCAGCTGATTCGGGACTCGAGGTGCGTGTCACCGCGCTCGTTCCGAGCGAATCGCTGAGCGGCGATGCCGCCACAGCCTGCCGCGATTTCGTGGCCGCGGGCGGTGTCGTGCATGCTTGGGACGGTCGCCTGGACGAATCGGCCGAGCTGCTGGTCGATGCGATTCTCGGCAGCGGCCTGACGCGCAAGGTCGAGGGACACTTCGCCGAAGCCGTCGATCGAATGTGCCGGCACGTTGCGCCGGTGCTGGCCCTCGACATTCCGAGCGGAATTTCCGGCGATACCGGCGAGGTACTCGGATGCGCAGTTCGCGCGGCACGCACCATCACCTTCGTCGGCCTGAAGAGCGGACTGTTCCTGGCCGATGCGCCGGATTTCGTCGGGCGCCTTTCCTGGGCCAACCTGGGAGTGCCGGACTCGTGCCGCAGGGCCGTTTCGCCCGTGATGCGCCGCATCGGCGACGAAGCCATCGAACAGGGGCTCCCGCCACGGTCGCACGGCGCCCACAAGGGTCATTTCGGACACCTGTTGCTGGTCGGTGGCGCACCGGGCATGGCGGGCGCCATTCGCCTTAGCGGCGAGGCCGCGCTTCGGAGCGGCGCCGGCCGCGTCAGTATTGCCACGCATCCGTCACATTGTTTCGCGATCGCCGCGGGACGTCCCGAGCTGATGTGCCATGGCATCGAAGCGGAAGACGAGCTTCGTGCGTTGTTGTCCCGCGTTTCAACGGTCGCGATCGGACCGGGGCTCGGGACCGGCACGTGGGGCCGCAACATGTACCGGGCGGTTCTCGAGGCGAAATTGCCGACGGTCGTCGACGCGGACGGGCTGAACCTGCTGGCCGAGAACGCCCGCAGGCGCGAAGACTGGGTTCTTACTCCGCATCCGGGCGAGGCCGCCCGCCTGCTCGACTCGTCCGCCACAGACGTACAGGGGGCCCGGTTGGAGGCCCTGACGCAGCTTGCAGAGCGCTACGGCGGCGCGATCGTGCTGAAGGGCGCGGGCACGCTGGTGTCGGCGGCGGAGGGGCCGCCGTGGTTTTGCACTTCCGGCAATCCGGGTATGGCGGCAGCGGGCATGGGGGACGTCCTGACGGGTGTCATCGGTGCTCTTCTGGCGCAGGGTCTCGGTCTCGAGGAAGCCGCCGTATGCGGGGTCGAGGTGCATGCGCGCGCGGGAGATGCCGCGGCCGGCAAGGCGCCCCGAGGCCTGCTGGCATCCGACTTGCTGCCGGCCCTGCGCGCAGGAGTCAATCCTTGAGCGCAACCCTCGGTGCCGGTGGGAGCCTGGATCTGCCGGATGTCGCCGCGACCGAGGACCTCGGCAGGAGACTTGCCGCAGCGCTTCCTCTGAATACGTCGGGCTGGATGATTCTGCTGCAGGGGGACTTAGGCTCCGGGAAATCGACCCTGGCGCGAGCGCTGCTCAACGGCCTGGGATTCGACGGCGCCGTCCCGAGCCCGACCTACACCCTGGTCGAGCCCTACGATATTCACGGCAGGGTGGTGTATCACGTTGACCTGTATCGTATTTCCAGCGAAAGCGAACTCCCTTTTCTCGGCTGGACCGACCTCAAGCACGGCCTGATGCTGATCGAGTGGCCGGAGCGGGTGCCAGGGTTGCGCGATCAGGCGGACGTCCTGATCGAGCTCGACTTCGACGGCAATGCGCGCAAAGCCGACATCCGCTTGCTCACCGAACGCGCGGCACGCCTGCCCGTGCTCGCCGGCATGGGTCCCGTAGAAGTTTAACTAGTCGATCTATCCTCCTAATAACGAAAGACAAATGTTGGCTTTTCCGTCAGTGTTTGTATACTCCAAGACATAATCACGACGAAGTGGAAGAACAATCCAACCATGTCCGGGGCTCGCCTCTTTTTTATTCTTTGTCTGCTTTCGCCTGTTCAGCTCTTGCAGGCGGCGACCGTCGAGAACATCCGTGTGTGGTCCGAGGATGGGCGTACGCGTGTGGTGCTGGACCTGAGCGGCCCGGCAGAACACAACATCTTCACCCTGCGCGGCCCGGACCGGCTCGTCGTGGACCTCAAGGACAGTAAACTCTCCACTGGAATCAGCGATATGCCCGGCGGCGCGGGCGCGCTTGCAGGCATTCGCAGCGGGCTGCGTTCGAACGGTCAGCTGCGCGTCGTGCTGGATCTGAACGAAAGCGTGCGTTCCCGAAGTTTCACCGCGGGGCCGAACAACAAGTACGGCGACCGGTTGGTGATCGACCTGCAGCGTCAGGGCAACCTGCATGCCGTCAAGCGTGCCTCGGAAGGGTACAGCGCGGGGCGCGACATCGTGGTGGCCGTGGATCCCGGTCATGGCGGGCGCGATCCCGGGTCCATCGGTCGCGACAAGACCTTCGAAAAGGACGTCGCTCTCGCGGTGGCGAAGAACCTCGCACGTCGCATCGACCAGGAACCGGGCATGAAGGCCGTGCTCATTCGTGACGGCGACTACTACGTGGATCACCGCGAACGCATTGCCATCGCGCGTCGCAACAAGGCCGATCTGTTCGTATCCGTGCACGCGGATGCGGTCACGGATCGTCGCGCCAGGGGCGCGTCCGTGTATGCGCTTTCGCTAAAGGGTGCAACCGACGAAGCCGCGATGCGCCTTGCGCAACGGGAAAACGCGGCAGATCTGGTGGGCGGCGTGTCGCTGGCCGGCAAAGACGCAGTTCTTGCATCGGTGTTGCTCGATCTGTCGCAGAACGCCGCGCTGGGTGCAAGCCTCGCCGTCGGCGAAAAAATACTCGATGAGCTGGCGAAAATCGGAACGATGCATCGCCGCACGGTACAACAGGCCGGGTTCATTGTGTTGAAGTCGCCGGACGTACCGTCCATCCTCGTGGAGACGGCATTCATTTCCAATCCGGCGGAAGAGGCCAAGCTGAAAAGCGAATCCCACCGCGAGAACCTGGCGAACGCAATCCTTTCCGGCATTCGTATTTACTTTTACTCCAACCCTCCGCCGGACACGCAGATCGCGATGAACCTCAAGCGGTCGCCGACCCCGCAGGTCGACTATGTCATTTCGCGCGGCGATACTTTGAGCGAGATTGCGGCGCGCTACAACGTCAGCGTCACGGCCCTGAAGACGGCGAACAACCTGTCGAGCAACACGGTCCGGGTCGGACAGACGCTCAGAATCCCCGTCGTCACCGGCACCTGATCCATCCGGGCGCTACACATTGCGGCGCGCATTTGAAAGAATGCGTCCCTCCGTCGCCGCAGATACCGTTCACCGATGTCCCTCATCCGTCAGCTACCCGAGCACCTGGTCAACCAGATCGCCGCCGGGGAAGTCGTTGAAAGGCCTGCATCAGTGGTCAAGGAACTCATCGAGAACAGTCTCGATGCCGGTGCGCAGTCGATCGTGGTCGACGTGGAAGAGGGCGGACGCAAACTCATCCGCGTGAGGGACGACGGGTCCGGGATTGCGGCGGAGCAGCTGGCACTCGCGATGTCACGACATGCCACCAGTAAGATCTCGAGCCTCGAGGATCTCGGGGCGATCGTCTCCCTCGGGTTTCGCGGCGAAGCCTTGCCGAGCATCGCATCGGTGGCGCGGGTCTCCCTGAGCTCGCGCGCATCCGGCGCGGATTCCGCCTGGCAGGTCGAGGCGCGGGACGGCAAAGTCGGTGAGGCCGTTCCGTGTGCGCATCCGGCAGGCACGACTGTCGAGGTTCGCGATCTGTTCTACAACACGCCAGGACGCAGAAAATTCCTTCGCGCCGAACGCACCGAGCATCAGCACATTGACAAGTGGGTCCGGAGACTGGCGCTTGCGCGCCCGGACGTCGCCTTCTCCGTCACTCAGAACGGTCGAACGGTGCTGCGCCTCGCGGCAGCGAGCGACGATGACGGACGACTGAGGCGAGTTCATGACATCTGCGGCGAGGCTTTTGCTTCGCAGCTGGTATACCTCGAACGGCCGGCCGCGACCCGCGACGACATTTCGCTTTCCGGATGGCTCGGGCTGCCGACCTTCAATCGCAGCCAGCCCGACCTGCAGTTCTGGTTCGTCAATGGACGCAGTATTGCGGACAAGACCCTTGGCCATGCCGTTCGCCACGCGTATCGCGACGTGATGTTTCACGGCCGGTACCCCGCCTACGTGCTCTATCTCGGCATCGACCCCGCCGTCGTCGACGCGAATGCTCACCCCGCGAAGCTCGAAGTCCGTTTTCGCGACGGCCGCGGTGTGCATGGGGCGGTGTCGCAGGCGATCGAGCACGCCCTCTCCGGTACCCGCGCCGGCGATTCGGGCGTCACTCCCGTGGCAGCCGCCGCAGTGGACGAAGCATTCTCCCGGCAGACCTCTTTTCGGCAGTCTTCGATGCCGCTCGGCGGGCACCGACACGCGTCCGGCGTGCGCGAAGCGCTTCGTGGCTATGAACTGTTCTCCGAGACGATGGCGGCTTCGAGCACGCCGGAACGCGAGCGGGAAGACGTCCCGCCACTCGGCTTCGCCATCGCGCAACTCGCCGGCATCTACATCCTTGCCGAGAACGCGAACGGTCTGGTGGTCGTGGATATGCATGCCGCACACGAACGCATTCTCTACGAGCAGCTGAAAGGTGCATTCGAGCAAAGAAACATTGTGAGCCAGCCGCTGCTTGTACCGGTTCCGGTGACTGTATCCGAAAGCGAAGCGGCGCTCGCGGAAGACGCAGACGAAGTATTTGCCAGACTCGGGCTGGTGGTCGATCGTTCGGGCCCGACCGGCGTCATCGTTCGCGAGGTACCGGCATTGCTGAGACAATCCGACGTCGCCGCCCTGGTGCGCGATATTCTTTCCGACCTGCAACAGTCCGGCATCAGCAATCGGGTTGAAGACCGGTGTCACGAGTTCCTCGCCACGATGGCCTGCCATCATTCCGTGCGCGCAAATCGCGCGCTTTCGATTGCCGAGATGAATGCGCTGCTGCGCTCCATGGAGTCGACCGAAAAGTCGGATCAATGCAATCACGGCCGCCCTACGTGGACGACTGTAAGTCTCGCCGATCTCGACAGGCTGTTTCTGCGCGGGCAATAGGTTCTAGCCCGGATGACTCATGAACGAATGGCCCCTAGTTTGTGGTTATTGTCGGTGCTGTTGCCATGATCGGGCGTAAGGAGGTTCTCTGTTCGGTCTCGCCCGGGGGGGAACCCTTTGGCGGAAATAAAGCGGACCGAAGGGAGCCATTCCGTCAAAGGTCCCCCCGAAGACCAGGTCCC
>Ga0299913_10001911_pt1 | contig 16004 bp, 11 predicted proteins | sample RVTome_9_FD_201360 | JGI IMG/M metagenome (GOLD analysis project Ga0299913, IMG submission 201360) | Soil microbial communities from uranium-contaminated site in the Upper Colorado River Basin, Wyoming, United States - RVT155D38 (version 2) ...
CCTGCGAACGATGCGGCTCCCCGAGGCGCTCGACACTATCGAGGGCTACGCGGACTTCCTGGCCGAGCAGGTGGTGGACCTCGAGGACTATGTTGTGGTGGGAGACTCCTTTGGGGCCGTTGTCGCTCTCGCGTTCGCTACCCGGCAGCCACCAGGGCTTCGGGGCCTGGTGCTCTCGGGAGGGTTCGCATTCAGCCCAGTGACCAATCCGCTCGTCAAGGCCAAGATCGGCGCGGCCCGATTCCTCCCCGGCGCCCTGTACCGGCAGCTCACCCTGCGGTTCCATGCTAAGTCGCTCGAATCGCCTCATGATCTGGAAGGGCAGGTCCCCTGGCACCGGAAGGACAGCCAGACGCTGTTTCTTCGGAACACACCCTGGGGGAGCTATGTGGCGCGGGCGAAGGCGGCTTTCTCCGCGGATTACCGTAGCACGATCGGTGGAATCAAGGTTCCAACCCTGATACTGACCCCGTCTTACGACCGCCTGATCGGCGAGCAGGCCGCGAAGGTCATGCGGGATGGCATCCCCGGGGCCGAGGAGGTCGTGCTGGAGCGAACGGGCCACATGTTCCGGTTCTCCCATCCGGAGACTTATGCAGGCGTCGTCCTCGGCTTCCTTCAACGAAGGGTCGAAGCCGAGACCGGCTCTGCCACCGTGATTACGGCCAAGCGCTAGAGGGCCGGACCAAGCCGGCAACCAACAGGCGATACAAAGGAAATCAAGGTGATCGAGTTCACAACGGACATCCAGATCAAGCGCTCCACCGACGACGTTTTCCGCTTTATCGCAGACTTTGAGAACACCCCCAAATGGAACTACTTCGTCACGAGCGTCAACAAGCTCTCCACGGGACCGGTCGGGGTCGGGACAAAGTTTCACCAGGTCCGAAAGACCGATCAGCAGGAATACGAGGTCATAGCATTCGAGCCGCCAAGAGCGATCGAGATCCAGACGACGGCCGGGTCTGTGCCCGCCTTCCGCATCCGCTACCAGTTCAAACCGGTTTCTGGAGGCACTCACGTCCGCGATGACTGGGTCCTAGAGACGCAACACAATGTCCTGATCGAGCGACTGGGTGCGACTCGTATCCGTACCGCTGTTATCGAGAACCTTGGCAAGCTCAAAGAGCTGCTCGAAACGGGAACGGCCCGATTGCAGGACGGTCAAATCTCGAGACTGCCTACCTTCTGATCCAGAGTTTGAAATCACGGAAGACTTCGAGCTGCGGAGACCCAAAACGGTCGCCAACCTCGGCGTGGGGCTCGGAAGCGTACGAGGAATCGGGGGAATCCCTGAATCATTGTTGTGCGCTGCCGAGAATCACTCGGCGGTGCTTCTGAAGGGACCCGACCTCACCGGCGATTCAGGGCCCCCGGTCGTCGGCTGCTCCATCCGGAACCGCCTGTCGTCGCGTTTAAATCGATGCCTGCGGTCCAGACCGGGTTTACCGATCCTTACAAGGCAGGGGTCGCTGGTTCCGTCCCCGGAGGCGCCCACCTAAAATTACGCGCATTTTGGGGCGGTTCTCATACAGTCTTGGTCGCCGTGCGTCCGATCCGATCATCTGGACCCCGCCGGCGTTCTGAGCAGGTGTACGTTGGCGGCAAGCCAGTCGGCAAATGACTGCAGCCAGGGATTAAGGGACCGGGACAACGCTACGTCGTAGTGCGCGCAGTAGTTCTCCAGGTTCTCTTTTGTCAGTTGAAACATGTTAGCCACCAGGTTGGCCCCTGGGAGCATGGACTCACGCAGGGCTTCCACCGGAACGTGCCTGAAACGAACTTGCTCGCCCAATGCCTCCGACAGCCGGGCGGCAAACTCTGCTCCCGTCAGATGCTCTGACGCAACACCGACGGACTTGCCGGCGCACGCTGTGCCATTCTTGAAGATTCCGTAGGCGCATCTGCCGATGTCCTCGGCAGCAATGCCGGGCAGCTTCATGTCGCCGAGCGGCGCCATGATCGCGAGTACTCCGTCTGGTCCTCGTTGGGGCCTTTGAGGCGCCCCGGGTGTCACGAAGTTGTCCCAGAAGGTCGGAAGGTGGAGAAAGGTGGTTGGCACACCCGAGTCGTCGAAAAAACGGTTGGCCTCACCTTTGGCGTCCCAGTGCGGCACCTTGTACCTTCCCTGCAGTGTCGGCAAACGGTTGTCCTCGAGCGGAACCCAATCTCGGGTGTCCCGCTGAGTTGACCAAATTGCATGGGAAACGCCGGCTGCCTGGACTGCATTGGCAAGTTTGGCTGCCTGCTCCAGCTCCTTGTCGGCTGAGAAGTGCTCGAAGAAGTTGGTCATGCAGTAGGCGCCGTGCGCGCCCTGAAACGCTTCAATCAAGGTGCTTTCGTCATCCAGGTCGGCCCGAACAACCTCCGCCCCTCGCTCTGCCAGGCCCCGGGCGGTATCGGAGTCAGGATCGCGGGTGACTGCCCGGCAGGAATACCCACCATGTGGATCGTCCAGGATCGCCCGGGCCAAGCCGCCCCCCTGGGCGCCGGTGGCGCCCAGGACTGCGATCACTTTTGTGCTGCTCATCGCTGATCTGCTCCGTTGCCGGTAGCGGCCGCCAGGCCCTTCAGCAGCTCGTCGGTGTTCATCACCGGAATGAACTGCACGTTGGCCCCCGTTCCCTGGAACAACGGCTCCGCCAGCACAGGGATGCGCGACGGGTCGTCCAGGTCAAAAAAGATGTAGCCGGTTCGCAACCCGTTCTCGGTGCCGAAGTACGCCGCCTCGGGCCGGGTGCTCTCGAACAGGCCCTTGTTGACGTCGGCCATCACGCCGGTGTGGATGGCCTCACTGGCCGCCTTGGTGTCGAGGGCAAACTTGAGCAGCATGCGCATGATCTCTCCTCCTGGTTTTGGGCTAAACCGAATTTCGGTCCCGCCGTCGGGTAAGGCGCTAAGAACCGGTTCGTCGGGAGGGGCCGGCGCCTGCCCTTCCCGTCGTAGCCGGAGCCGGCAATTCGTAGGTGGGGACTTTCGACCTCACATCTCGATGAGCCGGACTCAGGGGTAAGCATGAGGACCCAGGACCCGCGCCGCATCCGTTGAACTACTGGAAAGACCTACGCAATTTCGGTACTGGGGTTAGCTACGGCCCAACCCGTTGGTGGTCGCCCAGGCGGCGACCTGCGAACGCGACCCAAAGTCGAGCTTGGTAAGGATGCTCTGTACATGGCTCTCGACGGTTCTCGGCGATAACACCAGGGCTTCGGCGATCCCGCGGTTCGAAAGGCCTTGAGCTACCAACCCAGCTACCTCGCACTCCCGGCGGCTCAGTGGAACGGTGGCCGTGGCGGCCGGCAGGAGTTCTTCGACCAGCGCCTTGGCCCGGGAATGCAGCGGGAGCATTCCGAGCACCTCAGCACTGGCCGAGGCGGAGGCGGCCAGTGCTGAGGCGTCCCTGGGATCGTCCCGGCGGATGAGCTGAGCAAGTGCGAACTTCGCTCTGGCCGCGATCCCGGGCGCTCCGACTCGGTTGCAAAACTCGACGGCACTCTGCAGTTGAGTACGAGCCTCCTCCGGCTTCTCGAGTGACTGCGCCAATAGACCCAGGTAATGGGAGACCGGCGAGTAGCAGAAGACCACGCCGCTACCGCAGCTCTCGAAGTGATCGGCGAACGGAAGGAGCGTCGAGTAAACCGATGCGGCAACCTCCCGATCGCCGAAGGCGGCAGCGAGCTCGCCGAAAAACGAGGTGGTCATCAGCCAACCAGGGCTGCCCTGTTCCACTGGATAGAGCGGTCGCAGCCTCTCGTAATCGACGCGGGCCTCGTCGGTAGCACCTTCGTCGAGTTTCAAAAGAGCGAGCAATGTCGTCATCACGGGAGGCATGTTGGACGAATCGACATGCATCACCTCGAGGGTCCGGCGGTGACCGTCGTAATCGCCGGTCTCCCTGGCAAGCATCGTCACGAACCCAAGGTATGGGCCCACCGCACTCATGTCGTCGATGCGAAGCGCAAGCGACAATGCGGTTTCCCACGATTGGCGGGCCTCAGCGAAGCGGCCGGTTATGTGCTGCCATGCCGCTTCGTGCTTTAGGAGGTGGAAACGTGACACGGGATCGTTTGAGATGGCCGCCACACGCCGGAGCTCTTTCAGCTCCGATGTGATTCCGGCGGCGTCGCCGTGCTCGAACATGACGGCAGCCCGCCATGCATGACCCCAAAGCTCGAGATCAGGGCGGTCGCTCAACGAGGCCAACGCAAGCATCCGACCGGCCAGGATCAATCGCTCCTGGGACCACTGAGGCAGAAAAAGTGATCGTTGCCGTCCTTCCAGGGCGGGAACCAGCACTTCAGGATCGTCAAACGGGCCGGCGAGCTCGAGTGCTCTGGCGCTAAGCGTCAATGCCATGTCAACGTCGCCACTTTCTGACACCGCCAGTGCAAGCCGTCCCATTACCGCGGCTTGCAGCCTTTCGTTGCCCGGGCCCAACAAGGCAAGAGCTTGACGGCACAGTCGAATAACGGCATGAACGATCCGTTCGTCGCCCACGCCGTGCATTACCAGGGCCGCTTGAGCCACCAGATCCGGCCGACCGGCATGTTCAGCCAGCCCTGCAGCCCGACAGGTGGACTCAAGGCAGGCATGAAGCTCGCCGGCTCGCCATTGAGCTGTGCCGAGTGCAAGCAGGCGATTCGCCAGCTCGACCGAATCAGCGCCCCGGTTTTCGGCCAGCTCAACCGCGATGCAGTACAGAGGCACTGCCGCCTCGAACGCCAGATTCGCGGCGGCAGAATCGGCGGCTTGAAGCACCCAGCGTTCGGCGTGGCCGGTATCGCCGCTCGCCGCCACCTGCAACCAGTGATTTGTAAGGTCGACGGCGTGTGCCTCAGGATTCGGTTCCGCCTCGAGAGCTTCGGCTGCCGCCCGGTGTAGCTTCACCCGTCGTGCCAGGGGCAGCCCGTCGTACAACGCCTCCCGGAACAGTCCGTGCTCGAACTGGAACTCCTCCGGCTTTCCCGCCACCGGGACAAGCAGAGATGCCGTGTTCGCTTCATCGACAAGCGTCAACAGCGGGGTTGAAACATCGGAGGCGATCGTCTGTAGCCGTCTCAAGGAAATCGGGTGTCCGAGGACCGACGCAGCCTCGAGCATGCTTCGGCACTCCGGAGTGAGCTTGCCCAGGCGACGGCCGACCGTTTCCCGAACGCTTTCGGGCACCAACGAGGGCAGAACGGCGCCGTATTCCCCTACCGGCTCCTCGGAAAGGATCCGAGCAACCTCCACGAGGAACAGAGGATGGCCTTCGGTTCGCTCGTGTACCGCCCGGCTTAGCTCACCCGCGACCGCGGGTTCTCCGAGCACGGCCCGTAGGAATTCGTCGACCTCGCTGAGGCTGAGGGGACCGAGCCGCATCTCGTTCGCCCCCGCCGCCCGCCTCAGCGACGGAAGTATCCTCTCGAACTCCGGTCGCTGGTCCTCCGAGCGGTAGGTGCCCAAAACCAGGATCGGCGCTTCGGCTATTTCGGCACTCAAGTAGTCGAGCAGACGAAGCGTCGGACCGTCCGCCCAATGCAAGTCCTCAAGGATGATCAGAGCACCGTTTTGTTCTGTGGCGACCAGCCGTAGCAGATCGGCCACGGCGGCAAAGGCTCTGAATCGAGCACCCGCTGCGTCAGTGAGTACATCGGGCGGGACGACCCCCAGGTCCTGCTGGATCTCGGGAGCCAGCAGCGCCAATCCGCTGAGGCGCGCTCCGAGTCCGCGTTCCAGAACAGTTCGGTCCGCCCCACGGGTGATGCTGCGAATGACCTGAACCCATGGCCAGTAGGGAGGAGTATCTCCCGTCTCGGAGGAACGACCCCACAGGACCCGTAAGCCGGCAAAGGACGCTTGCCGGGCTAAGACTTTGACAAGGCTGGTCTTCCCATAGCCCGCGGGTCCCGCCAGCAAGGTGAGCTTTCCTTGCCCACTCCGTATGGAGGCGAGATCTCGACGAAGTCCGGCCAACTCCTTGGCTCGCCCGACGAATAACTCGCTTGTCGCCGCATCCTGGATCATGGACATGAAACGAAGCTCCTTCGCTTACGGAAGCTTATTGTGACCCCAGGACCGATCCGAGGCAACGAAACCCGGGTTCAGACTCCGGCGGGACAGTTCAAGCGGATGCAGCCGGCATCCTCCTTGTACCGGGTCCTCGACCTCGAGGTTCCCACTCTTTTTGTGGACGCCAAGCTTCCTGGAGCCCCTGCCGGATGATGGCGGTGATCTCCTGAACTCTGCCGGACCGGAAATCAAAGGAGGTGCGAGCCCGATGACGGGGATCCCCGGTGGTCGTCGAGCCGGCAGATGAGGCCGAGCTCCGGGAGCCGGCGACTAAGGAAGGTCTGGGTCAACCAGTCCCGCTCCTGAGTGGGCAGCGGCTGCCATCCTTGCTCAGATCAAGGGCATGCGTACTGACGAGGCTAGTTAACCTTGCGTGGAGCGACTCGACCTTAGCGGCTGAGCCTAATCCCGCTGGAGGCGGCCACGTACCTTCGGTTGGGCGGAACTCTGTTAAAGGACCTTATCTCGGGATCAAACCCCACCCAGCCGGAGCCGCTCTTGTTGCATCACGACGCGTTGCCGGGCGGAGCAGCCCTCGCACCCGGTGATCATCAGCCGCTCGGGGTTCGAGGCGGTCGCGCCAGGGCCAGAAGCAACCACCGCAGCTACTGCGAGCCGACGACTCCGCCTAAGACCGCCGACATTTGTCGTGCATCTCTTGATAACGAAGTGTCGAACCACGAACATATGTCAGGCGTCGCTTCGATCAGTTGGCGGAGAGCCTATGGCGTCAACTGGCCGCACGTAGCAAAAAATACTAAGGCTTGAATTCATCCAGGTATCCGGTCCGACAAATGTCCGACACGAATTCGGCGGGTGGTGCAAAAAGTCTGATTCAACAGCAAAAAAGCGGCCCTGGTGGTGCGCCAGGACCGCCTTCGATGCCAAACTAGTCCCGCGGGCGTCCGCGCTCGATTCTCAGTCCAACTCAGGCATCGGCAGGGGCTGGGTGCGTGGCCGGCAGCTGCCGCACTGCAATGCCTCCTCCACCACCAGTGATTCGGCACGGTCGCGCTTGTGGCTGCGATACACGCCCAGCATGAAGGGGCCAAACCGGGAGTGATCCTCACACACTCCGCGCCCGCAAAACGCGCAGGTGCCGCGGGCCGCCTTTGCGCAGAACCAGCAAGTCATCGATAGCCTCTGTTCACGCCACGCTCCCCTGAAGAATCTGAGTTGCCGATGGTATCTGGAACGGACGTCACCTTGATCTTAGATCCAGCTTCGGTGGCGGCGGTTGCGGGTCGGGTACCCGGCTACCGGGCGGTGGCGATTCCGGCTGAGGCTCGGGATCGGGCGGTGGCGGGTCCGTTACCCGGCGACCGGGCAGTTGCGGGTCCGGGGGCGGCGGGTCGGGTACCCGGCCACCGGGCGGTGGCGATTCCGGCTGAGGCTCGGGATCGGCCGGTTGCGGGTCCGTTACCCGGCTACCGGGCGGTGGCGATTCCGGGGGCGGCGGGTCGGGTACCCGGCGATCGGGCGGGTCCGAGGCGGGCGAGTCTGCCGGTGACGGGTCCGAAGCCAGGGGAGCGGGCGGCGCAGGCCTGGGTGCCACCGGTCGAGGGGCGACCGGCGCCGGCAAAGGGGGCGGCGGGTTTACGGGGGGCGGCCCCACCGCCGAACCGGGCGCTGACTCCGGTTCCCCGTCGGGGACCCCGTTCGAACCGGAGGAGCTTTCTGCCCCCTCCGCCGCACCGAATCCGCGGGCCGCAGAGGCGGCAAGGCCGCCGCTGCAGTTGGCGGTGTGGCCGGCCGGCGTCAGCGGCACGCCGTCGACGGTGACTTTGCCTAAATCGACAACCACAGCCAACGGACTCACGACAAACCTGGACTCGTCTTGCGTTGCGACGAGGTGTTCGGAGACCTCAATCTCGAACGCAAGCGGCAGGAAGTCGGCACCCTCGACGGTGGTGTCGGCGAGGATGCGGCCCCGGTCGAGACGCATCGCCGCCCGAGGCCGCACCCGCGCCGCATCGAGGGGGTCGTCGCCAGAGACGGTGTCCCGGCCGATCGCGCCCAGCTCCACCCTGGTGTTGGGGCACAGGACCTGGGCGGCCCCGCCGGGGAAGATCAGCTCCACGGTCGATCGTTGGCCCAGCGTCAAGAGGTCGGCCTCCGAAGCCGTAAGTTTGTCGCCGGTGCCAAAACGGCGCACTTCACCGCCTGCAGCAATGTCGACCGGTCCCCGGCGCACGCTGACGACGGCATGGCCGTCGGCGATCTCGACCCAGCCGATCGCCGGCGTTGCTGCGGTGATTACAGCCAGTATCGCCAGCAGCAGGAGCAGGATGAGAATCCGCCGGAACCATCCGGCCAGGCGCTCATCCGGATCGTCGTCGGTGGGCGGAACCGGCGGCGCCGGCGGCGCGAGCAGCGGCGCGTAGATCTCGTCTCCATGCGCTCCGGCAACCGGCGACCGGTTGGCGGAGCTCGGCGAGGCGGCTCCTCCGAACAACGTCAGGTTGCTCAGCCGGGGCAAGACCCAGAGGCGCACGGGCGTCCGGGCAGTTGCTCGCAACCGGTGCTCGTCCACCGCGGTCAGCAGATCGCCGCAGCGGTATTCATGCCCGTCCCCGTCGAGCAGCGCGCCGGACTCGACGACCGCGCCGTGGTCGGGATCCTCCAGCGTGATGCTCTTGCCGGGCGGCACATCGAGAGGCTGCATGCGACGCAGCAGCCCCTCGATCTCCTCGTCGGGAAGAACCGACAACGCGGGAGCCGCGGAGACGACGGCCTCGGCCTCGGCGCGGTCCACCGGCGGCCGGCCCACCAGGGGACCGACTATCCGAACGAAGCTTGCTGCCGGGATGGTAAGCAGACGTGTCCCCGCGGACGACCACGCAAGTGACGACGGCACCCCGGCGAGCGCCGGAGTGAGCCCCACGATCTGACCGGGTTGGGCACGACGGCGCACGGTTGCCGGCGGATCGCCCGGTCGCCGTGCCTCGAGCATCCCCTCGGTGACTACCAGGACGTCGGACAACGCCGCGTCGGCGGCGACGATCTCGGCCCCGGTTGTTGGTCGCAACCACCTGGCCTCGCGGGCAAGCGCGGCGAGCGCCTCCGGGGGGAGCTGAGCGAGATGGGATGACTGCAGCGCGGCCAGCCTAGCCGGCTGGTCGGCAGTCCGGGAACGTTCGGCCCGCCGTCGCCGCCACGCTGCGATCCGGCGCCCTCCCCACCCGATCAGCGCAGTTAACAGAGGCGCTGCCAGACCCGCCACGAACGCGACCAGCAACAGGCGCGATACCCACCCGAAATGCCACAGCCCGGTGATGAGCCCGGTCACCCGGTCGCGCCACATCCGCACGCTGAATGATATGAAGATGATCAACCACAGGGCCGATGCCACCCCGTACATCGCGACGTGCCGGCCCTCGCGGTCCAGGAGCGACCAGCCGATCCGCCGGGTCTTGACCACCCGCACCAGGAACGCCATCCCGCGCCGGCGCAGGTTGGGGATCTCCAGCCAATCCATCGCCAGGTAGTAGCCGTCGAGCGCCATCAGCGGGTTGAGGTTGAACAGGGCGTTCAGGTACCAGGCGAACGCCAGCCGGAAGGCGAGCGGCCCCATACCCGGCACGGCCATCCCGATCACCTGCACCACGCCCGCCAAGGTCAGCGACGAAAGCGGCCCGGCAGCGGTGGTGATCAGGCGAGCGCGCCGCCCGGCCATCCACACGTCGGTAGTGTCGACGAAGGCCGAGGGGATCCCGAAGTAGAACAGGAAGCCGATCGCCGGTACCCGCCGTCCGGCGTGCTTGACCCCGAGGGCATGCCCGAGCTCATGGGCCAGCAGAGCCACTACGTTGAGTCCCAGCAGCACCAGGCCGCCGGTGGCGTAAGACCCACCCGACAGGAAGAGCCGCTCGGCGCCCCCCAGCCACGTCCGTCCGAACAGGATGAGACCGGTCAGCGTCAGCAAGCCGATCAGCACGGCGGCCGGGCGGGTAAAGAGCAGCCGGCCGCCGAACCGGTACAGCCACCCGGCCGGACGGTCGAAGCTGGCCAGGACGATGCGCCTGCCTTTTGCCGCCGCGAGCAGGCTGTGTCCGATTCGGGCCGTGAACGACCGCCGCCGCACCGACTCGACCCGGCGGAAGGCGTCGACCGGCAGCTCGGTCAGCATCCGGTTGGCAGCCAGGTCGGCCACCACCCGGGTGACTTGATCCGGAGCCAGCCGTCCCGAGATGCCCACGAACTCCCGCACCAACCGGGCAACCGTGAGCGAGCCGTCCATGCGAGCGGCCAGCTCCACCTCTTCCGGAGAGAGCCGCACGTACGACGCCGCCTCGTCCGGAGAGCGCAGCATCACGTACGGCTGGCCCCGCAAAGAGGTGAGATGGGCCTGTTCGATCGCCGGCCGCAGCACGGGTCTCGCCCGCACCGGATTGAGCCGCTCGACGACGGCCGTCCACAGGTCGGGATCGTCCGGCCCCGTCGGCCGCCCCGGAGCGCGCCCGGCCAGGGCCTCCCACAGATTGGTGTCCGCCGAGACGATCGCCATGAGGGCCGCCGCTTACCGGGTTAAGCCGCCGCCCCCGCTATTTCTCCCCTTCCTCGACCTCGTATTCGACCACGGGTCCCCCGGCCGCGTCGCCGCCCTCAGCCTGGATCGCAGCGGCAGCGGCGTCGGTACCGTCCGGCGGGGCATCGTCGCCGCCCAATGAGACCGTCGGCTCGCTCCGGTACCAGCTGCCATCGGCACCCTTATACTCTGAATGAAATCCGAGCCCTTGACGTTGTGTGCCTGCTTGATCTGGGGCCGAGTCGGTGATGAATTCGAGGTCGCTCTCCTGGTACTGAGCGGATCCCTCGGATCCCGCGAGGTCGGGCGGGCCGGTCGCGCTCACGTCGCTGCCGGCCTCGCTGTTGAAGACACTTCCTATGACCACGGGTTGGTCGGGATCGCCACTCTGCTGCGCCGTGTCCTCGGCGGCGGGAACCGCTTCTGCCGAGGTCAGCCCGTCCGGGTCACCGGAGTCCTCCGAAGGGTAGGTGCCCTTGGCGGCCGTTTCGTACAGCTTTGGGGTCGCTGAGGCGTCTGGCTGCGATCCGGCCAGGTCCTCCGCCGGCTCGGCCGCGTGGCCCCTCTGCCACGCCAGGAAGTCGGCCGCGTCTACGGCGCCATCTCCGGTGAAGTCCGCCTCCTCGGTCCCGCCCCCCGAGTCCTCTATACCGGCGGACCGAAGACCGGTTAAGCGACCTGTGGCGGCCATGTCGTCGGACGAATCGCCTTGCCCACTGAGATCGAGATCGGGCTCGGGCCCGTCCGGGGCTTTCTGGATCGCAGGGATCAGCAGCCCGATCCCCTCCGGGTCCGGCTCCTCGGTCGTGAGGTCCGCCGCGGGTTCCTCGCTGCCCTGGGCTTGCGAGACCGACAACAGGTCGATCCAGTCCTTGTGAGAACTATCACCGGCTTGATTGGGCTCGCCGAACTGGCTCTGCCCTACGGAGGAGCTGCTGGAGGCCCTGGAGACCCATTTCACCGCGGAGAGATCCTGGACCCCCCGGTGCGACTCCTCCCCGCCATCCGGGCCTTCTGTGCTGATCTCGCCGAACTGGCTCTGCCAGACGGAGAGATCCTGGCTTTCGACGGCCTCACCTCCGCCGCCCGAGAACGCCTGAGCGAGGAAACCGGCGATCGCCGACTTGCTCGTGCGCTGCTCGACCCCGTGCTCGGCGCCGCTACCTTCGTCGAGCTGGGCGGTCAGTAGCTCGACGTCCTCGCCGGTCAGATCGTACCCGGACAGCGCGGCCTGTGGATCCCGGGCCAGCGCCTGTCGGAAAGCTGAGTCGCCGACCAACCGCTCCAGAACTTCATCGATGCCGGCCATGTGGTGCACCTCCAGTCACCCCAACTCCGATATGCATCGTTACTCGGTGGGGCCGCGTCCGAGGCGATGGAGGCAGGCCGAGCGCCAATATGATGGTCCGGCGTATCCGGCCGCCTCGCCTTGTTATGGGCAACAATAGTACACTCATGCAGTGTAGATTGTGAAGCCCAAACTGGAGAATATGTTAGCCATGACCCGTCGCTACGAGCAGCTGTGCCCCGTCGCCTCGGCGCTGGATGTGCTGGGCGGCCGCTGGACCCTACCGCTGCTGCGCGACCTGTTGTGGCACGGTCCACAACGCTTCAACGAGCTGCTCGAACCCAACCCGGGCCTCTCCTCGGCTCTGCTCAGCCGGCGGCTGGCCCGGCTGGTCGATCAAGGGCTGGTCGAGAGGATCCCGGCGGGGGCTTCGGCAACGCCCCACTACCGCCTGACTCCCAAGGGTCAGCTGGTCGAGCCGGTGATCGCTGCCCTGTACGGTTTCGGCGCGCCGCTGCTTGCCGAAGCAACCCTCAACCACGCCATGGTCGCCTACAACATCCGCCGCGCGGCGATCGACCACCCAGGACCTCTCTGGGAAATCACCGACACCGTCGCGGCTACTGTCGTGGTCGACGAGGTCCGAGTCGATTGTGTGGCCGGCCCAGGCACCCTGCGGCTGGTCTCCGACCCCGACTACCAGCCGGCACTTGTCATGCGCATGAGATCCGCGGCTTTCGTTGACCTGGTCGCGGGGCGTAGCACGGTGTCCGCCGCCCTCGAGGCAGGCACCATCCAGATCGATGGTGACCAGGTGCTGGCCCAGCGGATCCTGGAGGTCCTCCAACCGGTGGCCACCGCAAGGTTGCCCTTGAGGAGAAGCCCCTCGGTCGCTTTGGGGCGTCCGAATCGCGATCAGCTGCCGGTCGCATGATGTCTTCTTGGGGCCAGCTCCGATGAGTCGTACGCTAGCGGCTGCTCACCTCCAAAACGTTCGCCAGCTCAGCACACCGACGGGCCGCCTCGCCGGCAGACGGACGGCGGGCGGGATCCTTCTCCAGTAGCTGAGAGACGAAGCTCCACAGATCGTCGGGCACGCCTTCCGGTCGTCGGGGTAGTCACTCCACATGCTGGCGCAGGACCGCGGCCGGGTGGGCGCCAGTGAACGGCGGGCGGCCGGACAGAAGCTCGTAGAGCACCACCCCGGCGGCATACAGATCGGATGCCGCGCTCACCTCTCCCTTCTCGATGGTCTCCGGAGCGAGGTACTGGGGGGTCCCGATGAGCTGGCTGGTAGCAGTGAGCGAGGATCCGTTGGCCGAGCGGGCGATCCCGAAGTCGGTAAGGCGGGCCACGGGGCCCTTGACGCCGCTGGTGTCGATCAGGATGTCACCCTACCGATGTCGCACTCGATTCGAGAGGAAACCTCTACATAGCCGACAGTGGAAATAAGCGGATAAGAAGAGTGAATCTTTGAGGGAAGGATAGAGACGGTTGCAGCGTCGAACGACAGGTCGCTCGCGATCTGCCCCAGACCAGCAAGCCTAATTTGCGCGCGCCGCCGGCATCGGCGGCGCGCGCAATATCCGCAGTGGCAGCAGACGGTCTCCTTTAGGCGAGTATCGCCGACGACTACTTCAGGCCCAACGGCTGCTTCGCGAAGGCCTGTTCCGCCTCAACCTCGTAGCAGAGGTTAGAGCTCGAATCCCCCAGCGTCTCGTCGACGTAGCCCTGGATGGCATCGACGCTAGGAGATTCCCAAAGGCACGTGGCGCGTGATCCGTCACTGGCAGGGTAGAACTGCAGGACCCGGGCGCCGGCGGGTGCGCCCTCCATCTTGATCAACCGCTCACCACGGGCGAAGGCGACGCTCGGATCGATGAAGCTGTGCTGCACTACTACGTACATGAGATTCCCCTTTCCTTGTCCTCTTTCCTTGCCCGTAACGCTAGTGATGGATCGGCCTGGCCACATCGCCGGGATTGACCAATTCGGGGCGGCTGAGGCGTGATGATTTCTCACCACGCCGGCTTCATGCGAGCTTGTGCTCGTAAGCGAAGGCGCCTGCAGCAGTTCGAGAGGTGACGCCGAGCTTCGTGAAGAGGTTCTGGACGTGGCGGGCGACCGTGTGCTCGCTGATGAAAAGAGCCGCGCCGATCTCCCGGTTGCTCTTCCCCGCCGCCACGAGTCGCAAGACTTCGAGCTCTCGATCGGTCAGGCCGTGTGTCGCCGGGACCCCCGACAGCAGCAGCTCCACCCGCGCGTAATCGGGTTTCGCCTCGAGTTGTTCGAACGCGTCGCGGGCAGCCTCGAGTTCCATCGCAGCTGTGTCCTCATCACCCAATGCCCGGCAAGCCAGGCCGACGAGAACTCGCACACACGCGATCTCGTACGGCGCCTGAAGGTCGCGCCAAAGGCGTGAGGCAACGCGCAGCGACTCCAGGGCTGATCCCGCGTCTCCTTCGGTCAACAACAGATTCCCCCGCTGCTGCGCGGACATGGCGTTCAGCACCTCGCTTTTTTGGAGGTCGGCGATCTCCGCTAGCTCATCGCATGCTCCGGCAGCTCGCTCACGCTCGCCGATGTCGATCATGATCTCTATGTAGGCGGGCAGGAGCGCTACGCGCTCGAGCGGCTTAGTTCGCTCCGTCACTGCACGGCGGATCGCGGCCGCGGCAGCCTCTCCGTTGCCCTGAGCCAACCTTAGAAGAGCAAGACCCGGCTGGGGATCACTTCCCCATCGACTAGCCTCGCGGTACGCGCTCTCTGCATCAGCGAACTCGCCTCGAAGGCGATAGATCTCGCCTTGCCGGTACAGCGCCTTGCTGACTGCGATCTGATTCAACGCACCTTTCGTGAATCGATCTGCAGCATCACGGGCTTGCTCCATCGCCTCTTGCCATCCTCCGCGCAGCTGGGTGAACTCTGCCCGATGTACGAGGCACAAACCATTGTGCGCAACCATCTGGGGTTGCCGGTCACACCAATCGGTCAACGCCCGCGTCCACTCCTGCGCATGGCGCAGTTCGAATGCGTCTCGACAGAAGATGATGGTGTTGCAGTACAAGATGCCGGTGATGATCGGCGACAGCTCGCCCCGGGCAACAACCACAAAGACCTCGTCACAAAGCCGAAGGCCCGTCTCAACGTCTCCCTGACCAATCAAGGCGCGGGCCTGTTCGTCTCGAGCAGCCCACATCAAGTCCGCGTCTCCGAACCGTTCAGCGATCTCTGCAGCTTCAACCGCGGTTGCGTAGCCGGCGTTGAAATCCTCGCGGCCCATCTGTTCGAGCCACACGGGGATCAATAGGTACGCGCGCTCGACGCAGTCCTGACCCAGTTCTTCGAGCAGCCTCTGCCCGCGACCGAACCACCCGCCGGCGCGCGCCGGCGCGCCACGGAACATCCAGTTGTGTCCGATCCAAAACGTGCAGCGCACTGCTCGTGCAACATCATCGGCGTCTAGATAGGCAGAATGTGCGCGCTCCAGAGCGCCGACGTACTCATCGTCGCGGCCGAGCATGTACGCCGACCTCGCGAGCAGCTCCAGATCCTCCGGGCCGAGTGGTGCAAACTGATCCGCAGCGGCCAGCGACTCATATGCATCGGCCCACGCAGAGGCCGCATAAGCAGTGCGGCCTCGTTCGAGCTTGCGCGCGGTATCGGGCACGGGCTGATTATGCGCCCCGGCCCTTCCTGCAGTCGAGGCTCATCTCCGTCTACGACAAGGAGTAGCTGGCTTGAACGCACACGGACGAGGGAATTGGTCGCCCCTTTCGTTCTGTTCCTGCCGGGGGCACAGAGCGCGCAGCGCGGGCCAGCGGCAGGATAGGTGCCGCAGTGCGCCCCTTTCTTTCGCATCCTGCCGGGGGCACAGACCCAACGCGAAGCGCGTGCCCAGATCGCCCGGGCACGCGCCTCCCGCTCGGTTACTTAGATGCCAGTCCCTGCGTCGTTGGAGATGCCGACACTCACATCGAATGGTGTCCGTGTCCTCGTGCACCGACGGGGATCCGGCACGACCAGCCCATGACCGGGTCCGGCCTGTAGCGCGCGGCGTCGGCCTGGATCTGGGCCTCCGTCAGCGCAGGTGCCACGACCTCCTGACCGGCTGCAGAGGCCTGGAAGGCCCCTTCC
>Ga0299913_10001912_pt1 | contig 15997 bp, 19 predicted proteins | sample RVTome_9_FD_201360 | JGI IMG/M metagenome (GOLD analysis project Ga0299913, IMG submission 201360) | Soil microbial communities from uranium-contaminated site in the Upper Colorado River Basin, Wyoming, United States - RVT155D38 (version 2) ...
AGCCGCGAAAGCCGCAGAAGGCTCCTTCTGCGGCTTTCGCGGCTTCTGCGGGACGTCTCTGGTCAGAGGAACGCTGCTCGCGGCCCAAGACTGTGTTGCTCGTACGTCCTGCCCGCCCCAGCATGGGCATACTGTTCGTGACCATGTCGGGGCATAGGGGAGCGTAATGGTCAAGCTAGGGAGCCACGACATTGGCGGGCATACGGTGCCCTTAGACGGAGGCGACGAGCGCGGCTCATCGCCGACGCCATGGATTAGCCATGCAACAGCAAGCGGTGGCAGCACCGACGACGCCGGCGCGGTGCTACGGGCCTGGCGGTCGATGAACGGCCAGAACCAGGTCGAGGTGGCGGCAGCGTTAGGGATCACGCAACAGAACCTCAGCCAGATCGAGAACGGGCGCCGGCCGGCCTCGTTGGAGTTGCGCCGGCGGATCGTCGAAGAGTTAGGCATCGCGCCCGAGGATCTAGGGCTGTCGTCGGGGCGCGAGCGGCAGCTGGTGTCGCCTGATGATGCAAGTCCGGAGATCGCCGCGAGCCGGTTGAGGTGGCGTGCCGAGCGCCGGTGGCTCAACCACCACCGGAGCGAGCTCGCGCAGCTGGCCACGCAGCTGTACCCGAAAGAGTGCCGCATCCCTCGAACGCCGCTGATCGCGCCGGCGAGCTGGACGCCGCAGGTGCCGGCCGAGCTGCGGTCGTTCGTGCTGCGGCTCGACGAGCAGCCGCACACTGTCGCGATCGACGGCTCCGAAGCCGAGTCGCTGCCGTTGCGGCCGCTGCGCGCTGTCGGGCAGCACTTCGACCGGTACACCTCGGCCGTCAAGCACCTGGAGCCGCCGCGGCTGTTCGAGTCGCGGCCGAGCTATCGGCTGCTCGACGCATCGGTCACCGGCAGGAAGCTGGGCTTCGGCTTGGCCGCCTACTTCGACAAGCTCGACGTGTCCGAGGCGGTCGGGCACGAGATGGCCGCTGCCTGTATGGGCCACGCGGGCGGACTTCCCTCCCCCGCCGAGCTGGCCGGGCGGCTGCCGTTCCGGGAACTGCTCGGCGACCCGTTCGACACGCGGCGGCGCGCGATCATGCCGGCCATCACCACGCTGACGATCCGGCTGCGCCGCTACCCGGCCGAGCCGACGTTCCTGCTGCACTGGCGGGACCCGGCCAAGGTAGCCACAGCGGGCGGCGTCTACGACGTCATTCCGGCCGGCGAGTTCCAGCCGTCCAGCGTCGCTCTGTGGGACCGGCACAACGACTTCGACCTGTGGCGCAACATCGTCCGCGAGTTCTCGGAGGAGCTGCTCGGCGCGCCCGAGCACGACGGCACCCGCAGCAAGCCCATCGACTACCACGCCTGGCCGCTCTACCAAGAGCTGCAGTGCGCGTTGGACGAAGGCGACGTGACGGCGCACTTCCTCGGCATGGGCGTCGATGCCCTTACGCTCGCCGCCACGATCCTCACCGTCGTCGTGATCAGCGACGACGTGTTCAGCCGCGTGTTCGGCTCGACGGTGCGCTACAACGACGAAGGCGAGATCGTGGCTGTGCGTGGTGGTACCGCGGCGGAAGGCGTGCCGTTCACGGAGGCCGCGGTAAGCCGCATGCTGACGTCGGAGCCGATGGCGTCGCCCGGCGCGGCGTGCCTCGCGCTGGCCTGGCAGCATCGGGAGCTGTTGGGCCTCTAGCGAAGGGACGTCATGGCCGCCGTCAACGAACACACCGGCCGTGCCCTGACCGAGAGCGAACGCGAGTGGCTGCGTGTGCGCTCGTACCTCAAGGAGCACCGGCACGAGCTCGGCGGCAGCGCCGTGGCCGAGTTCATCTACACCACGCGGGTTGCCGGCACGCCACTGCTTTCCAGGCCAGAGTGGATTCCCGCAGAACCGCTCCCCCTCGATGCCGTTCACTTGGACTTCCGTCCAGACGCACCTATCCAAGGCGTCGACGGCGGCGGCACGACGACGGCTAAGTCGGTCCTTCCGATCCGTGCCGACGGGACCCGCTACCCGAACTACTCGGCCACCATGGCAGCGCTCGGGGCGCCAGCAGTATTCGAGAACCGGCCCACGTACCGGTTACTTGAGGCCGACCTGTCGCGGCCCCGCGCCCGGCTGGTGTTCGGCCGCGGTTGCTACTTCGACAGCATCGACACCGGTGAGGCCGCCGCCCATGAATACGCCGCCGCGCAAATCGTAGGCCGTCGCGCCGCCGACGGCCTACGCGCCGCCATAGGCGATCCGACCGACCTCACGCGCCGGCCCGTCAACCTCGCGATAAGCACTCTCAGCATCCGGCGGGACCTCACCGCCGATGCCTCGACGTTCCTGCTCCACTGGCGAGATCCCGCCAAGGTCGGGCATGCCGGAGGGCTGTATCAGGTGATACCCGTCGGTGTTTTCCAGCCGTCGGCCGACGGACTCACGAACGAGCGGAACGACTTCGATCTGTGGCGTTGCATAGTCCGCGAATACGCCGAGGAATTGCTCGGCGAGTCGGAGGACCACGCTGGCGTTGGCTCACCGATCGACTACGACCAGTGGCCGATCGCGGCACGCCTGCAACGGGCGGTCCGTGACGGCCGTGTCCGTGCCTACTGCCTCGGTCTGGGAGTCGACCCACTCACCTTCGCGACCGACCTGCTGACGGCCGTCGTCATCGACGCTGAGGTGTTTGACGAGACATTCCGAGACGCAGTTCACCACAATTCCGAAGGCCAACTTGTCAATTGGCGCCCCGGCCTCGTAGGACACCCCTTCACCGGTGAGCTCATCGAGCGCTATGCGCGGCACGAACCGATTCAGGCGGCCGGCGCCGCCTTGCTGAGGATCGCGCAGGACAGCCGTTCTGTGTTGCTTCCCTAGTCAGATCCGGTCGCACAACTGCCAGTTGTACAACACGCCGTTGTTGGCCAGACCGGCCGGCTGCTCGTGAAGCTTGTGCCGTGGCAGATGAGACGCAGTTGATGATGACGCCGTCGGAGCGGCGAGCCGTAGCGGCACAGCTGGCCGAGCTGGCGGACGAGCTGCGGCGTTGGGCGTGTGCAGTCAGCGACCGGATTTGCGCGCTGGCCCAGGCGATCGACCCTCCAGTTGGGTCAGGCGAGCGTCGAGCTGCTGGACGGCCTGGCCGAGGGCCTCGCGAAGGGCCTCGATCTGTCGCGTGATCTCGATGTACTCGGAGCTCGGCGCCGCGGGCGTCGGCTCCCGTTGGACGAAGACGGCCTTGCCCGGCTGGCCCTCGGCGATGCCCTCGGTCTGGAGCTCGCGGACAGCCGCTCGGGCCACCGTCGTCGAGACGCCGTAGGCGGCCATGAGCTGCGCGGTTGATGGCAGCGCCGCACCCACCGGGTAGGTGCCGTCCGCGATCTTGGCCCGGAGGTCGTCGGCGACCTGCAGGTACTTGGGGCGCTTGGCAAGGGCGGTCAACCAGGCCTCCAGCTCCGGCATGAGCACTATCCGCACCTAGTGCACCACATCCGAGATCGAGAGCGCAGCTCCCCTACTTGACATACCTTATGCACTATGTGCACCATGTGCGCTATGTTCTTCACGTCGAACGGAGGTACCGGTGAGTCCACCGCGATTGGTCCGCAGGGTGGCCAACCCCGAGGCGCCGCGCTTCTACAGCGTGGCCGAGGTGGCCCGCATGTTCGGGATGTCCCAGATGACCGTGTACCGCGCGATCGCGGACGGGCAGTTCCCGGCGGTGCGGATTCGAGGCCGGCTGATCGTGCCGGCGAAGGCGATCGACGACATGGCCGAGGTGGCGGTGGCGGAGCAGACCGTCGTCGACGCGGCGAACTGGGTCACGGAAGGAGTGGTCTGACGATGGGCAAGGTCTACACGGTCGTGCTGGAGAAGCTCGACGAGAAGCTGGACGAGCTGCGGCGCGAGCGCGAGCAGTTGGTGAGGCGGCCAGCCGGCGTGGAGCGGTCGACGCGGATGGCCGAGCTGTTCGAGGCCGAGGCGGCCGCTTGGTCGTCGGTCTACGAGCACTGCCGGACGCGGATCTACTGGCGGGCCGTGCTCGGGGCGCGCGAGTACGCAATCGCGGCCGCCACCACGTGGCGGCGCCGAGCGGCGAACGACGAGGCCTGGGGCCTCGGCAACGCGGAGCAGGGGGTGGCGGCGTGATGAACGGCAAGCGGTACGAGCCGCTGCACCTGGTGAGCAGGACGGCACCCGACGTCCGCGAGGCGCTGGACCGCGTGCGGCGCGGCGAGCTGGTCGAGTTCGTGTTCTCGATGGTCGCGTTCGGCACGGTCGGCGTGTTGCTGGCGATCTTCACGAGCGGCAACGCGCTGCACTTCGGCGCCGGTCTGCTGGCCGCGCTGGGCGGCTCGGCGTTGATCGACGGCGTGACCCAGTTCCGGTTCTGGCGACACCACGCGAAGTGCACTCGGTGCCGCAGCCGGCACGAGCAGCAGTTCGCCGAGCACCTCTACCCGTCATGCGATCCCGCCTGATCGCAGGTGATCCGGGGCGGCCGAAGCCGCCAAGCACCCAACCGCCCCGGATCGGCACCCGAGTAGGCACCACTCCCGCGAAAGGAGCCCGCCCAGTGTCCACCACGGCATGTGCCCTGTCGTGCCGCGATCTGGCGCTGCTGCGGGCCGTCGCCGCAGGCCGGGCTGAGCTGGTGTGCAGCCGCCTGCCCGACCTGCTGATCGACGGCCGCTGGTGCTGCGACCAGTCCGCCGCGCACCAGCTCGCGGCGTCGGGCCTCCTGGCGCCAGCCGTGCCGGCGCCGACCGGCGCTCGGGTGCCGGCAGTGCTCACCGACACCGGCAAGGCCGTGCTGCTCGCCGCCTGAGCCGACCAGATCTGGCCCCCAGGGCGGCACGAGGCCGCCGCCAACGACGCACCCGCCGTCCTGGGGCGCCCACCACGACACCCGAGAACGGGAGTTCGACCATGCACGAGACCCGCATCGCCGTCAACGACCGTGGCAGCCCGGCCCGGCTGGCCGTCCCGGCCGGGTTCAGCACGTGCCCCGGCGTCCTCGTCACGCCCAACGTCCGGCTGCTCGACGGCCAGGCCGTGCTCGCTGGCGGCTGGCGGCTGACCCACGAGCCGACCGGCCTCTGCGTCACCGAGCGCGTCTTCGCCCAGCTCGCCGACGCCAACGCGTTCGCGCTGCTGCTGGCCGCCAGCGGCGTCGACTTCACCTCCCCCACCGTCGCCAGCGACGAGCTGGCGCGCACGACCGTCCGAGCCTGCCTCGCCGAGATCGCCGGAGCGCGGGCATGACCGGCGACGAGCGGCCCGAGGTCGTCGAGCAGGCCGAGGCCGCCTACGAGGCCATCCGACGGATCAACCACATCACCTGCGGCCCGCTGCCGGCACCGCTGGCATACCAGGTGCTCGGCAACCTCAAGATGGTGGGCCACAGCCTGCCGCAGGCGCTGCGGCAGCTCGGCGACGGCCTGGTCGTCTCGCTCGACGAGTACGACGTCTACGAGGACGACGGCCGCGATCCGGCCGGCAGCGTGGCGGCCGCCCAGGACCACCTGGAACGCGCGGCCGAGCTGGCAACGCAGGTCGGCGAGCACCTGGAATGCGCGCAGAGCGCGATCAGCCGTCAGGGCTACCGCTCCGCCGAGGACGACCGATGAGCCGGCCGACGGCGGGAGCGAACACGCGGCGGGTGATCGCGGCCGCGGGGCACGCGTTGGGCGGTGCCCGATGATGTGGGCCGACTCCGGCGACGGCGTGGCCGCCGTCCGCCACGGCGCCGCGCGGCTGTCCCCTATGGACAAACTGGCCCAGGAGGCCGCGGCGGCCACGCGGGTGCGGGCGTACGAGACGCATCCCGATGTGGTGGCGCTGCGGGTGGAGAAGGTCCGCACCCAGGTCGACCGGCTGATGTGGGCCGGCATCGTGCTCGGGCTGTCGTTCACGATGACCAACGTCCAGCAGTTCGCGGCCGCCGGTGCGCCGGCGTGGTCGCTCACCTGGTGCGCGGCGTGGCTGCTCGACCCGATGGTGTCGCTGGTGCTGCTGGCGATCCTGCGGGCCGAGCAGGTGACCGCGCGGTACCAGGTACAGACGGGGCCGTGGGCGCGGCGCGCGAAGTGGTTCACGCTCACCGCGACGTACGTGATGAACACCTGGTCGTACTGGGCGGCCGGGTCGCCGGCGGGGATCGTGCTGCACTCGGTGCCGCCGCTGGTCGTGTTCGTGGCCGCCGAGGCCGTCACCGACCTGCGCGACCGGCTCACCGAGTCCGTCGAGCGGGCGTTCACGGCGGCGGCCGTGCGCGTCCCGCCGGTCGTTCACCAACCGGCCATGAACGGGCACCGTGAACGGTCCGCTGAGCGGCGCGTGAACGGTGCCGGTGAACGGCGGCGCGATCGTGGTCGGCAGCCCGTGAACGGCCGGCGCAAGCGGTTCGACGACTTCTTGTCCGAGGCGCGCGCCGCGCTCACGCCGGGCACCAACGTCACGCCGGCGTGGGTGCGGGAGGTCACCGACTGCTCGCGCGGGCTGTCACCGAAGCTGGCGGCCGCGCTCAAGGCCGAGCAACCGGACCTGGCGGCCGCTCATGGCTAGGCGGCAGCGGCGCAGCGAGTTCGAGCGCCGGCGGGACTGGTACCTCGGCCGCGTGCAGGTGGCCGACACGCCGACCGAGCGGGTCGCCGCGGCCACCGACTACCTGCGCGCCGAGTTGCGCCGCGCGCCGGCCGACGTGGCGGCGCGCGTTGCGGAGTCCGTCACCGAGCACGTGTTGAGGGCCGTCCGTGCACTCACCAACGAAGGGAAGAGATCGTGACTGTCAGCAATGAGGCAATGCCCGACCAGGCTGCCGCTCCGGCCGCCAACGCGGAGGCGCCGCGCACCCGCCCGCGCGCGAGGGTAGCGGTCACCGAGCGTGTCCGGCGGTGGTTCGCGGCGCGCAAGTCGCGCAGCCCGGCGCCGCGGGGGGCGCGCGGTTCTGTCTGGTCGGAGTCGCCGGCGTCGATCGCCGAGCTCGTCGCCTACACCGCCGCCGGCGACTGGGTTCCCGGCGAGCGGGCGCCCGTCCTGGAGTTCCTCGGCAAGGCATACGGCTACCTCGTCGCCGTGCCGGTGTCGATCGCGCTGTACGCGGTCGCGTGGCTGCTGCAGCGGCCCGGCCGGTTCGCCCTGGCCTGCTTCGTCGGCCTCGTCGTGTGGCTCGGCGGGTGAACGGGATGCAACTACTCCGCCACGTGTCAGCGCGCAGCGCCAGCACCAGACCAACCGCCAGATGGAGGACCGGCCAATGACCACATCGCCAGACAACCCCGACCACGCCAGGGCGAACACGCAACTGCTGCCGCTGCCCGACGTACTCAAGCCAGCCGCGCTGCCCTACTGGGAGCGCCCGCGGCTGGCGATGCTGACCGACGCATTGGCCGGCGTGCCGGTCACAGCCGACGAGGGCCGAGCTGTGGCCTGGCTGTGCCAGTCGGACACCGACACCGTTGGGCGGCTGGCCGCCCTCATCCGGCGGGTGCGGGCAGCCGAGCCAGCTGGCATGGTCCGTACCGAGGCCGCGGAGGCCATCCGCGATGCGCGGTTCGAGTCGGCAGCGGAGATCCCGGTCACGCTGCACACGGTGATCGATCAGGCGGCGATCATGTCCCGCCAAGGGCAGCCGCTCGTGCCGGTCATCACCCGTCCCCACATCCCGACCCGTGGCATTTCGTCGGCCGAGGTGTCGATGCCTCCCGGCCACCGCGCGAAGGCGCATGTGCACTTCGACACCGACATCATCGTGACCGTCCTCTATGGACAGGCGGTCACGCTGTGGTGGGACCGTGACGGCCAGCGGCACGGACAGCCGCAGTCCGCGGGGCAGCAGCTGCACATCCCGCGCGGTGTTCCGCACGCCGCGGTCAACCTGGGCCCGGTGCCAGTGATCGCCCTCGAGTACCGCAGCAACTCGGTGTTCGACGCCGACAACGTGCTGCTGCCCGACTTCGACGCCCAGGTCGCCGACTACGCCCAGGCAGCTGCACGCGGCGACATCTGGGCCGGAGCCACCGGCGGACAGACGTGAGGAGGGATCGTCATGGTTGAGGCTGCGACCGCAGTCATCTGCCTGGCCGTCGCCGGCGTGCTGTGGTGGAAGCGACGGGCACCGAAGACGATCGCGCTGTTGGCGATGGTCGCCGGCGCCGGCATCACGGCCGGCACGCTCGGCGGCCTGGTGCGCCAGCTGCTCAGCACGGTGTCCAGCCTGGTCGGTCAGCTCACCACGCAGGCCGTCGGGGTGGCCGTGCCGACGGTGCTGGCCATCGTGCTGCTGATGGCCTACGTGGACGACATGTGGCCGAAGCACCGAGCCACCACGGTCACCGCCGTGTTCGGGTTCCTGCTGCCGATCACCGTCGCCGGCGTTCCCGGCATTGTCGGCGAGACCACCACGGCGACGATCGCCATGCTCGGCGACGGCGTCTCGGCGCTCATCGCCTCGCTGTTCGGGGGTGCGGCATGACGCTCGTGCTGTCGATCGCCCTCTACTTCGCACTGCGCGGCGCCATCCGGCAGTGGTGGCACGACCTCGGCGCCGAAGCCCGCGCGGCTCGGGTTCGCGTCGGGCAGCGCACCTCGGCGTTCAAGCGCCGTCATCGCGCCTACCACCCCGGCCGCCTGGCCCTGACCACCGGCGCCGTCGCGGCGTACACGCTGCGCGGCACGTACCGAGCAGCGGCATTCACCGGCCGGTCGCTGTGGACCGGCGCCAGGGCCGGCTGGGCCGAGGGCAAACAGCGCGCCGAAGCCCGAGCCGCGCGGCGAGCCGCGACAGGGTTCGCCACTACCGGCACGACAGCTGCGGATCCACCGGTCGCCGCCGCGCCAACGCCACCGGAGCACGTCGCACAGGCCCGCCCGGCTGGACACGCCGCGCGGATCGACCAGGACGCCGGCCACCCGGCCGGAGAACGGCAAGCACCACCGACGCAAGGAGGTTCGATGACCAGCCCAACCGTCGACAGCGCTGGCGAGGCCGTGAACATCGCCGCGGCCCGCGCCGCGCTCGACGCGATCGTCAAGGCCGCCGACCAGGCGGTGAGCACGATCGACAACCTGTCGGCCTCGATGCACGGCGCCGACATGGACAGCGACACGCTCAGCGAGGTGGCCGCGGTGCTCGAAGCGGCCACCGCCATGCAGGCCGCGGCCAGCAAGGCACGAAATGGCCTCGACGACCGGCACGCCGTGATGGAAGAGGCCGTGAACGCCACCCCGCACGCGGCGAAGACCGACTTCTACCGGCACTGAGCCGCAGGGGCCGGGCTGCCTCCCCGAGCCCGGCCCCCAGTGCCCTACCGCTCCCACGAGGAGGTGAGCATCCGATGCCACGACCACCACGGCGGAACGCCAGACCGACGCAGGCCGGACCGCCGGTCGACCGACGGCGTACGTCGCGGAGGCGCGGCCGAGGGTTGACCGAGGCCGACGTCGAGCAGCTCATCAGCGCCGGCGAACCGGTCGTCGTCATGGGCGGCATCCGGCGAGACCGCCGGCCGCGGATCGGCGCGGCCAACGGCCGCCGCGTCGCCTGGCGCTACCGGCGCCAGCTCGCACCGGTGCTCCTGATCCTCGCGACCTGGCTCGCCGGCGCGCTGCTGCACCACCTGGTCGACGGTGTGCGCCTGGCCGTCATGTCCGGCGGGCTCGCCCTCGCGTCCGGGCTGCTGCCGTCCGTGCGGCGGCGGCTCGACCGGCTCGCCGAGCGGCTGTACGCCGGCGCGTGTGTCACCGCGGTGACCAGTTGGCTGGCGGCTGCCGCGGCGAACGGCGTCGGCCGCCCGATGCCTGCGCTGCTGTGGCTCGGCGGCTGCGCGCTGGCCGCGCCGTGGTGGTGGCATCACCGCGTCCGCACCACGCCGGCCGTGGCTGCCGGTGACGTGCTGGACATCTGGTACGAGCGGGTCGCCGCGCCTGGTCGAGCCCTGCCCGGCGCGCGGCTGGTGGACGTCGATGACATGCGCAACGGATGGGCGGCGACCATCCAGCTGCCGCCCGGTGAAAAGGCGACCGAGCACGCGGTCGCGGCGACGCCGCTGGTGTGCTCGGCGTTCGACCAGCCGGTCGGCTCGGTCATCATCGAGCCGACCGCCGACGGCATCGCGTCGCGGGCTCGGCTGCTCGTACTGCGCCGCAACCCGCTGCACGACATTCAGCGCTGGCCCGGCCCGCGGCTCGACGTCGTGACCGGCATCGCCCCGGCCGGCGTCTATGCCGACGGCGAGCTGGCCTACTTCCGGTTCTTCAAGCCCGGCTCCGGCGCTGTGCATGCTCTCGTGTCCGGCGTGACGGGCTCGGGCAAGTCGCGCTTCCTGGAGTGGATTCTCGCCGAGGCCCGCCATAGCGGCCTGATCACCAGTTGGATCATCGACCCGCAGAACGGCCAGTCGCTGCCGCGCTGGATCGACCATGTGGACTGGGCCGCTGTCGGCCACGACGAGGCCATCCGGCTGCTGCACGCGGCTCGCGCCGTCATGTACGCCCGCTCGGCCCACCTGGCCCGCGTCGAGTACGTCGACGAGAAGGGCCGCACGGTGCGCGGTACCGACCACTTCGACCCCACGCCCGCGCTGCCGCTGCTGCAGGTCGTCGTCGACGAGGCGCACGTGCTGCTCAAGGACCCGACTGCCGTCGAGATCATCGAGGACATCGGCAAGATGGGCCGCAAGACCGGCGTCGGCGTCGTGCTGGTCACCCCCGTGCCATCCGTGCAGGAACTCGGCGGCTCGCTGCCGATCCGCACGATGGTGAGCTCGGGCAACGTCGTGGTGTTCCGCTGCGACAACCTGTCCGGCCAGATGGCGTTCTCCGGCGCACTGCCGGTGAGCCCGGCCAAGCTGCCGCGCGAGTTCCCCAACGGCCAGCCGGCCGACGGCCTCGGCTACCTGCTCGGCGCCTCCAGCCGCACAGCACCGATGCGCGCCTATCTGGTCGACGACCCATACCACTGGGCGACCACCGGCCGGCCCGCGCCACTGTCGGCGCTCGACGTGGCGGCCGCGGGCGACGCGTACGCCACCCGGCGCGACCGCACGGCCGAACTCCCGACCCCGCGCACCGAATCCGCGCCGGCGGCCGGCGGTTCCGGCACGGCGGTCGACGCCGTGCTCGCCCTGCTCGCCGACGCCGGCGAGCTCGACCGCGGCACCGCGATCAAGGCAACCGGCTACAGCCCGCGCCAGGTCACCAACGCCTTCGCCGCGCTCGTGGAGGACGGCCGGGTCGTCAAGACCGGCCACGGCCGCTACGCGCTCCCCGGCGCGGACGACTCGCCGGCCGCCTGAACCAAACGGCAGAGCCGGGGCCATCCGCCTGCCAGCCGCGGCCCCGGCTCCTAACTCCCGCGAAAGGAGTCCCATCAGTGTGCACACCGCTACGACAGGCCGGCGACTCGGACTGGGTCGTCATCGAGCGCCTGATCGACGGCCAGGCGGTGCCCGCCGCACCGGCCGACGTCGCCCATGCCGCGATCGCGCTGCACCAGCGCGGCGTGAGCGCGCCGGCGATCGCCGATCGCCTCGGCGAGCACGAGCGGCAGGTCCAGCGCTGGATCTCCCGGCACCGCAAGGGGCAGCCGCTGTCCTCCGCCGGCCGGCCGCGGAACGCCGACGCGACCGCACGCCTCCGGCTGGCGGCCCTGACCCGTGAGCCGCGGGTCGCGCGGGTGCCAGTGGACCGGTTGCGCTTCCATCCGCACAACGTCCGCAGCAACCTCGGCGACCTGCGCCAGCTCACCGCCTCGATCAAGGCGCACGGGGTGCTCTGCCCGCTGATGGCGCACTCGTGCGGCAGCTATCTGCAGCTGCTGCACGGCCACCGCCGCCTGGCTGCCGCACGGCTGGCCGGCCTGCGCTCGGTGCCGGTGCTCGTCGTCGACGAGCACGAGGACGACGAGGCGATCGCGCTCATGCTCGCCGAGAACCTCATGCGCGCCGGCCTCAGCCGGCACGACCGCCGCGCTGCGATCCGCACCCTGCTCGACGAGCACGGCCACACCGTCGCCGGCGTCGCGGCCAGGCTCGGCATCACCGCCGACACCGTGCGCCGGTGGGCAGCCGACGACGAGCCGAGCAACCAGCCGGGCACGGCGCGCCGCCACCGGCGCGTGTACGGCACCGCAGTGCTGCGGGTCGTCGAGCAGTGGACCGAACGTGCCGGCGGCGGCCTGACCGCCGACGAAGCCCGGCAGCTGCTCGCCGAGCTGGCCGCGCTGGCCACGCCATGACCGCTCGCCGCTACCGGTCTGGCTATTGCAGCACCGGGCTCCACCGCGCGTGCCCCGGCACACCGTGCAGCTGCAGCTGCCATCGCCGACCAAACGATGCCGAGGAAGGAGCACCCATGGCCACGGTGCTGACGGTCGGCAACAGCGAGGGCTCCCGCCGCTGCGACGCCAAGTGCCACGACGCGACCGAGCCGGAGTGCGACTGCGTCTGCGGCGGCCGCTACCACGGCAAGGGCAGCCGGGGCGCGATGGACCTCATCCACGAGGACGTCCGCGAGGGCCGGTTCGGCGCCGAGCTCGCGCACCTGGCCAACCAGCTGACCGCCGACGCCCTGCAGGACACGCTGTTCTGACGGCCCGAAGGAGACCGTGCACGTGACCGCGTCCCCGGCCGCCCCGCCGGAGCTCGACCACGAAGCCGCGTTGCTCGGCGCGCTGCTGCAGCGCCCGGCGTCGGCCCTGGGCGTCGACGTGCGCGCCGAGCACTACGCCCGGCCGCTGCACGCGACGATCCACGAGGCGATCGTGGCGGCCGCCGAGACGCACGGCGATGATGCCGGGCTGCTGCACGTGCTCGACGTCCTGCGCCGGCGCCAGGACGTGCCCAACCTGATGCCCCTGCTGCGCAACGGCACGCTGCTCACCGACTACGTCGCGGCCACACACGGCGCGGCGAGCTGGCACGCCGAGAAGATCCTCGACTCGTGGCGCCGGCGCCAGCTGCGTGAGGTCGGCAGCCGGCTGCGCCAGCTCGGCGACCAGGTGCCGGAGTTCGACACCTACATCGAGAGCGCCGTGGCATCGGTGATCGAGGCACTCGACTACGCCGGCGGCCCAAAATGGGACCCACCAACCCCGCTCGCCACACGGCGCGCGCTGCCGCCGTTCCCGGTAGGCGCGCTGCCCGGCTGGGTGGCCGACCAGGTGGCCGCGGTCGCCGAGTTCACCCAGACCCCGCCGGACCTGGCCGGCTGCGTCGCCCTGGCCGCGCTCTCGGCGGCCGCCGGCGGCCGCGCCGTCGTCGAGATCCGGCCTGGCTGGCGCGAACCGGTGAACATCTTCACCGCGGTCGCCATGCCGCCCGGCTCGCGCAAGTCCGCGGTCTTCGCAGCCATGACCGCGCCGCTGCTGGAAGCCGAGCGCCAGCTGGTCGAGCGCACCCGGCCGCAGCTCGTTGAGGCCGACCTCACCCGGCGCACCGCGCAGCGCGACGCCGAGCGCTACGCCACCAACGCGGCCAACAGCACCAACCCCGAGGCCCGCGCCGAAGCCCTCGCCATGGCCACCGACGCCGCACTCGCCGCCGACACCATGACCGTGCCCGCCCTGCCCCGCCTCATCGCCGACGACGTCACCCCCGAGGCCTGCGCCAGCCTGCTCGCCGAGCAAGGCGGCCGCCTCGCCGTGCTCTCCGCCGAGGGCGGCATCTTCGGCACCCTGGCCGGCAAGTACAGCGGCGGCGTCCCCTCGCTGGAGGTGTTCCTCAAGGGCCACGCCGGCGACCTGCTCCGCGTCGACCGCAAAGGCCGCCCCGCCGAACACATCCCGCACCCAGCGCTGACCCTTGGACTCGCCCTGCAGCCCGACGTGCTGCGCGACATCGCCCGCATCCCCGGCTTTCGCGGCCGCGGCCTGCTCGCCCGCATCCTCTACTCACTGCCCGAGAACACCGTCGGCCGCCGCCGTATCGGCGCCCCCGCCGTCCCTTCGCCCGTGGAGGCCGCCTACGAGCGTCAGCTCCGCGCCCTGGTCCTCACCCTCGCCGGCGAGACGAACCCGGCCATCCTGCAGCTGGCCGCCACCGCAGACGCGCGCATGCTCGACCTGGAGACCGCGCTCGAACCGCACCTCGCCGAGCACGCCGAGCTCGGCCACATCGCCGACTGGGCGTCCAAGCTGAACGGCGCCATCGCCCGACTCGCCGGCCTCCTCCACCTCGCCACCCACCTGCGCACCAGCTGGACCTCCCCCATCGAGGCGCCGATCGTCGACTCCGCCGCCCAGCTCGGCGACTACTACCTCGCCCACGCCCTCACCGTCTTCGACACCATGCAGACCGACCCCGTAGCCGGTGGCGCACAAGCCATCCTCGACTGGATCACCCGCAACAGCGTCCAGCGCTTCACCCGCCGCCAACTCTTCACCGGCATCTCCCGAGCCCGCTTCCGCAAGGCCACCGACCTCGACGAACCCCTCGCCCAACTCGAACAGCACGGCTACATCCGCTCCGGCCCCACCCCACTGTCCACCGGCGGCCGCCCAGCCTCCCCGCCCTACAACGTCAATCCACATGTACAGCAACGCGAGCCGCCGGTACGTTGCAATACGTGACTGCCGGTCGACCACGGGTAGCTTTGTCCCTCGGCATCGTGTGCGCGATTCTCGGTGCCGTAGCACTGATCGTCAGCTGGACCGCGACCGGTCAGGTCCGGCTTGTTGCCGGCCTGGCGTCCGCTGTTCTTGGCACGCTTGGACTTTGGCTTGCCACCCTTTGGTATCGGGCACGTCTGGACGAGGCCGCCAAGTAATCGGCGCGTGGCCGTGCCTCACCCGCACGGCTACATCCACCTCGGTCCGAACCCACCGCCCCGACCGGCGGCCGCCCCCGCCCTACCACGTCCACCAGTCCTCAGAAGGCAACGCGATCGGACCAATGGCCGCGGTCAGTAACGACTGCTCGATGCGAACGGTGAGTAACACGGCCGCGGTGCGCGGGCGATGCACCGTCCAAGAGAGCCAATGGCCGTATGTCCCATGCGGTAGTCACGAGGAGTAACCTTGGTGTTCCCTCCGTAGCCGAGGATTGGACCTAGCGGCAACATGGACGCGTTCGACGTTCTCGATGACGTACTCGGCGACTATCGGTCCTTTGTGCAGGGCTTTCTCAATATTCGTGACCCCCGCGTCCTAGCGAAGGTGGAGCACGAGGTCGCCGGTGGCCTGCTCTGGCCCGAGCCGTGGGTGGCCCTGAATCCGGCATTCCAGCCGGGCGGTGCGGTGAGCGAACTCGTGGACGAGGGACTCTTGCACCCCACGTGCCGGGAGATCTTCCGCCACCGTTCGAGCGACGATCCCACCGGCCGCGAGATCGCCTTCCACGAGCATCAGGCTGATGCCATTCGGATCGCGGCGCGCGGCGAGTCCTATGTGCTGACCACGGGCACCGGTTCGGGCAAGTCGCTGTCTTACATCGTGCCCATTGTGGACCGGGTGCTTCGGGACGGCTCTGGCAAAGGTGTGCGGGCGATCGTCGTTTACCCGATGAACGCACTTGCGAACAGCCAGGTCAACGAGCTGGAGAAGTTTCTCGGCACGGAGAACCCGCGGGTCACTTTTAAGCGCTACACCGGCCAGGAGAATCGCCTGCAACGGGACGCGATCCTGGCGAATCCACCGGACGTCCTGCTCACCAACTACGTGATGCTGGAGCTGATCCTGACCAGGCCGCGCGAGCGCCGCAGCCTGGTCGCCAGCGCACGGAACCTGTCGTTCCTGGTGCTCGACGAGCTGCACACCTACCGAGGTCGGCAGGGCGCCGACGTTGCCATGCTGGTCCGCCGGCTGCGAGGCGCCATCGGCGTGCCCGGTGTGCAGTGTGTCGGCACCAGCGCGACGCTCGCCGGGCCGGGCACCCTCGCGGAGCAGCGTGTCGAGGTGTCGAAGCTGGCGGAGAGGCTGTTCGGCACCCCGATCCCCTCTGCCAACATTGTCGGCGAGTCGCTTCGGCGGGCCACCGAGGGCGAACCCGACCCCGACCGGCTTCGGGCACGGGTTGCCCT
>Ga0299913_10001913_pt1 | contig 15996 bp, 15 predicted proteins | sample RVTome_9_FD_201360 | JGI IMG/M metagenome (GOLD analysis project Ga0299913, IMG submission 201360) | Soil microbial communities from uranium-contaminated site in the Upper Colorado River Basin, Wyoming, United States - RVT155D38 (version 2) ...
CGGGACGGATGCCAGAGCGATCGATGGCACCGATGTCTGGGCTATTGATGGCACCGATGCGAGGGCGATTGATGGCACCGATACCAGAGCGATCGACGGCACCGATGCCAGAGCGATCGACGGCACCGACGCCAGGGCAATCGACGGCACCGACGCCCGCGCCATTGACGGAACAGATGCTAGAGCAATTGATGGAACCGACCTATTGGTTGTGGGGCGGGTCGACTTTATAGGTGACGCTTTTATATCTGCACTCGGTCAAACAGTATTCGGCGTAAATGCAAACCGACAGGGAATCGCTGTCGGCACGCCGGTCGCCGTCTACGGAACGATTGACAGGGACACTGGCGGCATTGTCAATGCGTCCGTCGTGCCGGTTTCAAGTAGCGAGCTGTCATATCTCCGCGGTGTGGTTGACGAGGTGAGCAGTGCGATGGGTCGCGCAGTAGTTAGCGGGATTACTGTAGATTACAGCGCTCTGCTGTCGCATGGACAGGCGCCGAGTGTAGGCGATGAAGTTGCGATAACGGGTAGAGCGTATCGGGAGCTCGGGCTGCTTGTAGCGCAACCTTGATGTTAGCTAGAATTCGAACAAGTAAACGTAAGGCAAAAAAAAGTCGGCGTCCCTGCCGACTTAGATCTCGTATCAACATAAAGGAGATGCGAGGGTTGGAGGAGTCACCCCTGAGCGATTAGGTGCGACTCGGGCGTAACTATAATGAGGCCGGCTCACATTTGCTGTGAACGGACTCACAAAACACATTGCACCACATTGAAGGGCGCCACTGAGGCGCCCTTTTTTATGACTTTTCTGGATTAAGTAAAACGGCTTTGGTCATTCCGCACTGGCGCGTAATGATTCCAGATGCTCCTGGAACTTCCTTTGCTGAACGCTTTGAATGATGGCGTCACGAACGCTGTCCAAAGTTGGCGCTTCAGTTTCGCGGACGTCTTCACGCATGATCACATGCCAGCCGAATTCGGTTTGAACCGGCGCGCTCGTATACTCGCCGTTCTCCAGCGCCGCAACAGTATCCGAGAACGGCGTAACCATCTGGTTTGGTGAGAACCAGCCCAGGTCGCCGCCGTTGGGCGCGGATGGCCCTGTGGATTTTTCCTTGGCGAGCTCCTCGAAATCGGCGCCCTCGTCGAGTTGCTTGATGATCTCTGCTGCAGCGGCCTGCGTCGTCACAAGAATGTGACGGGCCTTGAATTGCAGTGGCGGCGCCAACTTCACCTGTTCCGAATATTCAGCGCGAATCTCTTCTTCGCTGACCTGGTTTTCGGCAAAGAAGCGAGTAGCGACGGCCTGCGCCAATACGCCGCGTTTCTGCAGCTCTATCTGTGCAGCGACCTGTGGATCCTTTTCCAGGTCTGCCGCAGAGTCCTGCGTCGATAACAGATAAATATCAGCCAGCTCCGATGTCAATGTCTCTCGCTCGTCCGGCGTGATCTGGTCCAGCGGCTTGTCGATCCTGTTCTGCATGTATACGTCGAGGACCGAACTGTCGATTGCCTCACCATTTACCGTTGTGACCGTTTCAGCGCCACTTTGCACGCCGAACATAAGGCAGACAATGCCAATTGTCGCGGTGATCAAGCGAATACGGGCTTTTGCCGGGTAGAATTTTAAAATCATCATCGTTTCCGTAATTGAAAGAATGGCAACTGTCGGCTGCCTTAAAGATAGCCTCACCACAGATTATGGACGGCGCTCGGATGGAGCATAGGCTTTGATTCGGAGTGCGTGAATATCGGATTCAAGCAAGTCGCGCAGCGCATCATGGACCATCCTGTGCCGCTGCACACGGTTCACCCCAGTGAACGCCTGTGAGACCAGAGTGACGTCAAAATGGCCTTTTCCGTCCTTGGCGCCCTCGTGGCCAATGTGCAGTTGACTCTGATCCTTGACGGATAGTTCCTGCGGACCGAAGACCGTTTCCAGGCGCTGCCGAATCTCGCTCTCTCGGGAGGATGTCACGGCAGCACTCTCTTGAAGGGTTTCACGACGACGCGACTGTAGACGCCTGCACCGACGTAGGGATCGTCCTGCGCCCATGACTCCGCTTCCTCGAGCGAACCGAACTCGGCAATGACCAGACTCCCACTGAATCCTGCGGACCCAGGATCTTCGGCATCGACCGCAGGATGGGGCCCCGCGAGCAGCAAACGGCCTTGGTCCAGCAATGCCGACAGTCGCGCCAGATGCGCTGCTCGTGCTGCGCTGCGGCGTTCCAGGCTGTTCTCGACGTCCTCGCTGAGCACGGCGTACCACATCAGCGCCTCTCTCCGTCGTCGTGGGGAGTAATCGGCTGTTTCTTCGTTGCCGCCATGAGCCAGATGCTCTGGATAATCACGAACAGGAGTGTCAGACCCAGCATGCCGAAAAGCTTGAACTTGACCCAGAATGCCTCGCTGAAACTGTACGCAACATACAGGTTGATGGCTCCGACGATGATAAAGAACGTCACCCAGATCTGGTTGAGACGGACCCATTGCTCATGGGCCAGGTCCGCCGCCCCTCCGAGCATGCGCTGCACAATGGTCTTTTCGCCGATCCACTGGCTGCCGAGAAACACGGCAGCAATCGCCCAGTTCAACACCGTCGGCTTCCAATACACGAAGGTCGGGTTTCGATAAAAAAGGGTTGCGCTGCCGAGCAGCAGGACAAGGACGGTCGACGCCAGGTAAATTTTGTTCAGTTTCCTGGTTGTTATCCATTGCAACAGCAGAACGATCGGCATCACGATCATCAGGATGCCGGTGGCGAAGAAGATGTCCTTGTAAAAGTAAGCGCCGAAAAAAATGACTATGGGTATATAGTCAATCAGTAATTGCATAGGTATCCAGTGCCGAGCGCGGTTTGAGGGGCGCGAATGATAGCCTAAACGCTGCAGTCACGAAACCAGCGCCTATCCGGGCGGTATAATGCATATATGGCTCGAATTGTCGAAATCCACCCGCTCAACCCTCAGCCGCGCCGGATTGCGCGGGTGGTCGCGACCATTCGCGAGGGCGGTCTCGTTGCCTATCCCACGGATTCGAGCTATGCGCTGGGTTGTCACATCGGCGACAAGAAGGCGATGGACCGGATTCACCGCATTCGCAAAACCGACAAAAACCACAACTTCACACTGGTTGGCCGCGACCTGTCGGAGATCAGTCTTTACGCGCGTGTAGACAACTGGATTTACCGACTGCTGAAGTCGCTCACGCCGGGCCCATATACTTTCATTCTGCAGGCCAGTCGGGAGGTGCCGAAGCGCCTGCAGAATCCCAAGCGCCGCACCATCGGCTTGCGTGTCCCCGATCACCCGATCGTCGCGGCCATCCTCGGATCTCTCGGCGAACCCATCATGAGTTCTACGTTGTTACTGCCCGGGGACGATATGCCGTTGACCGACCCTTATGAGATCAATCGGCGCATCGGACATGAAATAGAGCTGATAGTGGATGCAGGTCCGACCGGCATTGAGCCGACGACGGTGATTGACCTGTCAGGCGGCACTGTAGAAATTCTTCGCAAAGGCCGCGGCGATGTCAGTGCGCTCGTCTAACTCATCTGCCGGAACACTTTCCGGTGGAAGTTATGCAGGCGTCCGCCAATAGAACAGGCAGTTGCGGCGACCCGATCAAAGTAGGTTAAAATGCCGTCACCCGCCTGGGACGCTCATGAAACCTGAACTAGTTGTGCTCACAAGCAAAGATGCGCCGAAGCCCGCCGCGAGCGGCGATGGCGGGCCGTCTCAGGGAGAAATGCCTTTTGCGGTAGTGGACGGCGAACCGGTGACGCAGCTGCCTCAGGATCTCTACATCCCACCGTACGCTCTTCAGGTTTTCCTCGAGGCTTTCGAAGGACCGCTCGACCTGTTGCTGTATCTCATCCGCCGGCAGAATCTTGACATTCTCGACATTCCAATCGCCGAGATCACGCGACAATACGTCGAGTACATCGAGCTGATGAAGGAAATGCAGCTCGACTTGGCAGGCGAATACTTGTTGATGGCGGCGATGCTCGCGGAGATCAAATCCCGCATGCTCCTTCCCCGTTCACAGGTCGAGGAGGAGGAGGAGGATGATCCGCGTGCCGAACTCGTGCGTCGGCTTCAGGAATACGAGCGTTTCAAGAAAGCCGCTGAGGACCTGAGTTCATTGCCACGCCTCGAGCGGGACGTCTTCCTTGCATCTGTCAACGCACCAGAGCGCAAGGTGGTGTCGAAGCTGCCGGACGTGACACTGAAGGAGCTACTTCTAGCCTTTCACGACGTCCTGAAGCGCGCTGAGATGTTTTCGCGATTACATCTGCAACGAGAGCCGCTTTCTGTACGGCAACGGATGTCGGAGATTCTGTCACGGGTGAAGGCAAACGCCTTTTCAAGCTTTTCGGATCTGTTCGATCCGGAAGAAGGGCGGATGGGAGTTGCCGTAACCTTTATTGCCATTCTCGAACTGCTGCGGGAATCGACGATCGAAGTTGCGCAAGCAGAAGCTTACGCGCCATTGCATGTGCGAGCTGCATCTTCCGTGCGACTGGTTTCAGAAGACGACATCAGTTGAGCATGCAGCTATTCACCAATTCCTGAGAAGTTTTAAAGAGACCTCGCGTGGACGATAACGAGATCAAACATTTTGTCGAGGCAGCATTGCTGGCAGCCGGCCGGCCGTTGAGCATTGACCAGCTGTACAGCCTTTTTGACGAAGGCGCGGTGCCGGACAAGTCCCAGATCCGTCAGGCGATCGCCACTCTTCAAGAAGAGTACGAGAACCGGGGGCTGGCAATCTCGGAAGTTGCTTCCGGATTTCGCACGCAGGTGAAGGCATCCATGGCGGACAGGCTGAAAAAACTCTGGGAAGAGCGACCGCCGCGCTACTCGCGTGCCCTGTTTGAAACGCTCGCCTTGATCGCTTACCGTCAACCCATGACGCGGGGCGAAATCGAGGAAATTCGCGGCGTAGCCGTCAGCGCGAACATCATCCGCACGCTGCTCGAACGTGAGTGGATTCGCGTGGTGGGCCATCGGGACGTGCCGGGTCGGCCCGCGATGTTCGGAACGACACGGCAGTTTCTGGATTACTTCGGCCTTAAAAAGCTGGATGATTTGCCGCCGCTTGCGGATCTGTCGGACTGGGAGAGCCTGCGCATTCAGCTTAACCTGCCTACGGTCGACGAGGATGCGGCGGAGCCGGAGTCCGCGGAAGTGACGGATCTGCCGATTCTGTTTCCACAGCGCCACACCGCTGATGATGCACCCCCGGAAGCCGCGGCAGGCGAAGAAGGCGATGACGCGGCCAGTGACGATCCAGCAGCGGCGGACGCTACTGCCTTGGAGCAGTCTGGCGAGGTTTTCGAGGCGATACCGGCGGTGAAGTGGCCAGATCCGCGCGAGATTGCTGCTGTGCCCATTGTCGACGAGCCGGAAGAGACGGATGACACCACGAAACCTCGCGACAGGGACGCCGCGAACTCTGCACGATAGCGGGCGCGCCGTGCCTGAACGTATCCAGAAAGTACTCGCTTCAGCGGGCCACGGCTCACGTCGACAGATCGAGCATTGGATCAGGCAAAGCCGGCTCCGGGTAAACGGGCGCATTGCGACGCTGGGCGAGTCCATCACCGGTAGCGAAACAGTCACCCTCGACGGCCGCAGGCTTGCGCTGCGCCGTACCAACGGTGGCGCGCATCGGCACATTGTTTACAACAAGCCCGGCGATGAAATCACCTCCCGCTCCGACCCGGAAGGCCGGCGTGTCGTTTTTTGCTCGCTGCCCAAGCTGAGCGGCTCACGCTGGATAGCCGTAGGACGCCTGGACATGGCGACGACCGGCCTTCTGATATTCACAACCGACGGCGAACTGGCCAACGCCTTGATGCATCCGTCATCGGAGCTGCTGCGACGTTACGCCGTCAGGATCCACGGATCGCCGTCGCCGGCAGATCTCGCTCGCTTGTGTGACGGAGTGGAGCTCGAGGACGGCAGGGCCGCCTTCGAATCGATCGAACGCTCAGGCGGCGACGGCGCGAACCGCTGGTTTACCGTGACACTGCGTGAGGGGCGAAACCGCGAGGTCCGCAGAATGTGGTCGGCGCTGGGGTACGAGGTAAGTCGCTTGATTCGCACCGGCTACGGTCCGCTGGAGTTGCCGCGAAGCTTGCGTCGTGGGAAATACGCGGCGCTCACGCCCGCGCAGGTGCGCACCCTGTATTGCGCGGCCGGCCTCGATCCACCGCGACCTGCCGAGCGCCCACCGGGTTCCCGCGGTCAGCGCGGCAGACGGCGGGTAAAGGCATAGAAATATGAACGTTCTCAGTAGAATAGAGCGACAATCTCATTCAGAACATCACTGTGCATCCAGGCTCTGCCCCGTGACATTCCTGCTGTCCGGTCCCAGCAGGTAGAGGTAAGGCGACAGCACCTCGCCGGGCGGTTTTGACGCATTCCGATCTTCGCCCGGATACGCCTGGAGGCGCATTCGCGTGCGCGTGGGCCCGGGGTTGACGCAGTTCACGCGTATCGGGACGTGCTTGTTCTCGGCGGCGAGGATCTGCGAGAGCGCCTCCGTGCCGAATTTCGAAACGGAGTAGGCGCCCCAAAACGCGCGTCCCTCACGTCCGACACCGCTGCTCGTAAATATCATCGACGCGTCCTGAGACTTTTTCAGCAACGGTAGCAGCACCTGGGTCAGGGCAAACGGGGCGGTAAGGTTGACGTGCAGCACTCGCTGCCATTCCGCGGCATCGTATTGTTCGATCGAAAGCCGTTGCCCGAGAATGCCGGCATTGTGCACCAGGCCGTCAAGTCGGCCGAATTTCTGCTGGATGCTGTCGGCGAGAGAGACGTAGGCATCGCTGTCGGCGGTGGCAAGATCCATGACCGCTATCGACGGCACGCATGCGGTCCCCAACTGCACGATCTCGTCGTGCACGGCTTCAACCTTCTGCGAATTGCGGCCGTGCAGAATGACCTGTGCAGCGAGTTCGGCCGCGCAGATCGCGAGGGCCTTGCCGATTCCGTCGCTGGCTCCGGTAATGAGGATTACACGGTCCTGCAACAGCCGCGGCCGACAGGCGTAGGTTTGCGAATCGATGTTCATGTCGTTGAAGTTTGCCGCTGGAGGGGCCTGAGAAGCGTCGGCAAGTAGTGGCGCCGCTGCTGAAGCACCGTCATGCCGGTGTCTTCTCGTCGGCGTCCGCCTCCGGCGGCAGGTCCTCATTGGCCGGTTGACCGTCCTCGACAATGGTCCGCGGGAGAGCCTCTAGCGGCTCGACCACTTCGAGTTCCTTTCTCGTGCGGATGCCGAGTTCGACGAACTTCCGCGCTCCAGGCAGCACTTTCCGCTCCAGCGAGCCGACCGCGCGATTGTAACTGTCGACGCTGCTGGCAAGCTGTCGGCCGACCTTGTTGAGGTGGCCGACGAAGGCCTGCAAGCGGCTATGCAGGTCTTCCGCAAGCTGCCGTATCTGCTCCGCATTATCCGCAAGTGCGAGCTGACGCCAACCATAGGCAACGGCTTTGAGCAAGGCCACAAAACTAGACGGCGTCGCGAGGATAATTCGTTGCGACAGCGCCGTTTCTATCAGTTCGGGATCCTCGTCGAGGGCGGCACTCAGAAACTGATCGCCAGGTATGAACAGGATCACGAAATCGGGACTGGTGGAAAACTGTTCCCAATAGGATTTGCTCGCAAGCTTTCGTATGTGATCGCGAAGATTTCGCGCGTGCCGCTCAAGACCGAGCTTGTGCTGCGCATCGTCTTTCGCTTCGATCGCCTCCAGGTAAGCGTCCAGCGGCGTCTTGACGTCCACTACCAGCTCGCGGCGATCCGGCATCCGCACGATCATATCGGGGCGGATGATCTTGTCGTCGTCACTGCACTGTACCTGCTCCTTGAAGTCGCAGTGCTCCACCATCCCCGCCAGTTCGACCAGACGCCGCAGGGTTATCTCGCCCCACCGGCCGCGCACCTGGGGCCGCCGCAGGGCGTTCACCAGATTTTGTGTTTCCTGCGCCAGAAATTTCTGGTCGTGTTGCATCATCTCCAGCTGGCTCTTGATGCTGCCGTAGGCTTCGCTTCGCGACTTCTCGAGTTCCGCGATTTGTCGCTGTGACTGACTCAGAGCTTCGCGAATCGGTTTGACGAGGCTTTCCACCGCCTGCTCGCGATCGCCCAGCTCACGTTTCGCCTTCTCCTGATGCGCGCTCAGATTCTGCTCTGCGAGCCTGAGGAAGTTCTCGCTGTTGGACCTTAAGGACTGGTTGGCGAGGTCGGAAAAGGCCGTCGCGAGCCGACTGGTGGCGGCCTCGAAGGCCGAGTCCCGCTCGCGTTGCAAGGCGTCCTGGTCCTTTACCTGCGTCTCCAGCAACTGCAAGGAGTATTGCAGTCGGCGGCGCCGTCCGCGGGCGATGAACCACATGATCAAGACACCGGCCAACAGTCCGCCCAGCAGCGCCGGACCACCGATCAGGAGATACGGTGAATCGAATGTAAAGTCAGGCATCAGGTCTCCAGCCTAACCGCTTTGAGGATTAATTTGGTGAGTTCCAGGGTACTCCCGGCGATATGGTCGGCCTCCCACAGCACCGGGTCATCCTCGGGCGTGATATAGCCGTAAGCTGCTGCAATGGTAGTCATGCCCGCGGCACGTCCGGCCAGGACGTCTCGCGCATCGTCGCCGACGTAGATGCTCTGCGCAGGCGTTACACCGGCTCGCTCGCAGGCGAGCAATAGCGGCGCCGGATGCGGCTTGCGCTGGGACAGCGTATCGCCGCTTATGGCGCAGGAAATCCTTCCGTAGAGTCCGAGTTTCTCGAGCAACGGTATGGTCATGCGCTCAGGCTTGTTGGTCACGACGCCCCACGGTCTCTGGTGCTTGTCGAGCCGGTCCAGCAGTTCCAACAGTCCCGGGAACAGTGTGGAGCCAATGCAAACCGCCTGCTCGTACCGCACCATATAATCCTGATGCAAACGGCCGCGCTCCTTCTCGTCAGCCGCCGGAAAGCCCAGCTTGATCAGCCCCATCGCACCTTGCGAGACGCTCGCGCGTGCCAGTTCATAGGGCACCGGCTGCGTGCCGTTGTCTTTCTGCATGGCGACGAGGACGGCCACCATGTCAGGCGCGGTGTCGACGAGCGTGCCGTCGAGGTCGAAGAAAATTCCGCCGTACCCGGCGCCCAAGGCGTCGGAGGGGGTCATTCGGGCCGCTGAAAATGCATCAGGTAGTTCACATCGACATTCGACCCCAGGGAGTAGCGTCGTAGAAGAGGGTTGTAGTGCATGCCGATGCTGTCCCTCAGTTCCAGTCCGGCGTGTCGGCCCCAGGACTCCAGCTCCGAGGGGCGGATGAGTTTTCGATATTCGTGAGTGCCTGCCGGCAGCAGGCGTAACAAGTATTCCGCACCGACGATCGCAAAAAAGAAAGCTTTCGGATTGCGATTGATGGTGGAAAAAAAGACGTCGCCGCCCGGGCGCACGAGTTCGGCGCAGGCAGCGACCACCGTGTCCGGCCGCGGCACGTGCTCCAGCATTTCCAGGCAAGTCACCACGTCGTACTCATCCGGGCGTTCAGCGGCATGCGATTCCGCCGTCACCTGCAAATACTCGATGTCGCTGCCGGTTTCGACCTGATGGAGACGAGCGACAGCAAGCGGACCCGCGGCCATGTCGATGCCGGTGACCCCTGCGCCAGCCTCAGCCATCGACTCGGTGAGAATACCCCCGCCACAGCCAACGTCGAGCACGCGCCTGTTCTGCAGTTCCGCCCGCTGCCGAATGTAGTCGAGGCGCAGGGGGTTGATCTCGTGCAGGGGGCGAAAATCGCCGGTCGGATCCCACCATCTGGACGCCAGCGAATCGAATTTGGCGATCTCGGCGACATCCACGTTTGCGGACGCGACCTCCTTCGGCCGGACATTGTTGCGTTGCATTCCCGGTTCCATTACAGGCCCTGATTTTCAGGTTTCGATGTTCGCCGAAATGCGCTGCTGCCACTCCGAACTGCGCTTCAGCAAGTCGGTCTCGTTTATCTGCGTCAGTCGCCCGTCGGCAACCTGACGTCGGCCCGCGATCCATACGTCACTAACCTGATCCGGGCGCGTAGTGTATACGAGTTGCGAGAGCGGGTCGTAGACCGGCTGGCTGTTGATAGCCTCCAGGCTGATGCAGGCAAGATCCGCCCATTTGCCTCGTTCGATCGAGCCGATGCTGTCGGCAAGGCCCAGCGCCCGTGCACCGTCGAGAGTCGCCATGCGAAGGGCTTCGCTTGCAGGCAAAGCCGCAGCGTTACCGGCGACCGTTTTTGCCAATAGTGCCGCGGTCCGCATTTCGCCCAGCATGTCCAGCACATTGTTGCTCGCAGCGCTGTCCGTGCCCAGCGCCACATTTACGCCGGCCGTCTGCATTGCCGGCACATCAGCGATACCGCTCGCAAGTTTGAGATTCGATCTCGGGCAGTGGGCGACCGAGACACCCGCATCGGCAAGCTGCCGTATCTCTTCGCCGGTCATATGCACTGCATGAACTGCCATCAGGGATGAGTTGACGAGTCCGAGATCCGTGAGTCGCTGCAGGGGACGCTTTCCGGTAGCGTTCAACGCGTCTTCCACTTCGCGTGCGGTTTCATGCAGGTGGATCTGTATGCGCGTGTCGAGCTGGTCGGCAACCACGCGCAGTTCCAGAAACTCCTCATCCGGCACGGCATGGGCCGAGTGTGGTGCGAAGCAACTGGTAATCAGGGGATCGTCGGCAAAACGGTCGTGAACCAGCTCCGTCCCCTTGCTGATGCATTCCGACGCGTTCTCCGCCCACGCGGTTGCAAAGGCGATAACCGGCGTGCCGACAACGGCTCGCACGTGCAGATCTGCCGCGGTTTTGGCGACGACTTCAGGGAAGAAATACTGGTCGCTGAAGCACGTGACACCGCACTGCAACATCTCCGCAATTGCGTGACGCGTGCCGTCGCGCACCATCTCGGCGCTTGCCCAGCGTTTTTCGCTCGGCCAGATTCCGTCGATGAGCCACCGTTCCAGCGGCATGTCGTCGGCAATGCCGCGAAACAAGGTCATCGCGGCGTGAGTATGAGCATTCACCAGTCCGGGAATCAGGACGTGGTTTGGACGATCGACGATCTCGCGGGGACGGTATTTCTTCTTAGCCTCGGCCGAGGGAAGCATCTCGACAATTCGGCCTTCGCTGATAACGATGGCCTGCTCGGTCAGCGTAACGCCGGCAGGTTCGACCGGGATACACCACCGGGGCAGAATCAGGATGTCGCAGGGTTGCATGCGCGGATATTACGGGCCCCGACGGTGTCCGGCAAACCTCGCTGAAGTCACTGTAATGTCTGCAGTCCGGGCGTTCGCTGTGCTATCATTCGGTCCCGGATTTGTCGATGCAAATCGCATGGGTTGCACCCGGCGAAACAAGAAATTCTTCTGATAGAACCCGCTTTTTTTGTTCATCTGGTTTCCGTCGCTTGAGCGGGATCGCTTCGACGTGGTGAGTATTTATGGCTGAAATTGCGCAGGAGATATTGTCTGTAAGTCTCGAAGACGAGATGCAACAGTCTTACCTCGACTACGCGATGAGTGTGATCGTCGGGCGAGCGCTGCCCGACGTCCGTGACGGGCTCAAGCCCGTCCATCGCCGCGTGTTGCACGCGATGAGGGAACTCAGCAACGATTACAACAAACCGTACAAGAAATCGGCCCGCGTGGTCGGTGACGTTATCGGTAAATACCACCCACATGGCGACACGGCGGTCTACGACACGATCGTTCGCATGGCCCAGCCGTTTTCGATGCGGTACATGCTGGTCGACGGGCAGGGCAACTTCGGTTCCGTCGACGGTGATATGCCGGCGGCGATGCGCTACACCGAAGTGCGCATGGCGCGAATTGCGCACGAGATTCTTGCCGACCTGGACAAGGAGACGGTCGACTTCGTCGAAAACTATGACGGGACCGAGTCCGAGCCGTCGGTCATGCCGACCCGAATTCCCAATCTGCTGATCAATGGCTCATCAGGCATCGCCGTCGGCATGGCAACGAACATCCCGCCACACAACCTCAACGAGATCGTGAGTGCTACTCTCGCGCTCATCGACAATCCGGCGATCGAAACCGCGGAACTCATGGAACGTGTGCCCGGGCCGGACTTCCCGACGGCCGGTATCATCAACGGCGCCCAGGGCATTTTCTCGGCCTACAGGACGGGACGCGGCCGGGTGCATATCAGGGCGAGAACCTCCATCGAGACGATCGACAAGCGCGGCAGGGAAGCGATCATCGTGACAGAACTGCCGTACCAGGTGAACAAGGCTCGACTCATCGAGAAGATCGCCGACCTTGTGCGTGAAAAGCGCATCGAGGGTATCAGTGAATTGCGTGACGAGTCCGACAAGGACGGCATGCGCATCGTCATCGAACTCAGACGCGGGGAAATGAGCGATGTCGTGCTGAACAATCTGTACAAGCAGACTCAGTTGCAAAGCGTGTTCGGCATCAACATGGTGGCCCTGCACGAAGGCCAGCCAAAGGTGCTCAACCTGAAGCAGGTTCTCGAGGCATTTCTGTCACATCGCCGCGAGGTAGTGACACGGCGAACGATTTTCGAATTGCGCAAGGCTCGCGACCGCGCTCACGTCCTCGAAGGTCAGTCGGTGGCACTCGCGAACATCGACGAAGTGATTGCGCTGATCAAGGCGTCGCCGACTCCGGCCGAGGCAAAGCAGGCTCTGATGCAGCGCATGTGGCAGCCTGGTGCTGTGACAGCCATGCTGGAGAACGCGGGTACGACCGACACGCGGCCCGATTCGCTGGAGGACGGCTTCGGCCTCGTCGACGGCCGCTATCGATTGTCCGAAGTGCAGGCGCAGGCGATCCTCGATCTTCGGCTGCATCGGCTGACCGGGCTTGAGCAGGAAAAGATAGTCCAGGAATACAAAGATATACTGAATAAAATTAAAGAACTATCTAACATTCTGGCAGACCCCGACGAGCTGCTGCGGGTCATTCGCGAGGAACTGGCCCAGGTCCGCGACAACTTCGGCGACACTCGCCGCACCGAGATCGTGAAAGACCACACCGACCTCAGCACGGAAGACCTCATTCTTCCGGAAGAGGTGGTGGTGACCCTGTCGCACGGCGGGTACGCGAAAGCGCAGCCTACCGACGTTTACCAGGCCCAGCGGCGCGGAGGACGCGGTCGTTCGGCAGCAAGGGTGAAGGACGAGGATTTTATCGACAAGCTCTTCGTCGCCAACACGCACGACACGCTGCTGTGCTTCTCGAGCCGCGGCAAAATATATTGGCTCAAGGTATATCAGGTCCCTCAGGCCAGCCGCGGGTCGCGGGGCAAACCCATCGTCAATCTGCTGCCGCTCGAGCCGGCGGAACGCATCAATGCAGTGTTGCCGATTCAGCAGTTCAACGCCGATAATTTTGTCTTCATGGCAACGAGTACCGGCAGGGTCAAGAAGACGCCGCTGAGTCTGTTCTCGAGGCCGAGGTCGAGCGGCATCATAGCCATCGATTTGCGCAACGACGATCGGCTCGTCGATGTGGCGATCACAGACGGCAAGCAGGAAATCATGCTGGTTGCGAGCAACGGCAAGGCCATACGGTTCAGGGAGGACGACGTCCGCGCAATGGGTCGGGGCGCCGCCGGAGTGCGCGGTATCAAGCTCGGAGCAGGTCACGAGGTCATCTCATTGTCGATTGTCGGTGACGGCATGGTCCTGTCGGCCACGGAAAACGGGTATGGCAAGCGCACTGCCATTGACGAGTTTTCCGTCCAGGGGCGGGGCGGCCGCGGTGTCATCGCCATTCGGACGACGGAAAGAAACGGCAGAACCGTTGGCGCCCTTCAGGTAATGGACGACGACGAAATCATGCTGATCAGCTCGAGCGGTACCCTCGTTCGTACGCCGGTTCGCGATATTTCCGTGATGGGGCGGAATACGCAGGGTGTCCGGCTGATTCGCGTTGAAAGCGGCCAGCGCCTCGTCGGATTGGCGCGCATCGAAGCCATGGTGGAAGAAGACCAGGAAGACTAGGCGAAGCTCTGTACAAGCGCCTTCGGAGAAAGGATTATCCCAAAATGCCCCGCATTTACAATTTCAGTGCCGGACCCGCAGTCCTGCCGGCACAGGTCCTTGAGCAGATAAGAGCGGACCTTCCCGACTGGCATGGAGGCATGTCGGTGATGGAGGTCAGTCACCGCAGCAAAGAATTCATTGCCCTGGCGGAACGCGCGGAGCACGACTTTCGCGACCTGTTGTCCATTCCGGAAAGCTATGCGGTGCTGTTTCTTCAGGGCGGCGCCACCCTGCAATTCGCCATGGTGCCGCTCAATCTCGCGGAAGCCGGCGAAACCGCTGATTATGTGCAGACGGGCAGCTGGTCGCAGAAAGCGATTGCCGAAGCGCGCAGGTTCTGCAACGTGAAAATAGTCGCTGACAGCGAGAACAGCAACTTCTCGCACGTCCCGGAGCAGAGCGAGTGGCGGAAAAGCGGCGATGCGGCCTATCTGCATTACACTCCGAATGAGACGATAGGTGGCGTAGAGTTTCATTTCATACCGGAGAGCGGAAACGTGCCGCTCGTTGCGGACATGTCCAGCACGATCCTGTCTCGTCCGATCGATGTTTCCCGATTCGGCGTCATCTACGCGGGCGCACAGAAAAATATCGGCCCGGCGGGCCTTACCGTGGTCGTCGTAAAAAAGGATCTGCTATCCAGAGCGCGTGAACACATACCGACTCTGCTGACCTGGTCGGTCTATTCGGAGTCCGATTCGATGATCAATACACCGCCGACCTTCGCCTGGTACGTCGCCTCGCTCGTCTTCAGGCATCTGAAGAACGAAGGAGGATTACCGGCGATGGCCGAACGGAACGAACGCAAGGCCGCAAAGCTCTACGCGGCTATCGATTCGTCGAGTTTCTACAGCAATCCTGTCGACAGGGAATGCCGCTCGTGGATGAACATTCCGTTCGTACTCCACGATGCTGCGCTCGACGCGGTCTTTCTGAGGGATGCCGAAGCGGCAGGACTGAAGAACCTGAAGGGACATCGTTCGGTCGGCGGCATGCGCGCCTCGATATATAATGCGATGCCGGACGAGGGCGTCGATACGCTGATAGAATTCATGCGCGAATTCGAACGGGCACAGGCCTGATATCGCTTCGCTCTTTCGTCTGCCAAAAGTAACAGCATTCATGTACAAGGTTCGTACGTTAAACAGTATCGCGGTGGCCGGTTTACGGCGCCTGCCGAGAGACCGGTACGAAGTCGCTTCCGATATCTCCCGCCCGGACGCAATTATTGTCCGGTCGTTCGACATGCACAGCATCGACATACCGCATTCGGTGGCGGCGGTGGGACGGGCCGGGGCAGGTGTCAATAACATTCCGATCCAGGAAATGAGCAACCGCGGCGTTCCGGTCTTCAATGCCCCCGGCGCCAATGCAAATGCGGTCAAGGAGCTGGTTGCCGCATCGCTTTTGCTGGCGGCCCGGAACATCTGCGATGCGCGGGACTACGTTCGCAGCCTCGGAGAATCTGGCAACGCGCTGAGCGATGCGATCGAAAGCGGCAAAAAACGCTTCGTCGGATTCGAGTTACCGGGCCGAACGCTCGGCGTGATCGGCCTGGGTGCCGTCGGTGTCGAGGTTGCCAACGTCGCTCTGGCCCTAGGCATGAAAGTAGTCGGATACGACCCGAAGATCACAGTGCGGCGCGCCTGGCAGTTGTCCTCGGCCGTGCAGCAGGTGGACACGCTCGATCGCCTGTTCAAAAAATCGAATGCGGTCACCGTTCACGTGCCGCTGGTGGAGACCACGAGGCATCTCGTCAATCGAGACCGGCTCGACCTGATGCCGACGGACAGCGTGCTGATCAACTTTGCGCGCGGCGGGGTGGTCGACAATGCCGCCGCCATTGCGGCGCTCGACGGCGGACGATTGCACGCTTACATCTGTGACTTTCCCACACCCGAACT